>Ga0209025_1000192_pt1 | contig 150108 bp, 145 predicted proteins | sample AraplaMF_Col_mLB_FD_184256 | JGI IMG/M metagenome (GOLD analysis project Ga0209025, IMG submission 184256) | Arabidopsis root microbial communities from the University of North Carolina, USA - plate scrape MF_Col_mLB (SPAdes) (version 2) | ecosystem: Host-associated > Plants > Roots >...
TTTCATCTTGGCCAGCGGTCCACCCGACCGCACTCAACAGGCCGGACATATGGATGCAAGCGATCCGCTCCCAAACCCTGCCCGAATGCCTTGCAGGCAGGGGGCCGTCCACATATGGATGGCCACGCCCCTTCGGGGCTCGCCATGACGGTGTGGGGTGGCGGGATCGAGGGGCTGTAGGGTCCTCTCCCCCTCCCCAAATTGTCATGCCCGGGCTTGACCCGGGCATCCAGGGAATGTCGATGCCGCTCCGGGTGGCCCCTGGATTGCCGGGTCAAGCCCGGCAATGACAACGAGGGATGGTGAGGGGTGGGTGCCTCACATCCCCTGGTTCAGCGCCGCCGGCAGCGTGTTGGCCTGCAAGCCGTATTTGGCCAGGATCTGGTCGTAGGTGCCGTCGGCCTGCAGCTTCTCCACCGCCGCCTTGACCGCGTCGCGCAGCTGCGGCTCGGACTTCAGCACCGGGATGCCGACCAGGGATTCGGTGAAGGCCGCGCCGATCGGCACATATGTGTCCGGCTCCAGCTTCTGGAAATAGGGCAGCGTCTCGTTGCCCTGGGCCGCGGCCTGCAGGCGCTGGGTCTTCAGCTGGGTGCGGGCGTCGGCCGAGCCCTCGGTGCCGACCACGGTGATCGCCGGCTTGCCCTTGGCGACGCAGTTCTTGTCGCTCCACTCGCCGATCTGCTGCGGCCAGTTGGTCGAGCGGCTGGCGCCCACCGTCTTGCCGCACAGGTCGTCGGTCGACTTGATCTGATCGGCCAGCGCCGTGATCGTGTAGAACTGCGCACCGGACTTCATGTAGTCGACGAAATCCGCCGTCTCGCGCCGCGCCGGCGTGTCGCTCATCCCCGCCATCACCATGTCGATGCGGCCGGTCTGCAGCGACGGCAGCATCTGGGCGAAGGCGATCTCCTGGAACTCGGCGTCGACGCCCAGCTGCTTGGCGATGGCCTTGCCGAGGTCGATGTCGACGCCCTGCAGCTCGTTGGTCGCCGGGTCCTTGAAGATGATCGGCGGGTAGTTGTTGTTGGTGCCGATGATGATCTTGCCGGCCTGCTTGATCCGGTCGGGCACGGTCTGCGCCGAAGCGGATGTGACGGCGAGCGCGGCAACGGCCGCGGTGGCGGCGAGCAAAGCGAAACGGGTCATGAGAGCCTCTCCTGTTGTTCTGAGTCCGCCGGTCACGACAGGACGGCGGCGATGAAGTCGCGGGTGCGCGCCTCACGCGGGCTGCCCAGCACCTGCTGCGGCGGACCGATCTCGACGATCCGGCCGCGGTCCATGAACACGACCCGGTTCGCCACCTCGCGGGCGAAGCCGAGCTCATGCGTCACCACGATCATGGTCATGCCGCTGGCGGCGAGGTCGCGCATCACCGCCAGCACCTCGCCCACGAGCTCGGGGTCCAGCGCCGAGGTCGGCTCGTCGAACAGCATCAGCTTCGGCTTCATCGCCAAGGCGCGGGCGATGGCGATGCGCTGCTGCTGGCCGCCGGACAGCTCGGCCGGATAGGCGTCGCGCTTGTCGGCCAGGCCGACGCGCTGCAGCAGGGCCATGGCCTCAGCGACGGCCTCCGCCTTCGGGCGTTTCTGCACCGTCACCGGGCCTTCGATGATGTTGGCCAGCACGGTCAGATGCGCGAACAGGTTGAAGCGCTGGAACACCATGCCGCTGGCCAGGCGCTGGCGCGCCACCTCGCGGTCGGTCAGGGCGTAGAGGGCGTCGCCCTCGCGCCGGAAGCCGGCCAGCTCGCCATCGACCCAGACGGCGCCGCCATCGACACCCTCCAGCTGGTTGATGCAGCGCAGCAGCGTGCTCTTGCCCGAGCCGGACGGGCCGATGATGCACAGCACCTCGCCGCGCTCGACCTCCAGCGACACGCCCTGCAGCGCGTGCAGCGATCCGAAATGCTTGTGGACCTCGGCGGCGACCACCATCGGCGGCATGGCTCAGGCCTCCTTCGGCTGGTCGATGACAGCACGCTTGCCGCGCCGGTCGCCGCGGCCGCGGGAAAAATGCTTCTCCAGGAAGTGCTGGCCGATGCTGAGCACGGTCACCACCACCAGGTACCAGATCGCGGCGACGATCAGCAGCTCGATCACCCGGGCGTTGGCGTAGTAGATGGTCTGGGCGTTGCGCAGCATCTCGGCGTACTGGATGACGCTGGCGACCGAGGTCAGCTTGACCATGCTGATCACCTCGTTGCCGACCGGCGGGATGATCACCCGCATGGCCTGCGGCAGCACGATCCGGCGCAGCGCCACCAGCCGGGTCATGCCGATCGCCTTGGCCGCCTCGGTCTGGCCGAGATCGACCGACAGGATGCCGCCGCGCACCACCTCGGCGGTGTAGGCGCCCTGGTTGATGCCGAGGCCCAGCAGCGTCGCCACGAAGGGCGTGATCAGGTCGACCGTCCGCCCCTCGAACAGGCCGGGGATGCCGATGGTCGGGAACACCAGCGCCAGGTTGAACCACAGCAGCAGCTGCAGCAGCAGCGGCGTGCCGCGGAAGAACCAGATGTAGCCGACGGCCACCGTCTTCAGCACCGGGTTGGGCGACATCACCATGATGGCGAAGACGACGCCGAGCGCGATGCCCAGCGCCATGGCGCAGACGGTCATCAGGATGGTGTTGGCCAGGCCGGAGAGGATCGCCGGGGCGGTGAAGAACTGGCCGACCACCGGCCAGGCGATCTGGCCCTCGGCGAAGGCCTTCACGATCGCCGCCAGCGCCAGCAGGATCAGCGCCGCCGCGACCCAGCGGCCATAGTGCCGGCGCGGCACATGGCGCAGATGGGCGATGGAATAGGGCGAGGTGCCCGCCGTGGTGTCCGTCATGCGTTGTCCCCTACCCGCTCAGCCGACCGGGCCACTATAGGCCTTGGCCCAGCTGTCCTGCTCGACCAGCAGCTCGCGCAACCGGGCCAGCTGCTCGCGCACCCGGTCTGGAGCGGTGCCGCCATGGCCGCTGCGGGCCGCGACTGCGGCCTCGGGTGTCAGGCAGGACCGGATCTCCGGCGCCAGCCGCGGGTCGACCGTCGCGAGGTCGGCATCCGCCACATCCTCCAGCCCGATGCCGCGGTCCTCGCAGTGCCGGACCAGGGCCCCGGTGATCTCATGCGCCTCGGAGAAGGGGACGCCGCGCCGGGCCAGCCAGTCTGCCACCTCGGTCGCCAGAGTGAAGCCCTCGACCGACTGGCGCCGCAAGGTCTCGACGTTGACCCGCATCGTGCGCAGCATCCCGGCCATCGCCGGCAGCACGGCGTCGAGCGTGTCGACCGCCTCGAAGGCGGCGCGCTTGTCCTCGGCCAGGTCGCGGTTGTAGGCGAAGGGCAGGCCCTTCAGCGCCGTCAGCATGGCCGTCAGCCCGCCGATCAGCCGCGACGCCCGGCCGCGCGTCAGCTCGGCGATGTCGGCGTTCTTCTTCTGCGGCATGATCGAGGAGCCGGTGGCGTAGGCATCGTCCAGCTCGACCCAGCGGAACTGGCGCGACGACCACAGGAACACCTCCTCCGCCAGCCGCGATAGATGCACCGACAGCATCGCGGCGATGAACAGGAACTCGGCCACATGGTCACGGCTGCCGACCGCGTCGATCGAGTTCTCGCAGGGGCCGTCATAGCCCAGCTCGGCCGCCGACAAATCGGGGCGCAAGGCGATGGCGGAACCGGCCAGCGCGGCAGCACCGAGCGGTGACCGGGCGCTGCGCCGGTCCCAGTCCTGCAGTCGCTCGACGTCGCGGGCGAAGGTCTGGGCGTGGGCCAGCAGCTGATGGGCGAAGGTCACCGGCTGGGCCGGCTGCAGATGGGTGAAGCCCGGCGCCAGCGTCGCCACATGCGCCTCGGCCTGCGCCACCAGCGCCTGCTGCACCAGCATGACATGGCCGGCCAGGCGGCGGGCGACGTCGCGCAGATACAGCTTCAGGTCGTTGGCGGCCTGGTCGTTGCGCGACCGGCCGGCGCGGAGCTTGCCGCCGAGGGCGCCGAGCCGCTCGGTCAGCACCCGTTCGAGGAAGGTGTGGACATCCTCGTCGCCCTGGTTCGGCCGCACCGTGCCGGCGGCGACGTCGCGCGCCAGAGCGGACAGCGCTGTGGCGATGGTGCCGCCCTCGGCCTCGGTCAGGATGCCGGCGCGCACCAGCTCGCGCGCATGGGCGGCCGAGGCGGCGAGGTCGTAGGGGGCGAGGCGGAAATGGCTGGGGTCGGAGCGCGACAGGGCCATCAGCTCCGGCGCGGGCGCGGCGCGGAAGCGGGCGCCCCAGAGACGGGTCGGTTCGGTCATGCTCGGCTCCCTGTTCGGCAGGGATGCTGGCAAGCGGCGGGGACCGCCACAATGGAAATGATTTCCCCGCGATAGTCCGGAATGGAATATCGTGCGCGCCAGTCCGAATGGTCATAGCCCGAGAGATGCCGGCGATCCCCCTGCCCTCCACCACCGCGCTGCGCGTCCTGGCCGCGCTGGTCGAGCACGGCTCGGCCTCGGAGGCGGCGAAGAGCGTGCACCTGACCCAGAGCGCGGTCAGCAAGCAGCTGCGCAGCCTGGAGGAGATCGCCGGAATGCCGCTGTTCGCCCGCACCGGCCGCGGCCTGGTGCCGACCCCGGCCGGGAGGATCTATGTCGAGCAGGCGCGGATCGCGCTGGGGGCGCTGGAGACGGCGGCCGGGCGGATCGCGGCGCTGCGCGGGTCGCCCAACGCCATCCGGCTGCATGTCCTGCCGATCCTGGGCGACCGCTGGCTGGTGCCGCGCCTGTCGCTGCTGGCCAAGGCGCGGCCGGAGCTGGAGGTGCAGTTCACCACCCATGGCGACACGATCGAGGAGGCCGACGGCGTGTTCCGCTTCGGCGAGGGCGACTGGCCGGGCCAGCATGCGGAGTACCTGTTCGGCCGCAACGTCGCGCTGGTCGGGGCGCCGGCGCTGCTGTCCCGGATGGGCGGCATCGCCGCGGCCGATGATGTGCGGCGCTACACCGTGCTGGACCACCGCCACACGCCGCTGCGCTGGAGCGAGTTCGCCGAGGCCCAGGGGCTGACGGAGTTCACCCCGGCGCATATGGTGCATTTCGGCTTCTACGCGCTGGTCATCCGCGCCGCGATCGCCGGCCAGGGCCTGGCCCTGGTGCCGCGCTGCCTGATCGGGGAGGAATTATTGACCGGTCGGTTGGTCAATCCGGCGGCCCTGGGCTTCCACAGCCGCCACGGCTACTGGTTCACCGTGCCGGCGGACCGGACGCCGCGCCCCGGCCTGGTCGCCTTCCGCGACTGGCTGCTGAGCGAGGCCCGGACGCTGGGGCCGGACCTGTAGACACGAAGGGAGAGAACCGCATGAAGCATGTCATCGACCGCCAGGCCTGGGCCGAGGACCCGGAGCGCTGGCATGGCGAGATCCAGCTCGGCAAGCACGGTGCCGGCGTCTCGGTGATCTTCTTCGACCGGGCCGAGCCGGGCGGCGGGCCGAAGCTGCACCGCCACCCCTATCCGGAGACCTTCATCATCCGCGCCGGCCGCGCCCTGTTCACCCTGGGCGCGCAGGAGATCCTGGCCGAGGCCGGGCAGATCGTGGTGGTGCCGGCCAACGCGCCGCACAAATTCACCAATCCCGGTCCCGGTCCGCTGCAGACCATCGACATCCACGAGAACGGCACCTTCATCACCGAATGGCTCGAATGAGCCGATCGCGCTGGTTGAAGGCCGCGGGGATCGCTAGGACAGGATGATCACCCGAGAGAGTTGGACGACCGGCATGGAAGCGCGCGCAAACGGTTTGACGATCAAGGCGCCGGGCCGGCCGCTGACCGGCCGGGTCACCCCGCCGGGATCGAAGTCGATCACCAACCGCGTCCTGCTGCTGGCGGCGCTGGCCCGCGGCACCAGCCGCCTGACCGGGGCGCTGAAGAGCGACGACACCAAGCTGATGGCGGCCGCCCTGCGCGCCATGGGCGTGACGGTGGAGGAGCCGGACGCGACCCGCTTCGTCGTCACCGGCACCGGCCGGCTGCAGGCCCCGGCCGCACCGCTGTTCCTGGGCAATGCCGGCACCGCCACGCGCTTCCTGACCGCCGCCGTGACCATGGTCGACGGCACCGTGGTGGTGGATGGCGACGCCCATATGCGCAAGCGGCCGATCGGGCCGCTGGTGCAGGCGCTGCGGTCGCTCGGCATCGACATCACCGACAGCAACGGGTACCCACCGGTCACGGTGCGGGGCCACGGGCCCTTCGCGCCCGGCCGGGTCGAGATCGATGGCGGCCTGTCCAGCCAGTACATCTCAGCCCTGCTGATGGCCGCCGCCTGCGGCACCGGGCCGGTCGAGGTGGCGCTGACCGGCACCGAGATCGGCGCCCGCGGCTATGTCGACCTGACCGTGGAGGCGATGCGCGCCTTCGGCGCCGAGGTCGAGCAGCTCGACGAGGCGACCTGGCGGGTGCAGCCGACCGGCTACCACGCCGCCGACCATGTCATCGAGCCCGACGCCTCGGCCGCGACCTATCTGTGGGGCGCCGAGGTGCTGACCGGCGGCGCCATCGACCTGGGCGTGACGGCCTTCACCCAGCCGGACGCCAAGGCGCAGGCGCTGATCGCGCAATTCCCGCATCTGCCGGCGGTGATCGACGGGTCGCAGATGCAGGATGCGGTGCCGACCCTGGCGGTGCTGGCGGCGTTCAACCAGACGCCGGTGCGCTTCATCGGCATCGCCAATCTGCGGGTCAAGGAATGCGACCGCGTCGCCGCGCTGGCGACCGAGCTGTCGCGCATCCGCCCCGGTCTCGGCCGGGAGGAGGGCGACGATTTGATCGTCGCCTCCGACCCCGCCCTGGCCGGCCAAATGCTGCCGACCCGGATCGAGACCTATGCCGACCACCGCATCGCCATGAGCTTCGCCCTGGCCGGGCTGAAGATCGGCGGCATCACCATCCTCGACCCTGGCTGCGTGGCCAAGACTTATCCGGCCTATTGGGATGCGCTGGCCTCGCTCGGCGTGACCTATGACGAGGTTGCCTGACCGGGCGATCGGTCAATCGCCTGCCACAGCCGCGCGAACAGCCTTCCATCCAGCGCGACGAGGCCCAGCCCGATCAGCGCCATGCCGGCCCAGGCGCGGCCGGACAGGACCTCGCCGAGCACGAGGTGGCCGAGCAACATCGCGCTGGGCGGGATCAGCAGCGTCACCAGCACCGTGTTGGTGGCGCCGACCCGGGCCAGCAGCTTGAAGTAGAGGACATAGGCCAGCGAGGTGCTGAGCAGCGCCAGCCCGACCAGCGACAGCACCGTCGTCCCGCTCGGCATCGGCAGGGACCAGGGCCGGTCGACCAGGCAGACGATGGGCAGCATCATGACGCTGGTGGCGCTGACCTGGCCGGTGGCGGTGACCATCGGCGGCAGGCCGCGGAAGCGGCGGCCGAAGATGCCGGCGAAGGCATAGGACACGGCGGCGCCAAGGATCGCGATCTGCGCCGTCACTGCACCGCCCAGCCCGCCCAGCACCTGCGGGCCGATCAGCACCACCACCCCGGCGAGGCCCAGCAGCACCCCGGCCAGCCGCTTCGGCGTCAGCGTCTCGTCGGCGGTCAACACATGCGCGACCAGCACGGTGAACAAGGGCGTGGTGGCGTTGAGGATGGCGGCGAGGCCGCTGCCGATCCGGGTCTGGCCCCAGACGATCAGGCAGAACGGGATCAGGTTGTTGAGCAGCCCCATGCCGAAAAAGGCGGTCCAGCTGCCGCGGTCGCGCGGCAGGGCCTGGCCGGCGAGCCACAGCACCGGCAGCAGCGCCGTGGCGGCCAGAGCGACCCGGACGAGCACGATGGTCAGCGGCGGCAACTCGGCCACCGCCACCTTGGAGAAGAAGAAGGATCCGCCCCAGACGACCGACAGGGCGATCAGCAGCAGCCAGTCGGCGAAAGCCATCGCGGGCGGGGCTGCGGGTTTGGCGATGCTCATGCCGCCGTTCTCGCCCAGACGGCGCCGAGGCCGCCACCCGGTTCTTGCGGTCAATCCCGTGCAGGACTGGCCCGACAAAGCGTCAGGGCACCGGCGGCGGCGGATGAGCTAGCAAGGAGGACGGCCCCGCCGCCCGGAGACCCGCCGTGATCGACCCGTTCTGGCTCCTGTTCGCCGCCAAGCTGGCGCTGGCCGCCGGGATCGTGGTCGCCGCCTCGCTGCTGGTCGAGCGCAGCGGGCCGGTGCTCGGGGCGATGATCGCGACGCTGCCGATCTCGGTCGGCCCGGCCTATGTCTTCCTGGCGATGGAGCACGATGCCGGGTTCATCGCCGGCAGCGCCGTGGCCAGCCTGGCGGTCAACACCGCGACCGCCGTGTTCCTGACGCTCTATTCCCTGCTCGCCCGCTCGCGCAGCCTGGCCGTCAGCCTGCCGCTGGGGCTGCTGGGCTGGGGCGCCATGGCGGCCGCTGTCTCGCGGGTCGACTGGACCCTGCCCGGCGCCGTGGCGCTCAACCTGATCGTCTTCGCCGCCTGCCTGCCGATCGCGCTGCGAGGCCTGGCGGCGACCCCGCCGGTGCGGACCGCCGGACGGCGCTGGGACATCCCGGCGCGGGCGGCCGCGGTCACCGGCCTGATCGCCGCGGTGCTGCTGATCGGCCGCGCCCTGGGGCCGGCGGCGGCCGGCTTCGCCGCCCTCGCCCCGGTGGTCACCGGCAGCCTGGCCGTGCTGCTGCATCCGCGCATCGGCGGGCCGGCGACCGCGGCAGTGTTCGCCAACGCCCTGATCGGCATGGTCGGTTACATCCCGGCGCTGGCGTTGCTGCACCTGGCCGCCCCGCCGCTCGGCTCCGCCGCGGCGCTGGCCCTGGCCCTGGCCGCCTGCGTGGCGTGGAACGCCGCGATGCTGGCGCTGCGCGGCCGCAGCCGCAAGGCCGTGCCGGCGCGTCCGTGAAGGACGGATCAAGGCAGGACAAATCCATGACGGCAGGCCATGCCTCAAGTTTCCGAAGCATATTGCGTTGTAATTTATTTACTTATGGATTGAATTTTTCTTTCCTTTTGCAAGGCTGGACAACCATGTTATACAATAAGACCATCGCCTGATCGCCACCCGTTGCAAACTTCATTGGAATTCTGCAAACCTTCACTAAAGGTCGGGAGTTTGAAATATGGCTTTTCTATAGTCTTCTGAACCCGGTTTGCAAATATTGTTGCAAACGAATAACGATCATGCACCGAAGTCTTCGACCATTCATTTCCGTTCTCGCTGATTGCGGCGATGCCGATCGGACGGCCGTCCGCCACCGGATTTCGGGCCGGCCCAGGAGGGTTTCATGACGAATTGGCTCGCCGACGCCGGGAACTACCTGGGCAGCCGTCCGAATCTCGCCATCGCGCTGATTGCGGCGGCGGTCATGCTGGCCCTGATCGCCTGGCTGCTGGGCCCGGTGCTGCTGACGGCGCGGCACAGCTACGAAACCCGCAGGGAGCGGGCCAAGGATGCCGATCGGTACCGCCGCAACATCGGGCAGCTGCTGATCGTCCCGGTCCTGGTCGTCGCCGTGCTCTACACCCTGCACCAGGTGGCCGGGGCGGCACGCGCGAGCGCCGAGAAGAACCGGCAGGAGCAGTACAGCCAGGGCTTCGAGGCCCTGGCCAGCAGCGACACCTCCACCCGGCTGATCGGCGTCCATGCCCTGGCGCAGCTGATGGGCGGCAGCCGCCCGGACGAGCTGTGCCCGGACGGCAACCAGCGCCCCCTGTCCGGCGGCGGCGCAGCCGGCACGGTCTCGGGCGCGCCTGACCGATCGGCCCAGGACCAGCTCGGTCGGGTGGCGCTGGACGCCCTCGCCGCCCACGCCGTCGTCTCCTCCCATTTCGCGCCGACGGTGTTCGACGGCGACGCGGGCCGCAGGGCGCGGGAGGAGGCCTCGCACGAAGCGGCGGTCGGCGCGGACACCCAGGCCGCGCTGTCCGTCATCGCCCGGCGCCCATGCGAGCCCGCTGCGGCGGAGGTGCCGCTCAACCTGTCGGGCGGGTATTTCCGCGGCGCCTCGATGGCCTTCGCCCAGCTGGTCCGGTCCGACCTGCGGGGGTCGGACCTCTCGGCCTCCGAGCTGTATCTGGCGAACTTCTACCAGGCGAGCCTGGACAATGCCGATCTCGGCGGGTCGAACCTGACGCGGGCGAACTTCGCCAACGCCTCTCTCGCGGGCGCGAATTTCGCGCCGGACGAGAACCTCGCTTCTCCCAATCTGCCCCGGCGGCCGTATCTGCGGACGCAGCTGGGCCGGGCCCAGATCGTCACCGCCAATGCCGAGGGGGCCAATTTCTGGTGCGCGATGCTGAACGACGCCCGGCTCGACGATTCGCAGCTCGGCGGGGCGGATTTCCGGCACGCCACCCTCAGCCGGGCCACGTTCCTGGGCGCCAAGGGGGCGGGCGCCAGGTTCAACGCCGCCTGCGGCCCCCGGGCCAACTTCTCGATCCCCGGCTCCGGGCGCAGCGACGCCCGCAGATCCGATTTCTCCGGGGCCGATTTCTCGGACGGCTTCTTCCGGTCGGCCCGGTTCGACCGGATCGATCTGCGGGGGGCGATCTTCGTCCGCGCCGACCTGACCGGCGCGACCTTCGAGAACAGCGACCTGACCGATGCGGATTTCCGCGGCGCCAACCTGACCGATGTGACGTTCGATGGTGCGAACCTGACCGGCGTCAAGCTGGGCGGCGCCCTGATCTGCGATGTCAGCGGATTGCCGGACACCGTCGCGCCCGTGAACTGCGCGGGGCAGTTCCTGCCGATCGAGGCTGGCCGGTTCGGGGAAGGCTGCTTCCCGGAGGCGGAGACCGGCATCGCCCTGAACCAGCTGTGCCCCTATGAACGGAACGCGAGCGGGACGGCCGAGCCCCAGCCCCTGAACTGAGGAGCGGCGTCACCCCGCCAGCGGCCGCTCGAACTCCGTGCGGATGGCGAATTCGCGCCAGCCGGCCCGGCGGAAGGCGTCAGCCATCGGCGTGTTGCGGGTGTCGGCATCGGCCCTCACCGGCCAGCGGCCGATCCGCGCCAGCGTCGCCGTTCCGCGCGCCAGCAGCGCGTGGACATTGCCCCGACCGCGCCGCTCCGGCACCACGCCGACATAGCCGATCGTCGCCATGCTGGGCGCCAGCGCCGGCATCACCAGCCCCACCAGCGCCCCGTCCGGCCCATAGGCCAGCTCCCACCAGCCCGGCTCGTGCTGCAGCCCCTGCATGTCGGCGAACATGTCCTCATCGCCGATGCGGCGGTCGAGCGTGCCCTCGGTGACGCGCTCCGTCGCGGCACGGAACTCGGCTTCTCCCACCTCCGCCATCGATCGGAAGACCAGACCGCTGGCCGGCAGCGGGATGGAGGTCGCTGGATCGAGCTCGAACCGGAACGTCTCGCGGCGGATCTCGAAGCCGTTGGCGGCCAGCAGCGCGCGGCGGCGCTCCGGCTCGGCCTGCCATTGCGGCGCCTGCAGCGGCGTGTCGAGGACATGGCCGAGCGCGGCGGCGCCGAGCGACCGCGCCCGGTCGGCCGACTGCCGCAGCATCGCGGCGCCGAGCGTCTCGGCTTCCGGCGCCGGCCAGGGCAGGTCGAACAGCACGATGTCGCTGGGCGAGGCCGCCCCGGGCAAGGCCCAGAAGGCGATGCGGCCGACGGGCGCCCCGTCCCGCTCGGCCAGGAAGCACCAGTCGAGGCGCATCGCGCCCTTGGCCAGCAGATCCTGGGCGTAGCGGTGCACCGCATCGGCGTGGACCGGGTCGGTGGCGACGGCGGCGAAGGCGGCGAGCTCGGACCCGGCGATCGGGCGCAGACGGATGGTCACGTCAGCCCTCGGCCGTGATCACGACGGATTCGACCGAGCGCGTCGCCGGACCGTGATGCACGGCCTCGATGTTGTTGCCGTCGGGGTCGAGCGCGAAGGCGCCGTAATAGCCCGGGTGATAGTGCCGCTCGCCCGGCCCGCCATTGTCGCGGCCGCCGGCCTTCAGCGCCGCGGCGTGGAAGCGGTGGACGGTGTCGCGATCCGCCGCCTGGAACGCCAGATGGACATGGCTGACGGCGTCGCCCTGGCTGACGAACAGCTCGTCCGAGGCGAAGAACTCCGGCACCTCGTGGGTGATCGAGCGGCCGACCGAGGCCAGCACCGCGGCGTAGAAGCGCTTGCTCGCCTCCAGGTCGCGCACCACCAGATGAACATGGTCGATCAGGCGGCCCTGATGGAACTGCATGGCGTTCTCCCCTTTCGTCGCGTCAAGGGTCCAGACTCGACCAGCCGAGGCTGCTTGTCGACCCAGGTGATCTTCGGGTCTGCGTGCGACTGGAACTGCTGCATTTCTCTCAAAATCACGCCTCCAGGCGCCAATGCACCCGGAGGCCGTGATATCATGGCGTGTCGCAGCCCCGGCCGGGGCCGCACGGAATTTGGACCAGCCTATCGGACGAAGAGCCGGGAGGCGTTGATGGCGAGTCTCCGGACCGAGCGGCGCCTGGCGGCGATCATGGCCGTCGATATCGTCGGCTATTCCCGCCTGGTCGAGACGGACGAGGCTTGCGCCCTCGCCGGGATAAGACGCCTTCTCGGCCAGGTCCTGGACCGGCTGATCGCGGAGAAGATGGGTCGCGTCGTCAAGCGGATGGGCGACGGCGCCATCGTGGAATTCGGGTCGGTCGTCGATGCGGTCGCCTGCGCGGTCGCCCTGCAGAAGGAGGTCACGACCGATCAGACGGATGTACCGCCCGAGCGTCGCATCGTCTTTCGGATCGGCATCAGCCTCGGTGACGTGGTGGTCGAAGGCGATGATCTGCTCGGCGACGCGGTCAACCTCGCTGCGCGGCTTCAGACATTGGCTGATCCGGGAGGAATCTGCGTCTCGGATACGGTTCGAAAGCAGCTCGCGGGCAAGTTCCCTGCTCCGTTCGAGGATGTCGGCGAACGCACGCTGAAGAACATGGCCCAGCCGGTCAGGGTGTTTCGCTGGTCGGAGTCGCCGGCCACGCCCCTGCCGGGCGTACCGCTGCCTCTGCCCGAGAAGCCCTCCATCGCCGTCCTCCCGTTCGACAATCTCGGCGGCCGGCCAGAGGAGACCTATTTCAGCGATGGAATCACCGAGGACATCATCACCGGCCTCGCGCATTTCCGCGCGCTGTTCGTGACCGCCCGCACCTCCTCCTTTGCCTTTCGCGGTAAGCCGATCGACCTCGCGGAGATCGGCCGCAGGCTCGGTGTCGTCTATCTGCTCGAAGGCAGTGTCCGCCGCGCCGGCGAGCGCGTGCGGATCACCGCCCAGCTGGTCGAGGCAGCGACCGGAGCGCATCTCTGGGCCGAGCGCTACGACCGAAGCCTCGACGACATCTTCGCCGTGCAGGACGACGTGGCGCGCATGATCGTCTCGACCCTCGTCGGCCGCATCGAAGATGCCGGCCTCAAACGGCTGGACCGGATGCCGACGGGCAGCTTCTCCGCCTATGACTGCCTGCTGCGCGGCGTGGCCCATTTCCGAGGCTATGCCGACGACGACAACGAGAAGGCCTGCGAGATGTTCGAGCGCGCGATCGCGCTCGATCCGCATTACGGCGTCGCGCATGCCTATCTCGGCTTCGTCCGTGTCGCGATGCACGGCTATGCGAGCGCGCCGGCCGACGTGGTGGACGCTTCACGCGTGATCGGCCTGCACTCATTGGAGCTGGACCCGCAGGACGGCCGGTGCCACCGCCTGCTGGGCATGATCTGCCTGTACGGCCGCGACCATGACGCGGCCGAGCACCACCTCCGCCGGTCGATCGAGCTCAATCCGAGCGACGCCGATGGAATGATGCAGATGGGCTTTCTGCTGGCGATGCGGGGTCGCCCCGATACGCTCGCATGGGTGGAGGCAGGCATCCGCCACAACCCGTTCCACCCGGCCTGGTACAATGCCGATCTCGGCGTCGCCCTCTATTCTCTCCGCCGCTATGCCGAAGCGGCGCAGGCGCTGAAGCGGCTGCCCGATCGGTGGCAATGGTCGAATGCGCGGCTGGCCGCCTGCTACGCCCATCTCGGCCAGTTGGAGGAGGCGCGGCTCCGGGCGTCGAACGTGATGCGACGCAATCCGGATTTCTCGATCGCCGAGTTCCTTCGCACCAGCATCCTGCTCGAGCGCGAGGAGGACCGGGAGCATCTCCGCGACGGGCTGATCAAGGCGGGGCTGCCGGAATAGAGGCCTCAAGCCTGGCGCGGCTCCGCAGTGCCGATCACCTCGAAATGCTCGACCTCCGGGTCGAAGCGGGTGAGGAAGTCCTGGTCGCGCGGATAGTAGCGGGCGCGGCCGTACTCCTCGCCGGCGAAGGCCTTGATCGCCGCCACCGATTCCCAAAGGGTCAAGGTCAGGAACTCGACCTCCTCGCCCTTGTCCCGGCACAGCAGCCAGACGCCGCGGTTGCCCGGAGTCTTGGCGTAGTCGCCGAGGCCGGTCTCCCGCAGATAGGCGACATAGGCGTCCTTCTTCGCCTTCGGCACCGGGCCGCGCCACATCCGTGCGATCATGTCGAACTCTCCTTGCTGAGATCGAGGCGGACGATCGGCCGGGTCGGGCTGCGCCGTGCCACCTCGCGGAAGCCGAGTCCGAGGAAGGGCCGCAGCACGCCGGTGTAGATCTCGCCCGATCCCAGCGGCCGCGCCGCGTCGATCGGATAAGCCTCGAGCGCCGGGGCGCCGCGCGACCGGGCCAGCCGCGCCGCCGCCGCGACCAACGGGCGCAAGAGGCCGGTGCGGCGATGCGCCCTGGTCGTGACGAAGCAGGTGATCGACCAGACCAGCGCATCGTCGACCGGCGCCAGGTTGCGCGACCGGGCCAGGCGCGGCTGCTCCGCGCGCGGGGCGACGCCGCACCAGGCGACGGGTTCGCCGCCGCGATAGCCGACCAGCCCCAGCGTCTCGCCAGCCTCGACCAGGTCGCGGAACAAGGCGCGGTTGCTGCCATCGCGGGTGCCGGCCTGGTAGTCCGGCCGCTTCCGGCGCCAGAAGGCGCACCAGCAGCGGCCGGCATCGGCGCAGCCGGCGAACACGGTCTCGACGTCGCCGAGCCGCTCCGGCACCACCGGTCGGCAGTCGAGCGTCGTGTCGCGATCGTCGTCAAGCATGCCCTAACCCCTGAGCCGGTTGAATCGACGATGCCGGGCTTGCCCCGGTCCAGTCAACCGCTAGGATGGTCGGGTGATGCAGACCCAGGCCCCCTCCTACGCGGTGCGGCCGCCGAAGCGCCTCGGTGGCTCGCTCAGCCTCGACTTCATCAACACCGAGGCGTGGCGCGGCGACGTGCCCCAGCGCGGCGAAAGGCTGACCGGCTATGGCGAGCTGGCGCTGTGGGCCGGCCATCTCGGCATCGTCGACCGGGCCGGGGCCAGGCGGCTGGCGCAGGAGGCGGCGCAGCGGCCGGAGGCCGCCGCCACGGTGCTGGCGACGGCGCTGCGCCTGCGCGCGGCGCTGGGCCGGATCCTGACCGCGCCGGCCGCGGCCTCGGCGGAGGATCTCGCGGTGCTGAACGCGGTGCTGGCCCGGGCCCCGACCCGGACCGGCCTGGCACCGGCCAAGTCCGGCTTCGCCTGGACCGTGACCGAGACCGACCCGTTGGAGCAGCCGCTGTGGCCGGTGGTGTGGGACGCGGCCGAGCTGCTGGTCTCCGGCCGCGCCGAGCGGGTCGGCAGCTGCTCCGACCCCGACTGCGCCTGGGTGTTCCTCGACACCTCGCGCAACCTCAGCCGGCGCTGGTGCTCGATGGCCGATTGCGGCAACCGGCACAAGGCGCGCCGGCACTATGAACGGAGTCGCGCGCCCTAGCCGATAGAGGCCCGCAGGATCTTGCCCTGGGCGTCGACCTCGACAGTCAGGCGGTCGGCGCGGAAGTCCATGGTCACCATTTCGCCCGGCCGGACGGTCCGCAGCATCAGCCCCTTGAGCTTGTCGAGCTCGGCCTGGGACACGGACGGCTCGGTGCCGCCCGGCGCGGCGGCCTGGCTGCGGGCGCAGGCGGCGGCGAGGCCGCCGGCGGCACCGGCCACGGCGAGGCCGAGGAGATGGCGGCGGGAGGATTCGGGGCTCATGGGCTGTTCCAAGGGTTTCGCGGTCCGCTCCCTGATCGTCGACAAAAAAGGCGACGTCGTGACGCGGTTTACCTTCCGGCAGGGGGAAGCTTCAGGCTGCGGTCGATGCCGTCAAGTCGAGGATTCGATCGTGATCACCCGCCGCCGCTTTCTATCCGGTGCCGCCGCCAGCATTGCGCTGGCCGGCGCCCTGCCCCGGCTCGCCCGCGCCTCCCACCCGACCGAGCTGACCGTCACCACCCGAAGCATCGAGGTCGCCGGACGGCCGGCCACGGCGTTCGGCATCCTGCGGCCGGATGGCGGCCAGGGTGTGCGCGCCGTCGTCGGCGAAGAGTTCCGGCTACGGCTGACCAACGCGCTGCAGGAGCCGACGCTGGTGCATTGGCACGGACTGACCCCGCCCTGGCGCCAGGACGGAGTACCGGGCGTGACCCAGGACCCGCTGCCGGCGGGCGCCGGCTTCGATTACGACTTCCCGCTGGCGCGACCGGGCACCAACTGGATGCACTCCCATCTCGGGCTGCAGGAGCAGCGCCTGCTGGCGGCGCCGCTGATCGTCGCCGACCCGGCCGAGGCCGGTCTGGACGAGCAGGAGGTGGTGCTGATGCTGCATGATTTCAGCTTCCGCGACCCGGCCGAGATCATGGCCGGGCTGCGCGCCGGCCAGGGCCATAGCATGGCAGGCATGGATCACGGTGCGAGCCAGGGAAGCATGGCCGGCATGGACCACAGCGGCCACGACATGGGGTCGATGTCCGCCATGCCCGGGATGACGCACGACATGCCGGGCATGGCGATGCCGGGCATGGGCGGCGGGATGGCGATGGACCTGAACGACGTCGAATACGACGCCTATCTGGCCAATGACCGCACCTTGGCGGACCCCGAGGTGGTGCGGGTCGAGGGCGGCGGCCGGGTGCGGCTGCGCATCATCAACGGCGCGGCGGCGACCAATTTCCACATCGATCTCGGCGCGGCCGAAGGCACGCTGATCGCCGTCGACGGCATGGCGGTGGCGCCGGTGACGGGCCGGCGCTTCCCGATCGCCGTCGCCCAGCGGCTCGACATCCGCCTGACCGTGCCCGCCGGCCAGGCCCTGCCGGTGCTGGCGCTGCGTGAGGGCGACCGGCAGCGCACGGGGCTGGTGCTGGCCGCCACTGGCGCCACGGTCGCCCGTATCGCCGATCTCGGCGACGACAAGGCGGCGCCGCTTGATCTCGCCCTGGAGGCGCAGCTCCAGGCGACCGAGCCGCTGACCGCCCGCGCGGTCGACCGCACCATCCCGGTGGTGCTGGCCGGCGACATGGCTTCCTATGTCTGGACCTTGAACGGCAAGGTGCACGGCCAGGACTCACCGCTGACGGTGCGCCAGGGCGAGCGGGTGGCGATCGCGATGACCAACCCGTCGATGATGGCCCATCCGATGCATCTGCACGGCCACCATTTCCAGGTGGTGGCGATCGACGGGAAGGCCCTGTCCGGCGCCCGGCGCGACACGGTGCTGGTGCCGCCGGGCAAGACCGTGACCGTCGCCTTCGACGCCGACAATCCCGGCCGCTGGTCCTTCCACTGTCACCACCTGTACCACATGGAGAGCGGCATGATGACGACGGTGGAGTATGAGGGGATCGGCTAAGCCCCTTCCGCCACCTCGGCCTGCAGCCATTGGCGGAACAGGCGGATCTTGCGGAGCCCGCCCTGCCCCGGCGCGTGCAGCAGGTAGTAGGCGCTGGCGGGCCGCATGGCGTGGTCGAGCGGCTGGACCAGGCGGCCGGCGGCCATGTCGGCGCGGGCCAGGAACAGGGGCAGCAGCGTCAGCCCCATGCCGGCGGCCGCCGCCTCGGCCAGCATGAAGAAATGTTCGAAGCCGGGGCCGCCCGAGATCTCGGGCGGCCCCAGGCCGAGCGAGGCAAAATACTCTGCCCAGGCGGCCGGCCGGGTGGTGTGGACCAGGAGGCGGTGATCGCGCAGATCGGCCGGCGCCAAAATCGGGCGACGGCGCAGCAGATCGGGTGCGCAGAACACGCCGACCGTCTCCTCCATCAGCAGCGTCGCCTCCGCCCCCGGCCAGCCGCCGGTGCCGTTGCGCAGCGCCAGGTCGACCGGGTCGGCGCCGAAATCGATCACCTCCTCCGAGGCCGACAGGTCGACCTGGATGTCCGGATGGCGCTCGTGGAACCGCGGCAGCCGCGGCACCAGCCAGCGCAGCGCGAAGGTCGGCAGCACGCTGAGCGACAGGATGCCCTCGCGCTCCGGCCGCCGCAGGGTGCGGGTGGCGGCGGCGATCTGCGCCAAGGCATCGGCGATCCGGGCATGATAGGCGGCGCCGGCGGAGGTCAGCTCGATGCCGCGACCGACCCGTCGGAACAGGGGCGTGCCGAGCTCGACCTCCAGCGCCTGCACGGCACGGCTGACCGCCCCTTGGGTCACGCCCAGCGCCGCGGCCGCCGCGGTCAGGTTCAGGTGCCGCCCGGCCGCGGCGAAGCTGCGGATGCCGTTCAGCGACGGGAGGCGGTATTCATGATCCGAGCTCATTGATCCGAGCCTCTTTCTCGATTGTCCGGCCACGACTCTCCGCTTAGATCCTGTCGCGGCGCAAGAGGCGCCGGATGACGTCCAGCAAGGATCCATGAGAAATGCTGTCGCCCTTTCACATCGCCTTCCCGGTGCGCGACCTGGCCGCCGCCCGCCGGTTCTACGGCACCGTTCTCGGCTGCCCCGAGGGCCGCAGCTCCGACAGCTGGATCGATTTCGACCTGTATGGCCACCAGATCGTCGCCCATCTGAAGGCGGCGCCGGCGCAAGAGGATGCGACGCACCAAAACCCGGTCGACGGCCATGACGTGCCGGTGCCGCATTTCGGCGTGGTGCTGGAGATGGCCGATTGGGAGGCTCTGGCCGAGCGGCTGAGAGCGGCGGGCACCCGCTTCGTGATCGAGCCCTATGTCCGCTTCAAGGGCCAGGTCGGCGAGCAGGCGACGATGTTCTTCCTCGACCCGTCCGGCAACGCGCTGGAGTTCAAGGCCTTCGCCGATCGCGGCCAGCTCTTCGCCAAATGACGGGTGGGCCCGGCCGGCCTCACGACCAAGGCCCGAACCGCACCAGCAGGATGACCAGGGCCAGCACGACGATCCCGGCGAGGAAGATCAGCCGCCGGGCCAGGCTGCGCAGGATGATCTCGCGCTGACGCGCCCACCGATCCGCCATGCTTCCCTCGCTTGCTCTCCCCGGGGCAAACGAGGGAGGCCGGCAGGCCGTTCCGGTCAGCCCTCGATCAGCCCCTCGGCCCGCCAGCGCGACAGATAGGCGTCGATGATCGCGTCCAGCCGCGCCTTGCCGAAGCTGTCGTCATGGCCGGCATGAACCACGGTCACCGGCAGCGAGCGCAGCAGGGCGAAGGAGCGGACATAGTCGTCGATATCCATGCCCGGGCCGCGATACAGCAGCGGGCCGTCATAGATCACGTCGCCGGCGAACAGCGTGCCGGTCGCGTCCTCGAACAGGGCGATGCTGCCGGGCGAATGGCCGGGCACATGCAGCACCCGGAAGCGCCGGTCGCCGAGATCCACCACCTCACCCGCCGCGATCCGCCGGGTCGGCTCGGCACCCTGCAGGGCGTAGCCGCGCAGGTCGTAGCCGGCATGGGGCACGGCGGTGACCAGGGCCAACCCGAGCGGCGGGTAGCCCGCGTCCAGGAAGCGCTGCCGCGCCTCGGCCGGAATCTGGTCGGAGATCAGCGTGCCGGGCCGCGGCCGGGCCAGCGCCTCGGCCTCGAGCGGATGCACCCAGCGCTGCTCGAACTCATGGATCGCGCCAATGTGATCGGCATGGGTGTGGGTGGCCAGCGCGATCGTCTCGCGCCCTTCGAACAGCTCGGGGAAGGCCGGCCGCAGCGGCGCCACGCTGAGGCCGCCATCGACCAGCAGGTCGCGATCGCGGCCGCGCAGATGCCAGAGATTGGCCCGCATCAGCACATCGGTGTGCGGCTCGTCGATCAAGGTCAGGCCACCGCCCATGTCCCGCTTGCGGAACCATTCGGCGGCCACTGGCAGGTCGGACATGGTCGGCACCTCAGGAGATCGGGCCGGTGGCCGGCGGGTCGAGCAACGGCGCCACCACGGCGCGGGTCTCGGCGCTGCGCAGCACCGGCACGATCTCGAAGCTCACCCCGGTGCCGCGCCAGTGCAGGATCCATTGCTGCAGCAAGGCGAGGTCGTCGCATTCCATCAGCTGGAAGCAGCGGTCGCAATTCGACTCGACCCAGCTGTCGACGTATTTGAGCCCCTCGGGCAGGCCGCGCCCGGCGTCGCGCAGATGGCGATAGGCCGCCACCGGGTCACGGTTGGCGAAGCGCTCGATGATCATGAACAGCACAGCCCGACCTCCCCGCCATTGTCCGGCGCTTGCGGATTCAGTCCGTGCCTTCCCAATAATCCATCACCGCCGACTTGCGATAGCCCTCGCCGGTCAGCCGCACGCTGACCCGCGCGGTTTCCGGGAAGACGGCGACGTCCTCCCACGGCACCCGCTCGACGGGAAACGGCTCGGAGACGCCTTCGGCGTTGATCGAGGACAAGTCGGTCATGGCGGCCTCCCTGGCTTGCCCGACGGGAAGGCCCAGTCTAGTGCCGGGTGCCCGCCGGCGGCGAGCCGGCCGCCAGGAATGCGGCGCGGGCCCTGGCGAGCCGCCGGGCCCGATCGGCCTCGAGCGTCTCGCGCCGGCGGCGGTACTTCTCCCGGAGCCGGGCGGACTGGGCGATCGCCCGGGTCACCTCATCGGCGAGGCGCAGGAAGCTGTCGGCCGTCTCCAAAAGCTTGTCGGGATCCTTCGACAGCGCCTCTGCCGCCGCCATGCCCGTCTCGGCCACCTGATGCAGCGCATCGATCTGCCGCTTGAGCCGGACCAGCTCCGGATCGGTGGCGAGGACGAAGGCGGCGGCGAATTCGGAGAAGGGCGGCTTGTTCATGGAACATACCATGAACATAAACCAACGCTCCGTCAAGAGCATTCTGTCGGCCCTACCCGGCCGCCGCTGCCCGCCGCGCCGGCCACAGCCGCCAGCCGAGCGTCACCGCCAGGCTGGCCAGGGCGATCAGCCCCATCCCGGCCGCCTGGCCCAGCCCGAGCTGGCGGCCGTAGACCAGCCAGTCGGCCAGGATCGCCGAGGCCGGGTAGACGAAGGCCAGCACCGCGATCACCGGCGTCGGCAGCTTCGGATAGGCGGCGTACATCAGCACATAGACCAGGCCGGTGTGGACGATACCGAGCCCCGCCAGCCAGCCCCAGGGTCCGGGCGCCGCGGGCAGATCCGCGACGCCGACGAAGGGTGCCAGCAGCACGATGCCGGTGGCGGCATGGATCATCGCGGTCAGATGCGGCCGCACCCCGCGCAGCGCCTTGGTCGACAGCACCGTGCCGGTGTAGAGCAGCGAGGCCAGCACGGCCAGGCCGGCGCCGAGCAGGCGCCCGGGCTCCACCCCCTCGCCGCCGATGCCGGTGGCCAGCGCCAGCCCGGCGAAGGCGATGGCGATCCAGCCCAGCTTCTGGCCGCTGAGCCGCTCGCCGAACAGCACCGCCCCGGACAGCACCACCCAGAAGGGCTGGACGTGGTAGACGATGGTGGCGAAGGCGATCGAGGTGTGGCGGATCGCGGCGAAGAACGCGACCCAGTTCAGCACGATGCAGATGCCGCCGAACAGGATCAGCGCCCATTGCCGCGGCGCGAGGCGCAGGTCGCGCAGCCAGCCGCGGACGGCGCAGAAGGCCAGCAGGACCAGCGCGCCAAAGACGCAGCGGAAGAACACGGCGTTGACCGGCCCCTGCCCCGATTCCTCCATGAACACGCCGACGGTGCCGACCACCGCCATGCCCAGAGCGAGCTGCAGGATCCCCGTCTGCCGCTCCGCCGCCTCGATGCTGCCCATGGTCGCCTCCTGGATTCCGTGGAGAAAAGCTGGGCCCGCAATTGACTTCAATCAAACGAATAGATTTGAACCGATCGATCAATTGGATTTATGCTGTCGCCATGGACAGACGCCTCGATCTCGACGTGCTGCGCACCCTGGTGGCGATCGCCGAGGGCGGCAGCTTCAGCTTGGCCGCCGCACGGGTCGGGCGCACCCAATCGGCCGTCAGCATGCAGGTGCGGCGGCTGGAGGAGGCGGTCGGCAAAAGGCTGTTCGACCGCAGCAGCCGTCAAGTCGCCTTGACGCATGCCGGCGAAAGCCTGCTGGGCCACGCCCGGCGCATGCTGCGGCTGGAGGAGGAGGCCTGGGCGGCGCTGGTCGAGCCCGACCTGCGCGGCCGGGTCCAGCTCGGCATCCCCGACGACTACGCCTATTCGCTGCTGCCGCCGATCCTGTCGCGCTTCGCCGCCAGCCATCCCCAGGTCGAGGTCGAGCTGATCTGCGAGCAGACCACCTTCCTGGACCGGCGCCTGGCGGCCGGCGAGGTCGACCTGGCGGTGATCACCCGCGGTCCGGGCCGCGACGGCGAGCTGCTGCGGCGCGAGCCGCTGGTCTGGTTCGGGTCGCCCGACCACGACCCGCAGCTGGAAGAGCCGCTGCCGGTCGCCCTGTACGAGCCCGGCTGCGTCGCCCGCGGCGTCACGCTGGAGGCGCTGGCGGCGACGCAGCGGCCCTATCGCATCGCCTATTCCAGCCCCAGCCTGGTCGGGCTGCTGGCCGTGGTCCAGGCCGGGCTGGCCGTGGCGGTGGTGGTGGGCTGCAGCCTGCCCGCCGGGATGCGGGTGCTGGGCGAGCGCGACGGGCTGCCGCCCCTGCCGGCGCTGGAGATCGCCCTGGCCTGGGGCGCCCGGCCGCGGACCCCGGCGGTGCTTCGGCTGGCCGAGCAGATCCACAACGCCGTCGGACGGCCGGAGGCCCTCGCGGCCTGAGAGCCGGTCACTGCACCGCCCGCCTCGAGGCACGATTGCCCCGGTCGCGGGTTGATGATGCAATCCGCGGGCTCGCTCCGCTGATCGAGGGGGATCGGATGCGTCGTTTCACCGGACTGATCGTGGTCGTCGTCCTGGTCGTGCTGGTCGCTGTCTGGGGCGGCAGCGCCTATAACCGCTTCCTGGCCGGCGACGAGAACGTCAAGGCCGCCTGGTCCGAGGTGCTGAACCAGTATCAGCGCCGGGCCGACCTGGTGCCGAACCTGGTCAAGACCGTGCAGGGCTATGCCAACCAGGAGAAGGAGGTGCTGACCCAGGTGACCGAGGCCCGGGCCAAGGTCGGCAGCCTCCAGGTGACGCCGGAGACGCTGAACGACCCGGCGGCGCTGCAGAAGTTCCAGGCGGCCCAGGGCGAGCTGTCCTCGGCCCTGTCGCGGCTGCTGGTGGTGACCGAGAACTACCCGCAGCTGAAATCCGACGCGCTGTTCCAGGACCTGATGACCCAGCTGGAGGGCACCGAGAACCGCATCGCCACGGCGCGCAACCGCTCGATCCAGGCGGTGCAGGACTACAATGTCAGCGTCCGCCGCTTCCCCGGCACCCTGATCGCCGGCGTGCTCGGCTTCAGCGCCAAGCCGAATTTCAGCGTCGAGAACGAGGCCGCGATCTCGACCGCGCCCAAGGTCGATTTCGGGACCTCGCCGGCGCCGAAGCCTTGAGGCAGCCCTGAGCATGGCCGCGATGCTGCGCCGGCTGGGCCTGGCAGCCTGGCTGCTGGCCCTGGCCGTCGTCCCGACGGCGGCGCAGCAGCCGGTCGCCGTGCCGCAGCTGAGCGCGCACGTGACCGACCTGACCGGCACCTTGTCCGCCGCCGAACGGCAGGCGCTGGAGGGCAAGCTGGCCGAGGTGCAGCGGCGCAAGGGCGCGCAGATCGCCATCCTGCTGGTGCCGACCACCGGCGCCGACACGGTTGAGCAATATGCCCGGCGGGTGTTCGACCAGTGGAAGCTGGGCCGCCAGGGCGTCGACGACGGGGTGCTGCTGCTGGTCGCCAAGGACGACCGCACGGTGCGGATCGAGCCCGGCTACGGGCTGGAAGGCGCCATCCCGGACATCACCGCCGGCCGCATCGTGCGCGAGCAGATCACGCCGGCCTTCCGCCAGGGCGACTTCGCCGGCGGCCTGGGCAATGCGGTCGACAGCCTGATCCGGCTGATCGACGGCGAGGCGCTGCCGCCGCCCCCGCCTGAGAGCCGAGGCGAGGCACCGCAGGACGTCTTCCAGATCGTCATCCTGGCGATCCTGGTCGGGGCCGCGGTCCGCGCCGGGCTGCGCGGCATCGGGCTGCCGATGCCGCTGCCGGCCGGCGGTAGCGCGCTGGTCGCCGGCGGCCTCGGCTGGGGCCTGTCCGGGATGATCTTCTTCGGCGTATTCTGCGCCATCGGCGCGGTGATTCTCGGCGGCATCGGCGGCAGCTTCGGCGGGCCGGGCGGCGGCTTCAGCACCCGCCGCGGCTCGGGAGGTTTCGGGGGCGGGTTCGGCGGCGGCTTCGGTGGAGGAGGCTTCGGCGGCGGGTCGAGGGGCGGATCGGGCGGAGGCTCCGGCGGCGGAGGGTTCAGCGGCGGCGGCGGATCGAGCGGAGGCGGCGGTGCGTCCGGAAGCTGGTAAGATGCTCAGACGGTTTCGCCCCGTCGCCGAATGGCATGGTCACCGGCTGCTGCGCCGGCATTTCGGGCCGGCGGTGATGGTCCGGCTGCACGAGGCCATCCGCGGCGCCGAGCGCCGGCATTTGGGCGAGATCGTGATCGCGGTCGAGGCCGCGGCCCCGCCGCATCTCCGCGACAGCCGCACACGGGCGCTGGAGGTGTTCGGCCGGTTGCGGGTCTGGGACACGGCGCAGGCGACCGGCGTGCTGCTGTACCTGCTGCTGGCCGATCACCGGATCGAGATCGTCGCCGACCGCGGCGTCACCGCCCGGATCGACGACGCGGTGTGGCCGCGGATCTGCGCCGCGCTGCGCGACCGATTCCAGGCCGGGCGGTACGAAGAGGGCGTGCTGGAGGCGCTGGCCGCGATCGACGCCGAGCTGCTGCGGACCTGGCCGGCGGCGCCCGGCGAGGCCAATCCGGAGGAGCTGCCGGACGGTCCGGTTATCCTGTGAAGGGTGACAGGGTCGTGCAACGGCGCTTGTGAAAGCCGCACCGCCTATGATACGCCCGGCCTACTGATTCCGGGAGCAGCGACGCGTGACGGCGATCCAGTCGGACCGGCCGACGGTCCTTATCCTCAACGGCCCCAATCTCAACATGCTGGGCGTGCGCCAGCCCGAGATCTATGGCCGCGACACGCTCGCCGACATCGAGCAGGCCTGCGCCGACGAGGCCGAGCAGATCGAGCTCGAGATCGACTTCCGGCAATCGAACCATGAGGGCGAGCTGGTCACCTGGATCCAGGAGGCCCGCACCGCCCATGACGGCATCATCGTCAATGCCGGCGCCTACAGCCACACCTCGGTCGCCATCCTCGACGCGCTGAACGCGGCGGAACTTCCGGTGATCGAAGTCCATCTCTCCAATATCTTCCGCCGCGACGCGTTCCGGCACCATTCCTATGTCTCGCTGGCGGCGACCGGGGTGGTGTGCGGGCTCGGCGTGCATGGCTATCTTCTGGCCCTGCAGGCGATGGCGCGGCTCCTCGAAACCGACCGGTGAAGACCAGATGAGCACCTTCAGCCTCGATCCCGAATTCGTCCGCAGCCTGGCCAAGCTCCTCGACGAGACCGGCCTGACCGAGATCGAGTTCTCCGAGGGCGACCGCCGCATCCGGCTGAACCGCCAGCCGGCGCCGGTGACCACCTATGCAGCGCCGGCGGCCGCTCCGGTCGCCGCCGCCGCAGCCCCGGCCGCCGCGCCCGCCACCCCGGCCGGCCCGCCGAAGAACGCCGTGACCTCGCCGATGGTCGGCACCGTCTACCTGTCGCCCGAGCCCGGCGCCGGCGCCTTCGTCAAGGTCGGCGACAAGGTGGCCGAGGGCGCGACGCTGTTGATCGTCGAGGCGATGAAGGTGATGAACCCGATCCGCAGCCCGCGCTCCGGCACCGTCAGCGCGATCCTGGTCGAGGACGCGCAGCCGGTGGAGTTCGGCGAACCGCTTGTCGTGATCGACTGATGTTCGAGAAGGTCCTCATCGCCAATCGCGGCGAGATCGCGCTGCGCATCCATCGCGCCTGCCGCGAGATGGGCATCCGCACCGTGGTCGTGCATTCCACGGCCGACAGCGACGCCATGGCCGTGCGCCTGGCCGACGAGGCGGTCTGCATCGGCCCGCCGGCGGCGCGCGACAGCTACCTCAACATCCCGGCCCTGCTCTCCGCCGCCACCATCACCGGCTGCGACGCGATCCATCCCGGCATCGGCTTCCTGGCCGAGAACGCCCGTTTCGCCGAGATGGTGGAGGAGCACGGCTTCGCCTTCATCGGCCCGACAGCGCAGCACATCCGGGTGATGGGCGACAAGATCGCCGCCAAGGACGCGGTCAAGGCCGCCGGCCTGCCGGTCGTCCCCGGCTCCGACGGCGCCGTCGACACGGTCGAGGAGGCCCAGGCGCTGGCCCGCGGCATGGGCTATCCGGTGCTGGTCAAGGCCACGGCGGGCGGCGGCGGCAAGGGCATGAAGGTCGCGCTGACCGATGCCGAGCTGCCCGAGGCCTACAGCATGGCCCGCAACGAGGCCCGCGCCGCCTTCGGCAACGACAGCGTCTATGTCGAGAAGTATCTCGACCATCCGCGCCACATCGAGATCCAGCTGCTGGCCGACACCCACGGCAACGTGGTGCATTTCGGCGAGCGCGACTGCTCGATCCAGCGCCGCCATCAGAAGGTGATCGAGGAGGCCCCCTCGCCCGCCCTGAACGCCGAGGAGCGCGCCTTCATCGGCGGCCTGGCGGCGGAGACGGCGCGCAAGCTGGGCTATCGCGGCGTCGGCACGATGGAGTTCCTGTACCAGGACGGGCAGTTCTACTTCATCGAGATGAACACCCGGCTGCAGGTCGAGCACCCGATCACCGAGGAGATCTCGGGCATCGACTTGGTGCGCGAGCAGATCCGCGTCGCCACCGGCGCGCCGCTGGGCTACGGCCAGGCCGACATCGAGTTCCAGGGCCACGCCATCGAGTGCCGGATCAACGCCGAGGATCCGGAGACGTTCACCCCCTCCCCCGGCAGGATCGACGGCTACCACGCGCCGGGCGGCCTGGGCGTGCGGGTCGACAGCGCCATCTATGATGGCTACCGTATCCCGCCGCATTACGACAGCCTGATCGCCAAGCTGATCGTGCGCGGCAGCACCCGCAACGAATGCCTGATGCGGCTGCGGCGGGCGCTGGAGGAGTATGTCATCGACGGGGTGAAGACCACCCTGCCGCTGCATGCCAAGCTGATCGCCGAGCCGGACTTCATCAACGGCGACTACGACATCCGCTGGCTCGAGCGGCTGATGGCGAAGTAAGGCACCGGCCAGAATTCAGCCCAATTCTGAGAATAAGAATATGCAGTGTCCCGGGCGCCGCGCCCGGGATGGCGATCGAGGGGATGCGATCGCTGTCGCAGGCTGGTCTGCGGGTCCGGTGCCGCCCCGATATGCGAGGAGATGCTTGATGAGCGTGTTTCGTGCTTCGACGGCGGCGGCCCTGGTCGCGCTGATTGCCGCCCCGGCCTTCGCGGCCGAAGTCCCGTCCGACCCGGTCGAGCGCTGCAAGGGCCTGCTGACCCTGGCCCCGGCCGATTCGCCGATGCACAATGCCGAGGTCGGCACAGTCGAGGCCTTCGGCGAGTCCGGCTGCAAGTTCACCGATCTGAAGATGGTCGAGCCGGCCGACAAGGTGGCGGCGGGCAAGACCCCGACCACGGTGACGATCGACGAGCTCAGCTTCGACAAGCTCGACTTCGCCAAGGCCTATGAGGGCAAGCCGTCGGACACGCTGACGGGGCACGCCACGGGCATCGCGATCGACAACCCCGAGGTCAAGGCCGTCCTCGGCGAGGAGCCGTTTGACGTGGCGATCGACTACGCGCTCGACGCCGCCACCAAGCAGTTCACGCTGACCGAGTTCCAGCTCAGCGGCGAGTCGCTCGGCGAGATCTCGCTGGATGGCGCGCTGGACGGCATCGATGCGGCCAATCCGGCGGCCGCGGCCGACCCGATGCAGCTGATGGGCACGGCCTCGCTGCGCAAGATCAAGCTGCATTTCGAGAACAAGGGCATCATCGACAAGGTGATCGCCTTCGCGACCGCCCAGGGCGAGGACCCGAAGACGGCGATCGAGCAGGGCAAGAGCCAGGCCGTTCTCGGCATGGCGGCGCTGTCGGCGATCGGCGTGCCTGAGGCCGCGGTGAAGAGCCTGATGTCCTTCGCCCAGGACTTCCCGGCGCCGAAGGGCCCGCTGACCATCTCGGTCGACCCGGTCACGCCGGTGCCGCTGGCGCAGCTGGCCACGATCAAGCCGGGCGAGGCCGCGTCGATGGACCTGGTGAAGAGCCTGAACGTCGCCGTCAGCTACTGACCGGCGCTCAAAGCCTGATGTGAAGCGATGGCCGGGGCGGCGACTCCCCGGCCGTTGTCGTTGGGAGGCATCGTGACCCCGTTTCGAGACCTTGTCCTGGCCGGGATCGCTGTCGGCATCGCCCTGCCCGCCTGGGCCGCCCCGGTCCCGGCGGATCCGGTGCAGCGCTGCCGCGACCTGATCCCGATGATCCGGGCGACCGAGGAGGCCCCGGCGGTCGGCAAGGTGACGCCGGTCGGCGAAACCGGCTGCCGCTATGCCGACTTGAAGATCACGATCAGCCAGTACCAGGGCTGGGTGGTGGGGTCGCTGACCGTCGACCGGATCGACTTCAAGCGCTTCTACACCGAGCGCATGCCGATCACCCTGTCGGTCCGCGCCGAAGGCATCCGCTTCTTCGCGCCGGCCATGCCGCCGGCGACCACCTATCAGATGAATCTGGTCCAGAAGCCGGTCGAGGTCTCGTTCGACTATGACTATGACGCGGCCACCAATGTCCTGACCATCCGGGACGCCACCTTCCGCGGCGAGAGGATCGGCCACATCACCGTCACGGCGGCGCTGCGCGGCCTCAACCTCGACAAGGTGGCCACGGACCAGGTCGCGGAACCGGCGACCGTGGCCGGGCTGTCGCTGCAGTCCCTGACCGTGGATTTCGACAACCAAGGCATGCTCGAGGGCTATGCCCTGCTGCCGGCGCTGACCGCCCTGCCGAATGGCGAGACCGATCCGGAGGGCGCGATCGCCGCGGCCAAGATGCAGGCCATGGCCGGGCTGGTGGTCCTGGCCGCGGCCGGTGTGCCGCCGGGGTCGGTGGACGCCATCGGCCGCTTCATCCAGGCCATGCCGCAGCCGCGCGGGCCGTTCCGGCTGTCGATGGCGCCCCAGCCGCCGGTCGCCCTTGCCGAGCTGGCGGGACTCGAATCCGGCGATCCGGCCAGGCTGGCGGCGTTGGTGAAGCGGCTGAACCTGACCGCCAGCTACTGAGCCGCGCGTCACGGCCGGACCAGGCCGAACACGCCGCGCACCGAATCCAGGACCTGCGCCGCCTGCTGCCGCGCCGCCTCGGTGCCGCGGCGCAGCACGGCACGGACCTCGCCGGGATCGCGCGCGAGCTGCGCCCGGCGCTCGCGGATCGGGGACAGCAGCGCCTCCAGCACCTCCTCCAGCCGCCGCTTCACCGCCATGTCCGGCAGCCCGCCGGCGCGATACCGGCGCTTCAGCTCCGCCACCACCGCCGGATCGGGATCGAAGGCGTCGAGATAGGCGAAGACGACATTGCCCTCGACCTTGCCCGGATCCTCGACCCGCAGATGGCCGGGATCGGTGTACATGCGACGGATCTTGGCCCGCAGCGTGTCGGCGTCGTCGCGCAGGTCGATGGCGTTGCCGGCCGATTTGCTGGCCTTGCCCTGGCCGTCCAGCCCGGGCAGGCGCGGCGTGGTCGACAGCAGGATGCGCGGCTCCGGCAGCACCGCGGCGCCGGCCAGCCGGTTGACCGCACGCACGATCTCCACCGTCTGTTCCAGCATCGGCGCCTGGTCGGCGCCGACCGGCACCAGCGTCGCCGCCACCGCGGTGATGTCGGCCGCCTGGCTGACCGGGTAGCACAGGAAGCCGGCCGGCAGGTCGCGGGCGAAGCCGCGCTGGCGGATCTCATCGCGCACCGTCGGGTTGCGCTCCAGCCGCGCCACCGTGACCAGGTTGAGGTACAGCATCGCCAGCTCGGCCATCTCCGGCACCGCCGATTGCAGCACGATGGCGCTGCGCGCCGGGTCCAAGCCGATGGCGAGGTAGTCGAGCGCCACTTCCATCACGTTGCGGCTGACCCGGCCGGGATCCGCGGCATTGTCGGTCAGGGCCTGGAGGTCGGCGATCAGAACGAATTGCCGGCACAGGCGCTGCAGCCGCAGCCGGTTGGCCAGCGAGCCGGCGTAGTGGCCGAGATGCAGCGGGCCGGTCGGCCGGTCGCCGGTCAGCACCACATCGGCGTCGGTGATATCGGGCGCTGGAGGATGCGCAAGGGCAAGGTCGGACATGGGACGAATCCTTTCGAGCAGGGAAGAAGGGCCGCTCGGATGGATCGCCGTCTCAGGACATGAAAAAGGCCGCCTCCATCGGAGCGGCCAGGGTGCAGGACAAAGCACGCAGAGCCGCCGTCAGGCGCTGCGCCACCAATTCAGGAACAGGGTCGCGGGCTTCGTCATGGCCGGCATCATACAGCAGCCGGGCCGCGCGGAAAAGACGGCGACGGGTGGACGCCGGCCCTGCCCTCCGCTATCGACGGGACATGAGCGCCATGCCGCCCCATATCCCTGGGACCATGATCCGGTCCCGACCATGACCCGCGTGACGCCCCAGCTGCTGTTGCGCGCCTATGCCGCCGGGCTGTTCCCGATGGCGGAATCCGCCGACAGCCCGGAGCTGCACTGGTTCGACCCGCCGCGCCGCGGCATCCTGCCGCTCGACGGCGTGCATGTGCCGCGCCGGCTGGCCCGCACGGTCAAGGCCGGGCGCTTCAAGGTCACCGCCGACGAGGCGTTCCACGCCGTGATCGCCGGCTGTGCCGCGCCAGCGCCGGACCGGCCGAACACCTGGATCAACGACGAGATCGTCGCCCTCTACACCACGCTGCACCGGGCCGGCTTCGCCCACAGCGTCGAATGCTGGGACGGGGACACGCTGGTCGGCGGTCTCTACGGCGTGGCACTGGGCGGCGCCTATTTCGGCGAGAGCATGTTCAGCCGCGCCACCGATGCCAGCAAGGTGGCGCTGGTCCATCTCGTCGCCCGGCTGCGGGCCGCCGGCTTCGCCCTGCTCGACACCCAATTCGTCACTGATCACCTGGCCCGCTTCGGCACGGTCGAGATCGAGCGCGCCGAATATCGCCGCCGCCTCGACGACGCGCTGGCGCTGCGGCCGGACTGGTCCGGCGCCGACCCCGAGCCCGAATTGGACCTGTTGCTGCGTCGCCAGCCGGAGGAGCCATGACCGCCCTGCCCCTGCGCCGCCGGCCGGTGCCGGACGGCCCGATCGACGACGCGCTGATCCGCTTCGTCGAGGCGCATCCGGTGCCGACGACTCCATTCGACCCGCGCTGGGGCCTGTCCCGCCTGGTGCTCGGCCCCGGCAGCATCATCGACGCGGTCGACGCCGAGGGCCATCGCGTAGCCGTCGGTGCGGTGGTCGACGCCTGCATCAACGCGGCCAACTCAGCGCATCTCGTGCTGCTCTGCCTTCATCCGGAGATCGATCACGACGCCCTGGCCACCTTCCTGATGAAAGAGGCCGAGGTGATCACCGCCGCCGGGCCACGCGGCCGCCTCGAGATCGACGCCGAGGACTTGTTCGCCGGCCGCGGCACCGAACTGGAGGGCCGCGGCTTCCACGAGGCCTATCGTATGCATGTGATGCGCCGGCCGCTGGACACCGCGCCGCCGCCGGTGCCGCCCCTGCCCGAAGGGCTGCGCTGGTCGCCGCCGACCGAAGCGACGATGCGCAGCCAGCACGAGGCGGTCAGCGCTGCCATGACGCCGGTGCCCGGTGCCAGCGTGCCGGATTTCGAGAGCTTCGCCGCCCGCGCCCGGGCGATGCCGGACCAGCACGGCCTGATCCTGCGCGGCGACGCCGTCGCCGGCTTCCTGCGCGTGCATCCGCCCAAGGCTGCCGGCGGCGAGGGCGACGTCGCCCTGATCGGCCGCCATCCGGGGCATCGCGGCGGCGGGTTGGGCGACATCCTGGTGGCCGAGAGCCTGCGCCGGCTGCACGCCGCCGGGGCCGGCAGCGCCGCGTTGACGGTGGCGGCGGTGAACGACGCCGCCCTGGCCCTCTACCGCCGCCACGGCTTCGCCGTCGCCGAGACCATCCCGGTCTACGTCAAGGATTTCCCGGCCGCCGGATAGCACTTCCCCGGCCGGCGGGCCGTGGCGACAATGCACCCGATGCTGCCGGAGTCGCCGCGATGACCTTCGCCCTCTGGATGGTCCTGGCGGCCGTCCTGCTGCCCTATCTGACCGTGATGCCGGCCAAGGTGACGTCGCGGGTGGACAACCACGCCCCGCGCCGGGACATGGAGCGGATGACCGGCTGGCAGCAGCGGCTGGACTGGGCGCACCGCAACCATTTCGAGACGTTCCCGGCCTTCGCCGCGGCGGTGATCATCGCCCAAATGCAAGGCGCGCCGCAGGGCTGGGCCGACATCCTGGCCGGGCTGTTCGTGCTGATCCGCCTGGCCTACACCGGCGCCTATGCCGCGGACCGGCCGAGCCTGCGCTCGAACCTCTGGTCGGTCGGCTTTCTCTGCGTCCTCGGCCTGTTCGCGCTGGCGGCTATTGGCGGCCCGGCGGCAGCGCCGGCGGGATGATCTTCATCTCTGGCAGCGGCAGCGGCGAGGCGTCCGGCACGTTCTCGTCGACCTCCTGCTGGGCCGCGGCGGCGGCCGGCGAGGTGTCGGTGCAGCTGACCACCCAGACATCGTAGACCGGGTGGTCGAGCGCCGAGACCCCGGGCGAGGACGCGAACATCCAACCGCTGAACACCGTGGCGGCCGGCTTGCTGGGCGGGGTGTCGGTGATCTCGAGAAAGGCCGCGCTCTCCGGCGGGTCCTCGGGCGGCGCCTTGCGGCAGGCGCGCACGGTGATGCCGAGCGTACCGAACTGCACCGTCTGGCCGACCTTGGCCTCGAGCGGCTGGGTCCGTGCCGTGATCTTGTCGAGGCCGCGCAGCTCGGCGATCGGCTGGTCGATCGTGGCCGCGGCCTGCGCTGCGCCCGGGAGGGCCGCGGCGGCGAGCGCCGCGAGCGCGGGAAGCACGAGAAGGCTGCGCATGGTCCGGATCAATTCCCCAACATGCCGCCGGCCGGCTTGCCCTGCGGCTGCGGCGCCTGCTCCTGAGCCGGCGTGCCCGAGGCCCCGCCGGCACTGCCCTTGTCGCCGAGCTGGCCGATGCTGAAGATCACCTGGCCGAGCAGCTGCTCCAGGCTCGGATTGGACTGGGTGTAGGCGATGGTGTCGCCATCCTTCAGCCAGCCGTTCGGATCGTCCGGCCGGCCGCCGGGGCTGAGCGAAAGGCTGCGGCCGCCTAGAAGCCCGTCGCTGCTGATCGCCGCCGCGGTGTCCTGCGACAGCTTGACCGACGGGTCGATCGACAGCGAGACATCGGCCAGATAGCTCTCGGGGTTCAGCGAGACGCTGGTGACGGTGCCGACCTTGACGCCGCCGATCCGCACATCGGTGCCGGCATTGACGCCGTCGGCCTGATTGAACTGGGCCTTGAGCGTGTAGCCCGAGGTGGAGCTGAGATTGGCGCTGGTATAGGCGAATCCCAGGAAGACCAGGGCGACGGCCAGCACGACCGCGCCCATGACCGTCTCGATGACGTTCCTGTGCATCGCGATTCCTCAGACCGTCCCGATCACGTCGGCGTCCAGGGCTCGTAGTCGCCGGTCGCCTTGGCGCGGTGGCTGCCGCGCAGCGGATGGCCGGGCGGCAGATAGGCGTGGCCGGTCCCGGTCGGATTGGCCTCGGGCGGCTGCTGCCACGGCCGGCGGAACGGGCTGATGTCGCCCGGCGGCTCCTTGAAGGTGTGGTGCAGCCAGCCATGCCACTCCGGCGGCACGCGCGTCGCCTCGGACGCGCCGCCGTCGAACACCACCCAGCGCCTCTCGCGGCCGCCCGGGGCGACCTTGCGGCTGCGATAGTAGCGGTTGCCGAGGGCGTCCTTGCCGACGAGTTCGCCACGCCGCCAGGTGACGAAACGAAGATAGGTGCGGAGCCCGAATTCGGTCAGATCGAAGGCCATGGATCCCAAGGACATGCCGAGTGACGGCCCCCGGCCGCCGAACGGCGCGGACTATGGCATCGCCGGCCACGTCCGTCCAGTGCATGCGCCGCCGCGCGCCGGGGCAATTTCAAGGCAGGCGATTTCGTGACAGGCCGGCAGGCCCCGGCGAGGCGGCGGCCGGCTCATTTGCAGCCTGTCGCCCGTCCGTGGCCGCCACGCCGATGCCGACTGCAACTGCGGCGAGCCCCGCCAGCAGCGGCCAGCCCAGCGGCTCGCCCAGGGCCAGCGTGCCGAACAGCGCCGCCACGACCGGGTTGACCGTGACCGAGATCGCCACCCGCGTCGGGGTGGTGCGGCCGAGGGCGAAGACCCAGAGGTAGAAGGTCAGGGCGCCGCCGATCACGCCGAGATACAGCACGCCGGCCCAGCCCGCGGAATCCAGCGCCGGCGGCGCCGCCGGCCGGGTCGTCAGCGCCAGCCCGGCCAGTCCGCAGGCGCCCGCCGCCATGCCGAGGGCGCTGAAGGACAAAGGCGACGACCGCCGGACGAAAGGCCGCGACCACACATTATAGAGGGCGCCGCAGCCGGCCGCCCCGACCATCGTCAGGTCGCCCAGCCAGGCCCGCGGCGGCGCGTCGGCCAGGCCGGCGCCCAGCGCCAGCGCCACCCCCGCCATCGCCAGCAGCACACCGGCCGCCTTGCGCGGGGTCAGCCGCTCCACCCCCAGCGCCGCGCCGACGGCCAGGGTCAGCAGCGGCTGGGTCGACAGGGCCAGCGCCCCGCGCGCCGCGGTAGTGTGGGCCAGCGCGGCGTTGAACAGGAACGGGAAGGCAGCGAAGAACAGCAGGCCGAGCAGCGCCACCGCCGGCCAGTCGTGTCGCCGCGGCCAGGGCGAGCGCAGCGCCAGCGCCACCGGCAGCAGCAGGACGCAGCCGATGCCGAAGCGGAACACGCCCAGCGTCGCCGGGTCCAAGGCCGCCATCAGATACCGCGTCGCCACCACCGAGGTGCCGCCGAGCGTGCTCGACGCCAGCGCCGCCGCCACACCGAGCCCTTCGCGCGCCATTGCCGCCCTCTTTCCTTGGCTCGTCGCAGGATAGAAACGGCGCTCGGCTTCACGGAAACGCATAACTGTGATCTGCTGGATCACGGATCGTGATGGAGCGGCGGATGCTCGACCCGGACCTGTTGCGCGCCTTCGTCGCCGTTGCCGACCACGGCTCCTTCACCCGCGGCGCCGCGGCGCTGAACCGGACCCAGTCCGCGGTCAGCATGCAGATCCAGCGGCTGGAGGGCACGGTCGGCGCCGCGGTGCTGGACCGCAGCCGCCGCGGCCTCCGCCTCACCCCGGCCGGCGAGGTGCTGCTCGGCTATGCCCGCCGCATCCTCTCGGTCTCGGCCGAGGCGATGGGCCGGCTGCACGATCTGAAGGTCGAGGGCACGGTGCGGCTCGGGGTGATGGAGGACTACGGCACCCGGCTGGTGCCGCCGCTGCTGGCCGGCTTCGCCGCCGCCCATCCGCGCATCCAGGTCGAGATGGTCACCGGGCTGACCACGCCGATGCTGCCGCGGCTGGGCGAGCGCTTCGACCTGGTGCTGGCGATGCATGCGGCCGGCGACGGCGGCGGCACCTTCCTGCGGCGCGAACAGGCGGTCTGGGCCGCCGGCCGCGATGTCGCCGCCGAGGGGCGCAGCCCCCTGCCCCTCGCTCTCTATCCGCAAGGCTGCCTGTTCCGGGCCTGGGCGATGGCGTCGCTCGACGCCGCGGGCCTGCCCTGGCGCCTCGCCTTCATCAGCCACAGCCTGGCGGCGGTGACGGCGATCGCCGCCCAGGGGCTGGCCATCACCGTGGTCAAGGCCGGACTGCTGCCGCCGGAGCTGCGGCCGCTCGGCGAGCGCGACGGTCTGCCACCGCTGCCCGAGGCCGATATCCGACTGCACCGCGCCCCCGGGCTGCCGCCGGCCGGCGAGCTGCTGGCCCGGCATCTGTCCGATGGCCTGGCCCTGCCAGATCGCACCGCGAAGGTGTGATGCTAATCACACTTATCATGTCCCGATGCTTATCCAGGATGCAGCGTCCGCCCATTCGGTTTGCGCTGCAGCGAAAGCGTTTGTGGCGGAATTGCGACGAATTCCGGCGTTCGAGGCGGAAGCTGGGCGGAAGCGGCGCCCAAATGTCAGGCAATGCAGGCCATGCATTGCTGCGGTGCGAGAAGCAGGGGTGGATGCATGACTAAGGTAAGCGCATATATCGGCTCGTGCGATGCAACGCACACCGCGCCGCGAACCTCGCTGGACGCGGCACGTGAAGAAGGAAATGCTGAAGTGAACCTGATCAACAAGCTTATCGCCGCCTGGGATCGTCGTCGTGCCTATGCTGCCCTGATGCAGCTCGATGACCGGCTGCTGGCCGATATCGGCATGAACCGCGGCACCATCTCCGAGCGCCTGGCGCGCGCCGCCCGCGACATCAACGTCGCCCCGGCCCCCGTCGCCGTGCTGCGCCCGACCGTGGCCGCCGCGAACGAAGATTCGGTCATCCGTCGCGCCGCGTGATCGGCTCGACCGGAGGCACCCGGTCCGTCTCCTCCCCCGGATCCGGGTCGCGAAAAACCCTGCCGAGCGCAAGCCGGCAGGGTTTTTCTTTGCCTGGACGCCGGACTTAGCGGCCGGCCCGCCCCGCGGCGCCGGTATCGCCCATCGCCGCCGGCCGCGGCCGCACCAAAGCGGGAACCTTGCGCGGCGGATGCGGCACCTCGGCGCCCGGCTTCACCACGTCGAACGCCTGCCGTGACCGCTCGATCGCCGCATTGTGCTCGGTCGCCCAGGCGAACAGCGCCTTCAGCGGCTCGATCAAAGTCTGGCCGCGATCGGTCAGCGCATAGTCCACCCGCGGCGGGATCGTCGGGAACACGGTGCGGGTCACCAGCCCGTCCCGCTCCAGCCCGCGCAGGGTCAGGGTCAGCATCCGCTGCGAGATGCCGCCGATGGTCCGGCGCAGCTCGTTGAAGCGCATCGGCCCGTCCGACAGCAGCCCGACCACCATCACCGTCCATTTGTCGCCGACCCGGGCCAGCACGTCGCTGATCGCCCGGCATTGGTCATGGGCGGGGTCATGGGTGTTGCTCGGTTCCAAAAATGTGCCTCCTTGCGCGGCTCTCGGGCAGTCATCAGTTTAGCCCCAGTCACTAAATGTGACTACCCCAGGGTCCGATCAACCCCGGGGTTTCCCATCGGCCGGCCGGCCCATCCCCTGTCCCTCGACCATGAGGACCTGTACCCGATGAGCCGAATCCTGTTCGTCACCTCCAGCCCGCGCGGCGCCGCCTCGCTGTCGACCAAGGTCGCGACCGCCCTGGTCGACCGGCTGCAGGCACAGTCGCCGGGCGTTGTCGTCCGCCGCGACCTGGCGGCGGCGCCGCTGCCGCATATCGGCGAGGACTTCCTGGCCGCCCAGGCGCTGGCGGCCGAGGCCCGCAGCCCGGCGCAGCAGGCGGCGCTGGCCCTGTCCGACACGCTGGTGCAGGAGCTGTTCGCCGCCGACACCATCGTCATCGCCTCGGCGATGATCAATTTCGGCCTCGCCTCGACGCTGAAGAGCTGGTTCGACTACCTACTGCGGGCCGGCGTCACCTTCCGCTACGACGAGACCGGCGTGCACGGTCTCGTATCCGGCAAGAAGGTGTACCTGGTCGAGGCCCGCGGCGGCGTCTATTCCGACGGCCCGGCCAAGCCCTTCGACTTCCAGGAGCCCTATCTGCGCCACCTGCTCGGCTTCATCGGCGTGACCGATGTCGAATCGATCGCGGTCGAGGGCGTCGCCTACGGCCCGGACGTGGCGGAGAAGGCCGTCGCCGGCGCGCTGGACAAGGTCTCGACGATCACGGCCCGGGCGGCGTGATTCCGGCTCCGGGGTCGGCCGAAGGTCGATCCCGGACCGCATCCTGCCGCTCGCCCCGCGGCGGCGAAGCAGCGCTCGCCAGCCGCCAGACCAGGGCGCTGGCACCGCGCGTCTCTACCCAGAGACCCCGACCGGGCCGTGGCGCGTCCGCCGCCCGCACCAGCTCCAGCTCGAAGGCGGCCGGGCCGGGCATGCCGAGCGCCGTCCAGCGCCGGTAGGCAACGTCGAGCCGTCGTGCCGCCTCGGGCGAGCCGTAGCCCAGCATCATCCCTGGCTGGCAGATTGCGACCGACTGCGCCGTCGCATCGGCCAGGCCGAAGGGCGAAACCGCCAGGCCCTCCTCCTCACCCGACCCGTCAAAGGCGGCGAAGCCGGGCTCGGTCTGGCCGAGGAACAGGCGGAAGGCGTAGGCCGCGCCGGCGAAGCGGGCCGGATCCCGTGCCCCGAGCGACAGCGGCCGGCGCGATGTCGGTGTCGCGCCGATGCCCGCCCAGAACGGCAGCTCTTCAAGCCGGCGACGCTCCGCTCCCCGTTCCTGCCCTGGGCCGATGAAGCGGACGAAGCGGCCGGGGACCGCTTCCAGTGCCCGGAACCGGTCGCCCTCCCGGCGCAACACCGCCACATGGCAGTCGCGGCCGGCACCGCCCGCCAGCGCGATCGGCAGCAGCAGCCGGCCACCATCGGCCACCTGGTCGAAGAACGGCTCCGGCAGGTCCCAGACCGCGGCGGTGACCATGGCCCGGTCATAAGGCCCGCCGGCGCCGTGGCCGGCGGTCCCGTCACCCTCGACGATTGCGACATTGGCGATGCCCAGCGCCGCCAAGTCGCCCCGGCTGCGTCGGGCGAGGTCGCCCAGGATCTCCACCCCGACCACGCTTCCCTCTCCGACCAGCCGGGCCATTACGGCGACGAGCCAGCCCGAGCCGGAGCCGATTTCCAGCATCCGATGCCCCGGCTCCAACCCCAGCCGGTGCAGCAGCCACAGCACGTAGCTGGGCTGGGAGTTGGTCGAGTCGAGCGCGGCGTCGTCCGGCCCGACATGGGTCAGCACCCGGTCGCTGTAGATGGCGGCGAGGTGGCGCTGCGGCTCGGCGTCGAAATCCTCGACCGGCGCAGCGCGATCGGCCTGGAACCGGTGCACGAAGCGATGGCGCGGCGCCTTCCGCACCGCCTGCCGGAGCCGCTGCGGCAGACCCTCCGCTTCGCCGCGGCGGCGGAAGACCGTGTCCAGCATGCCCAGGAAGCGGGTGATGTGCTCGTCGATCTCCATGATCCCTCCGGCCGAGTCTGCCCGGGAATGCGCACGATCCAGCCGGCCGCGGACTGGGAAAATTTTTCACGCCGCCGGTCCGCGCCCAGCCGAGGCATGCGCATAGTGGTCAGAATGCAGGACACCTCACCTCTCAAACGACCGATCCAGCCCCTGGCCTCCGCCCGGACCGAGCAGGATGTCCGGCGCGCCCTCGCGGCGCTGTCGGAGCCCGACCTGCTGCGGCTGCAGGCGATCGCACGGCTGCGCTGCCGCGGCCTGCCCGGGCTGGACTGGCGGGAGCTGCTGCACGAGGCCGTCCTGCGCGCCCTCGACCGCTCCCGCCCCTGGCCACGCGATGTGCCGCTGATCGCCTTCCTGGCCGGCATCATGCGCAGCCTGCGCAGCGACCATTGGCGCCGCCAGCGGACCATGACGGCTTCGCTATCGCCGCGGGCGGCGGAGGTCGCCGATCAGATGCCGGACCCGGAGCGCATCGCCGCCGCCGGCCAGGCCCTCGCGGCGATCGACCGGCTGTTCGCCGACGACCCGGCAGCGCTGGCGGTCATCCTGGGGTTGAGCCAAGGCCTGTCAGCCGGGGAGATCCGGCGGCGCGCGGGCCTGTCCGAAACCGAATACGATTCGACACGCAAGAGGATGAGGCGGGCGCTGCTGCGCCACGGCCTCACGGGATTGCCATGATGCACCGCCCCGACCGGGCGCTCGAATGCCTGCTGGACGCGCTGGAGGCCGAGCTCGCCGCCGCCCCGGAGGATGAGATCCGGCAGGCCGCCGCCGATGTCCGGCGCAAGGTCTCCTATGCCGCCTGGGATGTCCGCGGCGTGATCCGGCGCGCTGAGTCGGCCGCGTCTTCGGCCGCCCCTGCTGCCCCTGTTCTACGGCCCTGGCTGCCGCCGCCGTCGCGCTGGCACTGACAGGCCCAAGAGCGAAGGTCGCAGGCCTGACCCGCGGCGACAAACAGTCTGGCGCACGGGGCCCAAGCTGCTAGCCTGCGGCCGCACACCCGATACATCGTCACCAACGGAGAGACGCATGGAATACCGTCAGCTCGGCGGATCCGGCCTCAAGGTTCCCGTGCTCAGCTTCGGCACCGCCACCTTCGGCGGCGGCAACGAGTTCTTCCAGCGCTGGGGCAGCACCGATGTTGCCGAGGCCACCCGCATGGTCGATCTGTGCCTCGAGGCCGGCGTCAATTTCTTCGACACCGCCGACGTCTACAGCCAGGGCGCGTCGGAGGAGATCCTGGGCCAGGCCCTGAAGGGCCGCCGCGACCAGGTGCTGATCTCGACCAAGGCCACCTTCGGCATGGGATCGGGCCCGAACGACGTAGGGTCGTCGCGCCACCACCTGATCCGGGCCTGCGAGGCCAGCCTGAAGCGGCTGGGCACCGATCATATCGACCTGTACTTCATGCACGGCTTCGACGCGATCGCGCCGGTCGACGAGACGTTGCGGGCGCTGGACGACCTGACCCGCGCCGGCAAGATCGGCTATATCGGCGCCTCCAACTTCTCCGGCTGGCACCTGATGAAGGCGCTGGCGACGTCGGAGCGGTACGGCCTTGCACGCTACGTCGCCTATCAGGGCTATTACTCGCTGATCGGCCGCGACTATGAGTGGGAACTGATGCCCCTCGGCCTCGACCAGAAGGTCGGGCTGATGGTGTGGAGCCCGCTCGGCTGGGGCCGCCTGACCGGCAAGATCCGGCGCGGCCAGCCGGCCGGGGCGGGCCGCATCGCCTCCGGCGGCAGCGCCGGCGGACCGCCGGTCGATGACGAATACCTGTACGACGTGGTCGACGCGCTCGACCGGGTGGCGCAGGAGACCGGGAAGTCCGTCCCGCAGGTGGCGCTGAACTGGCTGCTGCAGCGGCCGACCTTGGCCAACATCGTCGTCGGCGCCCGCAACGAGGAGCAGCTGAAGCAGAATCTCGGCGCCGTCGGCTGGAACCTGACTCCGGAGCAGGTGGCGTTGCTGGACGATGCCAGCCACCGTCCCCCGGCCTATCCCTACTGGCACCAGACCGGCTTCGACGAGCGCAACCCGAAGCCGACCCCCTGGGTGAAGCGGGAGGGGTAAAGCCCCTTCGTCGTCATTGCGAGGAGCGCAGCGACGAAGCAATCCAGGGCCGGTGCAAGCCGCCCTGGATTGCTTCGCTGCGCTCGCAATGACGGTTTGGGAGATGAAAACGAGCTCTACCCGCGCCCACCCCTTACGACACTGCAGTCAGCTTCGGCTTTCCGCCGACGGCACCGAACTCGCCGGGATGCAGTTCATGCGCGCCGACCTGCTCGGCGCCGATGCCGAGCGCCGGGAACAGCAGCTCGGCGACGTTGTAGGCCTCCTCCAGATGCGGGTAGCCGGAGGCGATGATCGTCTCGATGCCCAGCGCCTGGTACTCGCGCAGCCGCGCCGCCACCGTCTCGGGGTCGCCGACCAGGGCGGTGCCGGCGCCGCGCCGCACCAGGCCGATGCCGGCCCAGAGATTCGGGCCGACCAGCAGCCGGTCGCGGCGTCCGCCATGCAGCGCCGACATCCGCTGTTGCCCGACCGAATCCGAACCCTCTGCCAGCTTCTTCTGGGCCTCGGCGATGGCGTCGTCGGAGACGTCGCGGATCAGCCGTTCGGCCACCCGCCAGGCCTCCTCCTCGGTCTCGCGCACGATCAGGTGGAGGCGCATGCCGAAGCGCAAGGTCCGGCCACGGGCCGCCGCGCGCGCCTTGGCGGCCTCGATCTTCCCAGCCACCTGCTCCAAGGGCTCGCCCCAGGTCAGGTAGGTCTCGACCTGGTCGGCGGCGAGGTCGAGCGCCGCGTCGGAAGAGCCGCCGAACCACAGCGGCGGATGCGGCCGCTGCACCGGCGGGAAGGACAGCTTGCCGCCCTTCACCTTCAGGAAGTCGCCGTCGAAATCCACCGTCTCGCCGGCCAGCAGGCGGCGCCAGATGGTCAGGAACTCCGCTGCCTGGGCGTACCGGGTGTCGTGGTCGAGGAAGACGCCGTCGCCGGCCAACTCGGCCGGGTCGCCGCCGACCACGACGTTGAGCAGCAGCCGGCCGTGGCTGATCCGATCCAAGGCCGCGGCCTGGCGGGCGAAGAAGGCGGGCGTGGCCACGCCGGGACGCAGCGCCACCAGGAAGCGCAGCCGCTCGGTCGCCGTGGCCAGCGCCGTGGCGGTGATCCAGGCATCCTCGCAGCCGCGGCCGGTGGGCAGCAGCACGCCGGTGTAGCCGAGCCGGTCGACCGCGGTGGCGATCTCGCGCAGATAGCGGAACTCGGCCGGGCGGTGCCGGTCCTGTGTGCCGAGATAGGGGCCGTCGCCGCTGGTCGGGATGAACCAGAACAGGTCGAGCGGCTTGCGGGTGTCGGACATGGGGTGAATTCCTGCTGTGGTCAGGCGCCGGTCCAGACGATGTCACGGATCGCGATCGGCGCCGGGATCAGCCCGAGCCCGGCAAAGCGGTCGGCGATTTTCTGCTGCTGCGCCACGATCTCGCCGGTCAGCGGGCCGATCTGGAAGCTGGCGCGGTCGACCGAGCGCTGCTCCGCCGCCAGGCTGATGCCGGTTTCGTCGGCGAAGAGCTGCGCCACCTCGGCCTTGTTGGCCTCGGCCCAGGCACCGACCTCACCCAGCGCCCCGACCAGGCTGCGCAGCGCCGCGGGATGCTCCGTGGCGAAGGCCTTGCTCGCCAGGAAGAAAGAGTTCTGCGGCTCGACATCGGCCGAGGTCGCCAGCACCCGCGCGCCCTCCTCCAGCTCGGCGATGGCGTAGTACGGGTCCCAGATCGCCCAGGCGTCCAGGCTGCCGCCGGCGAAGGCGGCGCGGGCGTCGGCCGGGGCGAGGTAGACCGGGGTGATGTCCTGCCAGGCCAGCCCCGCCTTCTGCAGCGCCGCAACCAGGAAGTTGTGGGCGCTGGAGCCCTTGCCGACGCCGACCCGCAGCCCCTTCACATCGGCCACGGACTTCGCCGCGGAGCCCTTCGGCACCACCAGGGCCTGGCCCTTGCCGGCCGCCGGCTGGGCCGCGGCATAGACCAGGTCGGCCTGCGCCGCCTGGGCGAAGATCGGCGGCGTGTCGCCGGTGGCGCCGAAGTCGATGCTGCCGGCGTTCAGCGCCTCCAGCAGCGGCGGGCCGAAAGCGAACTCGATCCACTCGACCGCGACGCTCTGCGGGGCGAAGTGCTGCTCCAGCGACTTGCGGGTCTTGGCGACCAGCAGGATGCCGTTCTTCTGGTAGCCGATGCGGATGGCCTTCGGCGCCTCCTCCGCCCCGGCCGGACGGCCGGCGAGCGGCGCGGCTGCTGCCAGGGCGAGTGTGGTCGACAGCAGGGTGCGGCGGGAGAGCATGGGTCCGATCCTTCTGAACAGGATGAACAATCTCTCAGCCGCTTGTGGAGTACGTCAATCTGATTCTGGATTTTCTATGTTATTTTGTATTATTTTACATATAAAAATTGAATAATCGTCATGGCGAGGAGCGAAGCGACGTGGCCATCCAGAAGGCATTGCCGCTGGGATGGCCACGCCCCTTCGGGCTCGCCATGACGGGATTGGATGCGTTGCGGTCGCAATGGCGAACCAAGCGGGTCAGGCCGCCTCGGGCCGCTCCTCAGCGCAGCTCTCGGCCAACTGCTCGGCCACGATCCGGACGGCCGGGGACGCGCCGGGCTGCAGCATGACGGCGAGCTCGCTGGGCGGGACCGGCGGGAACCCCTCCTCCGGCCGCAGGATGCGGAGGTCGTCGCGGACCGAGCGCGCGACCAGGATGCCGATGCCGAAGCCGCAGGCGATCGCGGCCTGCACCGCCGGCAGGTTCGAGCCGGTGAAGGCGATGCGCCAGCGCCGCCCGGCGCTTTCCAGCGCATGGATCGCCCGGGCGCGGTAGATGCAGCCCTGGCCATAGGCGACCAGCGGCACCGGGTCGCCCTCCGGCACGCCGTGGCGGCGGCTGGCGACCCAGACCAGCCGCTCCGGCCAGGCGGCGACGGCGGTGCCGATGCCGGAATCGCGCTTGATCAACGCTATGTCCAGCTCGCCCTGACCGAAGGCGCGGCGTAGCTCCGACCCCGCATCGCAGCGCACGTCGAGCCGCAGCGCCGGGCGCAGCCGGGCCAGGCCGGACAGGGCTTCGGTCAGCCGCTCGGCGGCGAAATCCTCGCCCAGCCCGACCCGCACCACCGCCAGCCCGTCCGGCCGGCGCAGCGCATCCTCGGCCTCGTCGCTCAGCGCCAGCAGGCGGCGGGCATAGAAGAGCAGCCGCTCCCCCTCCTCGGTCGGCGCCACGCCCTTCCCCTGGCGGTGCAGCAGCGGCCGGCCTACCGACTGCTCCAGCTTGCGGATCTGCTGGCTGACTGTCGATTGCGTCCGGTGCACCCGCTCGCCGGCGCGGGTGAAGCCGCCGGCATCGACCACGGAGACGAAACTGCGCAGCAGGTCGAGATCGAGCATGGGACAACCTATCGGCTTTTCCACTGCATTCCATTTAATCATTGAATTTCCAAATGGTCACGCCGGCAATTATGGTGCAGCCGATCCGAAGGAGATCGACCATGCACGCCGTCTCGATCACGGCTCCCGGCCACAGCGCCCTGGTTCGCTGGGGAGCCCCCGCCCTGTTCGTGGTGCTGTGGGCCTCGGCCTTCACCGCCGCCAAGGTGGCGGTGACCTACGCCCCGCCCTTTCTGCTGCTGTCGACGCGCTTCCTGCTGGCCGGGCTGGTGCTGGCCGGCCTGGCGCGGTTGTCGGGCCGGCGCTGGACGCTCGGCCCCGGCGCGGTGGCGCGCTTTGCCCTGCTCGGCATCGTCACCATGGCGGTCTATCTCACCCTGTCCTATTTCGGGGTGCAGAGCGTCACCTCCGGCTTCGCAGCGCTGATCATCAGCATGAACCCGGTGCTGACCGCGGTGCTGGCGGCGCCGTTGCTGGGCGAGCGGCTGACCCGGACGAAGCTGGCGGGGCTGGCACTGGGCGTCGTCGGCGTCGGCATCGTGCTGCAAAGCCGGCTCGGCGGCGGCATCGAGGGGCCGGTCGGCGTCGCCTTCACCTTCGGCGCGCTGGTGGCGCTGTCCGCCGGCACCATCCTGTACAAGCGGATCGCGTCGCCATCGAACGGACCATCCGGAGACCTCTGGTACGGCACCGCGGTGCAGACGCTCGCGGCCGGCATCGTGCTGCTGCCGCTGGGCCTGGCGCTGGAGCCGGTCTCGGCGATCCGCTGGACGCCGGAACTGCTGGCCGGCTTCCTCTGGCTCGCCCTCGCCGTGTCGCTGTGCAGCTACCTGCTGTGGTTCGACATGCTGGACCGGCTCGGCGCCTCGACCGCCAGCGCGCTGCATTTCCTGGTGCCGCCGATCGGCCTGCTGCTCGGCTGGGCGGTGCTGGGCGAGCATGTGCCGCCGCTCGACCTGCTCGGCGTGGTGCCGATCGCGCTTGGCATCCGCCTGGTCACCCGCGCCGCCCCGCGCCCGACCTAGCGAGGCGTGCGCAGGATCTCGCCCAGCACCCGCGTCGCTTCGAGCAGCCGACCTTCGTCCGAGCCGCCGAAGCCGAGCAGCAGGCCGCAGCGGCGCGCCATGCCGGCGTAGCAGGTGGACAGCGCGGTCGCCGTCAGGCCGCGCTCGCCCATGCGCCGGACGAGTTCGACATCGTCGAGCCCGTCGGGCAGCAGCACCGCGACATGCAGCCCGGCATCGGCATTGTGGACGACCAGGCGGTCGCCGCAATGCCGCGCCAGGCCGTCAAGCAGGGCCGCGCGCCGGGCCTGGTAGACGCCGCGCATGCGGCGCAGATGCCGCGCGAAATGCCCCTCGGCCAGGAATTCGGCGAGGGCCGATTGGTAGAGCGTGGGCGGAAACAGGTCGAAGGCCAGGCGCGCCCGCACGACATCCGGCAGCAGCGGCGGCGGCACCACCAGGTAACCGATCCGCAGCGCCGGAAACAGCACCTTGCTGAAGGTGCCGACATAGATCACCCGCCCATACGCATCCATGCCTTGCAGCGCGCCGAGCGGACGGCTGACGTAGCGATACTCGCTGTCATAGTCGTCCTCCAGCACCCAGGCGCCTTCGCGCCGGGCCCAGTCCAGCAGCGCCAGCCGCCGTGCCGCGGCCATCGACATGCCGAGCGGATACTGGTGCGACGGCGTGACATAGGCGGCACGCACCGGGCCGGCGCGCCGCAGCGCCTCGACGTCGATGCCCGCCTCGTCCACCGGAACCGGCAGCAGCCGCGCCCCGCCCGCCGTCAGTGCCGCGCGTGCGCCCGGATAGCCTGGCTCTTCCAACGCCACGCCGTCGCCGGGCGCGAGCAGCACCGCGGCGGCGAGGCGCAGAGCCGCCTGCGAGCCGGACACCACCAGGATCTGCTCGGCGCTGCAGCGGACCCCGCGCGCGGCGCGCAGATGGTCGGCGATCGCCGCGCGCAGTGCCGGCAGCCCCGCCGGATCGCCATACGCCATGTGCGCCGGCGGCAGCCGCTGCGCATGCCGCGCCACCAGCCGCACCCAGGCCGCGCGCGGAAACCGGTCCAGCGCCGGCAGGCTGGTGCGGAACGGGGCGAGCCCGCCATAGTCGCGTTCCGGCGGGAACCGTGGCGCGAGCCGCGCCGCGTCCGGCGCCGGCCTCAATGCCAGCAGCTCATCGGGCAACGCCTGGCTGACATAGGTGCCCGACCCGGCCCGTCCTTCGAGATAGCACTCGTGCAGCAGCTGCTCATAGGCGGCCAGCACCGGCAGCCGCGAGACACCCAACTCGGCGGCCAGGCTGCGTGTCGACGGGATGCGCTGGCCCGGCCGCAGCGCGCCCATGAGGATCGCCCCGCGGACGCCCTCATAGATCTGCCGGTGCAGCGGCAGATCGCCGGAGCGGTCGAGGGGCAGATGCAGAGTGGTCATGGCATTTGCGCGCAAAGTGGTGATTTCCAGATTACCACTCTCTGCCTAGCGTGGCTCACCTTTCAGATCCGGGAGAGCCTCATGCCGCCGATGGTCCACCTCCTGCTACCGGCCGGCTTGCTGGCGGGCACACTCCTCCTTCCGCTGCCTGCAGCGGCGCAGACAGCCGCGACCGATACCGCGTCGTCCGGCGGCCAGCACGATTTCGACTTCGAGATCGGCACCTGGAGGACACAGATGAAAGTGCTCGCCGAACCCCTCAGCGAGTCGCCGGACCAGTGGCTCGAATTCGAGGGCACCTCGACGGTGCGCAAGGTCTGGGACGGCCGCGCGAACCTGCTGGAGTTGGCGGCCGACGGCGCCGGCGGGCACCACATCGAGGGCCTGAGCCTGCGCCTGTACAACCCGAAATCCCGGCAATGGAGCCTGCATTTCTCCAATGCCCGGGTCGGCAAACTGACGCCGCCCGTGTATGGCGGGTTCACCGATGGCCACGGCATGTTCCAGGGCGAGGATTTCCTCGATGACGGCCGCGCCGTGCTGGTCCGCTTCGAGATCCTGCCCCTGGCGCCCGATACCTACCGGTTCGTGCAGTCCTTCTCCGCCGATGGCGGCCGAAGCTGGGAAGAGAACTGGATCGCCACCGACATGCGGATGTCGCGCTGAGGACGCGTGTCGCCGCGCCGTCTTCCGCCGGCGCGGCGACACGGCCCGGCTACAGCACGAAGTCCGAGGCCTGCAGGCCGACCACCCCGTCCAGGCGGATATGGAAGTCGGACACGCCGTCGCCGTTGATATCGCCGGCGATGGTGGCGACGTCGCCGGCGACGGCGTAGCGCAGCTCGCCGGCATGGTGGGTGTAGAGGCCGGTGCCGATGAAGCGGAACGCCTGGTTGCCCGCGGCCACCGAGTTCGCGTCGATCGCCGAGAGGTCGATCCGGTCGCCCTGGGCGTGGCTGAAATCGGTGATCAGGTCCGCTCCCGCGCCGACCGGGCTTTGGGCCGTGCCGGCGTAGACGAAGCGGTCGGCCCCGGCGCCGCCGGTGAGGATGTCCCGGCCGCCGGCCCCGGTGAGGACATCGTTGCCGTTCCAGCCCTGCAGCACATTGGCGCCGGCATTCCCGGCCAGGCTGTCATTGCCCTGGCTGCCGGACAGGTTCTCGATCCCGGTCAGCGCATCGCCCTGGGCGCCGCCGCCGCTGGCGGTGCCGGTGGTGAGGTTGACCGCGACCCCGTTGGTGCCGGTGTAGTAGCTGGCGGTGTCGACGCCGTTGCCGCCGTCGAGAACATCGGCCCCGGCACCGCCGCGGAGCACGTCGTTGCCGTCGAAGCCGCGCAGCACATTGGCACCGCCCGTCCCGGTCAGGACGTCGCCGCCCTGGCCGCCATTGACGTTCTCGATGCCGATCAGGACGTCGCCCTCGGCATTGCCGCCGCTGCCCTTGCCGGTGGCGAGATCGACCGTCACGCCGACCGCGCCCTCGGTGTAGGTGACGGAGTCGATGCCCACCCCGCCTTCGAAACGGTCGGCCCCGCCGCCCCCGCGCAGGACATCGTTGCCGTCGCCGCCAAGCAGCACATCGTCGCCGTCGAGGCCGCTGAGCGTGTCGTTGCCGCCCCAGCCCAGCAGCCGGTTGGCGTAGGAGGAGCCGGTGATCGTGTCGTAGGCGCTGGTACCGGAGACGTCCTCGACATCGGTGCCGATCGCGTCGCCCTCGGCATCGCCGCCATGGCCGCTGCCGCCGATGGTGACGGTCACGCCGGCGTCGCCCCGGTAGACGATCGTGTCGATGCCGTTGCCGCCGTTGATCCGGTCGCCGTCGCCGTCACCGTAGAGTGTATCGTTGCCGTCGCCGCCATCCAGCACATCGGCGCCGCCGTACCCTTCCAGCGTGTCGTTTCCGTCCATTCCGGACAGCACGTCGTCGCCGGAATTGCCGCGCATGATGTTGTCGAGGAAATTCCCGGTCAGCACATCGCTGTAGGCCGTGCCGACGAGCCCCCGGAAGGCACCGATCAGCACGTCGCCCTCGGCATCGCCGCCATAGCCGACGCCAGTCGTCAGATTCACGTCGATCCCGGCGCTGAGCTGGGGATAGGTGTAGTCGAGCCAGTCGTTACCGTCCCCGGCCTCGAGCTGGTCCCGCCCTGCCCCGCCGATCAGGACATCATCGCCGCTGCCGCCGACCAGAACGTCATCGCCGTACCGGCCTTCGAGGACATCGTTGCCCTCGGCGCCGTAGAGCCGATTGTTGCCCCATTCCCCCATCAGCCGGTCGTTGTAGGGACTGCCGCTGATGTTCTCGACGCCCTGGATGGTGTCGCCCTCGGCATGGCCGCCGCGGGCGTACTGGTATTCGAGATTGACGTCGACCGCGGCGTCGCTGGCGAAATATTCGACCGTGTCGATGCCATCGCCGCCGAGCAGGGTGTCCGCCCCGGCCCAGCCGCGCAGGACATCGTCGCCATAGCTGCCCTCGAGCCGGTCGTTGCCGTTGCCGCCGGTGAGCGTGTCGTTGCCGATCATGCCCCAGAGCGTGTCGTCGCCGTCGGCACCCCAGAGGATGTCGTTGCCGTCATAACCGCTGAGGACGTTGTTCGCCGCCGAACCGCCGATGCTGTCGTCGAAATTGGTGCCCCAGACATTTTCGATGTCGGCGCAGACCGTGTCGCCATCCGCCTCGCCGCCCCACGACATGCCGCCGATGTTGACGTTGACCCCGACGGTGCCGTTGTAGTCGACGGTGTCGATGCCGGAATCGCCCTGCAGCCAATCGCCGCCGGCGCCGCCCTGGAGGATGTCGTCACCGTCGGCGCCATAGAGCGCGTCATTGCCGTCGCCGCCATGGAGCGTGTCGTTGCCGGCGACCCCGGCAAGGCTGTCATTGCCGCCTCGGCCGTCCAGAAAATCGTCCCCGGCATCGCCGGACATGGCTTCATTGGCGTCGCTGCCGGTCCACTGGACCATGGGGTTCTCCTGACAAAGGGCGGGCGCGTCGGCCGCGCGCCACCCGGTCCGTGATGAGGAGAAGCCGCCCTGTCCGGTTCGCTCGCGACGAGCCCCTCCGCAGGGGTGCCGCCGGTCGATTGGGCGAGACAGTGTCGGGAATCGGGGACGCCCTCAACCCCCGAGGATTAGGGGTACAGTCCTCGGGGGCGAGAGGTGCGCGGCGCTCAGGCGCCGGCCAGGACCCGGGTGATCGCCGCGTCCAGCAGCTCGACACCCAGGTCGATCTCGGCATCGGTCGCGGTCAGCGGCGGGGCGATGCGCATGGTGCCGCCGGAGAGGCCGGCGCGGACGATGTTGGCGGACAGGCCGAGCTCCAGCGCCGTGTCAGTCACGGCGTCGGAGATCCAGGCCGCGTCGCGCCCGCCGGCATCGGCGAATTCCAGCCCCAGCAGCAGGCCGCGGCCGCGGACGTCGCCGATGCAGGGATGGCGCCGCTGCAGCCCGCGCAAGCCTTCCGCCAGCCGTGCCCCGGCTTCGGCCGCCCTGGCCGCCAGGCCGTCGCGGGCCACGATTTCGAGCACCTTCAGACCGACCGCCGCCGGCAGCGGGTCGTTGACATGTGTGGTGTAGAACAGGAAGTCGCGCGCCTCGGCCTCGGCGGCGATCGCCTCGCTGGTCATCATCGCGGCCAGCGGCAGCCCGGCGCCCAGCGTCTTCGACAGCGTCAGGATATCCGGCACCACGCCGTCGCGCTCGAAGGCGAACATCAGGCCGGTACGGCCGATGCCGGTCTGCGCCTCGTCCAGGATCAGCAGCATGCCACGGGCCCGACAATGCGCCTGCAGCGCCGCCAGGTAGCCCGGCGGCAGGTCCAGCACGCCGCCGCTGCTGAGGATCGGCTCGGCGATGAAGGCGGCCAGATTGCCGGTGCATTGCCGGTCCAGCAGGGCGAAGGAATCATCCAGCTCCTGCCGCCAGTCCACGCCGGGGAAGCGCGGGCGATAGGCGTTCGGCGCCGGGATGCCGAACTGGCCCGGCATCAGCGGCCCGGTGCCGCGCCGGCCGGCCTTGTAGGTGGCGGCCGCGGCCGCGCCGGTCATGCCGTGCCAGGACTGGGTGAAGCCGACGATCTCCCACTTGCCGGTGACCAGCTTGGCCAGCCGGATCGCCGCCTCGTTCGATTCGCCGCCGGTCGACAGCAGCATCACCTTCGGCAGGCCGGGCACCAGCCCGGCCAGGGCCTCGGCCAGGTCGACCACCGGCGCCGACAGCATCGACGAGAACAGATGGTCCAGCCGTCCGACCGCGTCGCGCACCGTGGCCACGATCTCGGGATGCGAATGGCCGAGGATGGCGCTCATCTGGCCGGAGGTGAAGTCCAGCACCCGGCGGCCGGCGGCGTCCCACAGGAACGCGCCTTCGGCCCGCACCGGCACGAAGGGCACGAAGTCGCCGCCATAGCGCAGCAGGTGGCGCCGGGCGCGGGTCCAGAAGGCGGGGTCCAGATCGGAGGAAATGGCGTCCATGGCAAAGCGTCCCCTCCAGGAAAGACAATGCGCCATTCTCCGTCCCACCCGCCCCCGCCGCAAACGCAGAGAATTCGCTGGACTCGTGAGACAAACTCACCATTCATCGGTCGATGAAGCAAAACCTGCCGCTGCGCGCGCTCGCGGCCTTCGAGGCCGCTGCCCGCCTGGAGAGCTTTCGGGCGGCGGCGGAGGAGCTGGCGCTGACCCCGTCGGCGGTGAGCCACCAGGTCCGGATCCTGGAGGCGCGGCTGGGCCTGCGGCTGTTCGACCGGGTCGGCCGCGGCGTGGTCCTGTCGCCCGAGGGATCCGAGCTGTTCGGCAGGATCGGCGGCAGCTTCGACGCCCTGGCCGAGGCGGTCGAGGCCGCCGCGCGGCGCGGCCGCCGTGCCCGCCGGTCCGAGGTGGTGCTGCTGCGCACCCCGCCGTCGCTGGCCGGAAGCTGGGTGCTGCCCCGCCTGCCCGCCTTCCTGGCCGGAAATCCGGAGATCGACCTGCGGGTCCATGCCGATCTGCGGCTCGCCACCGAGAGCGGCACCCGCTCCGAGGCCGACGGGGTCGACCTGGCGATCTGGTATGGCGACCACGCGCCCGCCGCAGCCGTGCCGCTGCTGACCGAGACGGTGCAGCCGCTCTGCGCCCCGGCGCTCGCGGCCCGCGCCGACCTGCGTTCGCCGCGCGACCTGCCGGCGCTGCCGCTGATCGTCACCCGCGACAACCGCCTGTCCTGGGAGGGCTGGTTCCGCCGCCAGGGCGTGGCGCTGGACGACGGCTTCGCCGGCACCATCCAGCTCGACCCGTCGCATGTTGCGATCGAGGCGGCGGTCAAGGGCCTGGGCGTGGTGCTGGAGAGCGACGTGCTGGCCGAGGACGCGCTGCGGGACGGCCGGCTGGTCGCGCCCTTCCCGGGGTTGGGCGTGACCTGGCCCGCCTACTGGCTGGGCGTCGCCCGCAGCTCGGCCGGAAAGGAGGGCGTGGAGGCGGTGCGCGCGTGGCTGATGGAGAGCGCGGCGCGCACCGGTTCCGATTAGGGCAGCTGTCAGCTCTTCGCGTAGCCTCTCCCGCCTGGCGGGAGAGGCAACACGTCGGCCCTACCGGTCAGGCCACCCGCAGCAGCGGCTGCGCCTTGGCTGGCGGCCGCAGCGCTTCCGGGATCCACTCGCCATGCGCCGCCAGCAGGTCGTCGACCAGCTTCCAGATCTGGTCGAGGTCCAGCTCTGCCGCCGTGTGCGGGTCCAGCATGGCGGCGTGGTAGATGTGGTCGCGGTTGCCGGTCAGCAGCGCCTCGACCGTCAGCGACTGGACGTTGATGTTGGTCTGCATCAGCGCCGCCAGATGCGGCGGCAGCCGGCCGATGCCGATCGGCTGCACGCCGTTGCGGTCGACCAGGCACGGCACCTCGACCGTGCAGTCCTGCGGCAGGTTCTCGATCAGCCCGCCATTCTGCACATTGCCGTAGATCACCGCCGGCTGGCCGGTCTCCTTGGCGCGGATGATGGTCGAGCCGTATTCGACGCTGCGCCGGATCTCCAGCGGCACCGACGGATCCTGCAGCTGGGCCTTGAGCGCGCCCCACTTGTCGATCTGGCGCTCGCAGCGGGTGATGTATTCGTCGAGCGGGATGTTGAACCGGTCGACGATCTCCTCGCGCCCGCGCTTGATGTACCAGGGCACGTATTCGCTGAAATGCTCGCTGGATTCGGTGACGAAATAGCCGAGCCGCAGGAACATGTCGTAGCGGACGCGGTTCCACTCCGGCACCCGGCCCTCCTCCACCACCTTGCGGATCAGGGGCGTCAGGTCTTCGCCGTTGCGCTCGAACTTCAGGTAGAAGGCCATGTGGTTGATGCCGCCGCAGAGATAGCTGATCTCCTCGACCGGCACGCCGATGTCCTCGGCGATCTCCGCCGCCGTGCCCTGCACGCTGTGGCACAGGCCGACGGTCTTGATCCTCGTCGCCCGGTTCAGCGCCCAGCAGTTCATCGCCATCGGGTTGGCGTATTGCAGATGGGTCACGTCGGGGCACAGCCGCTCCATGTCCCGGGCCTGCTCCAGCAGCACCGGCACAGTGCGCAGCGCCCGCATGATGCCGCCGATGCCGAGCGTGTCGGCGATGGTCTGGCGCAGCCCGTAGGTCTTCGGCACCTCGAAATCGGTCACCGTGCAGGGCTTGTAGCCGCCGACCTGGATCATGGTGATGGCATAGTCGGCGCCGTCCAGCGCCCGGGCGCGGTCGGTCGTCGCCTCGACCGTCGCCGGCGCCTTCAGCGCCTCGGCGATGCGCCTGGCCACGGTCTCGGAGGTGGCCAGCCGCTCCGGATCGATGTCGTAGAGGGTGATGCGCGCATCCGCCAGCTCCGGATAGGACAGGATGTCGCCGATCAGGTTCTTGGCGAAGACCGTGCTGCCGGCGCCGATGAAGGTGATCTTGGGAGAGGTCATGCGGAGGGTCCCGGTTGGCGGAAGGGCCCGCGGCACGGCGGCCGCGGGCCGGATTGGACGAGTCATTCGAACAGGGCGTTGACCTGGTCGTTCGCTTCCTTCAGCAGCGGCGCGACCGGCACGTCCTCGAGGAAGATCCGGTCAAAGGCCACGTTCATGGTCGACAGGATCTGCGGCGAGAAGTCGGTGATCGGGTACAGGAAGGTCTGGTCCGGCGTCGCCTCGCTGGTGAAGGCGGTGACGTCCTGGCCGCGGGTGGCGAAGGCGTCCTGGGCGATCTTGGCCGCCGCCGGGATCGCCGGGAACACCACGCCGGCCTTGCCGATGATGCCCTGGCAGTCGGCGGAGCCGAGGAACTTGACCCATTCCCAGGCCTCGTCCGGGTGCTTGGTGCCGGTCCAGATCGAATCGCCGAGGCCGTTGAACATGCTCTTGCGGCCCTGCGGCCCCGTCGGCAGCGGCACGAAGCCGTAGGCGAAGGAGACGTTCTTGCCGTACCAGGTCGAGTTCCAGGAACCGTCGGCGACGATCGCCCCCTTGCGGGCGCCGAGCAGCGCGGTGCCGCCGAGGGCGCCGACATCCTTCTGCGGCAGGCCATAGCCCTTCTTCAGCGACAGGTCGCGCAGCCAGGTCAGGGTCTCGGCCAGCACCGGATCGTCATAGTGGTACTTGGTGCCCCAGGGCCCATCGGTGAACTTGAAGCCGGCGGAAACGGCCAGCCAGCTCCACTGCGTCTGGCCGTAGCCGTCGATCTTCGGGGTGATCAGCCCGTACTGGACGACGTTCTTGGGGTCGAAGCCGGCCTCGTCGCCGCGCTTGCCGCTGGCGTCGAGCGACAGCCGGGCCAGGATCTTCTCGAAGCTGCCGCCATCCTTCGGGTTCCAGGTGGCGGCGCGCAGCTCGTCGACCGTCACCCCGGCCTTGTCCAGCATCTCCTTGTTGTAGACCAGGGCCACCGTGTCCCAGTCCTTCGGCATGCCGTACAGCTTGCCGTCGCGGGTCCACAGGTCGACCAGGCCGGGACTGTAGATCTTGGTGTCGACCTTGTCGCGCTCGACCATGGGCGTCAGGTCCATGATCTGGCTGTTGGCGACGAATTCGGGGTAGGAGCGCAGATGATCGGCGAAGACGTCCGGCGCCTCCCCCGAGACGAAGCCGGTCGACAGCGTGGTCCAGTAGTCGAGCCAGCCATACTGAGTCACCTTGACGGTGATGTCCGGGTGCTTGGCCGTGAAGGCGGCGGCGCACTCCGCGTAATGCGGCGCCTGCAGCGCGTCCCACAGCCAGTAGTTCAACTGGGTCTCGGCCCGGGCGGTGCCGCCGGCCGCGGCCAGGGACAGGGTCGCCACGGATAATTGCAGGATCCTCGACAGGCTCACACGCATCTCAGACCTCCTCCGATGTTTGTTGATGCCGCGGGTCATTTCAGCCCGCTGAACTGCAAGGATTCGACGACGCGCCGGCCGAACAGCACCAGCAGCACGATCACCGGCACGATCGACAGCACGGTGCCGGCCATCAGCCCGGTCCAGTCCGGATTGCCGTTCTGCTGCTGGGTCTTGAAGGCGGCCAGCGCCACCGACATGACCCGGACATCGGCGTCGCGCCCGACCAGGAACGGCCAGAAGAAGTCGTTCCAGGCGTTGATCGACAGCAGGATCGCCAGGGTGGCGATGGCGCTCTTGTGCACCGGCAGCACCACCGACCAGAAGGTGCGGAACGGCGTGGCGCCGTCGATCCGCGCCGCCTCCTCCAGCTCGCGCGGGGTCGACAGGAAGAACTGGCGCAGGAAGAACACGGCGAAGGGCGACATCAGGATCGTCGGCGCCACCATGCCCTGGAAGGTGTTCAGCCAGCCCAGTTCCTTGATCAGCACGAAATTGGGGATGAACAGCACGATCGCCGGGATCATGGTGGCGGCGATGAACAGGTAGAAGATCACCGACGACCCGATGAAGCGGATCCGGGCGAAGGCATAGGCGGCCAGGGCCGAGAAGAAGATCTGCCCGCCCACCGTCAGCAGCGTGAAGATCAGGCTGTTGCGCAGCGCCAGGGCGAAGTTGATCGGCGTCGACGGGGTCGCCGGGTTGACCGGCGCCAAGCCCAGGACGCGGCGGAAATTGTCCATGGTCACGTCGACCGGCACCAGCAGCGTCGCCTGGTCGAACAGGGTCGCGGTCGGCACCAGCGCCGTCTTCAGCGTGATCCAGAGCGGGAACAGCGAGCAGACGATGAAGCCGGCCAGCATCGCCCAGGCCAGGATGCGGCCGGGGGACAGGCGAAGGGCGGGGGCTTGCGGCAGAGCGATCGCGGTCATGGCGCGTCCCTCACTCGAGATCCGAGCTGCCGGCGCGCAGCGCCCGCATCTGCAGGATGGTGATCAGGATCAGCACCGCGAACAGCGCCACCGACATCGCCGAGGCGTAGCCCATCTTCGAGAAGCGGAAGGCGCTTTCGTAGACGTACCAGATGATGGCGCTGGTCGAGTTCGCCGGCCCGCCCTGGGTGGTGACGGCGATGGTATCGAACACCTGGAACGACCCGATCACGCTGGTCACCAGCACGAACACCAGGACCGGGCGCAAGAGCGGCAGGGTGATGCGGCGGAACACCACCCACTCCCCCGCCCCTTCCAGCCGTGCCGCCTCATACAGCGACCGCGGGATCGCCTGCAGCCCGGCGTAGAACAACAGCGCGGTAAGGCCGACATGGCGCCAGATGTTGATCCCGGCGATCGACATGATGGCGAGGTCCGGCGTCGCCAGGAAGGATTGGCGCGGCACCCCGATCAGCCCGAGGAAGGCGTTGGTCATGCCCAGCAGCGGGTCGAGCAGCCACAGCCAGATCAGCGCGGCGATGACGTTGGACAGCAGGTAGGGCGCGATCACCACCGCCCGCAGCGCCACCGACTTGCTGAGCCGGTCCATCATCACCGCCAGGATGAGGCCCAGCACGGTCTGCAGCGGGATGTTGTAGAGCACATAGGCGACGGTGATCCGCGCCGACTGCCAGAAGCGCGGGTCGTCGATCAGCTTCAGGTAGTTGTCGAAGCCGATGAATTTCGGCGCCCGCATCAGGTTCCAGTCGGTCAGGCTGATCTCGACCGCCCGCAGCGTCGGGTACAGGTAGAAGATGCCGAAGCCGATCAGCGCCGGCAGGATGAACAGCCAACCGGTCACGTTGCGCTGCAGCGCCGCCCGCAGCTTCGGGCGGGATCGCAGCCAGCCGGCGGCGACCGCCGGCCTGCTCAACTCCGCTGCCACCATCCTCGACCATCCTCCCCGGATCGGGCCCCTGCAGCCTGTGGCTGCGGGGCTTCTGTCTGCGGATGACACGTGTCACTATCGTTACTAACACGTGTTAGCTATAGTCAAACGGGATCCGGCCGGCTTGTCAAGCGCCGACCGGCATGGCACAGGGGACGGGGCGTTCCGGTCGGCCGGGCGCCCCATGAAGCGGATGGACATGGAACGACGCAGGGTCACCAGCCACGATGTCGCCCGCCGGGCCGGGGTGTCGCGCGCCACCGTATCGATGGTGCTGAACCGGTCCGACGCGGTGGTGATCAGCGCCGAGACCCGACAGCGCGTGCTGGAAGCCGCGGCGGCGCTGGGCTACCGGCCGAATTCGGCGGCCCGGATGCTGGTGCGCGGCGACACCGAGACCATCGGGCTGGTGGTCACCGACCCGCAGGTGCTGGCCGTCGACGGCTTCGTGCCGCAGCTGCTGTACGGCATCAGCCAGGCGACGCAGGAGAGCGGCTACCGCATCCTGCTCGAGGGGGTCGAGCCCGGCGCCGGGCCGCACGCTTATGCCGAGCTGGTGGAAGGCCGCCGGATCGACGGCATGATCGTGCTGAACCCGCCGACGGACGCGCCGCAGATCCATGCGCTGATCGACCAGGGCTTTCCGCTGGTGCTGCTGGGCTCGGTCCGCCACCCGCGCGAGCATGCCTGCAACTTCTCCACCCGCCGCGCCATCCGCCGCTCGATGGACCATCTGGTCGGGCTGGGCCACCGGGCCATCGCCCATATCGGGTTCTCGCCGCCCGGCTTCGTCGCCACAGATGCGCGGCTGAACTCCTATCGCGAATCGCTGCGCGCCCATGGCATCGAGCCGGACGACCGGCTGGTCGCCTATGGCGCCTTCAGCGCCGAGAGCGGCCGCCGGGCGATGCGCGAGCTGCTGGACCGCGGCGGTCCGCGGCCGACCGCGGTGCTGGCTGGCAACGACACCATCGCGCTGGGTGCGATGGCGGCGCTGACCGATGCCGGGCTGTCGGTGCCGGACGACATCGCTCTTGTCGGCTTCGACGACCTGCCCTTCGCCGCCCTGCTGCGCCCGGCCCTGACCACGGTGCGCAACCCGGGCGTCGAGCAGGGCCGCCAGGCGGCGCAGCTGCTGATCCGCCTGCTCAAGGGCGAAACCGTCGACCAGCGCCGCATCGCCCTGCCGACCGAGCTGGTGATCCGTGATTCCTGCGGCGCGAAGCGATCCGGCCCGTAGGGTCGCTGCATTTCCATCGGATTTGATGTATTATTCGAGTCGCGCTCATGCGATCCGCGAACGTTATTTTCATAAGGGATAGAAAATGGGGAATTTTCATTCCTGTGGCATGGCCGCAGCCGTGATCGGCGGCGTAATGTTCTTCGCCAGCCCGGCCTCTGCCGACGACCTTCAGTTCACCCTCACCAATGCCACCTCGGTCAGCGCCACGGAGTTCTACGTGTCGCCGGCCAGCGTCGACAATTGGGAGGAGAACCTGCTGGAGGGCAAGTACCTGCCCGCCGGCAACGAGGTGACGGTGACCATCGGCGACGGCCGGCGCACCTGCACCTATGACCTGAAGACGGTGTTCGAGGACGGCCGGACGGCGCAGAACGACGGCGTCGACCTCTGCACGACCGGCAAGTACACCGTGCACGAATGACCGGCGGCCGGGGCGGCCCAGCGCCGCCCCGGCCCGATATCACGGCGCCGACGGGGCGCAGCCCGGCCGGTCGAACAGGGCGGCCAGGCCGCAGGCCGAGGTCAGCATGCGGTCGCCGTCATGGCCGACGCCCGGGACCAGCAGCACCTGCTGCCGGAACCCGTCCGGATGGCGGCCGCGCAGATACTGGACATAGGCCTCGCCGCGAGCCAGGCGGTAGGGACCCTGCGCCTCCGCCATGCAGCTCTTGTCCAGCGCCGGATGGTTCGGATCGGTGTCGGCGGTGCCGAGCAGATAGGTGACGTCGCGGCCGAGATAGGCCTGCTCCAGCGCCGCCGGGGTCGCCGCCCCGGCATAGGCGGGCAACTCGGCCATGCCGTATTTCCAGCGGTCGAATCTCGGGCAGGTGGCGGTGCCGGCAAAGGGGGCGAAGCCGCCCTCCCCGTCCGGCCGGTCGGGGCTGAAATAGGCGTAGGAGGACGGGTTGGCGACGACGTAGCGCACGGCGATGCCGGAAGCGGCCGGTGCCGCCTCGCCCCGGCCCAGGATGGCGTAGCGCTGCACCACCTGGCCGCCGCCGGAATGGCCGGCCACCACGATCGTCATCAGGTCGGGGAACAGCGTGCGGTCGGCCAGTTTCGCCAGGATCGCGTCGAGCGCGGCAAAGGAGCTGATCGGGGCCGGGCCCTTAGCCTCGGCGCCACCCTCCCAGCCTGCGGCGCTCCAGCGCAACGTGGCGGCCGGCAGGTGGAACGCCGCAGCATCGATGTCGGCCAGAAATTGCGGCACGACCAGGATCGCCGACCGGCCCGCCTCCCCCGCCGCCACCAGGGCCTTCTCGGCCGAGGCGTTGTAGACGTCGGCGTTGCGCAGCCGGCCGTGGACGACGATCATCGCCCTGGTGACGCCCGGCTGCGGCTTCGACCAATCGCGCGAGACATAGAGCGCCAGCTCGCCGGTGCCGGCCGGCGCCATCACCGTCAGGCGCTGGTCGGCCACCACCTTCACCGGGTGCGGTTTCTCGTCGGCGGCCCGCAGGGGCAGGGCCGAGAGCATCAGGCAGGCCGCCGCGGCGATGCCGAGAAGACGTCGCAGGACCACGCTGGATCTCCCTCGCTGTGATGGGTCCCACACGTCGGACCGCCGTCCTTCCGGCGGCCCATACTCCTCGCACATGTTTCCATCAGACATCGTCATGCGCCGCCTGGCGGAGGCGCGGGCAATACTCGCCCTCACCTGTCCGACCACAGACGAGCCGAGCCCATGACCGATACGCAGCGCTCCCCGATCGACGACATCATCGAGACCGTCGAATTCGAATCCGACCAGCCGCTCGACCAGGCGGCACTGCGGGCGGAGCTTGCCCGATATGCCAGGATCCTGAGCACGGACACCGAGCTGTCCCTGACTCCGGAGCTCGACGAGGACACCCGACGCGCACGGGTGCGGGCCATCATCCTCAAGGCGAGCTATTTCTGCATGCTCGACACCGCCGCCACCGATGCGGAGTCCGCCGGCAACCAGCTCCGGATCGTCCTCGGCGGCCTCGAGGGCCATGAATACGAAGGCCTGACCCGGACGCAGGAGCGCGAGATCCGCGCCTTCATCGAGGCCGCCCACGCCGACGGCAAGGTCACCTTCGAGGAGACTATCGACTTCCTGGCCGTGGTGAACCGCACGACCGGCGACGTCGTCCCCGACCTTCCCGCCTCCAGCCTCGCCACCGCGAAATTCTATCTCGAGGAGCACGGCATCGAGCCGACCGAGGACCGGGTCCGGGCCCTGGCCGAGGCCGCGGAAACCACCGTGGCCGATACTGAGGACGAGGTGGAAGAAGCCGCCTGAAGCCGCGGCCGGCGGGGCGGACGGCGTTGATACCGCCATCCGCCCTGTCGCCTTACTCCGCGGGGACCGGGGTCGCCCCCTCCTCCGGCACCGGCAGCGGGTCGCCGGCCAGGGCGGCCCTCAGCCGGGTCTCGTCGAGCGCGCCTTCCCAGCGGGCGACGACGACCGCGGCGACGGCGTTGCCGACGAAATTGGTCAGGGCCCGGCATTCCGACATGAAGCGGTCGACGCCGAGGATCAGCGCCATGCCGGCGACCGGCACGGTCGGCACCACCGACAGCGTCGCCGCCAGGGTGATGAAGCCCGAGCCGGTGACGCCGGCCGCGCCCTTGGAGCTGAGCATCGCCACCGCCAGCAGCAGGAGCTCGTCGCCCAGCGACAGATGCGTGTTCGTCGCCTGGGCGATGAACAGCGCCGCCATGGTCATGTAGATGTTGGTGCCGTCGAGGTTGAAGGAGTAGCCGGTCGGGATCACCAGCCCGACCACCGACTTGGCGCAGCCCGCGCGCTCCATCTTCTCGATCAGCGACGGCAGCGCCGCCTCCGACGAGCTGGTGCCCAGCACCAGCAGCAACTCGGCCTTGATGTAGCGGATCAGCGCCAGCACCGAGAAGCCGTTGTAGCGGGCGACCGCGCCCAGCACGACCACGACGAAGATGATCGAGGTCGCATAGAAGGTGCCGACCAGGAACGCCAGGTTGATCACCGACCCGATGCCGAACTTGCCGATGGTGAAGGCCATGGCGCCGAAGGCCCCGATCGGCGCCACCTTCATCAGGATGTGGACGACCTTGAAGACCGCGCCCGACACCGCCTTCAGGAAGTTCAGCACAGGCACGCCCTTCTCGCCGGTCATGGCGAGGCCGACGCCGAACAGCACCGAGACGAACAGCACCTGCAGGATGTCGCCGCTGACGAAGGCGCTGAACATCGTCGCCGGGACGATGTTCATCAGGAACCCGACGATCGACTGGTCGTGCGCCTTGGCGGCGTAGCCCTCGACCGCCTTGGCGTCGAGCGTCGCCGGATCGATGTTCAGTCCGGCGCCGGGCTGCACCAGGTTGGCGATCACCAGCCCGACGACCAGCGCCAGCGTCGAGAACACCAGGAAGTAGCCGAGCGCCTTGGCGCCGACCCGCCCGACCTTCTCCAGGTCGCGCATGCCGGCGATGCCGGTGACGACGGTCAGGAAGATGACCGGCGAGATGATCATCTTGACCAGGCTGATGAAGCCGTCGCCGAGCGGCTTCATCGCCGCGCCGAGATCCGGGTAGAAATGACCGAGCAGGACGCCGATCACGACCGCGATCAGCACCTGGACATAGAGATGGCGGTAGAAGGGGATGGGACGCGTGGCGGCGTCGGCTGTGGCCATGGCACACACTCCTCGGGGCGCAGGCCGCGATGACCGCGGCGACGCCGGCATGGGGTTTCCTGCCGCCCCGGGGATGCCCCTTCTTGCGGACGGCTGGCCAGGAAGGGAGCAATCGCCGTGCCAGCCGGGACGCATCGGCCGGGATTTCGCCATCCCCTTGGCCAAAAAGGGATTTTCTTGGACGACCCGCGATCGCCGGCTGCCGATCTGTGCGGAATCCCGCACAGGTGCCGCCCTGGCCGGGCGGACATCCGCACAGCCTTCCCCACAGTCATTCCGGCCCCACAGTGCTAGACTCGCGGCATGACCACCGTCGACCGTCCCATGGCCGCCGCAATCCTGGCCCGGCCCGCCGCAGCACCGCACCGGTGGCACAGCTGGGCGGTCTTCGCCGTGGCCGGCGCCGCCCTGTTCACCGCCGTGGTCTGGCTGGCCGGGCCGGTTGGGCGCGACCGGGCGCTGGTCGAGATCGCGCGATCGGCCGAGGCCGCCCTCGGCCTGCATGTGGCGATGCTGCGCAGCGAGCTGGAGAAGCAGCGCTCCCTGCCTTTCGTCCTGGCCCAGGACCCGGATGTCCGCGCCGCGCTGACCGCTGCCAACGACCGGCCGCGGCTGGACGGGATCAATGCCAAGTTCGAGGCGCTGAGCCAGGGCACGCGGGCGGCGGTGATCTATCTGCTGGACCGCGGCGGCACCGCGATCGCCGCCAGCAACTGGCGTGAGCCGATCAGCTTCGTCGGCCAGCACTACGCTTTCCGCGGCTATTACCAGCGGGCGGTCGAGACCGGCGAGGCCGAGTTCTTCGCCATGGGCACGATGAGCCGCAAGCCCGGCTCCTACCTGTCGCGCCGGATCGACGGGCCGAACGGGCTGCTCGGTGTGATCGTGGTCAAGGTCGAGTTCGACGAGATGGAAGAGGCCTGGGGCCGCTTCGCCGAGACCGCCTTCGTCACCGACGAGCGCAACGTGGTGCTGCTGACCGACGTGCCGGACTGGCGCTTCCGCAGCTTCGGCCCGCTGCCGGAGGCGGATCGCGCGGCGGTGCGCGAGAGCCTGCAATATGGCGGCGCGCCGCTCGACCCGCTGCCGATCGCGCCGGACGCGGCCTCGCCCCGGCCCGAGGCCGTGACCGCGACCCTGCCGGGCGCGCGGATGGCCGGGCGCTTCCTCGCCCTCGCCGCCCCGGTGCCGACCACCGGCTGGACCCTGCACCTGCTGGCGCCGACCTCGCCTTCCGTCGGCCGCGCCATGATGGACACGCGGCTGATCGCTGGGCTGGTGACGCTGCTGGCCCTGGCCGCCGCGGCCGCCCTGCTCTACCGCCGCAACCGCGCCCTGACCAACACGGCGCGGCAGGCGGCGGCGCAGGCGGAGCTGGAACGCCGCGTCGCCGAGCGCACCCGCGCCCTGAACGACGCCAACCAGCGCCTGACCGAGGAGATGGAGGAGCGGCGCCGCGGCGAACAGCGCCGGCAGCAACTGCAGGAGGAGCTGACCCAGGCCAACCGCCTCGCCATCCTCGGCCAGGTCGCGGCCAGCGTGGCGCATGAGATCAACCAGCCGGTGGCGGCGATCCGCGCCTATGCCGACAACGCCTCGGTGTTCCTGGAGCGCGACAGGCCCGCTTCGGTGCGCGAGAACCTGTCGACCATCGCCGGGCTGACCGACCGGGTCGGCACCATCACCCAGCATCTGCGCGCCTTCTCGCGCAAGGCCACCGGCCGGGTCGAGGCGACCTCCTGCGCCGATGCGGTCGAGGGCGCGCTGATCCTGACCCGGCCGCGCATCCGCCGCCAGTCGGTGCGGCTGGTGCAGGATCTGCCGCCCGGCGAGGTCTGGGTGGTGGCGGAGCGGGTGCGGCTGGAGCAGATCCTGGTCAACCTGCTGCAGAACGCGCTCGACGCCGTCGACGGCCTGCCCGCCCCGGAGATCCGCATCGCGGTGGATGCCGGGGACGAAGAGGTTAAGATTGCGGTGTCAGACACCGGCAAGGGCCTCGACCCCGACGCGATGAAGGCGCTGTTCATCCCCTTCGCCACCTCGAAACCGGCCGGGCTCGGCCTCGGCCTGGTGATCTGCCAGGACATCGCGCGCGAGTTCGGCGGCAGTATCGCCGCCGGCAATCGCGATAGTGGCGGGGCCGTCTTCACCGTGACATTGAGACGGGCGCAATGAGGGCGCCCGAGAAGCGGGCGCCATGAGCGCGGGACAGGTGGTCTTCGTCGATGACGAGGTCGAGGTCCGGCACGCGAATGTGCAGAGCCTGGAACTGGCCGGCTTCGAGGTCACGGCGCTGGACTCCGCCCGCGCCGCGCTGGCGACGGTCGACCGCGACTTTCCGGGCGCCGTGGTCACCGACATCCGCATGCCCGAGACCGACGGCCTGGCTTTGTTCGGCCGGCTCCGCGAACTCGACCCCGACCTGCCGGTGATCCTGATCACCGGCCATGGCGACATCGCCATGGCGGTCGGCGCCATGCGGGACGGCGCCTATGACTTCCTGGCCAAGCCCTACCCGGCCGAGCGGCTGGTCGACAGCGTCCGCCGGGCGGTGGAGAAGCGGCGGCTGGTGATCGAGAATCGCCGGCTGAAGGCGCAACTGGAGGCGGCCGACGACCTCGCCTTCCTCGGCGACACGCCGGAAATGGAGCGGCTGCGTGACACTGTGCGCAACGTCGCCGACGCCGATGTCGACGTGCTGGTGCTGGGCGAGACCGGGTCCGGCAAGGAGGTGGTGGCCGAGGCGCTGCACCGCTGGAGCCGCCGCCGGTCGAAGCCGCTGGTGGCGCTGAACTGCGGCGCGCTGCCGGAGAGCGTGATCGAGAGCGAGCTGTTCGGCCACGAGGCCGGCGCCTTCACCGGGGCGCAGAAGCGCCGCATCGGCCGGATCGAGCATGCCGATGGCGGCACCCTGTTCCTGGACGAGGTCGAGAGCATGCCGGCGGCGCTGCAGGTCAAGCTGCTGCGGGTGCTGGAGGAACGGGCGGTGGAGCCGCTCGGCACCAATGAGCGCCGGCCGCTGGACCTGCGCGTCGTCGCCGCCACCAAGACCGACCTCGCCGCGGCGTCGCAGGAGGGCAAGTTCCGGGCCGACCTGTACTACCGGCTGAACGTGGTGACGCTGCGCATCCCACCCTTACGCGAGCGCCGGGCCGACATCCCGCTGCTGTTCGCCCATTTCCTGGCCCGCGCCGCCGAGCGCTTCCGCCGTGACCCGCCGCCGCTCGGCGACACGGTGCGGCGGCACCTGCTGGACCATGACTGGCCGGGCAATGTGCGGGAGCTGGCGCATTTTGCCGACCGGGTGGCGCTCGGCCTCGGCGGCATCGACGCCCCGGCCCCGCCAGAGGCGCCGGCCAGCCTGCCGGAGCGGGTCGAGCGCTACGAGGCCGCCCTGCTGCGCGAAGCGCTGGCAGCGCACAAGGGCGACGTCCGGGCTACGATCGAGACCCTCGGGCTGCCGCGCAAGACCTTCTACGACAAGCTGGCGCGGCACGGCATCGATCCGAACGAATACCGGGCGGAGCCGATCGGGCGAAAGGCGGGGTGACGCCAATCCGGAAGACGCCACAGGAGAAGCGACGCGGCGATAGCGCGCCTGTCAGCCGCGCCGGTTCTGTTCAGCCTCGGCAATGATCCGGTCCATCTCCGCCAGGGCTTCGTCCAGCGTCACCCAGCCGTCGCGGTCGGCCTCCTGCTCGACTTCCCGGAGCATCGCCATGAACGCACGGCGACGTTCCTCTGGGGATTTGTCGGCAAGGCCTTCAAGCCTCGACGTCGGATGCGGATCGGTTGTCATGATCAGCCCATATCAAGACAGAAACAGAATGAGGCCGAGCAAGACTGAAGGCAACAAACGTTGCCTCTCCCGCTTGCGAGGCCTTTTCACAATGTCCATTCCTACCGTCATTGCGAGGAGGCAAAGCCGACGAAGCAATCCACGCCTCCGCTCTTGCGGCCCGATGGATTGCTTCGCTGCGCTCGCAATGACGGTGTTGGAATTCTGAAAAGGTCTCGCTTGCCGGAAAGGCAACGCAAAAGTGCGAGCCGACCTTTGGTCTACGGCAGCTTGACGAAATCCGCGTCGATCGTGGTCTCGACCTTGCCGTTCACCGCCCTTGTGTAGTGCAGGGACAGCTTACCGGGCGCGGTCAGGGTGCGGCGGTAGCTCTGCACCTCCGTCTGGCGGCCGGTCTTCGCCGTCAGCTCGGTGGTGAGCACCGAGCCTTCCAGCCGGGCCTTGGCCTGGGCGCCGCTGTCGAGCTTGGCCGACCAGACATTCGGCGTCTTGCCGGGCTCGAAGACCGCGGTGTTCTCGCGCATCTTGAGCTGGTCGTCATTGGCCTCGCCGTCGCGCGGCCCCTCGGCGCTGCGCCAGCGCAGGAACAGGCCGCCATCGGCCGAGGCGTCGATCACCAGCGCCGCGGCGCGGCGGGTGTCGCCTTCGCCCTGGCTGGCGCCGACCCAGGAACCGCGGAACGCCTCGATCCCGGTTGCCGCAGCCACAGGCGCCGCGGCGGCCGGAGCAGCCGCAGGCGGCTTGGTCTCCCCGGATGCCGGAACGCAGGCGCCCAGCGCCATGATCGCAGCCATCCCCAGGATGGCGTGCCGCAGCCTCATCTCGTCCCCCTTCCCGTCCCCACAGGATCGATTCGGCGGCCATCATCGCCGATGCGGCATCCCGGCAGCACGGGAAATCGGCCCCGCACAACGGAAAACGGCCGCCCCGACGGATCGGGACGACCGTTCATCCGGAAACAGCGGAATGCGTCAGGCCCGGATCACGCCCGTGGCCGGCGCATGGAGGCCCAGTGCCGCGGCGGCGGTGGCGACGATGTCCTGCGCCGACAGCGTCGCCTCGGCATATTGCAGCTCCGGCTTGTCGTGGTCCTGGAACCGGTCCGGCAGCGTCATCGGCCGCATCTTCAGCCCGTGGTCCAGCAGGCCGGCGCGGGCCAGATGGTGCAGCACGATGCTGCCGAAACCACCCTCGGCCCCCTCCTCCACCGTGATCAGCACGGCGTGGTGGCGGGCCAGCTGGCCGACCAGCTCAGTGTCGAGCGGCTTGGCGAAGCGGGCATCGGCCACGGTGGTCGACAGGCCCATCCCGCCCAAGGCATCAGCCGCCGCCAGGCATTCCTGCAGCCGGGTGCCGTAGCTGAGCAGCGCGATGGTCGTGCCCTCGCGCAGCACACGGCCCTTGCCCAGCGCCAGGGGCTTGCCGCGGACCGGCAACTCGACGCCGACGCCGTCGCCGCGCGGATAGCGGAAGGCCGAGGGCCGGTCGTCCAGCGCCGCGGCGGTCGCCACCATGTGCACCAGCTCGGCCTCGTCAGCCGCCGCCATCAGCACCATGCCGGGCAGGCAGCCGAGATAGGGGATGTCGAAGGCGCCGGCATGGGTGGCGCCGTCGGCGCCCACCAACCCGGCCCGGTCGATGGCGAAGCGCACCGGCAGGTGCTGGATCGCCACGTCATGCACCACCTGGTCGTAGGCGCGCTGCAGGAAGGTCGAGTAGATCGCGCAGAACGGCTTGAAGCCTTCCGTCGCCATGCCTGCGGCGAAGGTCACCGCATGCTGCTCGGCGATGCCGACGTCGAAGCTGCGCGTCGGGAAGGCTTGAGCGAACTTGTCGAGGCCCGTGCCCGACGGCATGGCGGCGGTGACGGCGACGACGCGCTCGTCCTCCTCCGCCTCCTGGATCAGAGCCTGGGCGAAGACGCCGGTGTAGCTCGGCGCGTTGCTCTTCGGCTTGGCCTGGGCCCCGGTGATGACGTCGAAGCGGCTGACGCCGTGATACTTGTCCGGCGCCGCCTCGGCCGGGCCGTAGCCCTTGCCCTTCTGGGTGACGACATGGACCAGCACCGGGCCGTCATCGGCGTCGCGGACATTCTCGAGCACCGGCAGCAGGTGGTCGAGATTGTGTCCGTCGATCGGGCCGACATAGTAGAAGCCCAGCTCCTCGAACAGCGTGCCGCCGGTGACGAAGCCGCGGGCATATTCCTCGGCCCGTTTGGCGGCGCGCGCCACCGGCCGTGGGAAGACCGCGGTGACGTCGCGCATCAGGTGCCGCAGCGAACGATAGGAGCGGGAGGAGATCAGCCGCGACAGATAGGCGCTCATGGCGCCGACCGGCGGCGCGATCGACATGTCGTTGTCGTTGAGGATGACGACCAGGCGGCTCTTCAGCGCGCCGGCGTTGTTCATGGCCTCATAGGCCATGCCGGCGCTCATCGCGCCGTCGCCGATCACCGCGACGACTCGGAAGTCGTCCCCCTTCAGGTCGCGCGCAACGGCCATGCCGAGGCCGGCCGAGATCGAGGTCGAGCTGTGCGCCGCGCCGAACGGATCGTATTCGCTTTCCGATCGACGGGTGAAGCCGGACAGGCCGCCGCCCTGACGCAGGCTGCGGATGCGGTCGCGCCGTCCGGTCAGGATCTTGTGCGGATAGGCCTGGTGGCCGACATCCCAGATCAGCTTGTCGCGTGGCGTGTCGAACACCCGGTGCAGGGCGACCGTGAGCTCGACCACGCCGAGACCGGCGCCGAGATGGCCGCCCGTGGTCGAGACCGCGTCGATGGTCTCGGCCCTGAGCTCGTCGGCGACCTGCTTCACGTCGGAAGCCGGCAGGAGTCGGAGGTCTTCGGGGGTGTGGATGGTGTCGAGCAGCGGCGTGACTGGCTTCATTCAGCTTCGCTTTCGGCAGGCTTGATCCGACGGTTCGGGCGGCTTCGGCGTCGGTCTCTCTCCCGCCATGACGGCAGACCAGCGGCCGAAGCACCCCTCATTTTCCTGCCCCGTAGTCTTTCCAGCACTATAGGGGAGCGGTGGCGCGATCAAGAAAATCCGGTGACGGGGCCATGACAGGATGCCGATTTGCCACACCCTGAGGCCGCTCCGCCACGGTCCGGCCGTGGCCGTGGCGGAACCGGCCGGGATGCGCCGCGAGCCGTCATTGACAAGCCCGCTCCACACCCTTAAGAACCCCGGACCGAGCGGCACTGCCGTTCGACGGAGGGGTGGCCGAGCGGCTGAAGGCAACGGTTTGCTAAACCGTCCACGGGAGAAATCCCGTGCCCGGGTTCGAATCCCGGTCCCTCCGCCACCCTACGCCTTCGGCTTCGGGTGGCAGGCCATGGCTGACGAGCGAGGCATGCTCACCGCCAGAACGGCTTCGACAATTCGGACAGCGTGTCGCAGCGGGTCCAGCCGAGATCCTTCAGATCCAGCGCCGAGAGGCTGGCCAACGCGCGGCGCTGCCGGATCCGCTCCAGCGCGTCCTCCAAAGCCAGCATCAGGCGCCACGCCAATGAGCGGGCCGGCCGGGGCCGAACGGTCCCGGGCACGTTGTCATTGGCGCGTCGCCTGGCCAGGTCGTCCCAAACGCCAGGCGCGGCCGAACCGATGCCTCCCATCGCCTGCCCCGCAGACAAGCCCCGCCTCATCGTCGAATGCGGGGGTTGGAATGATAGGGCCCGGAGGCTCGACCCGGCCAGCGTGTCGCGCAGCGGCCGCCTCCCCGCTGGACAGTCGCGGCGGGACTCGATAGGGAATGGGCCGGCGCCGGATTAGCTCAGTTGGTAGAGCAGCGGTTTTGTAAACCGAAGGTCGCGGGTTCGACCCCTGCATCCGGCACCACTCAACGCATTGATTGCGCACGCATTTCTGCGCTGACACAGCGCAGCGCGTGCGAGCATATGCGTTCGGGGTTGCAGTTGGGGTTGCAGAACTGCATGTCTGCGCCCTGCTGTGTGCATGACTGTGATTCGTCAGCACGCCGCACCGATCCCGCGCGCAGCGCGACATGAACCGCCCGACGCCAACGCACAGCGCACGCACCGTGCACGCAGCCGAGCATCACAACACGCGTTGCCGTGTGCACTGCTGTGTCCATGCCGCGTCGAACAGCACGCACGTGCGTCAGGTGCGTGGATGGGACCCATTCGATCGCGCGCTGTGTGCGCACCGCGACCCCCCTACCCCCGGAAACAGACGGACGGTCGGCGGGCGGGCCACACCGACGCGTAAAATTTCCAACATCAGCACCCTGTACCAGTACAACGGCTGCATCGATGCATGCACTGCACGCGCAGGTGTCATCAGCAGTGCCGGCCGGTGTGGCTGTCTCTGTGTTTATGTCGCGCCGGAGGGCTTGCGCAAGGATCGCGCATATCCGAACGTGCGTCCGTCCGCATTGTCAGGTTCCGGCCGGACTTACGGCCGAAGGGGGGGGATGAATTGTCGATCCACGATGTGTATTCAAAGAGAGCGAAGCGCGCGTCAGGCAACTTCGGTGACGTTTATGAATACGACACCATGCCAAAAACGCTTCGTGTGCAGATACAGCAAATTTTTGACGATGCGCTTGGCGACAAGTACGACACGAATGAGCAAGGTCCGAGTAAATCTTGGAACGCGATCCGAGATATTGTCCGCAAGGAGCACGGAATACACACCCTGCAGGGAAAACCATCTTCAACCGACGATATCCCTCATTGTCTTGAGCACAGCGAAAACATCATGCTCCTGCTTGATGTTCTGGAGACTGGCCTGTGGGTAATTGAAACGCATTTCCGCAATTTTGATCTGACTGATCGCCGAAGGCGCGGCATAAAGTTGGCGCCCCGCGAAGCAGTGAGCGACGCCAACACCCGAATGCGAGAGGCGGCATTCGGATTTCAATACGAACGCGGAAAATTGATACGAGTTGACAGCCAAATCGTTCACGCCGAAGTCGTAAAGCCGGCACTTCATCTGCTTTCCGATCCAAGATTTTCAGGAGCGGAGAAGGAATATCTCGACGCGCACGCGCATTACCGGCAATCGGAATTCAAAGATGCAATCGTCGATGCGAACAACGCGTTCGAAAGTACGTTGAAGACGATTTGCGAGTTGCGCAAATGGGAAGTAAAATCGGGAGCCAGAGCATCTGACCTGCTGAAAGTTGTTCGACAGAACGGCCTTATGCCCGATTATCTCGACAATTCGTTCGATCAACTTTACGGCACGCTTGCGAACGGACTCCCGAAGGTCCGAAACAACGAAGGCGGACACGGCGACGGATCGACACCGAAGGAAGTGCCGCAGCACGTCGCCGCGTATGCGCTTCATCTGGCAGCAACGAACATCGTCTTCATGGTCGAAGCCTTCCGCGCGCTCCCGCCGTTGCCTCCGTCTTCGTGACGACTGCCGGCACAAGCCGTGCATCGCTGCCGTACAACTGCGCTGCGAGCCGGTTCCGTGCTGCAACGGCATCCGCCACGTTGTTGAACCACCCGCCGTGGTAAGCCCGGCCCTCGAACGTCACGCGTGCACGGTACCGCAGTCGCGATCGGTCAAACGAGATGCCGTTGGGCAACGCCTTGTACGTGCTGTCTCTGCGTCGGTGCTGCCCGATCGCGCGGCGCGGTGCATCGGACGGGAACAGAGTGTCCGTCATCATGTCACCGCCGCTTCGCCCTCGCGTGCTGCGCAACCTGCTCCAGGAAGCCGACGTTTCCGAGCAGACCCGCACGCTGCAACGTCTCCATGACCTTCAACTTCGGGTGCGCATCGTCGAGTCCGTTCAGGTAATCGACAACGGCATCATCGTCTTCCTCCGACAGAGTGCCGAACGCCGCGATCATCTGCGCATCCGTCGCCGGCCGGCCGCTGTCGAACAGCTTCAACAGCGCGCCAGCTTGCGCAGGATCGACGCCTTCGGACTGAAACATGCTCGCCACCGCGACCGCTTCATCAGCCGTGCTGCGTCCCGCGTGCTCGCGCAGACCGTACGGCGTCAAGAACGCTTCCCGATCTGCAATCCGGTTCGCGTTGTCCGCGCCTGGATCAGCACCCGGAGCGCCGATGGGCTCATGTCGCGCCTGCGGCGCCGGGTCTGCACCGCCCTGCCCTGCTCCGCCATCTCCGCCGCCCCACTGCCGCTGTGCGATGCTCGACAGTTCCGTCAACTGCGTGTGCGACAGCATGCGGCCACCGTCCGCAGCGTTGGCCTTCGTGATGCGTGACAGCGCCGCCTCGTAAGTCTCGACCGGTGCCGCGCCCGTGTTGCTGGTGTCATCCATGGAATCTCTCCCTTATGCGCTTCAAAGCAGCACGTGCAGCGTCATGCACAGCGAACCGCGCGCGCTGTTCTGCGAGGAATTCGGGCCAAGTGCCTTCGTCGATCATCCTTTGCATCGCTGCCTTGATCCGCTCCACGCGTTCTCGGATCGAAAGTGCCGGCTGTGTCATGTCATCGCCCTCAGTTGACGGCTTCGCTGGGACGCAGCCAGAACTGCTGTCCGTTCTCGCGCTCGACACGTCGTTCCATGCGGCGCATCGCACCGGGGTTCAGCATCTCTTGCAGATGCCAGAGCACGAGGTAATCGAGTGCAACCCGCGTGTAGAACAGGTTCGCACCGGGTGCGTTGTTCGTGACGAACCGCACAGCAGATGCGCCAGTACCATCGTCCACGTCACCATCACGCAACTTGCCGAGCAGCCGTGCGAAGTCACTCACTGTGCTGACTGTCGGCCCGCCGAGTGTTTCGAGCGGCCCCTGTCCGTACCGGTTGTACTGACCGAACAGGAAATCACCCATGATGCCGGCACCGCCGCCTTGCACGAACGCAGCGCCCCACGTCTTCGCGTCGGTTGCGTCGCGCGGTTCCCTGCCCTTCGCCAGATCCTTCGCAACCATCGACGCGTACCCGAGCACCGTTGTCGTCGCGATCATGAACGCGATGCCGAAACCGTCGATGCCGTCGCGCTTCAACTCTCGGCCCCAATGGCGACGGAGGTACGTAAGCGGGTACTGTTTGAACTGCATGAAGAAGCGCGCGCCCTCACCGGCCAGCGTGCCCGGTGCACCGAACTGCGTGGTCCACGCCCGTTCCCGCGCACCCGGCATCGTCATCGCCTCGCGCGTCTGATCGACGAAGTACGTTTGCAGCCGGCCGCGCATCTCCGGGTCTGCGATGTTCTCGCCGGTCAAGAACGCCTGGCCGTCCACAGTGCGCACACCGGATGTACGGATCGCGTCCCACTGCGCAGCGTCGATGCCGTACCGCTGCAAGTTTACCTGCAACAGCCGTGGCAACGCGTCGAACGCATCACCGGCACGCCGTGCGAGGTTCCGCGACAGCATCAGACCGACGCCTGTGGACATGCTGTCCTGCCAGAACTCGGCAAGGTTCACCTTCATGAACTTGCCGAGCATCGCCGCCGCTGCACCGGCCGGGCCGTCTGTCGCACTGATGCGTGACGCGATGTTGCCGAGCACGCCATCGACACCGACGCCGAGCGTGTCCGCGATCTCACGCATCTCTCCCTTGCCGCGACCACGCACAAGCGATGTCACGCTGTCTGCGATCCCTTCCAGCAGCCCGACGCCGTTGTGACGCAGCACCGACGCGCGCACTGCGATGTCGGGCAGTGCGGAGAGCGTCATGCCGCCGAGCTTCGACAGGCTTTGCAGGTTGCGCACGCCCTGCGCCCAATGAGCGAACGTCGGATTGCCCGGCACGTTCGCTTTGCCTGACACGGCGTCGTACACGTCGGCCAGCGTCGGTGACAGACCCGCTGTCTTCGTCTGTTCCAGCAAGCGCGCCGCTTCTGTCAGATCACCGGCCGCCTTCGCACGCTCGATCTCCGCACGGATGACAGTGCTGAACGTCGCTTCCGGGTTCGGGCCGAAGCGCTCCATCAACGCCACGTCACGCGCCGCTGTCTGGATGTTGCCGAATGCGCCTTCGAACGTGCCGCCCTGGCCGAACGCTTCGTTGTACGCAAAGCCGTGCGTCGCATCCTTTGCGATCAGCACGCGGCGAGTGGACAGACGCGCGGCCATGCTGCGGGCATCCATCGCGGCATCCCAGCCGACAACGATGTCGTTGAAGATGTCGTGCAGGATGTCATCGACCCGCGCCGCATCCGCATCCGGGAACGACTTCGCCATGTCGAAGTGTTCACGGATCGCCTGTTTCCACACGGCTTCACCGGCTTTGCGGATCTTCACCACGTCGTGGGACTGGTACCCGCTGTACCCGTCGATGCGACCGATGAATGCGCCGGCATCGTTGCGCGCGAGACGGGTTGCCTTGTCCCACTTCGCCAGGATGCGCCCGACTGCCCACGCATCCTTGTCGTGCGTCGCCTGATCGACCTTGCTGCCGTTCGCAATCGCACGCTCGATCGCAACCTTGCGCTCAAAGTCCGCGTCCCGGCCGAAGTCGAGCAGTCCATTCCGCAACCGTGCCTCGACACCGGCCGTGCGCAGATCGTGCATCAGCCCGCCGATCCACGTTGCTTCGAGCGCATGCTTGCGCGCGTCGATGCTGTCACCAGCACCGCGCGTGCCACCGACAGAGCCGGACAGGATCGTGTCGAGTTCGTCCGTGGCCTTGCGTCCGCTGTCCGCGATGCGCTGCTGCACGCCCTTGCGCTTCTGCACCTGCAAGATCGCGTGCCGCTGGCGCATCTTCGCCGCGAGCGTGTCGCGCTCGTTCAGCGTGCGTGCCGCCTGTCCGAACCGTGACGTGCGCGTACCGGTCGGATCGCTGTTCGCCGCTGCACGTTCGATGTCATCGACGATGCCGGCGACATCATCCGCCGACAGCTTGCCGGCCAGTGCCTCAACAACGGCGTCGATGCACCCCTTGTACCTGTTCGCTGCCATCACGCCGCTCCCATCATGCACACCGCCGCCTTGCCACGCGCATCAGCGACGGCTTCGGTGCGTGCGATGTCTTCATCTGCCGTGCGGATTTCCGCTTCGTCTGCTGCGTCGAGCACGCCGCGAGCGCGCATGTCGTCCAGGACGGCCGTGTCCTGCTTCAACAGCGCGTCCAGCTCGCTGACATCCACCGTCGCCGTGCCGACTGCCTGCTCCGGTGCACGTGCGCGTGGCACTGGCTCTGCATCGACACGCGCACCTGCTGCCACCGATGCCGCCGCGTCCGCCGGATCGCTCCACCGCGTTGCCTGTGAGCGTGCCCACGCACCAACGAACGCCGGATCGGTCACGTCCGCCACGCTCGCCGTCATCACCGGCATGCCCGCTGCACTCGGCACCGCGTCACCGCTGCTCACGGTCGGCACGTCACGGCCGATGAACTGCGACAGGCGTTCCGGCCGCTCGCCCTTCGGCAGTACGCGAACATTCCAGCGCTCGCCGCCGTCCGGTGTCGCCGTGCGAGTGATCGACAACACGCGGTTGTCTGCCTCGCGCATCACCGCCCATTCCGTGCGGTTCTCCGATGAGCGAACCGGCGTCATCGTGGACGACACCGGGCCGATCTTCTGCAAGTCGTCGGGCAGCACTGCAACGCCAGTCTCACCGACGCGGCCCCACGTGATTTCGATCGGCTGTCCGTCCGGCCCGCGTCCGCCGACAGCGCCGACCTTGGATGCCGCACGCTCGATCACCGGTTGCCCGCTCGGCCGCACCTGCGTCGATCGCGCGACGACATCGGCAGCGCGTGCGGCGATGTCGTTCACCTCGCGTGATGCCGGCCGCAGCAGATCGGTTGAGTACGACAGCGCACGCGCGATCACCGGGCCGATGTCCACCGGCCGGCCTTCCATCACCTGTGACACCGCAGTGCGCAACGCCATGTCGCGCACCTCGATCGGCGCCGCGTCCATCGCCTGCGACAGCACCGGCATCGGCTCACCGGTCGTGCGCATGCGCTGGTACCGCGCGATCCCGGCATGCAGACCAGCGCCAGCAAGCGGAGTCAGCGCGCCGAACACGCCACCGAACGCGATGTCCATCAACGCGTCAGCAGCGCCGTACTGCCGCCCCTCACCGGGTGCGAGCGCAGCAGTGATCGGTGTCACCAGCGCGGAACCGGCCGCGCCCTCCGCAGCGCTGACAGCCATGCGACCGGCCAGCGTCGAGCGCGCGGCGAAACCGGCACGTGCGAGCGCAGCACCGGGCAGCACAGCGGCGGCGAGGCTGACAGGATCAACAGCAGCACCGACAAGCCCGGCGGCGAAGCGCGGTACGAAGCCGACACCGGATCGCTGCTGGATTGCTGCACGCTGCTGCTGCTCGGCATGCAGTTGCGCCATCTCGCGCGCAGTTTCTTCCTGCATCGGGCCGTCGAACGTGTACCCAGCACCGCCGTACCGCTTATTCAACTCCTCTGCCGACAGCACCGGCGACGTGTCGGTGTACTCTTGGTACGAGCGTTGCAGTTCGCGATGGATCAACGGGCCGGGTGAGCCGACAAAACTCTCCGACGCCGTCGCACCCATGCCCTGCCACCACGTGACCGGTGCATCTGCTGTCGTCGCTTCTCCGGGTGCGAGCGGCGACGACGGTTGCCACGTAAGCGCGACCATCATTCACCTTCCTGCAACTTGCGTTGCTGTTCCTGCCGCTTGCGTTCGTTCTCGGCGCGCGTCGCTTCATCCACGTCAACGCGGGTGTCGCCGGTCTGTCCGGACATCGGCACAGCAGGACGGCCTGGCACATGCACTGTCGTGTCCGGCTGCGCGTTGCGGATCGCGTCGTACGACAACGCAACGGGCGTGCCGTCGCGCCGCAGGATGTACGCACCGTTCGGGTCCGCGAGGACGAGACCGCTGCCGTCCGGCGCCTGCACCCACGTGCCAGCCTGGAACCTGTTCCACGTCGCATCCGCGCGCGCTTCGTCCGTCTCACCGGGCACGGACGGCGCAAGCAATTGCAGGTCATTCAGCGACAACGCGTCCACGCCCGTCGTCTTGTTGCGCACGCCCGGTCTCGATGGATCAACTGCGATCTCAGGGAACCCACGCCCTTTCGCGCGCTCGCCGAGTTCCTGCGCACGCTCGCCGAGTCCCTTCGGCACCAGCGCCAGCATTTCGCCCGGCTCGTCCACGATGTCATTGTCAGCCGTCAGCAGTTCGACAGCGCGTTTCGACGCCGCTGCGGCATCACCGCTGTACAACTGGTACGACATCAGCTTCGCAGCGTCATCCAGCGCGGCGATGGTGGACTGCGGCGCACCGGATGCACGCAGCACGCGCCGCACCGGCTCCATGTCCGCATCGATGCGCGCATCCAGACCGTCCGGCCCGCCCGCCGCTTCACCGACTGACTTCCGACCACTGCCCTTGTCCGCTTCCTCCGCAGCAAGCGCCTTCGCCAGCACGTTCTGTGCGACAGGATCACTGCCGAGCGACGCAAGGACGGTGTTGATGGGCGACAACGCGTGCTCGCCTGTCGTCAGATCGCGCAGCACGGCGGTGCCCGCAGGCGTGTTGAGCGTGCGCAGGAAGTCAGCACGGGCACGCGGTGCCATGTCCTGCACGGACTGCACCATCTGCGCGCGCACGGCGTCAGGCAGAGCGTGCGCGGCACGTCCGGCGATGCCGATCTGTGCCTGTGCTGACAGCGTGAGACCGGCCGCCGCGTCGAGTGCAGCGGGATCGTTCACGTCCACGCCTGCCCATGCCTGCTTTACCGCAGGGAACGTGTTCTGCACGAAGCCGGCCGGATCTTGCGCGCGTGCCTCTGCAATGCGGTTCGCAGCAGCGGACGCATCGGACCAGCCTTTCAGCCGGACTGCGTAATCCGGTGCGCTCGGATCGGTCGGCCGCATCCCGGCAACCGTCTCCGCGATCTGTGCAGCCGGCATCGTGCGCAGTGTCGCCGTTGCCGTGCCGATGTCGCGCTTGGCATCGTACTCGCTGAACGCCTGCGGTCCCTGCACCGGGCCGAGCGCTGCAACGAAGTCACCGCGTGTCAGCGGGTTCTGCACCGTGTCGCCGATGTCGAACGCCGCTTCGTGGTTCTCGACCACCGGCACCAGCGCTGCACGTCGCTGCGCCTGCTGCTGCTTCACCTCCGTTTCGGCCTTGCTGCGCAGCGCAAGCAACTGGTCGGGCGACAGGTCTTTGATCAGCGCCGGATCGATGTTCGCACCGCCGCCGAACGCAGCGTAAGCAGTGCGCGAGTTCGCAAGCCGGTTGTCGTACCCATGTCCGCCGCGCGGATTGTTCGGTGTCCAGCCGGCCGGCTTCTCGTAATCGAGCATCGCATCGTTGGCTTCTTCGATCGTCTTTGCGTTCCGCAGTCGATCGCCGATGTCTTTGAACGTCGTGCGCAGTTCGTGCTTCATAAATTCGATCTGCGTCGCGCGGTCTTCTGGATCACGCCCCTGCGCTTTTGCCCAGTTGATGAGATCCGTCATGCGTCCGCGACCGGGCTCCGGATCACGCCAGCCAGCGATCCCCATGCCGGTAAAGCGGCCGGTCGTCTTGTCGCGATCATGTCGCGCTTTCGGATCGAACTCGCTCTGTTCCTGCATCAGGTTGCCGACGATGGCAGCACCGCCGAACGAACCGAATTCGGATGCCGTCCCTTCGTACACCTGACGCGCACCGTCGCTGCTTCGAACCGCGTCGCTGTTCGCATCGACACCGAGACGCCGCGCGGCCGTCGTCGGGTCGCGCTGGAGTTGTCCAGACAGCGAGTACCAAGAGATGTCGCGATCGACGCCGGTCTGCATCTTCGCCAGCACACCGGGATCGGCGGCACCGCTCGACGCGTACTGATCTGCAATGATCTTCGCGCGCTTGCGTGCTTCATCAGCAGGGATGGACCCTTGCGCAACAGCCGTCATGACGTTGTCGTACGCGGTGCCCAGGTCGGCAGCGGTGCGCGCTTTCTTGGCGTCGAACTCCCAGCCGATTGCAGCCGTTCCGTACTTCTGCCGCAGTTGCTGAGACATGTCGTCCAGGTACCGGCGCGTGCGTCCGTTGAACTGTGACAGCCACTTGTCCGTGCGCTTGTCGTACTGCTGCAAATACCGCTCGCCGAAGCCGTTCGGGTCTGCAATCGCAGCCTGACTCTGCTGCTGCAAGTCGGCAGTGTCGTCGATTTCTTTCTGACCAATCGCCTTCGATGCTTCGGCGCGCGCGTTGGCGTCGTCGAGTTGTTCGACGACACGCCCGGCACTCTGCAACGCACCGCCGACAGCGGCCAAGCCGGCACCGGCTGACGTGTCCACAGGCACGCGCTGCGGCTGCATCGCACCAGCGGGTGCGGTCTGCTGTTCGTAAGGGAGAAGTCGGACGGCCATCACTTGCCTCCCGCTGCGGCGCTGTCGCGCAACTGCTTCACTGCCTCGCGGGTGATGCCAAACCACCAGGTCAAAGAAATCTCAACGCGATCCACGAAGTTTCGCGGCTGCCCCGGCTTGATCGACGGATCATCATCCGGCAACGGGATCATCGCTGCATTGGCAACCAAGTCCTGTTGCAGGTTCTGGACTGCACCGTGGGGTGTTCGGCGACCGAGCGTGCCCAGCATCTTCCATCCGTGATCGACGAACTCTTTCAGCACTTCAAGATTTGCACCGCGCGTGAAACCGACAGGCTCGGCCAATTCGAGCAAACGAGGTGTCATGGCAAGCGCAGCGCGGTAATTCTCTTCGTCCTTCTGCTTCTGTGCTTCGATGTCGGCGACGATTGCGCGCTGTTCGGCTCGATGCACCGCCCCGATTGCTTCAAGCTGTCGGGCCAGCGCACCATTTACCTGCCGCCGCGCTTCGATCAACTGCGGCGTGTCCCAGTTGCCGACAGCATAAGCAGCGTCAACTGCTGCATGATGCAAAGCTTCCGCATCACGCCAGTCCTGTTCCGTTTTCGCCAACGCTGCCTTTGCCTGCTCCACTGTCGGCAGTGGCATCGGAACCACGTTGTCTTTGCTGCTCGTCTTCGCCATCTGTTCTGATCCTGTACTTGGGAATTGGCCTTGGGGTTATTTAATTATCTCGCAAAAGCCCGGCCATTGTCAAATCAATGGCCCATTTCTTCATGGTGCGGCCGGCCGAGTATTTGCCACTGGGACAAAAGAGGCTCGCGACGCGTGTTGCATGCGAGCCTCGTGCAGATCATTCCTCGCCGTTGTCCTTCAACCACTTCGCGCGTTCTTCATCCGACAGCGATGCCAACCACTCGTCATACTGCTGCTTCATCAGTGCATCGATCTGCTTCCGCCGAGCATTGGCAAACGCTGTCATGCGTTTCTCCATCTGATCGCGAAATTCCGGATCGATCAGCATCGTCAGTCTGCGAATTACATGTCTTTGTTCCGGCCGCAGTTCTGCTGCAACCTGCGGCTCGATGTGCCACTTCTGCGCATCCGGGTGATCGTACGAACCGCACCGCCGCATGACGTGCGTGGGCACGTTGTGGTCCAGCAATCCGCCGCGCAGTGCTTCGACCTTCTCTTTCTCCAGCCGGAACACGCCCGCATCTGCGTCGAAGCGCTTCGGCAGATACTCCGCCCACAGATCGTGTTCGTACTTTGTGTCAGCAGATTTCTCGAACCAGCGCGCGCCGCGCAAGTCGAGCGTGAGTTGACGCAGCATTGCCATGTCGATTGCGGAGATTTCGTACTTCTCTGTGCTCATTGTCTTCATCCTCTGTTGGTCGGGTCTGTTTCCCTGTGTCCCTTTGTTCCACCAAGGGAAACCGACAGGGAAACTGAACAACTCGTTGATTTACCTGTGCTTCCCGTCTCTGTTTCCTTTGTTTCCCTTAAAGAGTGAAAAGAAGGTGAGTGGTGGAAGTTCAAAGAGAAAAGTTGTGGGTTTTCGGGGGAAACAACACAAACAGCCGAACGGTCACGGCGGCAGCAGCAGGGTCGCGACCCGCCTGCCCGCCTGGGTCACAGGCACCGGCACGGGCCGGGCACCCTTGGTGAAGTGCTGCGCCACATCGCCCGGCGGTACGCCCCGCCAGAACTCCGGCTGCCGTGCTGCCCACAGCTTCGGCGTCTGGTTCGATCCGGTGCTCTTGATGCGGATCACGCCAAGGTCGGCCGCGCCGATCTCGCGCAGCCATTGCCCGACCTTGTGCGGCGAGACGGTGAAGCCGAGCGCACCCTTCACGTGATCCGCGATGTCCGGCACGCTCACGATGTCGCGAGCGAACGGGTCGGCACCCGCTGCCAGTGCTTCATCCAAGTGCTGCTGCCACGCTGGCCGGCTCGCTTGCTGTGACAGCGCCTTGTCGCTCGTCATCGGTGCCGGCGCGTTGCGGTCGAATGCACGGATGTCCCGGTGCCGCAGGAAGAACAACAACGCACCCGCACCGCCGTGATCAAACCAGTGCCAGAGTTCCGTGTAATATGCGCGGTCACGCGGCAGCGCCTTGGAATGATGCACGAAGACGCGTCGGTCGCTCTGCTCGACGGGCATTGCATCTTCGTGGTTCGAGAACAGCATGAAGTTTGCAAACTGTCGGATCTTTCGCACCGGCTGGTGCTTCTCGTTGATCTGGATTTCGTCCGTGGTGATCAACTCTTTCAGCACGCCCGTGATTTCCGACTGCTTCGGCACCTTCAACTCGTTCACCCAGACGAACAACGAGTCTTTCAGCCATCCGTTGAACGGAGACAGCAGTTGCCGTGTCTCGATCGCCTTCGCGTGGTCACTGCCGACAACCCGCGCAAACATCTCTGCGATGGTTGACTTGCCGACTCCGTGTTTCTGCGACGTGATCAACACGGCGCTGCGCATCTTTTTGCTCGGGTGCTGCACGACGTGCGCCATGAAATCGAGCACGTACCGGATCGCGTCTTCATCACCATCCAGGATGTACCGCACGTGCTCCAGGAACGGCGTCACGTCGTCTTCAACGGCACGCAACATCGTCGGCCGCCACAGGTTGAAGTACCGAACGCCCCGTTCGTCGAAGAACTCGTCTTCGCCCGGCACGAATGAGATGTCGTCAGCATCGGTTCCGTAATGACGCGCGTACGTGGTGGCCGAAACGAGGTTGTCATCACCGCGCACCTTCAATTTCTGCCTGGAGAATGCAAGATCAAGTGCGCGTGGCTCGACGAACGTGCGCATGCTCTTGTCCCAGAATGCGCCGCTCCTGATGACGAATACGTACCGTGACTTCAGTTTTGATTGTACCGACGCCGTCTCTGTGGCATCTTTCGTCTTGCCCATGGCGATGGATCTTCCTCTTTCGGTTCCGTTCCTTGTGCGTTGTTCTGATCGCCACACATTCGCGTTGTTCGATCACGTCACGTCTTGCGCCCTGCCCCGCCCGGCTTCCTCTCCGGGCGGGGCTTTCTTTTGGCCGATCCCCTGCCGGTGCCCCTGCCCTGGCCGTCAGGCGGCCTGCTGCGCCCCGCCCGTGCGGCGTTCCTCGCGCCAGCGCTCCACGGCCTCGCGATCCCAGCCCGTGGCCAGCGGGCCGAGCTTGAAGCGCTTGGGGAACTTGCCTGCCAGTTCCCAGGTCCGGAGCGTGGATTTGCTCACGCCGGCAATGCGGAGCACTTCAGGAAGTCGAATGGTCTGCATGATTGTATTTGACCTCGAATGATCACGACGAACCAATGGTAATCGCCCTCGATCGCCTTCGGCAAGTAAATCGCCTCTGAGTTAAGCATGGATTTTCAATATGATTTATCTTCTGCAGACAATGTCTTCATCAATGATGTCGATTGGGTCCGCTCATTGATTGTTAACTTGAAATTGCATGCGGTCGCTTACGCGTGCCGGTACAATTCAGTCAGGAATGATACTTCACAACGGATGACGAACAATGGCGGATCACAAGACGGAGCGCGCTTTCGCAGCAGCAGTGCGCAAAGCGGTAAACCGTTCGGTCAGCAAGACGGATTTGCGCCGACGACTGGAGGCAATCGCTGACAAGCTTGTGGAACAGGCGATGGAAGGCGATGCGTCCGCTGTCACGGAAGTTGCAAACCGGCTGGACGGCAAGGCGAAACAGCAGTTGGAACTGCAAGTCGACAACCGCATGACGATCGTCATCGGCAGTGGCGGCATCAGCGGCGTGGAGACGGACGGGCCGTTCTGTCTTGTGAACGGTGCGGATGCAGCGGCGTTGCGTGGCGTCCCGCAGGACGAACAGGCGGATGACGCGCCGACGCTGCCGCCACCAGAACCGTACGCGGCGTGACACTGCCCGGCGGCGCAGCCGCGACATGAGCCGTCGTCACGACTGTGCCGCATGCGCCGCCGGAATTTCGTAACTCAGTTACATCAGGTAATGAATTCCCAGGCTGGGATGCGACGCACAACTTGTTTCCATGGAAACGAAACTGAGTGTGCACGGCACTTCATGTCGCGGCTGCGCCGCTGGGACAGGCGGGCGTCACGGCCGTGGTCGGCAACTGCGCCTGCTGTTTTGTTTCCGTGGAAACAAGATGGCAGTTCATTCCCAGACTGGGACGCAATGACGCCGAACAAACAATGTTTGTTCGGCAGCGTCAGCCTCCGCGCATCTCGATCGTGCAGAGCTTGTGTCTCCGCAGACAGGACATCATCCGCTCACGCTGCGTTGACAGCGGGCCGACGTACCGTGTTGGGGTTGCTTCCAGGTACCACGTCACGATGACAATCGGATCGTGTGCTGGCACCTCCAGCGGAGCCGATCGCCTCGATGCTGAAACAGCCGGCCGGCTGGACGCGGGGGCGGCATCTTCATTGATCTTCTGCAAGACCAGGACGGCAGGGATCACCAGAACCGCAGCAATGGCGAGGCTGGCGAGGAATGTCCGGAGTTCTGCTCTGCGCTCTTTCTCGATCATCTTGAAACATCCACGGCAATTCATTGAGTAATTACAGGCAGTTCTTCTCTTATTGTCAAATCTGGTACCGGTCCTTGGTCCTCTGGCGCGGCATAAACAACACAACAGACGAAATCACTGTCCCAATTCCACTCCACTGCGCTTCACAACACGTGTTGCGAGCGGTGCTGGTGCCGACAAGACCGATGCCGGCACGCTGTCACAGACGGAAAACACAGCAAGATCAGGCACTTGCAGGAAATGACACCACGTTGTCGTTTCTCGATGCCAAAAGTCGATCGAGATGCGTTCCCCACACCTCCAAAGCGCGTTTCTTCTCCACATCGAACCTGTGCCGGGCGTACGTGGCGGTGATCCCGACGTGCCGGCGCTGCGAATGTGCCAGCACTGCGCCGATGACCATGAAGTCGATGCCGAGACGGGCCATCCCGGTTGCAGCGGTGCGGCGCAGATCGTGCACCGTCCACTCCGGCATGGCCTGTGCGTCGGCATCGTCCTTGCGGCGTGCGTCGAGGATCAGCTTGTCGATGCGGGTCTTTGCCTTGCTCCATCCGCTGACAGGCGTGGTGCCGTTCGTGGTGAACACATGCACGCTCGGCTTGGGCGGGTTCGTGTCCGGCTGATGCGTCATCGGTGCTGCGGAGAGTTCCGCCTGTGCCAGCGGTGACAACGCGATGACGTGCGGCAGCCCGGCTTTCATGCGCTCGGCTGCGATGACGATGCTCTCGCCGTCCGGTGCGACTTCCGTGCGCTCCAGTTCGGCAATCTCGCTGCGACGTGCTGCTGTCAGCATCAACAGGCGGAACACGTTGCCGAATGGCCAGCCCAGCTTGCCCGCTGCGTGCCAGACTTCCACAAGCTCGGCGTCGGACAGCACGCGGTCGCGTGGCACCTCGGCTGTCACCAAGCCGACGCGATCGATGACATTGTGCGTCACGATGTCCTGTTCCATCGCCCAATTGAACATCTTGTGCATGACGGTGCGTGTGCGGTTGGCCGACACGGGCGCGCGACCGGTCATCACGGCCAACATGTGCCGCACGTCCGAAGCCAGCAATTCTTTGACGAGCTTCTTGCCGAGTTCCGGCACCACGTTCTTGCGCAACAGCCGCTCTGCCTCGGGCGCACCGCCGCGCATGTTGCGTTCGATGTGCTCTTTGATGAACTTTTCCACCAACTGCGCCACGGTCTGCGCTGTCCGTGCGCTCTCCGCCTCCGCCTTGCGCGCCGCGACCGGATCTTCGCCGCGCTGGACCATCTTCGCCGCGTCGCCTGCACGCTCACGTGCCAGTGGAACACCGACACCGGGCCATGCGCCGAGTGACAGACGCTTTGCCGTGCCGTTGATGCGGTAAAAGTACGACCATGTGCGTGCAGTGCTCGACACGCGCAGCACCAAGCCGGGCGTGAGGGCGTCGTACACCTGCACTCGGCCCGTCGCTGGTGCGGCCATGCGCTTCACGGAATCGTCCGAAAGTCTCTTGCTCGCCATGTTCGTCGTCCTGTGTGGGGTTGCAGTCGGGGTTGCACGGGGTTGCGTGTCTGTTCGCATCCGGTGTCATCCGCCGACGCTCACGGTGCGCCGAACATGGCTCTGTGTCTCGCTTTCGTGACGAAGCGATGTATCAGTCAGCGCACATCGCTTTGGGGCCGCAGCGGTTTTGTAAACCGAAGGTCGCGGGTTCGACCCCTGCATCCGGCACCATCCCTCCAATCCGCTGCAGCCGAGCCGGCCGTCCACTCTTTACGCCTTTTCGTAGCGCCCCCATTTCTGGTGTAGGCTGGCCGACAGCCATCGATATTTCCGGCCGACAGATGACCGACAAGCCCGACAACATCGTCCTGGATCTGCTGCGGGCGATCCGCGGTGACATCGCCGAGGTCAAGACGGACCTCGTCGAGTTGAAGGAGCGCGTCGGCAATCTGGAGAGCCAGTATGCCAGCGTGTCCCGGCGGCTTGACCGGATGGCCGGCGACATCGAGCGGATCAAGAAGCGCCTCGACCTGGTTGAGGCGTAGATCAGCCTTACCCTGCCGGCGCCCGCTCTGAGACGGGACGGTCGCGCAGATGCCGACTGCCTCGCGCCGGGCGTGACAGACACGGAACGGCTGCCTATCCTCCCTTCGTGTTTCTGAGCGTATCCGGAAATTTCCAAGAATCCGGGACGGATGGAGGGTTTGCGGGGGAATTTGATGCAGAATTCGACGATTCGCCGTGCCTGTTTCGTCTGCGGCTCGACCGAGGGCGAGACGGTGTTCGAGACGGCGATGGATGTCTGCGGCCTCGGCCGCGTCACCTACGCCCTGCGCTGCTGCTCCCATTGCGGCCTGACGCTGCAGGACCCCGCAGTCTCGCCCGAGACCATGCTGCGCCAGTACCAGACCTTCTCCAACTACACCGCCTTCGGCGACGGCGGCGAGCCGCCGCTGATCGATACCGCCCGGCGCATGATCGCCATGATCCAGGCCGACGGCGTGCGGCCCGGCCGGATGTACGATGTCGGCGCCTCCAGCGGCTCGATGCTCTGGCATTTCCGCAAGTTGGGCTGGGCCGTGGCGGGCTGCGACCTGTCGCCCAAGGCCTGCGAGCAGGCGCGCGAGCGCAACGGCATCGAAGTCGATCTCGGCGGCGACGAAGAGACGCTGCCACATCACGGCGGCCAGGACCTGATCACCTTCTCGCATGTGCTGGAGCACATCTACGACCCGGCGGCGACCTTGCACCGCGTGCACGCGGCCCTGGCCGAAGGCGGGCTGCTGCTACTCGAGGTCCCTTGCCTGGCGGCGCCAGAGGTCAACCCGCCCGGCCTGTTCATGATGGAGCACGTCAACTATTTCGACGAGACCTCGCTGGACAACCTCTTGGCCCGCACCGGCTTCGACATCCTGCAGGCGCCGGTCACGGTCGAGCACTACCCCTATCCCGTGATCACCGTGCTGGCCCGCAAGCAGGCGCCGCAGCCCGACCGGCCGCTGGTCGGCGGTTTCGACAAGAACCGCGCCTTCTGCCGGGCCTATGGCGATGTCGAGAAGCGGCGCTGGGGCGCGGTGGAGGAGCGGCTGCAGGCCGGCATTCGGCCCGGCGAGGAGGTTTATGTCTGGGGCGCCGGGCTGCACACCTCGACCATGCTGGAGCGGACGTCGCTGGAACGCCATGCCCGGATCGTGGCGATCACCGATCGCGACACCCAGAAGCACGGCCACACCGTCGGCCGGCACGCCGTGATCCCGCCCGACGAGGTGCTGCGCAGCGGCCGCAAGGTGGTGATCTCCAGCTTCCCCTCCGAGCGCCAGATCGGCGAAGGCCTGGTGCAGGCCGGCGTGGCCCGCGACAAGATCGTGTCGCCGCACGGGCAATTTGCCTGACGCCGCCGGCGCCGAGGCTCAGCGCGGCGGGCTGCGCCGGAGCCTGACCACGGCGGCGTCGAGCGCCGACAGGAAGGTGGACTTGTCCTTGGCCACCATCGGCTTGTTGCCGCCGCCGACCGTGCCCATGGCGCGGAGGTCGGCCATCAGCGCCCGGCTAGCCAGCGCCATGCCTATCGATTCCTTGGTGAAGGGCCGGCCGGTGTTGCCGATCACCGTCGCCCCCGATTTCAGACAGCGGTCGGCCAGCGGGATATCGGCGGTGACTACGATATCCGCCGGACCGGCGCGCTCGGCGATCCAGTCATCGGCGGCATCGAAGCCGTCGCTGACGATCACCAGCTGGATGCGCGGATCGCGCGGCACCAGCACCCCGCCATTGGTCACCACGAAGACGGGCAGGTCGTAGCGCTCGGCGACGCGGTAGATCTCCGCCTTCACCGGGCAGGCATCGGCGTCGACGAGGATGCGGATCGGGTCGGTCACGGGCGGCGGCACGGTTGCGGTCGGGACCGGAACCATAGCGGCGGGGGGGCCGTTGGTCCAAGCGCTGTTCCCCAAGCAGGATTCGCCTTTCCAGAATGGCCGACGTCATAGCCCCCGCCCCTTCCCCACCCGACGAGGCGCGGGCCAGCGGGCTGCGCTATGTCTCCGACACCGATCCCGGCATCCGCCGGCGCCGATCCGGCACCGGCTTCACCTACCGGATGCCGGATGGGCAGCCGGTGCGGGACCGGGAAACCCTGGCCCGGATCCGCAAGCTGGCCATCCCGCCGGCCTACACCGATGTCTGGATCTGCCTGGACTCGCGCGGCCATCTGCAGGCCAGCGGGCGCGACCAGCGCGGCCGCAAGCAGTACCGCTACCATGCGCGCTGGAAGGAGGCGCGGGCGGAGACCAAGTACAACCGCATGCTCGCCTTCGGCCGCGCCCTGCCCCGCATCCGCAAGCGGGTCGACGCCGACCTGGCCGAGCGCGGCCTGACCCGGAGCAAGGTGCTGGCCGCCATCGTGCGCCTCTTGGAGGCGACGCTGATCCGCATCGGCAACGACGAATACGCCCGGGCGAACAAGAGCTTCGGCCTGACCACGCTGCGAAAGCGCCATGTCGATGTCGAGGGCGGCGCCGTGCGCTTCGAGTTCAAGGCCAAGAGCGGCCGGCTGCACCGCACCGCGTTCCGCGACCGCCGCATCGCCCGCATCGTCCGGTCCTGCCAGGACCTGCCCGGCCATCGCCTGTTCCAGTATGTCGACGACGAGGGCGAGCGGCATTCGGTCGGATCGGACGAGGTGAACGACTATCTGCGCGAGATCGCCGGGCAGGACTTCACCGCCAAGGATTTCCGCACCTGGGCCGGCACCCTGCTGGCCGCGCAGATCCTGGCAACGGATGCGGAGCCGGAGGCGCCGCCGACCAAGATCGCAGTGGTCCGCTGCATCGAGCAGGTGGCGCTGCAGCTGGGCAACACGCCGGCGGTGTGCCGGGCCTGCTATGTCCATCCCGGCGTGGTCGGCGCCTTCCTCGACGGCGACCTGGCGGCGACCCTTCGCTGGCCGCCGGGCGACGATCCCGACGGCCGCCGCGGCGAGGCTGCGCTGCTGCGCTTCCTGAAGAAGCTGGAGGTCGCGCCGGCCGCCCGCGCATGACCTGTTTCTTACAAATCGTTCAGGCCCGGGAAACGGCTTGACCGCTTCGCCTCGCGGCGCGATATCGGCCCTGTCGGGACAAGTTCCCGACGCAATCAAGGATCCGCCGCTCCGATGAGCACGCCCAGTCGACCTAGTGCGACTTTGCCGGCGCCGACGCAGCGAGCCTGACCCTCCGGGTCCGGTTCACCCCGTCGCGCGGCCAGGCCGCGCCGGTGCGAGGTGAACCATGCAGCACCTGTCTTTCCATCATCGTCCGTCCTATCGGCGCCTCTCCCTGGAGGGTGACGACCGAAGGATAGGCTGACGCCGGCACTTCGCCGGCCGTTCCGCACCGCGTGCCCCTGACGACGCGCGGCGATCGCGACTGCCTGCCTTCCGGACGGACATCATGGCCTTTCACACCCCCGCCCTCACGGCGGAGCGTCCGCGCAGCCTGCCCAATCTCTGGGACCTGGTGGCGTTTTCCCTCGTCTTCGGCGCCATCGTGCTGGTCGCCCATGGCGGCCGCGCCACCCTGGCGCCGCTGGCCGGCCTCCAGCAGACGCCGATCTCGCTCGATCCCCTGGCGCTGCCCGACTACGCGCTGCGCACGACGCTGCGCATGCTGGCGGCGATCGTCGCCTCGCTGGTCTTCACCTTCGTCTACGCCACCGCAGCCGCCAAGAGCCGGCGGGCGGAGATGGTGCTGATCCCGCTGCTCGACATCCTGCAGTCGGTGCCGGTGCTGGGCTTCCTGTCCTTCACCGTGGTCGGCTTCATGGCCCTGTTCCCGGGCCAGGTGCTGGGCGTCGAATGCGCCGCGGTGTTCGCCATCTTCACCTCCCAGGCCTGGAACATGACCTTCAGCTTCTACCAGTCGCTGAAGACCGTGCCGCGCGACCTGGACGAGGCCAGCCGCAGCTTCCGCCTGTCCTCCTGGCAGCGCTTCTGGCGGCTGGAGGTGCCCTTCGCCATGCCCGGCCTGGTGTGGAACACCATGATGTCGATGTCGGGCGGCTGGTTCTTCGTGGTGGCGTCGGAGGCGATCTCGGTCGGCGACACCACCATCACCCTGCCCGGCATCGGCTCCTATGTCGCCCGGGCGATCGACAGCCGTGACCTCGCCGCCGTCGGCTGGGCGGTGCTGGTGATGGGCGCGGTGATCCTGGCCTATGACCAGCTGCTGTTCCGGCCGCTGGTGGCCTGGGCCGAGAAGTTCCGGTTCGAGCAGTCGGCCGGCACCGCGCTGCCGCAGTCCTGGCTGCTGACCCTGGTGCAGCGCACCCGGCTGTTCCAGCTGGCGCTGTCGCCGATCGGCCTTTTGACCCGCACCGTGTCGCGCCGGCGCTTCGCCTTCATCCCGGCCGGCACCGCCCGCGACACCGTGGTCGCCCGGATCTGGTCCAGCCGCGCGGCCGACTGGGCCTTCGCCGCCCTGCTGCTGGCCGCGATCGCCTACGCCCTGTGGCAGATCGTCGGCTTCGTCGCCACCGAGCTGAGCTGGGGCGATGCCGGCGAGGCGCTGGTGCTGGGCAGCTTCACCCTGGTCCGGGTGGTGGTGCTGATCGCGCTGGCGACGCTGGTCTGGGTGCCGATCGGCGTCTGGGTCGGCCTGCGCCCCCGCGTCGCCCAGCGGGTGCAGCCGCTGGCCCAGTTCCTGGCGGCCTTCCCGGCCAACATCGCCTTCCCCTTCGCAGTGGTGGCGATCGTGCGGCTGGGGCTGAACCCGGATGTCTGGCTGGCGCCGCTGATGGTGCTGGGCACCCAGTGGTACATCCTGTTCAACGTCATCGCCGGCGCCAGCGCCTTCCCGACCGACCTGAAGGAGGCGGCGGCCAGCTTCCGCATCGGCGGCTGGAGCTGGTGGCGCAAGGTGATCCTGCCCGGGATCTTCCCCTACTACGTCACCGGGGCGATCACCGCCTCGGGCGGGTCCTGGAACGCCAGCATCGTCGCCGAGGTGGCGAGCTGGGGCGACACCACCCTGACCGCGCACGGCCTCGGCGCCTACATCGCCCAGGCCACCGCGGCCGGCGACTACCCGCGCATCGTGCTCGGCATCGCCGTGATGTCGGTCTTCGTCTCCCTGTTCAATCGGCTGCTGTGGCGGCCGCTCTTCACCTATGCCGCCCGCCGGCTGCGCCTCGACTGAGGGCCACGACCATGTTCGACACCAACCTGCTCCGTCCCGCCGCCAAGCCGGCTAACGACAACCCGGTCCTGATCGACATCGCTGGTGTCCGGCAGGCCTATCACAAGGGCGACAACGAACTGCTGGTGCTGGACGACGTGTCGCTGACCATCCGCGAGGGCGAGATCGTCGGGCTGCTCGGCCGTTCCGGCTCCGGCAAGTCGTCGCTGCTGCGGATCATCGCCGGGCTGGTGCCGCCCAGCGCCGGCCGGGTCAGCTGGTGCGGCCGCCCGGTCGCCGGCCCGTCCGAGGGCCTGTCGATGGTGTTCCAGAGCTTCGCCCTGTTCCCCTGGCTGACCGTGCTGCAGAACGTCGAGATCGGGCTGGAGGCCCAGGGCATCCCGGCGGCCGAGCGGCGGCGCCGGGCGCTGGAGGCGATCGACCTGATCGGCCTGGACGGCTTCGAGAGCGCCTATCCGAAGGAGCTGTCGGGCGGCATGCGCCAGCGCGTCGGCTTCGCCCGCGCCCTCGTCGTGCATCCGCGGCTGATGCTGATGGACGAGCCGTTCTCGGCGCTGGACGTGCTGACGGCGGAGACGCTGCGCACCGACCTGATCGACCTGTGGATGGAGGGCCGGCTGCCGATCAAGTCGATCCTGATGGTGACGCACAACATCGAGGAGGCGATCCTGATGTGCGACCGCGTCCTGATCTTCTCCTCCAACCCCGGCCGGGTGGCGGCGGAGATCCGCATCGACCTGCCGCATCCGCGCAACCGCCTGGACCCGGAGTTCCGGCGGATGGTCGACGACATCTACGCCCGGATGACCAACCGCGGCCCGGCGGAGAAGGCCGGGCCGAAGGCGGGCTTCCCCGGCACGGGGATCGGCATGGAGCTGCCGCATGTCTCGACCAACCTGATGTCGGGCCTGATGGAGGCGCTGGCCGCCCTGCCCTATAACGGCCGGGCCGACCTGCCGGACCTGGCGGCGACGCTGCAGATGGAGGCGGACGAGCTGTTCCCGATCGCCGAGACGCTGCAGCTGCTGCGCTTCGCCGACCTGGCCGACGGCGACATCCATCTGACCGACCACGGGCGGATCTTCGCCGAATCCGACGTCGACCACCGCAAGCGGCTGTTCGCGGCGCATCTGCTGGCGCATGTGCCGATCGCGGCGCTGATCCGGCGGGTGCTGGACGAACGGCCGAGCCACCGCGCCCCCCGGCTGCGCTTCAGCGAGGAGCTGGAGGATTTCATGTCCGAGGATCGGGCGGAGGAGACCCTGCGGGCCGCCATTTCCTGGGGCCGCTACGCCGAGCTGTTCGCCTATGACGGCGAGAGCGGCCAGTTCAGCCTGGAGGACCCGGTGTGACGCCGGTGTCGGATCAGCGGCGGAGCCGGAAACCGCCGCCACCGCCACCGAACCCGCCGCCCCCGAACCGGCCGCCGCCCTGGAAGCTGTTCAGCCGCTGCTGGCCCTGGTCGCGCGCCCCGCGCTGATTCTCGAGGCCGCCGAGTTCGTTGTTGTTGGCGTTGTTGCGCTGTACCGGTTGCCAGCCATTGGAGTCGTGCTTCTCCCAGCCATCGTCGGTGTGCTGGTAGACGTTGCCGTCATGGCCGGCATAGACGTTGCCGTTGTTCCAGGCCACGCCGGAATCGGTGCGCGGGTTGACCACGGCCCCCTTGCTGTCGACCGAGCGGTCGCCGGTCTGGGTGTTGCCGGTCACGGTGGTCTGGGCGGCGCCGATCCGGCCGGTCTGCGCATTCGCCCCGGCGACCTGGCGGCCAGCCTGGTACTCGCCGGTGTCGACATTGCCGGTGATGCCGGACCGGCCGGCGACGGCGGTGCCGGTCGAGGGATTGACGTAGGAGCCCTCGCGCCCTGCGGCATAGCCCCCGGTGTTCCAGTCGAAGGCCCCGCCCTGGCGGGCCTGGCCATGGGCGCCGGTGTAGGGGTTGTAGCCGGAGACGGCGCTGCCGCTCCAGCTCGTGTTGGTCCAGCTGTTCCAGCCGCTGGCATGGGTGACCGTGCCCTCGCCCCAGCGGCCGTAGACATTGACCTGGTTGGCGTCGACATGGCCCCAGTTCACATAGCCGCCCTCATAGCCCCAGTACGGCCCCCAATAGGGCGAGGCGGCGTAGGCCCCGGATGCGAAGCCGAAGGCGAAGCCGGTCGCGGCCCCGAGGCCGAAGCCCGCGCCATAGCCATAGGTCGCCGGGTAGCCGTACCAGGCACTGCCCGCGACATAGGGCGGATAGGCGTAGCCGGTGCCGTAGACCACGGTGCCGGCGGGGTTGACGACGACGCCCATATAACCGGGCGTGTAGCCGACCACCACCGCCTCCGGCGTCGCCGAATAGACCCGGACATAGGTGACGTAGTGCAGCGGCGACGACGCCGGGATCGTGTAGATCACCGGCGGCACCGCATCGGCAACGTGCCAGGGACCGACCGGGTCGGTAGCCACGAACCAGACGCCCTTCGACACGGCGTAGTAATGCGTCGCATCGACCCGGATCACCGGCACCGGCGTGTTCACGGCATAGGCCAGCGGCGTGCCCTGGATCGGCTTGAACTCCGGCGCGCCGCCGGCATAGGGCACCTGCAGGCTCGCCTTGCTGCGCGAGACCTTGGCGGTCTGCGGGATCGAGGCCGCGATCGCCGCCTCCTTCGCCTGCGGCGTGCCGGCGACGGAGACCAGCACATCGGCCTTCGGATCCTCGGGCGAGATCTTGGCGAAATCGGCCGGCAGCGAATCCGGCGGCACGAAGCTCCACGGCCCGTTCAGCCCGGTCGATCTGAACCAGCGGCCGGAGATCAGCACGTAGTAGCCGTTGCTGGAGGGATCGACGAAGACCGCATGGTCGGCATTGGTCATGGTCAGCAGGCCGACCCCGGCCACGGGCGCGATCTGCGGCGGCCCGCTGGTGACCACCAGCTCGGTCGGCTGGGTGACGACCAGCAGGGAGGGCGGCGTCGCCGGCGGCTTGCCGTCCTGCGGCAGCAGCGGGTCGGGCGCGGCGGATTGGGCGGCCGCCTTCGCCGCCGCCTGCAGCGCGGCCGAGGGCGCCGCCGTCACCACCCAGGTGCCGTCGAGCGCCGGCGACGCGTACCAGGACCCGGCGGCCTGGACATAGAAGGCCTTGCCGCCTTCCTGCAGGATCAGGGGGCGGGCGTTCACCACCCGCTGGTAGCCGTCGGCCCCGTCGACCGGGCGCAGCACGGGATCGCCGTCGATCGACACCAGCACGGTCGGCGTGTTGGCGAAGACGATCTTCGGCGGGTCGTTCTGCACCGGCACGCCGGCCTGCTTGGCGATCTGCTGCTGCGCGGCGTAGCTGGTCTGCAGATGGTCGAGCGCGACAGTCATGCCGTCGGGCGGCAGCCGGGCCTGCATCGCCTTCTGCAGCTCCGGCGCCTTGTCGGGCGCGGTCGGGACCTCGACGGCGTCGATGGTGATCCCGTGCAGCCGCACCAGCCCGGCGGTCTTGTCGATGTCGGTGTCGGCGCTGAACCGGATGACGCCATAGACCGGCTGGCCGTCCTTGGGGCCGATGGCGATGGCGGCCCGGCCGGAGAGGCGGTCGCCGCTCCAGTCCTCGATCTGCGGCTGGTAGATCTCGAGCCGCTGGTCGCCCTGGTCGATGTCCCGCGGCCAGGACAGCTGGGTCGCAGTGTCCGGAGCGGCAGTGTCCTGGGCCGGAGCCGGGATCGCGGCGAAGATCAGCATCGCGGCGGCGACCGCCGTCATCAGCCAATATCGTGGCATGGCGCCCTACCCTGTTCGGTCGTTATGCGCCCGGCCTTGCGGGCGGGCGGGTTCAAATCGAACTCAGAAACGGTTCGAGTGTGACCGAACAGGGTGGGCTTCGCACCTTCCTTTTTTGGACGATGGCGCCGTCAGCGCGGGAAACGCAGCAGCGACTCCAGCCCCTTGCGGCCGCGGGCCAGCAGGCGCTCGCGGGCGTCGCCCTGCGGCGGGTCGCCGGCGGCGCCGCGCAGCACCGCCAGCAGCCGCTCCAGCACGACCTGCGCCTCGCCGTCATGCTGGTTGCAGGGGTCGAGATAGAAGTAGTGGTGCTCGACCTCGTGGTCGCGGACGATCACCGGCGGATCGCCGGCGGCCAGCCGGTCGGCCACGTCCCAGGCGGCGAGGCCGGCCTTGGCCGGGTCGATCGTCACCTTGAGGCGGTCGAGCGGGTTGTCGGTCGGGTCCGGCTCGATCACCGCGGTGACGCCGGGCAGCCCAGCCAGGCCCTCGTGCCAGAGCTTGAGATGGCCGTCCTCGCGCGCCCGCGCCGCGGCGTGGTCGCGCTTCTCCCAGGCGTCGAGCGCGGCGATGGTGCCGACCACGCCCTCCTTGCCGACCTTCATGCCGCGGCCGATGCCCCGGTTCTGCAGAAAGGCGGCGCGCACCAGGTCCTCGCGCCCGGCAACGATGCCGGCGGTCGGCCCGCCGAGGAATTTGTGCGCGCTGTAGATCGCCAGGTCCGCGCCCTTGGCCAGGAAGCCGGCCAGGTCGTATTCCGAGGCGGCGTCGACGATCACCGGCACGCCCTTGGCGCGGCAGATCGCGGCGAACTCCTCGAGCGGGATCTGGCCGTACTGCACGACGTGGTGCGAGACCACGTAGAGCGCCGCGGCCGTGCGGTCGGTGATGGCACCGTCCAGCTGGTAGCCGGCCGCCGAGGTGGCGGTGCCGACCGGCACCACCTTCGCGCCGGCCAGCCGCACCGCCTGGTCGACCGGGGCGCCGTAGCTGACCATGTGGCCGACCTGCAGCAGCACCTCGGTCCTCGCCAGGCCGGCCGTGTCCGGCAGCCGCTCGATCGCCAGCAGGTCGTCGCCGGTCATGGCGCCGGCCACGGCCAGGCTGATGCCGGCCGAGGCCGAGGCGGTGACGAAGCCGGCCTCGGCGGCGCAGGACCTGGCGATCCGGGCGCTGGCCTTGCGCTGCAGGTCGGTGACCTCGACGAATTGCGGCAGCACCTCGGCCACGGCCTGCACCGCCTCCGGCACCACGATCGAGGCGCCCAGCGAGGTCATGGTGCCCGAGACGTTGATCACCGGGCGCAGGCCCAGGCGGCGGCGGATATCCTCGTTCGACTTCATGGACGTGCCTCCTGGCATAGGCTGGTGAATGGGCGGCAGCATGGGCTGAGGGGCCGGAGCCACCCCCTCACCCGGAACCGCTGCGCGGTTCCGACCTCTCCCCAAGGGAGAGGCGAAAAATAATCCCTCTCCTCGGGGAGAGGGAGGGGCCCGACGCCGAAGGCGGCGGGAGGGTGAGGGGGAATCGCGCCGAAGCGCGGGTCCATCGAGGCTGCCATGCGGTCCATCGGCATCACAGGGCGAATTCGACGACGGCTTCGATCTCGACGGTGATCTGGCCCGGCAGCGACCCCATGCCGACGGCGGAGCGGGCATGGCGCCCGATCTCCGGCCCGAACAGCTCGACGAACAGGTCGGAGCAGCCGTTGATCACCGCCGGATGATGCTCGAACTCCGGCACGGCATTGACCATGCCGAGCAGCTTGACGATGCCGGTGATGCGGTTGAGGTCGCCCAGCGCCTCCTGCATCACCGCGATCAGGTTGATCCCGGTCAGGCGGGCATGGCGATAGGCATCGTGCCGGTCGACCGTGCCACCGACCTTGCCCCGGTACTGGCGGCCGTCGGGTTCGGTCGGCCCCTGGCCGGACAGGAAGCAGAGCTGCCCGGTGATGCGGTGGGTCTCGAAATTCGCGACCGGCGGCGGCGCCTTGGGCAGCGTGATGCCGAGCGCGGCAAGGCGGTCGTAGACGTTGGGCATGGTCAGTCCGTCGTTTGGTCGTTCAGTTCGGCGTCGCGGATGCAGGCGACGAAGCGCCCGGGCTCACGCTCGGCCAGCGGCGGCACGGCCTGGGCGCAGGCCTCGACCGCCATCGGGCAGCGGGTGCGGAACACGCAGCCGGAGGGCGGCGCGATCGGGCTGGGGATGTCGCCCTTCAGGATGATGCGGTCGCGCTTCGCCCGCGGGTCCGGCACCGGCGCGGCCGACAGCAGCGCCTTGGTGTAGGGGTGGCGCGGCCGGTCATAGACCAGGCGCGTCGGCCCCTTCTCCATGATCCGGCCGAGATACATCACCACGATCTCGTCGCAGAGATAGTCGACCACTGCGAGGTCATGGGCGACGAACAGCAGCGTCAGGCCGAGGTCGCGCTGGATGTCCTGGATCAGGTTCAGCACCTGGGCCTGGACCGAGACGTCGAGGGCCGAGACCGGCTCGTCGGCGACGATGAAGTCGGGCTCCACCGCCAGGGCCCGGGCGATGCCGATGCGCTGGCGCTGGCCGCCGGAGAATTCATGCGGGAAGCGGCGCTGGTGGTCGGCGTTGAGGCCGACCCGCTCCAGCAGCTCGCCGATGCGCTGGCTGCGGCGGCCCTTGGCCAGGCCGTGGGTGTCCAGCGCCTCGCCCAGGATCTCGGCCACGCTCATGCGCGGGTTCAGGCTGGCATAGGGGTCCTGGAACACGATCTGCATCCGCCGGCGCCAGGCGCGGAACTGCTTCTCCGGCAGGGCCGTGATGTCGGTGCCGTCGAACATCACACGGCCGCCGGTCGGCTCGATCAGCCGCAGCACGGCCCGGCCGGTGGTGGTCTTGCCGGAGCCGGATTCGCCGACCAGGCCGACGATGCTGCCGCGCCGGATCGACAGACTGACATTCTCCACGGCGCGGACGACACGGCCGCCGCCGATCGGGAAATGCACCGACAGGTTCTGCACGTCGAGCAGCGGCGCGGCGGGATCGGCCTGGGGGGTCGTGCGGAGGGCGGCGGCGGTCACAGCTGGTCGGTCCTCCGGCAGCGGGAGCGGTGGCCGGCCTGCACCGCGGCGAGGTCCGGCACCGCGGCCTCGCAGGGCGCCTCGGTCAGCGGGCAGCGCGGGGCGAAGGCGCAGCCGGGCGGCAGGGCCATGACGCTGGGCACCGTGCCGGGGATCGGCTGCAGCCGGGCGTCGTCATGCCGACCGCCGGTGCGGGCATTCGGGATGCAGGACAGCAGGCCGCTGGTGTAGGGGTGGCGCGGCCGGTCGAACAGGTCGAGCACCGGGGCCTCCTCCACCACCCGTCCGGCATACATCACGGCGACGCGGTGCGCGATCTCGGCCACCACGCCCATATTGTGGGTCACGAACAGGATCGACATGCCGATCTCGGCCTGCAGCCGGCGCAGCAGGTCCAGGATCTGGGCCTGGATGGTGACGTCGAGCGCCGTGGTCGGCTCATCCGCGATCAGCACCGACGGGTTGCAGGACAGCGCCAGCGCGATCATCACCCGCTGGCGCATGCCGCCCGACATCTGGTGCGGATAGTCGTTCAGCCGCGACGCCGCCGCCGGGATCTCCACCAGCTCCAGCATCTCCCGGGCGCGGGCCATCGCCGCGGCCCGGCCGGTGCCCTCATGCAGCTGCACCGCCTCGGCGATCTGGTCGCCGACGGTGAACAGCGGGTTCAGGCTGGTCATCGGCTCCTGGAAGATCATCGCGATCTCGGCGCCGCGCAGCCTGCGAAGCAGCGACTGGGAGGCATGGGCCAGGTCGTGCGTCACGCCCTTGCGGTCGCGGAAGCGGATGGCGCCGCTCTCGATCCGGCCGGCCGGCTTGGGCAAGAGGCCCATGATCGACAGGCTGGTCACCGACTTGCCGGAGCCGCTCTCGCCGACGATCGCCAGCGTCTCGCCGCGCGCCAGGTCGAAGGTGACGCCGTCGACCGATTTGGCGACGCCGTCCCGGCTGTGGAACCAGGTCCGCAGATCCTCGACCGCGAGGACGATGTCGCGGCTGGACGCGCTCATCCGTGGATCGCCGGATCGAAGAGACGCCCGGCCTTGACCGAATTGGTGCCGAGAATGGCGTGGCGCGGCGTGAACAGCTTGTCGAGCGTGGCGCTGTCGCCGGAGGAATCCGGCAGCGTCACCGACGCATCCTCAAGCCCGAAGACGGTGAAATCCGCCTCGGCTCCCACCTTCAGATTGCCGTCTGCCGGCAGCCCGACCACGGAGCGCGGGCGGGTGCTGGCGGCGGCCACCACCTCGGCGAAGGGCATGCCCACGGCCAGCAGCTTCGACATGGTGGTCGCCATGTCCCAGACCGGGCCTTCGATCGAGCGCAGATGCAGGTCGGTGGAGATCGAGAAGGGATGCAGCCCGCGCTCGATCCCGGCCCGCGCCACCTTGAAGGAGAAGGAGGCGCCGCCATGCCCGACATCGAGCCGCACCCCGGCCGCCGCCACCTGCTTGGCGATGCCGAACAGCTCCTCGTCCTCCAGGATGTTGCCGCCGGGCTTGCCGTGGAAGCAGTGGGTCAGGACATCGCCGGGGGTCAGCACCGCCAGCACCTCCTCCAGCAGCGGCGGCGGCTCGCCGACATGGACCATCAGCGGTAGGCCGCTGATCTTCGCCACCTTCTTGGCGATCTTCACCGGGGTGATGCCCCAGGCGCCGGTCACCGTGCTGCAGGCCCGGCACTTGATGCCGCGGATGATGTCGCGGTTCGCCTCGATCACCGCGAGCGTCCGGGTGATGTCGATCGAGCGCTGGTCGATCAACTCGCTGACCCGGTTGCAGGCGACCAGGCCGATCGAGCCGATGTTGAGGAAGGCCACCACCCGCTCGGCGGCCGGCTCGGCGATGAACTCGCGGAAGCCGACGAAGTTGCCCTCGCCGGCCGAGCCGGCATCGACGATGGTGGTGACGCCATGCGCCAGCCCGCCCTGGGACGGGCGGATCGAGATGTCGGTGCCGCCGTGATAGACATGGGCGTGCAGGTCGGCCCAGCCGGGCGACACCCAGCCGTCGCTTCCGTCGACGATCTCGGCATCGGCCGGGGCGTCGATCCCCTGCCCAACGGCAGCCACTCGGCCGTCGGCGACCAGGATGTCGATCGGGGTGTCACCGGGGTGATCTGGGAAGCCGGCCGGACGGGCCGAGCGGATCAGGACAGGCATCACAGTTCCTTGCGGAGACGGGGGTCGAGGATGTCGCGCAGGCCGTCGCCGACCATCTGCAGCGACACCACCGACAGCACGATGGCGAGGCCGGGGAAGACCATCATCCAGTCGGCCGAGCCCATGTACTGCTGGCCGGCATTGATCATGGTCCCCCAGGTGGGGATTTCGGGCGAGACGCCGACGCCGAGGAAGGACAGCCCGGCCTCGGCCAGGATGGCATAGGCGAAGATGAAGGTGCCCTGCACCAGGATCGGCGACCACAGGTTGCGCAGGACATGGGCGGTGACGATGCGCCAGGTCGAGACACCGAGCGCCCGCGCCGCCTCGACGAAGGGCAGCTCGCGGATCACCAGGGTCGAGGCGCGGACGATGCGGGCCAGCCGCGGTGTGTAGACGATGCCGAGCGCCAGGATGACATTGACCAGCGAGGGCCCCAGCGCCGCGACCAGCGAGATCGCCAGCAGGATGTCCGGGAAGGCCATCATCGCGTCGATCACCCGGGCCACCACCTTGTCGGCCGGCCGGAAGAAGCCGGCGACGAGGCCGAGCACGATGCCCAGCACCGAGGACAGGATCACCACGGCGAAGCCGACGAACAGCGACAGCCGGCCGCCATAGACGGCGCGGGTGAAGACGTCGCGGCCGAACTCGTCGGTGCCGAACCAATGCGCCGCGCTGGGCGGCTTCAGCCGGTTGACGATCGACAATTTCTGCGGCGCGTAGCCGGTGATGTAGGGCGCGAAGGCCGCGGCCAGCACCAGCACGACCAGGATGATCAGCCCGATCATCGCGGTCTTGCGACGGAGCAGCAGGCGGGCGAGCTTCATGCGCTCGCCGGCGACCGACATGGAGGCTGTGGCGGCCATCAGGTGCGCACCCTCGGGTCGACGAAGAGGTAGAGGAGATCGATGGCGAGGTTGATCAGGACGTAGAGTGCCGCGATCACCAGCAGCGCCCCCTGGATCACCGGGTAGTCGCGCCGCAGCACGCCGTTGACCACGAGGTTGCCGACCCCCGGCAGGCCGAACACCGTCTCGGTCACCACCGCGCCGGAGACCAGCAGCGCCGTGGTCAGGCCGATCACGGTCAGGATCGGGATCAGCGCATTTTTGAGGGCGTGCTTCAGCACCACCCGCCGCTCCGGCAGGCCCTTGGCCCGGGCGGTGCGGACATAGTCGTCGTTCAGCACGTCGAGCATGCTGGCGCGGGTGAAGCGGGTGATCAGGGCGGAGTTGACGAGGCCGAGCACGATCGCCGGCAGCACCAGATGGCTCATCCGCTCGAGGAAGGTCGCGCCCGGCCCGCCATAGCCCGCCACCGGGAACCAGCCGAGCTTGACCGCGAAGATCTGCATCAGGATCAGGCCCAGCCAGAAGCTGGGGATGCTGGCGGTGAACATCGACACGGTCAGCACCGACTGGTCCAGCGCCGAGCCGCGCCAGACCGCCGAGGCGATGCCGACCGGCAGCGCGATGGCGACCGCGATCAGCATCGACAGCAGGGTCAGCATCAAGGTCGGCTCGGCCCGGTCGCCGATCGCCTCCAGCACCGGCTGGTTCAGGAAGATCGACTGGCCGAGATCGCCGACCGCGATCTCGCCGAGCCAGGTGACGTATTGCACCGGCAGCGGCTGGTCGAGGCCGAGCTTGGCCCGCAGCTCGACCACGTCCTGAGGCTGGGCGTCGGGGCCGAGCATCACCGCGGCGGGGTCGCCCGGCGTCACCCGGATGATGACGAAGACGACCGTCGCCACGATGAACATCACCGCGACCATGCCGATCAGGCGATTGACGATGTAGGAGAGCATGAGGCTACGCCGCCGTCCGGTGGGCCGAGCCATTCGGATCGGCCGGCGCTGCCCCCTCACCCTCCCGGCCCAAGCGGGCCGGGCCCCTCCCTCTCCCCGAGGAGAGGGAATGACCTCTCCTCCGGGGAGAGGTCGGAACCGCGGCAGCGGTTCCGGGTGAGGGGGTGGCACCGGCCCATCCGCCGGCAGTGCGTTCGTGCACCGACACGGCCCTCACTTCTCCACCCAGGTGTTCCAGAAGAAGGGCCAGGGCGACGGGTCGTAACCCTTCAGCTTCGGCGACTTGGCCGACAGCGCGTTGAAGTCGCCGACCTTGATGAACGGCACCTCTGCCATGATCGCGGCCTGGACGTCGCCATACAGCTTCGCCCGCTGCGCCGGGTCGGAGGCGGCGTTGAAGGCGTCGAAGGCGGCGCGGCGGCGGTCGGTCGACCACCAGCCCGGGCCGCTCTCGGACATGCCGAGATTCAGTGCCGGCTCCGGCAGGAACGGGCTGTGGGTGAAGAAGATGTCCCACAGCGCCGGGTCGTTGCGGCGCTGGGTCAGTGTCGCCCAGTCCGACACCTGCAAATCGACCCTGAAGCCCGCCGCCTTCAGGTACTCCGCCGCCACCAGCGCCATCTTGTAGTGGAACTCGTATTGCTGGCTGGTCAGGATCCGGATCGGCTCGCCGGCATAGCCGGCCTTCTCCATCAGCGCCTGCGCCTTCTCCGGGTCGCCCTGGTCGTAGGTGTCGACCCCGGCGTCGCTGCGCCAGGGGAAGCCCTCCGGATACATGGCGCCGTCGACCGCGAAGAACTCCGGCTTGCCGAAGGCGGCCAGCATCATGTCGCTCTCGCCCAGCGCCGCCTGCACCGCCTGGCGCAGCTCCAGCTTCGCCAGCGGCCCCTGCTTCGTGTTCAGCATCATGATCGGATAGCCGAAGGACTTCAGGATCACCGGCTCGGTGTTCCCGGTCAGCTTGTCGTAGGATTCGACCGGCAACAGGTCGGAGAAATCGTACTGGCCGGAGATCGCGCCCTCGATCCGGGTGTTGGCGTTCGGCACCGGGATGAAGCGGATCTCGTCGAGATACGCGGTGCGCCGGCCGGCATAACGGCTGGGCTCTTCCGTCCGGGCGGCATAGCCGTCGAAGCGGGTCAGCAGGATGTACTGGTCCGGCTTGCGCTCGGCCAGCTTGTAGGGGCCGGTGCCGACCACGTCGGTCAGCGGCTCGTCCATATGCGCCTTCGGCATGATCACCGCGGCGCTGTTGTTGAAGGCCAGCAGCGACAGCAGCGGCGCATAGGCCTGCTTCAGCGTGATCCGGACCGACAGGTCGCCGGTCGCCGCGACGCTCTCGATCATCGGCGCCGCCTGCTTGCCGCGCGAGGCGAGCTTCATCCAGCGCTCGAGCGAGGCGACGACGTCGGCCGCGGTCAGCTTTTCGCCGTCGTGGAAGGTGATGCCCGGGCGGATCTTGATGTCGTAGGTGCGGCCGTCCTCGGAGATTGCCGGCATCGCCTCGGCCAGCAGGGGCTGCAGCCGCCATTCGGCGTCGAAGGTAAACAGCGTCTCGTAGACATGCTGGGTGATCATGCCCAGGAGGTCGCCGGTGTTCGCCATCGGGTCGAGCGTCGGCGGCTCGCCGATGGTGGCGACATCGATCTTGCCGCCCTTGACCGGGTCGGCGACCGCCGCGCCCGGCACCAGGGCGGCGGCCACGAAGAGGGAGAGCAGCAGGCGGCGCATGAAGTGGCTTTCGGTTCCTTCGATCGACGGCGGGACCACCCCCTCACCCGAAATCGCTACACGATTTCGACCTCTCCCCAAGGAGAGGTGTATCGGCTCGGCACTCCTGCCCTCTCCCCAGGGGAGAGGGAGGGGCCCGGCGCGAAGCGACGGGAGGGTGAGGGGGTTGTCCCGGCGGCTACTTCTCCACGTAGGCGTTCCAGAAATATGGCCAGGGGGCCGGGGTCACGCCCTGCAGCGCCTTCGACTTGGCCGAGAGGGCGTTGAAGTCGCCGACCTTGATCAGCGGCACCTCGTCGGCCATCACCTGCTGCACGCCGGCCCAGAGCTTCACCCGCTCGTCCTGCGTCAGCGCCTGGTTGAAGGCACTGACCGCCTTGTCCTTGGCCGGCGTGTCCCACCAGCCGGGCGACCCCTTGGCCAGGGCGCCGATCAGCGCCGGCTCCGGCAGGAACGGGCTGTGGCTGATATAGATCTCCCACAGCGCCGGGTCGGTCCGGCGCTGGGTCAGCGTCGCCCAGTCGGTGACGTCGAGCTGGACCTGGAAGCCGGCCGCCTTCAGGTATTCCGCCGCCACCAGCGCCATCTTGTAGTGGAACTCGTATTGCCGGCTGGTCAGGATCCGGATCGGCGTCTTGCCGTCATAGCCGGCCTCCTCGAGCAGCTTCTGCGCGCCCTCGGCATCGCCCTTGTTGTAGATTTCGGTGCCGGTCTCGCTGCGCCACGGATAGCCTTCCGGGTACATGGCGGCGTCGAGGGCATAGAAATCGGTGCTGCCGAAGGCTGCCGCCAGCATGTCCTCCTCGTTCAGCGCCAGTTGCACCGCGCGGCGGAGCTTCACGTCGCTGAGCAGGCCCTGCTTGGTGTTCATGACGAAGACCGGCCAGCCGAAGGGCTTGAGGATGATCGGCTCCGACGCCCCGGCCTTGATCTTGTCGACGGCCTCGACCGGCAGGGAATCGGTGTAGTCGAACTGACCGGCCACCGCGCCCTCGACCCGGGTGTTCGGGTTCGGCACCGGGGTGAAGCGGATCTCGTCGAGATACTGCTTGCGGGCGCCGCCATAGCCGTTGGGGTCACCCTCGCGCGGCTTGTAGCCGTCGAAGCGGACCAGCTGGATGTACTGGTCGGGCACCCGCGCCTTCAGCATGTAGGGGCCGCTGCCGATCGGGTCCTTCATCTCCGGCGCGATCTTCTCCGACGGCACGATCACGGCGGCGCTGTTGTTGAAGGCCAGCAGGGCCAGGAGCGGCGCGAAGGGCTGCTTCAGCGAGATCTTGACGGTGGAGGCGTCGACCTTCTCGATCGCCTCGATGTTGGCGGCGGCCAGCTTCCCGCGCGATGCCACCTCGGTCCAGCGCTTCAGCGAGGCGACGACGTCGTCGGCGTCCAGCGCCGAGCCGTCATGGAAGGTCAGGCCCTGGCGGATCTTGATGGTGTAGACGCGGCCGTCGGCGCTGATCTCCGGCATCGCCTCGGCGACCAGCGGCGTGACGGCCCAGTTGGCGTCGAAGGTGTAGAGCGTCTCGAAGATGTGCTGGGTGATGATGCCGACCAGGTCGGCGGTGCTGACCATCGGGTCCAGCGTCGGCGGCTCGCCGATCGTCGCCACGGTGATCGTCCCGCCCTTGGCCGGGGCGGCGATCGCGCCCGAGGAGATCGGCAGGATCGCGAGCGCGATCAGGCACAGGATTCGCAGCATTGACTCCCCCTGTCGTGAGCTTCTAGTATTCCGTTATTAAGAAGCAACATCTTCCGTTGCGGAATACGCTAGTGCCATCGCGACCGGGACGTCAACCCATCGATCGCACCCGAACGGCGGAAACGCTCGGCGATTGACCGCAATGCGGGACAAAGCCTAGCTTCGAGGGCATGAGGGCTATACCACTCGGCCGGAGCACCGGCGGGGAGCACAGGACGGGACCATGGCGGAAGCAGCGGCGGCCAAGGCCGAGAGGATGAGCGAGCGCAGCCGGGTCAGCGGCATCGAGCGCGCCGTGCAGATCTGCGACCACCTGCTGGCGGTGGGCCGCCCCCTCACCGCCTATGACGTGTCCAAGGCGTTGGGCGCGCCGATGTCGACGATCTACGGCGTGGTGGATTCGCTGCTGCGTCAGGAGCTGCTGTCGCGCGACGGCGACGGCCTCCTGTGGTTCGGCCCCCGCCTCTACCATTACGGCCTGGCCTATGGCCGCAGCCTGAACCTGCTGGAGACCGCGTCGCAGGAGATGCGGGAGTTGAGCCGCCTGCTGGGCGAGACGGTGCAGGTCTGCGGCCGCGACGACGGCCATATGGTGGTGCTGGCCATGGCCGAGCCGTCCGGGCATTTCCGGGTGTCGTCCAAGGTCGGCACCCGGGTGCCGCTGAACTGGACCGCCTCCGGCCGCCTGCTGATCGGCCACCTGCCCTGGGCCGAGCGGGTCGAGCTGATGCGCCGGGCCGCCCAGCCCTCTCCCACCGGCATGGCCGAGACCAACCCGGAGGTGCTGTGTCGGGCCGGCGAGACGGCGCTGGCCGAGAAGCTGGCGATCCAGCTGAGCGAATCCGATTTCGCCGTGGCCTGCATCGCCGCCCCGATCTGCACCCCGAACGGCGATTGCGACGCGACGATCAGCGTCGTGCTGCCGGAGCAGAAGGCGCGCGAGCGCGAGCGGACGTACAGCGTCGCCGTGCAGGAAGCGGCCAGCCGGATCGAGCGGCTGCTGGGCTGGACCGCCTGAAGTGGTGACCTAGCGGCGCCGGGTGGCGAGGTCGCGGGCCACCGGGTCCACCACCTGATCGAAGGCCGCAGCCTCCGCCACCGCGGTGCGCAGCGCGCGCTGCTTCTGCGCGACATAGGCCGCGCCGGTGATGCCGGACGGGGCCGCGGGGTCGTCGTGGCGGAAGGCCCGCTGCGCCCGGCTGGTCGCCCGCGCCATGTCCTTGGCTCGTGCCACTTGGCGTGTGAAATCGCGATCCATGGCGATCTCTCCCTCGGTTGCGGATGCGGCCGCAGCCGCATCGACGTCGGTGATCCGAAAACGCCTATAGCCGCGGCAGTGTTCCCCAACAGGATCACGTCCACGACGACGGGTCAACCGCCGCGCGCCTGCTGGTCATGACGCCATCGGCATTTTATTATTAGCATTTGTTATTTTGAAATCGGTCGCAAAAAAATGGCAATCGTTTGCCAACAAGCAGACGATATCGGTCACATCGAAATTTGCATAACCGCATAAGGACTTATGATATCATCAGACAATTATGGGCTGAGCGGGCCTTTCTTCGGCCGACGCTTGCATTTTTGTTGAACCTCATGAGAAGAGATGTCCAACTACGGCGCCCACTTCATATCGGGCCCTGATCATAGTGGGGAGAAATATTCATGGCCACTTTCACCGGCTCCAACAGCGCCGAAGTCATACCCGATCTCATCATCGGCCCCGTCCAGGGCATCGGCAACGATTTCGTCGACGCGCTCGGCGGCGACGACGTCGCGATCGGCTGGTCCGGCGACGATGTGATCCGCGGTGGCGCCGGGGCGGACGTGATCATCGGCGGCCTGCTGAACGCGGCCGGCATCATCACCCTCTCGGGCGTCGACGCGGCGGACTACACCACCTCCGTCGACGGCGTGACCATCGACCTGTCGGTGCTGGTCAGCCTGACGCTGCCGATCCTGGGCATCAACATCCAGCTCACCGGCGCCTCGCAGGGCTTCGGCGGCGACGCCCAGGGCGACTACCTGTCCGGCATCGTCAACCTGATCGGCTCCAACACCGGCGGCGACAACCTCACCGGCAGCGCCGCCGCCAACACCATGAACGGCCAGGGCGGCAACGACACGCTCGACGGCCAGGGCGGGAACGACATCCTTCTTGGTGGCGCCGCGGACGACATCCTGATCGGCGGCGGGGGGGCGGATTCGCTGCAGGGCGGCGCCGGCACGAACGACACGGCGGACTACTCCGGCTCCGCAGACCCGGTCACCGTCAACCTGACCACCGGCACCGGCAGCGGCGGCGACGCCCAGGGCGATACCCTGACCGGCATCGAGCGCGTGATCGGCTCCGCCGGCAACGACACCCTCACCGGGGCGGCCAGCAACGACACCCTCATCGGCGGCGCCGGGGCCGACGTCCTCACCGGCAATGGCGGCGTCGACACGGCCGACTATTCCGGCTCGGGCGCCGGCGTGACCGTCGACCTGACCGCCGGCACCGGCACCGGCGGCGACGCCCAGGGCGACACTCTGAGCAGCATCGAGAATATCAACGGCACGGCCTTCGTCGACCACCTGTATGGCGACGCGTCGAACAACACCCTCAACGGCCTCGACAGCGACGACACGCTTCGCGGCGGTGCCGGCGCCGATGTGCTGAACGGCGGCAATGGCTCGGACTTCGCCAACTACCAGGGCTCGGCGACCGCGGTCACCGTCAACCTGCTGACCGGCATCCATAGCGGCGGCGACGCGGCGGGCGACGTGCTGACCAGCATCGAGAACCTGTACGGCTCCAGCAACGACGACAGCCTGACCGGCGACAACGGCCGCAACATCATCGGCGGCGAGCTCGGCAACGACACGCTCGTCGGCAATGGCGGCGACGATTCCCTGTCAGGTGAGGCCGGCAACGACAACCTCGACGGTGGCGACGGCAACGACCGGCTCGTCGGCGGCGACGGCGCCGACATCGCCAATGGCGGGGCCAACAACGACTCGATCGACGCCGGCGCCGGCGACGACACCATCAACGGCGGCACCGGGGACGACACCATCTCGGGCGGCGCCGGCACCGACACGATCAACGGCAATGACGGCAACGACTACATCGAGGGCGGGGCCGGGGCCGACAACATCGATGGCGGCGCCGGCATCGACACGACGTCCTATGCCAATTCTTCCGAGGGGGTGGTCGTCAACCTCCAGGCCGGCACCGGCCTCTTCGGCGATGCCGACGGCGACACCCTGGCGGGGGTCGAGCAGGCGATGGGGTCTGGCTTCAACGACGTCATCGCCGGCACTGCCGGCAACAACACGCTCTGGGGCCTGGCCGGCAACGACCAGCTCAATGGCGGAAACGGTGCCGACACGCTGAAGGGCGGCGCCGGCAACGACACCTTCGTCTATACCAGCATCGGCGAGAGCACCGTGGCGGCAGCGGGCCGTGACACCATCACCGACTTCTCGACCGGCGACCACATCGACCTGTCGGTGATCGACGCCAACGGCGCGGGCGGCGCCTTCACCTTCGGCGCCGGCGCCTTCACCGGCACGGCGGGCGAGCTGCGGGTGGTGGCCCAGGCCAATGGCTACCAGGTGGTCTATGGCGACACCACCGGCGACAAGAACCCGGACTTCGCCATCGTCGTCCTGTCCGACCACGCGCTGACCGCCAGCGATTTCGTGCTCTGAGTCCCCTCGGGCACACCCCACCCTGCCCCCGGGCAGGGTGGGGTTCCTTTTTTGTCCGCTCCGCCGCGCCGCGACGATATCGGCAGCTTGGCCCGGGCCGGTTCGGCAGCGATACTGACGCGCAGCAGCCGGCATCGACCGGCCCGAACAGGCGGACCAGGATGCGGCTCAGATCAGCTCTGCTCGCGGGCGTGCTCCTCGCCCTCTCCGCCGTGGCCGCCTCGGCGGCCGCGCCGTTGCTGCCCGGGCTCGGCCCCGACGACCGGCGCGTGCCGGTGGACGGCACCGCGGCCCCCTGGCGCAGCCTGGCCAAGGTGCAGACCGGGATCGGCGGCCGCTGCACCGGCGCGCTGATCGGCGCCCGCCGCGTGCTGACCGCGGCGCATTGCCTGTTCAACCCGCGGACGCAGCGCTTTCTCCCCGCCTCCTCGCTGCATGTGCTGTTCGGCTATGAGCGCGGCGAGTTCATCGAGCATTCCCTGGTCGCCGAGGTGATCCACGCCGACGCCTATGATCCGCTGCGGCCGCGCGAGGAATATGCGGCGGACTGGGCGATCCTGGTGCTGGCGGCCGACGCGCCGCCGCAGGCGCCGCCGCTGGTGGTCGCGGAGGCGGCGCCGGTCCCCGGCACGGCGGTCGTGCTCGGCGGCTACAGCCAGGACAAGGCGCAGATCATCACCGCCGACACCGCCTGCATGGTGCTGGGCACCGACCGCACGACCAAGGGCCCGGTGCTGATCCATGACTGCAACGGCACGCGCGGCACCAGCGGCAGCCCGCTGCTGGCGCTGCAGGAGGGCGAATGGCAGGTGGTCGGCATCGCCGTCGCCGGATCGACCGACCGGCTGACCCTGAACTTCGCGGTCCCGGCCTCCGCCTTCGCCGCGGCGCTGCGGTAGCGGCCTTCCCCGCGAATGGGCCTTCGGCTACAGAGGCCCGATGTATCTCTCGATTTCCACGACTCATAATCCGGCCACCGATCTCGGCTTCCTGCTGCACAAGCATCCGGACCGGGTGCACGAGACCGAATTGTCCTTCGGCAAGGCCCATCTGTTCTATCCCGAGGCCACGGCGGCGCGCTGCGAGGCGGTGCTGCTGCTGGAGATCGACCCGGTCGGGCTGGTGCGCGGCCGCGGCTCGGCCGAGGGCTTGGTCGACCAGTATGTCAACGACCGCCCCTATGCCGCCTCGTCCTTCCTCTCCGTCGCCCTGAACCGCAGCGTGAAGACGGCGATGGCCGGCATCTCGAAGGACCGGCCGGAGCTGGCCGCCGCGCCGATGCCGCTCGAGGCCCGGATCAGCCCGCTGCCCGTGCACGGCGGCGAGGATCTGGTGCGCCGGCTGTTCGAGCCGCTGGGGTGGACCGTCCGGGTCGAGCCCGTTCCCGGCCCCGACGGCGAAGCCAGCCCCCGCTACCTCACCCTGACCCTGTCGGGCACCGCCCGACTGAGCGCGCTCTTGAATCACATCTACGTGCTGGTCCCGGTGCTCGACGACGACAAGCACTACTGGGTCGGCGAGGACGAGGTCGCCAAGCTGCTGGCCCGCGGCGAGGGCTGGCTCGGCGACCACCCGGCGCAGGAGCTGATCGTTCGGCGTTATCTGGGCCACCGCCGGTCGCTCGCCCGCCAGGCCCTGGCCCGGCTGGTGCCGGAGGAAGCGGCGGAGGAGACCGGGCCGGAGCGCGCCGTGAGCCGCGAAGAGGCGCTGGAGTCGCCGATCCGGCTGCACGACCAGCGGCTGGCGACGGTGGCCGCGGCGCTGCAGGCCAACGGCGCCAGGGTCGTCGCCGACCTCGGCTGCGGCGAAGGCAGGCTGCTGTCCCTGCTGGCGCGGGAGCGCTGGGTCGAGCGCCTGATCGGCGTCGACGCCTCGACCCGCGATCTCGAACGGGCGCAGCGCCGCCTCAAGCTGGACCAGCCCGGCGGTCCACCGGAGGGGCGGATCACGCTGCTGCACGGCGCGCTGACCTATCGCGACCGGCGCTGGGCCGAGGCCGACGCCGCCGCCCTGGTCGAGGTGATCGAACATCTCGACCCCGACCGGCTGCCGTCGCTGACCCGGATCGTGTTCGCCGAGGCCCGGCCGCGGCTGGTCGTCGTGACCACGCCGAACGCCGACTACAACGTGCTGTTCCCGACGCTGAGCTCCGGATCCTTCCGCCACGCCGACCACCGTTTCGAATGGAGCCGCGGCGAGTTCCGCGCCTGGGCGGCCGCCGTCGCCGACGCCCATGGCTATATGGCCGAGTTCGGTGATATCGGTCCCGCCGATGCCGAGCACGGCGCGCCGAGTCAGATGGCCGTGTTCACGAGGACCGCATGACCGACGGGCTGATCCACATCCACGAGGATGATTGGGGCATGCGCAACCTCTACCCGGCCGCAGCCTGGGACGAGGCGCAGGACGACCTTGCCCGATCCGTCGACTCCGGCGAGCGCCATCGGGCGCCCGATGGCCAGGGCTGGACCGATATCCATGTGATCCAGCCGCCCAAGACCGACTTCACCGATGCCGGCCTTCCGCTCGCCGCGGTGATCGCGGCGCTCGAGCCGATGATGCCGCGCGTCCGCCGGTTCTACGCCACCATCGGCAGCGCGATGGCCAAGGGAGCGGAGCGCGACCCGCTCGGCTCCTATCTGGAGAACGCCGTCTGCTTCGGCTTCGGGCGGTCCTGCTTCGTCAAGGTCGAGCCCAAGGGCCCCCTCGTCGCGAGCATCTGGTTCGAGGCCTCCGGTGCCGAGCCGGCGCAGCTCGCCGCCCTGCGGGCCGCGTTGCTGGCGATCGACGCGCTGGCGCCGTCGATCATCGCCGACTACTGGCTGGACGTGACCGGCCGGGTCGGCGATGCCGCGTTCCTGGACTCGTATTTCGCCGAGCTGGCGGGGGCGGCATCGTGAGCCGTGCCCCCGATCCCGCCCGCATCGACATCCCCGACTTCGCCCTGATCGTCCTGATCGGCGCCACCGGGTCCGGCAAGTCGACCTTCGCCGCCCGGCACTTCAAGCCGACCGAGATCATCTCGTCGGATCGCTGCCGCGGCCTGGTGTCGGATGACGAGACCGACCAGTCGGCGACGGCCGACGCCTTCGACCTGGTCCGCACCATCGCCGAGAAGCGCCTGAAGAATCGGCGCCTGACGGTGATCGACGCCACCAATGTCCGCGCCGCCGACCGCAAGGACTGGGTCGCGCTGGCCCGGCGCTGGCATGCCCTGCCGGTGGCGATCGTGCTCGACCCCGGCATCGACACCTGCGTCGAGCGCAACAAGGCGCGGCCCGACCGCCCCTTCGGGCCGCAGGTGGTGGTGCGGATGGTGTCGGAGATCCGGCGCGGCCTGGGCGGGCTGCAGCGCGAGGGCTTCCGCCAGGTCTGGCGGCTGGGAACCGCCGAAGGCATCGACGCCACGACGATCGAGCGCCGGCCGCTGTGGACCGACAAGCGCGACGATTCCGGCCCGTTCGACATCATCGGCGACATCCATGGCTGCGCCGACGAGCTCGAGGCGCTGCTGCGCCGCCTGGGCTATGGCGTCGACTGGCAGGCGGCGGAGGGCGGGCGCCAGGTCACGGTGACGCCGCCGCCGGGCCGCAAGGCGGTGTTCGTCGGCGACCTGGTCGACCGCGGCCCGCACACGCCCGACGTGCTGCGCATCGCCATGAGCATGGCGGCGGCCGGCACCGCCCATGTCGTCAACGGCAACCACGACCGCAAGCTGGCGCGCTGGCTGGAGGGCCGCGACGTCAAGATCGCGCATGGGCTGCAGCAGTCGATCGACCAGCTCGAGGCCGAGGGCCCGGCCTTCAAGGCCGCGATCAAGCCGTTCCTGGAGGGGCTGCTGAGCCATGTCTGGCTGGACGGCGGCAAGCTCGCCGTCGCCCATGCCGGGCTCAAGTCGGAGATGGTCGGCCGCGCCTCGCCCGCGGTGCGCGAATTCGCGCTCTACGGCGAGACCACCGGCGAGACCGACGAGTTCGGCCTGCCCGTCCGGCTGGACTGGGCGGCGGCCTATCGCGGCCCGACGACGATCGCCTACGGCCACACCCCGGTGCTCGACCCGGAATGGGTCAACAACACCATCTGCCTCGACACCGGCTGCGTCTTCGGCGGCCGGCTGACGGCGCTGCGCTGGCCGGAGAAGGATCTGGTCTCGGTGCCGGCCGACCGGGTCTGGAGCGAGCCGGTCCGCCCCTTGGCGCCGCGCGCCGACGAACGCAGCGCCCAGGCCGAGGCCGACGACCTTCTCGACATGGAGGATGTCGTCGGGCGGCGCTGGGTCGAGACCCAGCTGCGCGGCCGGATCGAGGTCGCCGCCGAGAACGCGGCCGCAGCGCTGGAGGTGATGAGCCGCTTCGCCATTGCGCCGCAATGGCTGACCTACCTGCCGCCGACCATGTCGCCGGTCGAGACCAGCGCGCGGCAGGAGTGGCTGGAGCGGCCGGAGGAGGCGTTCGAGCATTTCCGCGGACGCGGCGTCGCCACGGTCATGTGCCAGGAGAAGCACATGGGCTCGCGCGCGGTGATCGCGCTGTGCCGCGACGCCGCCGTCGCCCGGGCCCGGTTCGGCGTGACCGGGGACGAGACCGGCGCGATCTGGACCCGGACCGGCCGGGCCTTCTTCGCCGATCCGACAACCACCGAGGCGGTGCTGACGCGGCTGCGGGCGGCAGCGGCCGGGCTGTGGGCGGAGCTGGACACTGGCTGGCTGCTGTTCGATGCGGAGATCATGCCGTGGTCGGCCAAGGCCGGCGCCCTGATCGAGACCCAGTACGCCCCGGTCGCCGCCGCCAGCCTGGCCGGGCTGACGGCGGCCGGCGACGCGCTGGCCCGGGCGGTCGGGCGCGGCCTGCCACTGGCGGAGCTGCAGCAGCGCGTCGCCGCGCGGCACGAGCGGGCCGAGGCCTATGGCCGGGCCTGGGCGCCCTATGTCTGGCCGGTCTCCGGCATCGATGACCTGCGCATCGCCCCCTTCCACCTGCTGGCGGCGGAAGGGCGCGTCTACTTCGACCAGGACCATGCCTGGCACATGGGCGTGGCCGACCGGCTGGCGCAGGCCGGCGCCCCGGCCGTGACCGCGACACGTTGGCGGCTGGTCGACATGGCGAACGACGCCGCCTGCGCTGACGCCGTCGCCTGGTGGGAGGCGATGACCGCGGCCGGCGGCGAAGGCATGGTGGTGAAGCCGCGCGATTTCGTCGCCCGCGGGCCGAAGGGCCTGATCCAGCCGGCGGTGAAGGTGCGCGGCCGGGAATATCTGCGGATCATCTACGGCCCGGAATACGACCTGCCGGAGAACCTGGTCCGGCTGCGCGAGCGCAAGCTGGGCGGCAAGCGCAACCTGGCCCTGCGCGAATTCGCCCTCGGCCACGAGGCGCTGCGGCGCTTCGTGGTCCACGAGCCGCTGCGCCGGGTGCATGAATGCGTGTTCGGCGTGCTGGCGCTGGAGAGCGAGCCGATCGACCCGCGGCTGTGACGGCCCGGTCAGCCTTCGGCGTGACGCCGGTCGCAGACGACCTTGAGATAGCGCCCTTCGCCCAGCTCCGGCCCCAGCGCGGTGCTGGCCAGCATCGCCTGTCCGGTGAAGCCGCAGCCGAGCGGCGTCGGGGCCACTGGACCGGCGACCACGTCGACCGCGGTCTCCCGGTTGCAGTCGCGCTGCGGCAGCGCCGTGGCGCAGACGAGGATGAGGGTCGTGAACACGTCCATGCTGCTTCTGCTCCCTGGGTTGCGCACCACCCGGGGGCTTCCTCCGGCAGGCCCGGTCCGCTGGCCGGCACCCGCATCAGATCATTGTGCACTGCAACATAGACTTTGGGCAAGCCCGGCCCTGCCGGCGCCGGGCTACCGCGACGCCGGGTCGCGCCAGCTGTGGCGCGGCTCATAGCCCAGCACCCGCCGCGCCTTCTCGATCGACAGCAGGGTCTCGTTCGGGCCGAAGGCGCGCTTGCGCGGCACGCCGGGATAGACGGCGTCGAGCAGTGCGTCGTTCGGTTGGCTCATCACCGAATCGGCGTTGGCGATGACGAAGACGTCGGCGCCGGTCAGCTTCGACTCCAGCGCCAGCCGGATCGCCTGGGCGGCGTCGCGCGCGTCGATATACGCCCACAGGTTCCAGTTGCGCTTGCGCGGATCGTCGTCGAAGCCGGGGAACTCGGCATAGCGCTCCGGGTCCATGACGTTGGACAGGCGCAGGCCGAAGATCTTGGCCGCGGGATCCCAGCGGCAGAACTGCTTGGCCATCTCCTCGCCCATCAGCTTGGACAGGGAATAGGCGGTCTCCGGCCGGCCGGGATACTCCTCGTCCACCGGCACATAGGGCGGCGGGTCGGCGAAGGGCAGGCCCAGCACGGTCTCGCTCGAGGCCCAGACGATGTTGCGGATCTTCAGCTGCCGCGCCGCCTCGAACACGTTGTAGGTGCTGACCGTGTTGGTCTCGAAGATGACGTGGTTCGGCGCCAGGCCCGGGGCGCGGATCGCCGCCAGGTGGACGATGCCGGTGACCTGCGACACCCGGTCGTCGATCGACGAGAAGGCGGCGATGGTCTGGCCGTAATCGGTCAGGTCGACGCGGCTGTGCCGGACCGACGGGTCGGCCGGCGGCGCCAGGTCGACCGAGCAGACATCGTGGCCATGGGCGATCAGATCCTTCAGGCAGGCGCGCCCCGCCTGGCCGCTGCCGCCGGTGACGATGATCATCTGGTCCTCCCTCGTCGAACTATTGTCCGACAAGATAGGTCAGGGATCGAGCTCGGGATAGTGGCGGAAGATGCCCATCTGATTGAACGGGATGCGCCGCGGCGAGGCCAGATAGGTCTCGATGCGCGGCAGCGAAGCCACGAGATCGTGCAGCGCCACCAGGAGCGGGTGCTTCGGCTCGATCTTCGCCATCGCCTTCGGGAAGGCGTAGCGCAGCCCGGCGATGATCTGGAACATCGAGAGGTCGGCGGTGGTGACGCCGTCCCCGACCAGATGCGCGTCGCCGGCCGGGTTGCGCGCCAGCACCCGCTCGAAATAGCCGAGATATTTCGGCACGCGATGGGCCAGGAAATCCTCGGTGCGGCGCTTCGCCTCCGGCTTCTGGTCCTCGTAATACAGACCGCTGCCGATCGGGTGATGGGTGTCGTGCACCTCGACCACGAGATCGGCGACGGTGAGCTGCAGCTGGTGGGTCCACAGCCGCCCCGCCTCGTCGGCCGGCGCCAGCCCGTGCCGGTCGCCGAGGAACAGCAGGATGGCGGCGGTCTGGCCGATCAGCAGGTCGCCGGCCTTGAGATAGGGCGGCGCGAAGGGCGGTTCGGCCACCGACTTGTCCTGCAGGAAATGCATCAGCCCGGGCAGGTCGTCATCCTCGCCGCGGGCGACGTCGACATAGTCGGCACCGGCCTGCTCCAGCGCCAGCCGGACGAATTCACCACGCCCCTGGATCTCGGGCCAGTAGTAGAGCTCATAGGTCACTCGCAAGATCCTTTCGCATGACTCCGCCTCCGTGAACGATTCACGTTGGATTCACGCTGCCTGGTTATGCTGTCCATGCTGTCCCACGGACGGTACGCCCATCGAGCCTGGTGAGGGCCCGATTTTCAAATAGAGTGATTTGAGGGGATCGACAGTCTAATAGTCAAACGGGCATTGCGTTCGCCCGCAATCAGAACTCGATGGGCGTCTTTACAGCGACCCAGCGGAAGACAGACAGGGACGACAGCACGATGAGGGGGCGCCCGGCGCCCCCTTATCCGTTGTGGCGTCAGGACGTCGGGCCCATGCCGATGGCCAGCGACGCCTCGGCCGGCGCGTCGCGCGACCGCAGCCATTTCGCCAGCGCGCTGTACACCCCGCCGCAGACGATCAGGGCCGCCCCGACCAGGCTGAGGGCCGGGATCTCCTCGTGGAAGACCAGGACGCTGAAGGCCGCCGCCCAGGCGAAGATTGAATAGTCGATCGCCGCGACGTCGGAGACGCCGCTGAGCCGCAGCCCGCCGATATAGAGCAGGTTGGCCAGGCCGCCGGCCAGCCCGACGCCGAGGAAAGGCAGCCAGTCGTCGGCCGTCGGCCAGACCCAGCCCGAATGCAGCACCCACGCGCCGGACGCCACCACCATGACGGTGTTGCCCCAGATCGCGGTCACGATCGGCGGGTCGGCCTGACCGGCCCGGCGCGTCGCCACCACGCCCAGCGCGTAGAACAGCGCCGACAGCACGGCGATCAGGGCATAGACATTCATCCCGTCGGTCGGCCGCACGATCAGCAGCCCGCCGACCAGGGCGACGGCGATCGCGATAGTGGTCTCCCGCCCCGCGGGCTCGCGCAGCACGGTGATGCCGAACAGTGCCATGAACACCGGCGCGGCCAGCGAGATTGCGGTCGCGTCGGCCAGCGACAGGCCGGACAGGCTGAGGAAGAAGGTGGCGCCTGCCGCCAGCACCAGGCCGCCGCGCAGCAGCTGCAGCAGCGGCTTGCTCGAGCGCAGCGCCTGCATCCCCCGGACCTCACCCATGCGGTACTGGACCAGGATCGGCAGATACCCGAACAGGGCGCGGATCAGGATGATCTCGGCGACGGGGTAGCTGCCGCTCAGATATTTGGCGAAGGCATCCATCGTCGCAAAGGCGCCGACGCCCAGGGCATAGAGCGCTAATCCCTGCATCTGACGGGGAGAGGTGCGCAATTCGAATGGACCTTCTCAAAAATGACGGCTGCCGCAGGCGGCGTGAATGACGTCATCAAAGCAGGCAATCATGGCCGCATTCGCGCCGGGCGGCGATGGATTCGCGCCGAATTGCGGTCTTCCCGTGGCGGGACGGCTAGAACAGGCTGAGCTGCCGTTCGGCCGGGCGCCGCGGCGCCGGGTCCGGGCGGCGATGGGCCAAGAGCTCGGCCTCGATCTCGCCGAGGAAGGGCGATGCCTCCAGCCGCACCATGCCGCCGCGCCAGCGCCGCTCGCGCGCCCGGCACAGGAACAGCCGGTCCATTGCCCGGGTCATGCCGACATAGAACAGCCGACGCTCCTCCGCCGTCGCCGCCGGATCGGCCTCGCCGAAGCGCAGCGGCAGCACGCCGTCCTCCAGGCCGAGGATGAACACCACCGGGAACTCCAGCCCCTTGGCGGCGTGCAACGTCAGCAGCGAGACCCGGTCGGCGCGCGGGTCCCAGAAATCCGCCTCGGTCGCCAGCGCCACGGCGGCCAGGAAGGCGGTGCGATCGTCGGTGCCCTGGCGGGACGCGATCAGCGACAGGCGCTGCAGCGCCGCCGTGATCGAAGCCGGGTCGGCGCCGTCACGGCGCAGCCGTTCGGACGCCTGCTGCAGCTGCTGCGGCCCCTCCTCCGGCTCAAGCGCCGCCAGCAGCGCGCGGACCACCGGGTCCTCCGACAGCGGCGCCAGCGAGCTCTTCTTGAACGGCATGCCGCCGCGTCCCAGCGCCTCCGCGACGGCCTCGGCCTGGGCGTCGGTGCGGTACAGCACGGCGATGTCGGAGAAGGAGAGCTGGTCGTCCGCGCGGCCGTCCGACCGGCCGCTGTCGATCGAGAAGAAGCTGTGGCCGCCCAGCAGCGCCTCGATCTCCGCCACCACGAACTCGGCCTCGGCCTTGTCGCTGGCGGCGGCGTGGACCGAGATGCGGTCCTGCATCGCCCGCACGATCTCGGCTGCCGGCTCGGTGCGGCCGTCGGCGCCGATGAAGCGCGAGGCGGCGGTGACGATGGTGCCGGTCGAGCGGTAGTTGCGCCGCAGCCGGATCACCGCGGCGCCGGGATGGTTGCGGTGGAAGCGGTCGAAGCAGGAGGCGTCGGCGCCGCGGAAGCCATAGATCGCCTGGTCCGGGTCGCCGATGACGCAGAGATTGCCGCCGGACGGCACCAGCAGCGACAGCAGGCGCACCTGGCTGTCGTCGACATCCTGGAACTCGTCGACCGAGACGTGGCGGAACCGGTCGCGGCACAGGGCGACAAGGCCGGGATCGCTCTCCAGCGCTGCGATGGCCTTGCCGACCAGGTCGTCGAAATCGATCCAGCTGCGCAGCGCCAGGGCCTCGTCGTAGCGGGCCAGCGCCTCGGCGAGGTCGAGATCGGCCGGCGCCCCGGTGCGCTTGGCGCGGGAGATCGCGCGCAGCAGCCGCTCCGCCTTGGTGCGCGACACCTCCAGCACCTCCTGCAGCAGGGCGGCGCGCTCCGCCTCCCCCGCCACCCGGACATCGCGGTGCAGCCCGGCCGCCTCGCCATGCTCGCGCAGCAAGGCGAGGCCGAGCGAGTGGAAGGTGTGGATCGGCATCCTTGCCGCAGCACCCGGCAGCAGCGCCTCCAGCCGCTCCCGCATCTCCGCCGCCGCCCGGCGGGTGAAGGTGATGGCGAGGCAGGACTCAGGCGCCGCGCCGCCGGCCACCAGATGGGCGATGCGGTGGGTCAGCGTCCGGGTCTTGCCCGATCCCGGCCCGGCGACGATCAGCAGCGGCCCCTCCACCCGCTCCGCCGCCGCCCGCTGGTCGGGGTCGAGCCGGTCGAGGAGGCTGCTCGAAGCGGCCACTATGCCGGGAACAGCCGGCGTGTCCGCCCCCTCCCGTTCATCGTCATTCCCGCGAAAGCGGGAATCTTCCTCCGGTTGGGCGGCGACGAGATCTCCGCTTTCGCGGGGATGACGGGGTGTAGGTTGGGGCGAGGCCTCCGCCCGCCGCTGCGGCAGGTCGAACAGCAGCCCGCCGGCGGTGCGGCTTTTCAGCTCCTGCGGTTCGAACAGCCGGATCACGCCGTATTCGCCGTCATAGCCGGCGTCGCGGATCACCTGGCCACGCCGCAGCCGGGTCACCGCCTCGGCCAGCAGCTCGCTCTCGGCCCGGGCGATGTCCTCGACCGGCAGCTCGCCGAGGATCGCCAGCTCCGACCCCAGCGTGCCGACCAGCCGGTCATAGCTGCGCTCCACCGCCTTGCTGGCCGGGCCGGTGGCCAGCAGCTCGGACAGGATCTCCGGCAGCGGCACCAGGCTCGCGATCTCGCCGGCCGTCGGCGGCGGCACCGCCTCTTCCTCGCTGCGGTCGGCCAATGTCTCGATCCGGTGCAGCACGCCGACCGTGACCGGCTGGCCGCAGACCGGGCAGCGCCCGTCCAGCGCCAACGTTTCCTGCGGGCTCAGCCGGACATCGCATTTGCGGTGGCCGTCGGCGTGGTACTTGCCCTCCTCCGGGAAGAATTCGACCGTGCCGACATAGCCCTCGCCGGTCTCCAGCGCCCGGCGGATGGCGTGATAGTCCGGGTCGCAATCGAAGGCGGTGGCTTCGCGCCCCAGCTTGCCCGGCGAATGCGCGTCGGAGTTCGAGGTCAGGCGGTAGCGATCGAGGAAGGAGATCCGCCAGTTCATCGCCGGGTCGGAGGACAGGCCGGTCTCGACCGCAAAGATGTGGTCGGACAGGTCGCCATAGCATTCGGCGATGGAATCGAAGCCGGATTGCGAGCCCAGCGCCGCGAACCAGGGCGTCCAGATATGGGCCGGCACCAGATAGGCGTCGGGGCCGGAGGCGAGCGTGATCTCCAGCAGGTCGCGGGAATCGAGGCCGAGGATCGGCCGCCCGTCCGAGGCGATGTTGCCGATCCGCGCCAGGCTGGCCTGCAGCCGGTCGATCGTGGCGAAATCCGGCCCGTATATCAGGTGGTGGATCTTCCGGGTGCGGTCACCCTTCTTGTAGATGGTCGAGATCTCGGTCGACAGCATGAAGCGCACCGGCGTCCGGCACGGCGCCGGCAGCGTCGCCATCACCGCGGCCTCCAGGTCCGGGCGCAGCCGGAACAGGCCCGGCGTGTCCGGCACCAGCTTGTCCTTCAGCTCGGCCAGCCAGACCGGGTGGACGCAGTCGCCGGTGCCGACCACGCCGATGCCCTTGCGCGCCGCCCAATGCGCCAGGTGTTCCAGGTCGAGGTCCCGGCTGGTCGCCCGCGAATGCTTGGAATGCACGTGCAGATCGGCGTGAAAGCGCATCTCGGCCCCATAGTCCCCCGCGCCCGCGGATCGCCGTGCAGACTCGGGCGCCGATCCGGGGATGATAGGACGCGGAGCCAGGGTGGCAAACGCCGAGGCGGGCCTTCGCTACCGGCTGCCGAGAAGCGGCAGCGTCCGCAGCGCCTTCGACAGCCGGATCGCGCTCCACGGCATGTATTCGGCAATCGCCAGCCCGACGATGTCGGCCTCGGCATCCACCGCCCTGAGGATCCGGGCGACCTCCTCGAAGCGCATCCGGCCTCTCGCCACGCCGTCATAGGCGCCCGGCGCGGCAGCGGGATCCTGCAGCAGCAGGAAGTCGTAGAGCGAAGGATCCAGCACATCGAGGTCGAAATGCACCGCGACCTTCTTGGCGCCCGAGGCGCGCAGCCATGCCAGCACGGGCTCCGCCGAGCCGGCCAGGTCTTCCGGGCTCAGCCGCGCCAGCCCGTGCCTGGCGATGAACTCCGTCTCAAACGGCGTGGTCTCGGTCAGACCGACATAGAGGATCCGGTCCGCCCGCACCGGCTTCGGCACCGCAGCCACGAAGTCCGGGTCGCCCAGTCCCATCAGCATGGCCAGGACATGGGCATGGGCGTGGCGGAACTGCTGCGCCCCCATGATGTCGGGATGGGCGTCGACCCACAGCACCGCCAGGTCGTCGCCGTAGCGCTCGCTGAGATGGGCGGTCGGCGCGAGATTCACCAGGCAGTCGCCGCCGAGGGTGACGACAGCGTCGGGATCGTGCCGGGCGATGGCCGACCTGGCTGCCGCCAGCACGTCCAGGAGGGCTCGGCGGGAGACGACGCCCTGCTCGACCGGCCGCGCATCGCCATCGGCTGCCGGCACGGCGACGGTTTCTTCCGGTCCCGCCGGGTCCGGCGCGATCGCGGCCAGGACGCGGGCGCCGATTCTGTAGTCGGGATGGTCCCCGCCCTGCCATTGCGGCAGGTTCAGGCGCAGAACCTTTGTCGGATCGATCGTCACGGTCTCATTCCTTTCCGTCAGGAGCAGGACAGATCTGGTGATTGAAACCGGAAGCAAAACAGCTGAGATATGACAGCTCTGTCCATGCACATGGACAATCTGCCTGCCCTTGGAGGGACCGGTGAACCAGTTGCTGGCGATGCGGGCCTTCGTGCGGGTCGTCGATTCAGGGTCGTTCCGGGGCGCTGCCAACCAGCTCCGGGTGCCGCGCTCGACCGTCAGCAAGCTGGTGACCGATCTCGAAAAGCATCTCGGCGCCAGGCTGATGCACCGGACCACGCGCAGCATCGTGGTGACGCCGGAGGGCGAGGACTATTACCGATCCGCGGCCCGCCTGGTGGCGGAGGTCGACGAGGCCGACGCTGCCGCGCGCGGCCGGAAGCTGACGCCCAGAGGGCATCTGCGCGTCGAATGCGCCACGACCTTCGCGCAGACCATGCTGATTCCGCAGCTGCCGGAGTTTCACCGGCAGTATCCGCACGTCTCCATCGCCCTGGGCGTCAGCAACCGGACGGCGAACATCGTCGGAGAAGGCGTCGACTGCGCCATCAGGGCCGGGGAGATCGGCGACGAGTCCCTGGTCGCACGGCACCTGTTCGACGCCGGGATGATCACCTGCGCGTCGCCGGCCTATCTGGAGCGGATGGGGACACCGGCGAGTCCGGACGATCTCGACGGCCGGCACTGCAAGGTCGGCTTCTTCTCCCATGCCGACGGCAGGACCAAGCCCATGGTCTTCGAGAGAGCCGGCCACAGGCACACCGTCGGCGACCTGCAGTTCTCGACCAACGAGGACAACGGCCAGATCGCGATGCTGCTGGCCGGGCTGGGCGTGGGGCAATGCCTGAAGCCGTTCGTCCTGCCCCATCTGCAGTCGGGACAGCTGGTCGAGGTCCTCGCCGAATGGAGCCACCCGCCGCTGCCGTTCCATGTCGTCTACCCGCCCGGCCGGCATCAGAGCGCCAGGCTGAAGGTCTTCGTTCAGTGGCTGGTGGAGCGCTTCGGCGGGACGGCCGGTCGATAGGACAATGGGCTACTCCACCATCACCGGCAGGAAGCGGGCGAAGGATTCCTCCACCGTCCGCCGCAGGATGTCGCGGTAGCGGGCGTGGCAGGCATGGTCGGCGGCGATGCGGCCGAACTCCGGCGCGCCCGCCGCCGCCATCGGCACCAGCACGATCGGCGCCGCGACGGGGGTGAGCTGCGACCCGGGCCCGGCCTGCAGCGTGGTCAGGATGCCGTGCATCTCGCCGGTGATGGTCGGCCGGCCCAGCACCGCCATCCGGTACTGCCCGTGGGTGTTGGTCACCAGGTAGATATGTCCGGATTGGTGCGGCACCGAGACGGTGCCGTGCTGGGTGAAGGCGGCGTCCACCCGCTCGGCCTCATGGAAGGCCAAGTGCGACCCGGCCTCGTCCCAACGGATCTCGGTGCGGTAGGCGTAGATCGCACGGCGGTCGCCGAAGGACGGCCGCAGCGTCAGATACGCCCCCTCGATCCAGGACACGGCCGGCCGGGAATAGGAGCCGAGCCCGTCCGGAGCCACCCCGACCGGCCCGGCCAGCCTTACGAGCGCAGCGGGGGCGGCCGGCTTCGGCTCTGGATGGCGCAGCTTGACCCCCAGCGCCTCCTCCAGCCGGATCAGCGTCGCCAGGGTGAAGGGCCGGCGGCCGGACAGCGCCTTCTCCAGCGTCGACAGGCTGATCTTGGCCTGGTCGGCCAGGAACTGGCGGGAGATGCGGCGGCGCGCCAGCTCCTCCCGCACCATGCCGGCGACGGCGTGGCTCTGCTCCTCCGACAGCTCGTGGTCCGCCGGGTGCGTCGACAAGCCGACCAAGGCGCCCTCCTCCGCACAGATGCGCACCGATCCGCACAGGGCGGTGCGCAGCAAGACCTATCCCGGCCGCCGCCTGCGGAACAAGCCGGATCATCACCGTGGCCGGACAGACCCCCTCGGACCGACAAAAAATCCAGGGCCGGACGGACGCCGGCCGGGGTTTTCGGAGGGTTCGATGACATCCATGACGAAGGAGGCGCCGGCGGGGCTGTGGCGGGCGCTGCAGTCCCGGTTCGGGCATGCGGCGCCGCTGCTGCTGCTGTCCCTGTTGCTGGCCGTGCTGACCCTGGCGGTCGGCGGGCGCACCGCCCGCGCCGAGACCGGGCCGGCGCTGGTGACGCCGGGCGAGATGCAGTCCGGCGCCCTCTTGTTCCGCGCCAATGAGAAGGGCCGCTATGTGGAGGCGCCGCGGCTCGGCACCGATGTCGACCTGACGGTCAGCGGGCCGACGGCGCGGGCCCATGTCACCCAGCTGTTCCAGAACCCGACCGACCAGTGGGTCGAGGCCGTCTATGTCTATCCGTTGCCGGAGGACGGCGCGGTCGACACGCTGAAGATGGTGGTCGGCGACCGCGTCATCACCGGCGACATCGCCGCCCGCGAGGAGGCGCGCCGCACCTATGAGGCGGCGAAGCAGGCCGGCCAGACGGCCGGGCTGGTCGAGCAGGAGCGGCCGAACCTGTTCACCACCTCGGTCGCCAATGTCGGCCCGGGCGAGACCGTGCTGATCCAGATCGAGTACCAGGAGACCGTGCACCGGTCGGGCGACCGCTTCTCGCTGCGCGTGCCGCTGGTGGCGGCGCCGCGTTACAGCCCGGCGGCGGTGACGCAGTCGGTCGACTTCAAGCCCGGCCAGGGCGGCTGGGGCCAGACCACCACGGACCCGGTGCCGGACCGCGACCGCATCACCCCACCCGTGCTGGACCCGCGCAACAATGCCCCGGTCAACCCGGTGACCCTGACGGTCAAGCTGCAGGCCGGCTTCCCGCTGGGCGAGGTGGTCAGCGCCAACCATGCTGTCGACATCGAGACCCAGGGCCCTGACAGCCGCTTGGTCACGATGAAAGGCCCGGTCCCGGCCAATCGCGACTTCGAGTTGAGCTGGGCCCCGGCGGCCGGCGCCGCGCCCTCGGTCGGGCTGTTCCGCGAGCGGGTCGCCGGCGAGGACTATCTCCTGGCCTTCGTCACCCCGCCGGCACTGCAGCAGACCGAGGACAAGCGGCCGCGCGACGTGGTCTTCGTGATCGACAATTCCGGCTCGATGGGCGGCGCCTCGATGGATCAGGCCAAGTCCAGCCTGCTCTACGCCCTCGGCCGCCTGGCCCCCGCCGACCGCTTCAACGTGGTGCGCTTCGACGACACGCTCGACATGCTGTTCCCGGATGTGGTGCCGGCCGATGCCGAGCATGTCGGCCGGGCAAAAGCGTTCGTCTCCGCGCTGGAGGCGTCCGGCGGCACCGAGATGGTGCCGGCGATGCAGGCGGCGCTGACGGACCACGGCACCGAGGGCCCACCCCGCCTGCGCCAGGTGGTGTTCCTGACCGACGGCGCCATCGGCAACGAGCAGCAGTTGTTCGACACCATCGCCGGCATGCGCGGCCGGTCGCGGGTGTTCATGGTCGGCATCGGCTCCGCCCCCAACAGCTTCCTGATGAGCCGCGCCGCCGAGCTGGGCCGCGGCACCTTCACCCAGATCGGCGCGCCCGACCAGGTGCAGGATCGGATGCGGAGCCTGTTCGAGAAGCTGGAAAGCCCGGTCGTCACCAACCTGTCGGCCAGCTTCTCGGCCGGCGACGCCGATGCGACGCCGGAGACGCTGCCCGACCTGTATCGCGGCGAGCCGGTGGTGCTGGCGGCGAAGCTGGCAGCCCTGTCCGGCACGATCGAGGTCAAGGGCATGATCGGCGACCGGCCCTGGGTCTTCACCCTGCCCGTGGCCCAGGCGGCCAAGGGCGAGGGCCTGTCGAAGCTGTGGGCCCGGCGCAGGATCGCCGATGCCGAGGTGGCGCAGACCCTGGGCCAGATCGGCCCGGAACAGGCCGACCAGCGGATCCTGGCGCTGGCACTGCAGCACCATCTGGTGACCCGGCTGACCAGCCTGGTCGCGGTCGACAAGACGCCGCGCCGGCCGGACGGGGCGACGCTGAGCCGCAACGACATCCCGCTGAACCTCCCCGCCGGCTGGGATTTCGACAAGGTGTTCGGCAAGCCCAAGGCCGAGCCGCGGCCGGAGTTCCGTGAAGCCGCCCTGTTGCTGCCAGCCGCCGCCCGCGCCGACACTCCGGCCGCAGCGAACAAGCTGGCGCCGGTCGAGGAGGTGGTGCTGCCGCAGACCGCGACCGACGCCGAGCTGCGGATCATCGCCGGCATCGCGCTGCTGCTGGCCGGCTTGGCGGTTCTCGCTTTCGGCCGCCGGTCGATGGGAGGCCGGGCATGAGCGAGACCCTGCCGCTATCCCACCCGCTGGCCTGGCAACGCCCGCCCCGCAGGCAGCGCCTGCCGCGGCAGCGCCGGCCGAAGTCCCGGCTCATCGCCCTCCTCCTCGTCCTGGCCGGCCTCGTGCTGGCCGGCCAGGGCGTCTGGATCCACGCCAAGGCGCAGCTGGCCCAGGTGCTGCTGGACCGGGCCTTCGCCGAGACCCTGGCGACCGGCCGTTCGGTGAAGCCCTGGCCCTGGGCCGACACCTGGCCGGTGGCGCGGATCGACCTGCCGCGGCTGGGCGAGAGCGCCATCGCCCTGGCCGGCGCCAGCGGCCAGGCTCTGGCCTTCGGCCCCGGCCATGTCCAGGACACGCCGGAGGCCGGCGACCCCGGCACTGCCGTCTACGCGGCCCATCGCGACACCCATTTCCGCATCCTGCGCGACGTCAAGCCGGGCGACGAGATCGACGTCACCCGCCGCGACGGCCGCCGCGTCACCTTCCGGGTGACCGGCACGCGGGTGGCGACCTGGGACGTCTCCGGCATCGACCCGCGGGCGCCCGGCCGCAACCTGGTGCTGGCCACCTGCTGGCCCTTCGACGCCACCGCCCGCGGCCCCTATCGCTACCTGGTAGAGGCGGAGGAGATCCGGCAGCAGAGCCCGGCAGGCCCGGTCGTCGCCGACGCGTCTATGGCCCCATGACGGCCAGGGCGTTGCCGAGGGCGGCGAAGGCGGCGGTGTTGTCGAAGATGCACCAAGCCGGAACGCCCGCCGCCCGAGCCGCCTCCAGCCGCTGCCGCATCCCGGCCAGCACGGCTTCGTCGTAGTCGGAGTAATAGATCCGCGGCGAGCCGTGCAGCCGGTGATAGACCAGCCCCCTCCACCCGCCCGGCTCCCCTGCCCCAGGCGCCCGGACCGGATCGGCGGCGACGCGGGCGACCCGCAGTTGGTCCAGCAGCCCCTCCGCCTCCGGCCCGAACCAGCTGGCATGGCGCGGCTCACAGGCGGCCGGCGCATCGATCCGGCGGCGCAGTTCGGCAAAGAACCCTTCCACCGCCTCTGCCTCGAAGGCCAGGCTCGGCGGCAGTTGCACCAGCAGCACACCGAGCTTCGGCCCCAGCCCCGTCGCCTCCCCGATGAAGCGGTCCAGGAGGTCGCCGCAATCCTTCAGACGCTGCTCATGGGTCATGATCCGCGGCAGCTTCACAGCGAAGCGGAAATCCGCCGGCACGCTCGCCGCCCAGCGCTCATAGGTGGCCCGGCGATGCGGGCGATAGAACGAGGTGTTGATCTCGGCCGCGTTCAGCCGTCGGGCATAGCGCTCGAGATGCGAGCCTTCGGCCGGAAACCGGTCGGCATAGCGCGACGGCACGCTCCAGCCGGCGGTGCCGATATAGGTCGGAGTATCGGTCATCCTGCAGACAACACCCCGGCGGGGATTTCCGTCGAAGCACCGCTCGCGGATCTCCCCGCCGGCGCCGCGCCTTACTGGGTCGGCTGCAGCGTGTACATCAGCGTGCCGTAGCCGAGCTGGTCGTAGCCGCCACTGTTCGGACCGTAATTGCCGCCGCCGCCCTCGGGCCGGAGCTTGGCGGCGAAGGCGGCGACATGCGGGGCGTTCAGCCCCTTCACCACCACATAGTGGTTGTACAGCAGCTCCCAGGCCGGCCGCTCATTGCCGCGGCTGGCGCTGGAGATCTCGGCCTGGGTAACGTCGCTGTTCTTGTAGGTCGTGTAGGGAACCGTCTCGCCGAGATTGTAGGCTGCCACATATTCGGCCCCCCTGAGGATGCGGCTGTTGGCAAAGCCGAACAGATCGGTCCCCTGGTTCCAGGCCATCTGGCAGAGGGCGCCGACCAGAGCAATGTCGAGCGTCGCGTGGCCCTGGTCGCGGCCGCTCTCCTGCACCTGCCCCATGCCATGGCCCGGATACATCGTCCAGACCAGGTTCCGCACCGAGCCGTTGCCGGCGCCGGATCTGAAATAGGAAACGGCCTCGGCATAGAGGTCGCGCCGGTCGGTCAGCACGCCGATCGCCAGGATCGAGGCCATCTGCGCCAGGTCCCAATTGGCCCAGTAATGGTCGATGCGGGCGTTGTTGTGGCGCACCAGGAAGTCGTGGTTGATCGGGTAGAACACGGTCAGCATCATGGTCTGGAAACGCTTGAAATCCGCCGCCGACCAGCCGGAATAGCCGCGCATCAGCTCGGCCGCGTTGGCGAATTCATAGCCGTAGATGCCGGCGGCCAGGGCCGCGTCCGACGTGCCGCGGATCGCGGTCAGCGTGCCCGACCAGGCGTTCATGATCTCCACCGCCTTGTCGGCGTAGCGGCTGTCGCCGCTGATCTTCCAGCGCAGGGCCAGGGCGTAGGCGGCGGCGACGTCGTTGTACAGCAGCGAGTAGTTCTCGGAATGAACGCCGTCATAGCCGCGATAGACCACCGCCTGCGGCCGCGCCGACCAGTATAGCGAGGCATGCCCGTTGGCGGTCAGCCGGTTCCAGCCGTCCTGCCAGGGCTGGGTGCTGGCGGCCAGCCGGATCTTGATCCGGCTGAAATCCGCGTCGGTGTGGAGCAGCCCCGGATGGGTGAAGGGCTGGTTCGCCGCCACGGCGCCGGCGGCGGGGAGCGCCGCCGCGGCCGACAGCAGCGCCACGGCGATGCAGCGGCGCAGGATCGCCCGTCCGGCGCGCAGGATGGCTGTGCTGGTCTTCATCGATCATGCCTTCGTCATTCGAGGGTCGGTGGACCGGCACCGGACGGCGCCACCGGGAAGCCTCTAGCGGGAGTCGGCATGAAATGGGAGTACCGCGAGCGATCCGGCTTCCGCCGTCCCCAGGTGGTGTACAGTGCCGCCAGCGCGAGGAGGGCGGTTTGGCGACAGAGGTGGAGACCACGACGGATCGGCGTGCCGCACCCGCCGGGCGCCGCACCATCCCGCTGTCCGGCACCCTGGCCGTGGTGATGGCCGGGCTGGTGGCGCTGACCACGATCGACGTGCTGGCCGTGTTCTGGTTCATGACCGCCGGCACTACCCGCGACCTGCTGGCCCGGACCGCGCAGCTGGGGCTCGATTCGGTCCAGGCGCGGATCGGCGACCGCTTCACCCCGGTCGAGGACCAGTTGGCATTCCTGTCGCGGCAGATCGCCTCCGGAGAGATCGATCCGAACGACGGCGCGGCGCTGGACCGGCTGTTGACCGGCGCCCTGGCCGGCACGCCGCAGGTCCGCGTCCTGTCCCTGACCGCGCCCGACGGTGCCATCCGCGGCATCACCCAGGGCCCGCATGGCGTCTTCGCCTTCACCGACAGGATCCACACCGACCAGGAGCGGCGCGAGATCGAGGAGGCACGCGGCCGCGACGACTCCGTGTGGGGCCCGGTCTACTTCGTGCCGGCGGAATCGATGCGCACCTCGGTCGCCAATCTCAGCCGGCCGGTCCAGGCCGACGGCCGCTTCGCCGGGGTGCTGCGGGCCACGATCACGGTCGACGCCCTGTCCGACCACCTGCAGACGATCGCGGCGAGCAATCCCGGCACCACGCCCTTCATCCTGTACGGCCGCGACCGGGTGCTGGCCCATCCGGCCATGGCGGCGCAGCGGCCGGCGCTGTCGCCCGAACACCCCCTGCCCCGGCTGGACGAGATCGGCGACCCGTTCCTGGCCTCGTTGTGGATCGAGGGAGAGGCCGAGACGGTCGGCGAGACCGGGCTGGAGGCCCGAATCGTGCGGCTCGGCGATGATGGCCGCGTCGTCCTGACCCGGACCATCCCGAACTTCGACCCGGTGCCGCTGATCGTCGGCGTCGAAGTGCCGGTGGCGGTGCTGGACAAGCCGGACGACGACCTGCTGCGCGCCGCCCTGGCCGGCCTGGCCGTGCTGGCGATCGCCATCCTGGTCGCGATCGCCGTCAGCCGCGCCATCGCCCGCCCGGTCGGCGCCATGGCGCGGGAGGTGCGCGCCGTCGGCTCGCTCGACTTCGCATCGCTGCGCCCGCTGCCCGGCAGCCTGTTCTCCGAGCTGAACGAGCAGGCCCGCGCCTACAACACCATGCTGACCGGGCTGCGCTGGCTCGAGACCTATGTGCCGAAATCGCTGGTGCGGCGCCTGCTGCGCAGCGGCGGTTCGGTGCCGTCGGCGGAGCGGCTGGTGACGGTGATGTTCACCGACATCGTCGACTTCACCGCTGCGGCCGAGCGGATGCCGGCGGCCGAGGTCGCGGCCATGCTGAACGCCCATTTCGACCTGCTGGGCCGCTGCGTCGAGGCCGAGGGCGGCACCATCGACAAGTTCATCGGCGACTGCGTCATGGCCTTCTGGGGCGCCCCGGACGACCAGCCGGACCATGCCGACCGGGCCCTGCGCGCCGCCCGCGCCATCGCTGCGGCGGTGGCGGCGGACAACGCCGCCCGGCGCGGCCGCGGCCTGGCGCCGGTGCGCGTGCGGATCGGCCTGCACAGCGGTCGGGTGGTGGCCGGCAATATCGGCATGAGCGGCCGGTCGGGCTACACCATCGTCGGCGACGCGGTAAATCTCGGCAACCGGCTGGAGCAGCTGGGCAAGGCGGTGGCGCCGGCGGACGAGGTCGTGGTGCTGGCCAGCGGCGAGACCGTCGAGCTGGTGGCAGGCCGCCGCGCCGACCTGCACAGCCTCGGCCTCCAGGCCGTGCCGGGACGCCGGACCGAGATCGAGATCTTCCGGCTGGAGGGCCCGCCTCCGTCCGGCCAGCCCTGAGGCCCGCCATGCTCGACCATGTCTCGATCACCGTCACCGACCTCGCGGCGGCGGAGCGTTTCTACGACGCGGTGCTGACGGCGCTCGGCGTCGCCAAGGTCGGCTCCAACCGCAGCTGGATCGGCTATGGCGAACGCTGCGACGCGGAGCATCCGGAGCGCAGCTACCTGTCGATCTTGCCCGGCCCCCGGCCGGAGGACGCGCCGCGCCGGCACTGGTGCTTCAAGGCGCCGGACCGGGCGGCGGTGGACGCGTTCTGGCGTGCCGGCCTGGACCAGGGCGGCCGCGACGGCGGCGCCCCGGGCCTGCGGCCGGAGTACCACCCGAGCTACTACGCCGCCTTCCTGCTCGATCCCGACGGCAACCGCATCGAGGCGGTGTGCCATCGGGCGGGGTGATCCGACGGGAGAACTGGCGCCGGGCACCAACGCAAAGGGGGCGGCGGGATCTCCGCCGCCCCAGGCGGTCAATACCGAGGCGCTCAGGTATGGGCCCAGGAGATCGAGACGATCCCCGACGTGTCCTGGAACCGGTCGCTGTGCAGCCCGGGGGACGAGCTGGTCAGGCTCAGCGTGTGCTTCTGGCCGGCCTGAGTCAGGATGGTCAGCGACAGACTGCCCGATCCCGCCCCCTTCGGGCCCTGGCCATAGGCGTAAAACACCGAGTTGATGATGCCGTCGTTCTGCTGATAGGTGATCCACTGCACATTCGCGCCGTCCGGCCCGACGATGCAGCTGCTGAGGTTGGTGCTGCCGTTGATCGCCAACTGGCTGCCCTGATAGAGCGGGTTGGACGGGTCGCTGATCGAAGCGGCATAGTTGCCGCAGGCGTTGCCGCCGGGCCAGTCCACCACCGGCAGACTGTCCGGCTGAGCGTCAACCAAAGTATCGGCCATGACATAATCCCTTATGAAATGAATACAGAGACCAGCTCCATTTAGGATCGGCAGTCAAGCAGCGCAATTTATTTCATTTTCTTCAAAATCACCATGAATTGCGCCGAAAGCAAGTTGCGGCCTGGCTTGAGGAGCCGGTAGTCCGATGGCCGTCCGCAGCGCTCCCACGGCCCGACCGGCGCCACCGTCCTACAGCCCCACCCCTCCCGGCGGGGCCAGCGAGAGCCGGCGGGCGGCGGCGAGCAGGGTGTCGAGCAGCGCGCCCTGCCGCTCCGCCGGCGCGTCCAACGGGGTGACCAGGCACAGGGTCGCCACCGCGCACGCGTCGCGGTCCACCACCGGCGCCGCCAGGCAGCGGGTGAAGCGGTCGACCAGTTCCTGCGTCACGGCGTAGCCGCGCGCCCGCGCCGCCTCGGTCTCGGCGATGAAATCCTTCGGGTCGATGCGCTCGCCGGACGGCAGGGTGAAATCCTCGTCCGGGACGAACTCCGCGATGCCGGCGGCGTCCAGATGCGCCACCAGCAGCCGGCCCGAGGCGGTCCAGGGGATCGGCAGCCGGATCCCGACCTCCGAGGTGATGCGGAAGGTGCGACGCCCGGGCTCGTTCAGCATCACCACGTATTTGTCGCCGTCAAGCATGCAGAACTGCGCCGTCTCGCCGGTCTCGGTCGCCAGCCCCAGCACCTCGCGCCGGGCCCGGCTCAACAGGTCGACGCCGGCGACATAGGTCTGGGCGTAGTAATGCACGGCACGGCCGAAGAACACCGCCCCGCCCTCGCCCGCCGGCTCCAGGATCCCGGCCGCGGTCAGCCGGCCGACGATCTCGTACAGGGTCGAGCGCGGTGCCCCGATCGCCTTGGCCAGCTCGCCCATCCGCACCGGCCCGCGCCGCTCCTGCAGATGCTCCAGGATCGCCACCGCCCGGTCGATGCCCCGCTCCCGGCTGGTTGCCCCGGCCATGGCTTCTCCTCCGTTCGGTCGATTGCATTTGTCCCAAGCCGAGCTTATCGTATCGCTTGTCCGACATACAAGACCATTGTCCGATATATCGGACAGAAACATGGAGGCTGAGATGCGCATCGTGACCCGGACACTGCTTTCGGTCAGCGCCGCCGCCCTGCTGCTGGGCACCGCTGGCGGCGCCTTTGCGGCCGACAAGCTCCAGGAGGTGCTGAGCCGCGGCAAGCTGATCGTCGGCACCGGCAGCACCAACCCGCCCTGGCATTTCAAGACCGAGCAGGGCGACCTCGCCGGCTTCGACATCGACATGGCGAAGATCATCGCCAACGGGCTGTTCAACGACCCCAGCAAGGTCGAGTTCGTGGTCCAGTCCTCCGACGCCCGCATCCCGAACCTGACCACCGACAAGGTCGACATCACCTGCCAGTTCATCACGGTGACGGCGGCGCGGGCGCAGCAGGTGAACTTCACCATCCCCTATTACCGGGAAGGCGTCGGCCTGCTGCTGATGAAGGACGGCAAGTACAAGAGCTATGACGAACTCAAGGCGGCCGGCAGCGGCGTCACCGTCTCGGTGCTGCAGAACGTCTATGCCGAGGACATGGTGCATGCGGCGCTGCCGCAGGCGGCGGTCGACCAGTATGAGAGCACCGACCTGATGTATGAGGCGCTGAACTCCGGCCGTGCCGACGCCGCCGCCACCGACATGTCGTCGCTGCGCTGGTTCATGAAGCAGAACCCGGACCGCTATGTCGACGCCGGCTATGGCTGGAACCCGCAGACCTATGCCTGCGCCGTGAAGAAGGGCGACCAGGACTGGCTGAACTTCGTCAACACCGCGCTGCACGAGGCGATGACCGGGGTCCAGTTCGACACCTACGCCGCCTCCTTCGAGCAGTGGTTCGGCCAGCGCCCGCCGGCCCCGGCGATCGGCTTCCCGACCGAGATGCGGTGAGGCTTTCCGCAAACCCTTCCTCGTCATTCCCGCGAAAGCGGGACTCTCGTCCCGCTCCTGTGGCGAAGAGATCCGCGCTTTCGCGGGGATGACGGGGTTGGGGATGACGCGGTTGAGGATGGCAGTGGGACCGGCAGAGGACACAGGGTGAACTATCAGTTCAATTTCGGCGTGGTCTGGGACAGCCGCGACCTGCTGCTCAGCGGCCTTGCGCTCGGGCTCGGCCTGGCGGTGGTGTCGATCCTGATCGGCTGCGTCATCGGCCTGGTCGGCGCCTTCGCCGCCACCTCGCGCAGCCGGGTCGCCCGCGGCCTCGCCTCCGGCTACGTCACCTTCTTCCGCAACCTGCCGATCCTGGTGATCCTGCTGTTCGTGTTCTTCGCCCTGCCGCGGGCGGGGATCCGGCTGGACAAGATCGACAGCTTCGTCGCCTCGCTCTCGGTCTATGCCGGCGCCTATCTGGTCGAGGTGTTCCGCGCCGGCATCCAGTCGGTGCCCAAGGGCGTGATCGAGGCCGGCACCGCGCTGGGCCTCAAGCCGATGCAGATCCGCCGGCTGCTGGTGGCGCCCCTGATGCTGCGCAACATCCTGCCGGCGCTGGGCAGCAACTTCATCTCGCTGTTCAAGGACACCTCGCTGGCCGCCGCCATCGCGGTGCCGGAGCTGACCTTCTATGCGCGCAAGATCAACACCGAGAGCTTCCGCGTGATCGAGACCTGGCTGGTGACCGCCCTGCTCTATGTCTGCGTCTGCACCCTGATCGCCTTCCTGCTGCGCCGGCTCGAGGCGCGGCTGCGGCTGCCCGGAGGAGCCCGGTGATGGAGGCCTTCCTGCAGCAGATCTGGGTGGCGCGCTGGGCCCTGCTCGACGGGGCCTGGCTGACGGTGCAGATCTCGGTGCTGTCGATCGCTGCCGGCACCGTCTTCGGCGTGCTGGTCGGACTGGCCCTGACTTATGGCGGCCGCGCCCTGCGCTGGCCGGCGCGGCTGTTCGTCGACTTCATCCGCGGCACGCCGGTGCTGGTCCTGGTGCTGGCCGCCTTCTACATCCTCTCCGTCATCGGCATCCAGCTGACCGCGGTGCAGGCCGGCATCTTCGCGCTGGCCGTGTTCTGCAGCTCGCATGTCGGCGAGATCGTGCGTGGCGCGCTGCAGGCGATCCCTCCCGGCCAGACCGAGGCGGCGAAATCTCTCGGCCTCAGCTTCCGCCAGACCGTCGTCCTGGTCCTGTTGCCGCAGGCGCTGCGCCAGATCCTGCCCAGTTGGGTCAACACCGGCACCGAGATGGTCAAGGCCTCGACCCTGCTGTCGGTGATCGGCGTCACCGAGCTGCTGCTGGCGACCAAGGAGGTGATCAGCCGCAACTATATGAGCCTGCAATTCTACCTGCTGGCCGCGGCGATCTATTTCGTCGTCAACTTCGCCATCGAGCGCCTCGGCAAGACCCTCGCCCGCCGCACCGCGCTGCGGTAAGGGCGCGCACCAGCGCCCTGCCCGCAAGATCTTCGGCATTCCCCGCACAATTTCTTCAAATAAATATTACCGGTTTATGCAGATTCGACCCCAATATCCGGTCTCGACGATTTTCTTTAATTCCGTCGTATCGGGAAATAAGGTTTCGATGGACAGAATCCACTCCCCATCCTGACAGGATCGAGTCTATATAGACTTCGAATCGGCTGCGAAATCGGACTGACGCCGGCGAAACCTTTCAAGACTCTCCGGTTCGACGAGCTTTCGCGGCCGTTTGTGGCCCTTGCCTCTGGCGGGGCCGCGCCCCGGCCGGGCGCGCGGCGGCTTTCGGGCCCCTGCCCCGCGACGGGCATCGTCTTCGGACATCGCGTATGACATGCAAGGGGGACATGGACATGACTGCGACCAACGGTTCCGACATCATCATCGGCACGCCGGGCGACGACATCATCGACGCCGGCAACGGCAACGATGTGGTGAGCGGCGGCGGCGGTAACGACATCGTCGACGGCGGCAATGGCTTCGACGTGATCACCGGCGGCGCCGGTGACGACGTCGTCGACGGCAGCGAAGGCTTCGACGTCATCGACGGCGGTGCCGGCCTCGACTGGCTGCGCGGCGGCAATGGCGGCGACGTCATCACCGGCGGCGCGGGCCGCGACCGGATCGCCGGCGGCAACGGCGCCGACGCGCTCGACGGCGGCGCGGGCAACGACCTGCTGCGCGGTGGCGCCGGCCCCGACATCCTCAGCGGCGGCGACGGCATCGACATCGCCAGCTACGCCGAAAGCGACGCCGCGGTCTCGATCAACTTGGGCACCCATGTGAACCATGGCGGCAACGCCGAGGGCGACGTCATCAGTGGCGACATCGAGACCATCCATGGCAGCCGCTTCGGCGACACGCTGACCGGCGACAACGGCGGCGACATCCTGCGCGGCCTGGGCGGCGACGACACCCTGGCCGGGGCCGGCGGCGCCGACCGCCTGGTGGGCGGCGACGGCAGCGACCGGATCACGGGCGGCGTGGGCGCCGACACGCTGATCGGCGGCAGCGGCGCCGACCGCTTCGTCTATGCCGCGGCCGGCGACACCGGCACCGGCCTCGATACCCGCGACGTCATCGCCGATTTCTCCTCGACCGACGGCGACAGGATCGACCTCGCCAGCATCGACGCCGACGGCAACGCCGGCAACGGCGACACCGCCTTCAGCTTCATCGGCGGCGCCGCCTTCTCCGGCCAGGCCGGCGAGCTGCGCTTCGATTCCGCCGGCGGCCTCACCGTGATCGTCGCCGACATCGACGGCGACGCCCAGGCCGACCTGTCGATCGCGCTGCTCGGTGGCGTGACCCCGGTCGCCGGCGACTTCGTGCTGTAGCACCGGCGGCAGGGCGGGACGGAACAAACCGCGACACCGCGGGTTGCCTGCCTCGTCCCGTCCTGCCCCGAGAGCCCGATGACCCGCCGCCTCCTGCCGATCGCCCTCGCCGCCGCCCTGCTCGCCGCCGGCTGCTCCAACATGAACCGCGAGGCCCGCGACACGCTCGGCGGGGCCGGCATCGGCGCGGCCGGCGGCGTCGCCCTCACCGCCCTCACCGGCGGCAGCCTGCTGGCCGGCGGCGTGATCGGCGCCGCGGCCGGCGGCGTGGCCGGCAACCTGAAGAGCAAGGGCTACTGGTAGTCCGGCCCGGCGGGGCGCCGATCCCCGCCGCTCGCCACATCCGGACGCGGCAGATCCTCCCCGGTGCAATCTAGCATTTGATTATCCTCCCGGTTGGCGGAAGAATAGTTCCGTCATTTCAGTCGGGAGGAAATAATGGTTGCATTGTCCATTAAACCCCTGCTGGTGGGGGCGGTGCTGATCGCCGCCGCGGCGGCGATGCCGGCCCGGGCCGGGGATGTCCCGCTGGTCACCGGCGAGCACTGGACCAAGGCGTCCGAGTCCGAGAAGAAGGCCTTCCTGGTCGGCGCCGCCAATGTCATCTCGATCCAGTACGAGCTGCGCAGGAACGACCGCCGCAATCCGCCGAACATGATCAACGCGCTGATCACCAACCTGCAGCCGATGTCGCTGACCGACATCTCCAAGGCGGTCGACGATTACTACGCCGCCCATCCGGACCAGAGCTCTCGCGCGGTGATCGAGGTCATCGTCACCGACGTGGCCAAGGTCCAGCCCACCCGGCAGGTCAAGAAGTGAGGGAGATCGCCATGAACAAGCTTCTCCTGCCCGTCCTGCTCTGCGGCACGCTGGCCGTAACCGCCTGCAGCAACATGAGCCGTGAAGAACAGACCACGCTGAGCGGCGCGGCGATCGGCGCCGCCGGCGGTGCCGCGATCAGCGCGATCGCCGGCGGCAATGCCGGCGTCGGTGCGCTGGTCGGCGGTGCGGCCGGCGCCGTTGCCGGCAACCTGAAGGGCAAGGGCTACTGGTAAGGATTGAGGCCCGGCCGCTAGGCCGGGCCGCTTACCCGCTCAAGGGCAAGGTCTAGGATGAAAATCCATTCCAGCGAAGCCCTCCTTGACGCGGCGCCGTCCACCCGCGATACAGAGAGCATGTCCGTGATCGCATCCCGCATGGTCGTCAGACGCAGCCGCATCGCCGTCGGCGGGACGCCCGGACTCTGTGTGCGCTGACCCCGGTCGGTGCACCATCCCACGCAGCCCCGCCGGAAACGGACGGGGCTTTTTTCTTGGCCGCATTCCCGGCTGCCGCGCACCCCGTCCGCCCCTCTCAGATGGAGTTCGCAGCATGACCCAGAACATCTACGACAACCCCGCCTTCTTCACCGAATACAGCGGGCTGCGCCGGTCGGTCGAGGGCCTGGACGGCGCCCCGGAATGGCCCGCTCTGCGCGCCCTGGTGCCGGAGCTGACGGGCCGCCGCGTGGTCGATCTCGGCTGCGGCTTCGGCTGGTTCTGCCGCTGGGCCCGGCAGGCCGGCGCCGCCGAGGTGCTCGGCCTTGACGTCTCGGAGAACATGCTGGCCCGCGCCCGGGCCACCGATCCGGACGCCGCCGTCACCTATCGCCGTGAGGATCTGGAGCGGCTGGAGCTGCCGTCCGCCGCCTTCGACCTCGCCTACAGCTCGCTGGCGCTGCACTACATCGCCGACCTGGAGGGGCTGCTGACGCGGCTGTACCGGGCGCTGGCCCCGGGCGGCCGGCTGGTCGCTTCAGTCGAGCACCCGATCTATTCGGCCCCGTCCGATCCGAAATGGGTGCGGGACGAGGCCGGACGCGATGTCTGGCCGGTTGACCGCTACCTGGACGAAGGGCCGCGCGTCACCGATTGGCTGGCCAAAGGCGTGGTCAAGCAGCACCGCACCATCGGCAGCTATGCCGGGCTGCTGCTGCGCGCCGGCTTCACCCTGTCGCATCTCGAGGAATGGGGCCCGACTGCGGACCAGATCGCCGCGCATCCGGACTACGCCATCGAGCGGCAGCGCCCGCCCTTCCTGCTGCTTGCCGCCGACCGCTGAGAGGCTCCGTCACGATCCGCCCCCGGAGCCTGCCCTGACCCGGGCCAACGATCCTGCTTGACCGCATGTTCCGCCTATGTTCTCTTCTCTCCAGAAAGAACATAGGAGGAACATCATGAGCAACTGGACCTTCATCCGCGAGACCGTGACCCTCACCCTGCTGTTCGGCATGTGCTACGGCCTGGCCGTGTTCGGCTACGCCTGGGGCTTGTGAGGCTTCAGCCGATCGCCGTCGGCTCCGGCGGCAGGGCGCGGGACTTGCCGTCGGCGTCGATCGCGACATAGGTGAAGGTGCCGTCGGTGACCTTGACCACGCTGTGGTCGGTGCGCCGCTGCACGAAGGTCTCGATCCGCACCTTCATCGAGCTGCGGCCGTTCGACACCAGCTCGGCATAGCAGGAGACGGTGTCGCCGATCCTGACCGGGGCCAGGAAGCTCATCGCCTCCACCGCCACCGTCGCCGTGCGGCCCCGCGCCCGCTCATGCGCCACCACCGCGCCGGCCAGGTCCATCTGCGACAGCAGCCAGCCGCCGAAGATGTCGCCGTTCGGATTGGCATCCTTCGGCATGGCGATGGTGCGGAGGGCCGGCATCCCGGATGGCAGCAGCAGGGTGGTCACCGATGGATCCCCAGATTTGGTTACGTTGAGATCGGAAGTGTCTATATGATGGAGGCAGCCCGCACATCCACGAGACGGCCCCGACTCCGGATCATGACAGATCTGTTCGCTCCCGGCAGCAAGACCGACAACCGCTACACCGCCAGCGACATCGAGGTGCTGGAAGGGCTGGAACCGGTGCGCCGCCGGCCCGGCATGTATATCGGCGGCACCGACGACCGCGCCCTGCACCATCTGGTGGCCGAAGTGCTGGACAACGCCATGGACGAGGCGGTGGCCGGCCACGCCAACACGATCGACCTGTCGCTCGACGCCGACGGCTTCGTCACCGTCCGCGACAACGGCCGCGGCATCCCGGTCGACGACCATCCGAAGTACCCAGGCAAGTCGGCGCTGGAGGTGATCCTCACCACGCTGCATTCCGGCGGCAAGTTCTCGAACAAGGTCTACGCCACCTCGGGCGGCCTGCACGGCGTCGGCCTGTCCGTGGTCAACGCGCTGTCGGACGATCTGCGGATCGAGGTGGCGCGCGACCGCCAAGTCTATCTCCAGCGCTATTCCCGCGGCCTGCCGCAAGGCGCGCTGGAGCGCGGCGGCCCGGTGCAGAACCGGCGCGGCACCACCATCAGCTTCCACCCCGACCCGGAGATCTTCGGCGCCGACGCCCGGCTGCAGCCCGGCCGCCTCTACCGCCTGGCCCGGTCAAAGGCCTATCTGTTCCGCGGCGTCGAGATCCGCTGGCGCTGCGACCCGGCGCTGGTGGCAGGCGACGACCGCACCCCGGCCGAGGCGGTGCTGCACTTCCCCGGCGGCCTGTCCGACTATCTGAAGGCGGCGCTGGACGACCGGGCGATGCGTACCCCGACCGCCTTCGCCGGCACCGCCACCTTCCCCGACGGCGGCGGCCAGATCGAATGGGCGGTGGCCTGGCCGGAGGACGATGAGGGTTTCGTCCACACCTACTGCAACACCATCCCGACGCCGCAGGGCGGCACCCATGAGCAGGGCCTGCGCGGCGGCCTGCTGCGCAGCCTGCGCGGCTTCGCCGAGCTGGCCAACCACAAGCGCGCCGGCCAGATCATCGCCGACGACGTGATGTCCGGCGTCGCCGTGCTGCTGTCGATCTTCATCCCGAACCCGCAATTCCAGAGCCAGACCAAGGACCGCCTGTCCTCGCCCGAGGCGACCAAGCTGGTCGAGGGCGCGATCAAGGACCATTTCGACCACTGGCTGTCGGCCGACCCGAAATCGGCCGAGGGGCTGCTGGAGTTCCTGACCGACCGGGCCGAGGAGCGGCTGCGCCGCAAGCAGGCCAAGGAGAACGGCCGCAAGACCCCGACCGCGCGCCTGCGCCTGCCGGGCAAGCTGGCCGATTGCAGCCGCAACGCGCCGGAAGGCACCGAGATCTTCCTGGTCGAGGGCGATTCGGCCGGCGGCTCGGCCAAGGCAGCGCGCAGCCGAGAGACCCAGGCGATCCTGCCGCTGCGCGGCAAGATCCTGAACGTGGCCAGCGCCTCGGCCGACAAGCTGGCGGGCAACCAGGAGGTCGCCGACCTGACCCTGGCGCTGGGCTGCGGCACCCGCAGCCAGTATTCCAGCGACCGGCTGCGCTACGAGCGGGTCATCATCATGACCGACGCCGATGTCGACGGCGCCCACATCGCCTCGCTGCTGATGACCTTCTTCTACAAGGAGATGCGCGGCCTGATCGCCGAGGGCCACCTGTTCCTGGCGCAGCCGCCGCTGTACCGGGTGCAGGCCGGCACCACCACCGTCTATTGCCGCGACGATGCCCACAAGGACGAGGTGCTGGCCAAGCAGTTCGCCGGCAAGAAGGTCGAGATCAGCCGCTTCAAGGGCCTCGGCGAGATGATGCCGGCGCAGCTGCGCGACACCACCATGGACCCGGCCAAGCGGTCGCTGCTGCGGGTCGAGCTGACGGACGATTCGGAGGACGAGATCGACGGCCGCCGCACCGCCGACCTGGTCGAGCAGCTGATGGGCCGCAAGCCGGAGTTGCGGCTGCGCTTCATCCAGCAGAACGCGGACAAGGCGACCGAACTCGACATCTGACCTGCGGCATGTGACCCTGGGCACAAGCCAGACGGGGCGGGGCGGCCTATATCGATGGAGTCGGCCGATTGGCGGCGCCCCCGCGCCGCTCTATCTCATCAGGGCCGGCCGCAGCATCGAGAATCGACATGATCCTGCATCGCCTTCGCCTTTTGTCCCTCGCCTCCCTTGCCGCGGCCGTGCCGATCCTGGCCGGCTGTGCGAGCGACCGTGTGGTGGTCGACGACATCGGCATCCGCTACTCCCGGGCCGAGTTCTCGGCCGCCGCGGATGGCCGCGACCTGCGCACCGTGATCCAGGGCAACCCCTTCGGCACGCCGGGCTTCGACCAGGCGGTGCTCGGGATCATGAACCGTACCTATGTCGGGCCGAAGACCAACTTCACCGCCACGCCAGGCCCGACGGCCAAGCGCGACTATTTCGTCTCGGTGGTGTTCAACCCGTCCCCGGACGTCACGCCCTTCGCTTTGTGCAACGCGCCGATCCCGACCGCGGCGCCGAACCCGGGCCAGATCACCGCGCGGGCCGCCTTCTGCATCACCGGCGGCGAGGCCACGGCCGTCACCGGCTATGTCAGCAACGTCAAGGGGCCGGACGATCCGAACTTCGTCAGCATGATCCAGCACATGATGCTGTCGATGTTCCCGTACTGACCGCGCAGGGCGCCGGCCGGCCCGGCGCCCGCCCGCGGGGCTCGAGAAGGGGGAAAGCCATGATCCTGCTCCGATGCGCCCTCGCCGTCGCGGTGCTGGCGCTGGCCGCCTGTTCCGGGCCGCGGATCGTGCGCAGCGATCTCGGCATGATGTATTCGACCGGCGAGCTGTTCGCCGCCGCCGATGGCCGCGACCTGCGCACCGTGGTCCAGGGCAACCCCTTCGGCACGCCCGGCTTCGACCAGCTGGTGACCGAGATCATGACCGCCACCTATATCGGGCCGCGCACCCGCTTTACCACCACGCCAGGGCCGACGGAGAACCGCAACTACTACGTCTCGGTGGTGTTCAACGCCCAGCCCGCGGTGAACCCCTTCGACCTGTGCGACAAGAAGACCTGGACCACGGCACCCGCGATGCGGCCGATCGTGGTGCGCGCCGCCTTCTGCATCCTCGGCGGCGAGCAATCGGCCGTGACGGGCTATCTCGACCAGGCGACCGGGCCGGACGACCCGAACGTCACCAGCCTGATCCGCAACCTCACCATCCAGCTCTTCCCCTATGTCCTGCCGGTGCCCTTCGGCCGGCCGGATTTCGGCTAACCCGCCAGTCGCCCGAGCCAGGCGGCCAGCGTGGCGTTGACCGCCTCGGGCCGCTCCATGGTTGAGAGATGGCCGCTGTCCTCGACCACCACCAGCCCGGCGCCGGGAATCAGCCCGGCCATCTCCTCCGACACCGGCAGCGGCGTCAGCTCGTCCTGCCGGCCGCACACCACCACCGTCGGGCAGGCGATGCGCGGCAGGTCCGGACGGCTGTCCGGCCGCCCCAGGATCGCGGTCTGCTGCCGCAGGAAGGCGTCGCGGCCGATCCGCGCCGCCATCGCCATCACCCTCCCGGTCAGCACCGGGTCCTCGAGCCGGACGGGGTGAAGCAGCAGCGGCAGCAGCCGCGGCGTCACCCCCTTGAACTTGCCGGTCCGGGCCAGCGCGATCAGGCCGCGCCGGCGGCGGCTCTGCTCCTCGGTGTCCGGCCGGGCCGAGGTGTCGATCAGCGCCAGCCCGGCCACCCGCTGCGGCGCCCGGCGCATGATCTCGAGCGCGACATAGCCGCCCATCGACAGCCCGGCCAGGGCGAAGCGCGGTGGCGCCGCCGCCAGGGCGGCCTCGGCCAGCCCCGCCACAGAATCGGCGCCGGCGAGGTTGGCCACCGTCACCGGCCGCCCGGCCGAGAAGGCGTTGAGCTGAGCCGTCCACAGATCGGCGTCGCACAGCAGGCCGGGCAGGAACAGGACCGGCAGGGTCATCGCAGGAAGGCGCTGACTGTGCGGAACTCGTCGGTCGCCGCCTCGCCCAGCCACTCGAAGCAGACCATCTCGGCGGTCACGATCTCGATGCCGCCCTGCACCAGCCGCAGCTCCGACACCGCCGTGCTGCGCGGCGCCCGCGCCGTGGTGGCGTCGATCGCGACCACCGGCCGGAAGCCTGCGTCGTGCAGGTCGAAGGCAGTCTGCAGCACGCAGACATGGCTCTCCAGCCCGCACAGCACGATGGTGCGGCGGCCGATGCCCTCGAGATGGTCCAGCAGCGCCGGCTCGCCGACGGCGGAGAACCGCACCTTCGGCACCACCGGCGCGTCCGGCGCCAGCGCCGTCAGGTCGGGCAGCGTCGGGCCCAGCCCCTTCGGATACTGCTCGGCGAACAGCACCGGCACGTCGAGCGCCACGGCGCTGCGGATCAGCGTCTCGATCCCCTTCCGCGCCGTCGCGAAATCATGCATCGCCGACACCAGCTTCTCCTGCACGTCGACCACGAGCAGGACGCCGTCATTCCGGTCGAGCAGCATTCGTCACCTCTTCCCAATCGTCACCGCGGTGGCATGACTCGCGCCCCGCTAGGGTGAGCCATGCCCTGATGTCTCGATAGTTTCAATTGACTTGACGTGGGTTTTTCCCATTTAAAGGGCCTGCGGCGGGCCGCTCGGCGCGCCCCCATTAGTAAAGATTCCTGTACGATGCTCTTTTCGGATCTTGGGCTGAAGCCCGAAATCCTGCGTGCCGTGGACGATGTCGGCTACACCACGCCGACCCCGATCCAGGCCCAGGCCATACCTTACGTGTTGATGGGCCGCGACGTCCTCGGCATTGCGCAGACCGGTACCGGCAAGACCGCCGGCTTCACCCTGCCGATGCTGGAGATCCTGGCCTCCGGCCGGGCCCGGGCGCGCATGCCGCGGTCGCTGATCCTGGAGCCGACTCGCGAGCTGGCGGCACAGGTGGCCGAGAATTTCGAGCTGTACGGCAAGTATGAGAAGCTGTCCTACGCCCTTCTGATCGGCGGCGAGAGCTTCGAGGACCAGATCAAGAAGCTGGACCGCGGCGTCGACGTGCTGATTGCCACGCCCGGCCGCATGCTCGACCTGTTCGAGCGCGGCAAGGTCCTCTTGGCCGACGTCAAGATCCTGGTGATCGACGAAGCCGACCGCATGCTCGACATGGGCTTCATCCCGGATATCGAGCGCATCGTCGGCCTGTTGCCGCCGCTGCGGCAGACCCTGTTCTTCTCGGCCACCATGCCGCCGGAGATCCGGCGCCTGTCGGACGCCTTCCTCAGCAATCCGAAGCAGATCTCGGTGGCCCCGCCGGCCACCACCGCCGACACGGTCGAGCAGAATCTCGTCATCGTCGAGGCCGAGGACAAGCGCAAGGCGCTGCGCCACCTGCTGCGGCAGGAGGACGTCAAGAGCGCCTTCGTGTTCTGCAACCGCAAGCGCGACGTCTCCGTGGTGTTCAAGTCGCTGCAGAGCCACGGCTTCAATGCCGGCCAGCTGCATGGCGACATGGTCCAGTCGATGCGCAACGAGACGCTGGACCGGTTCCGCAAGGGCGAGATCGCGACGCTGGTCTGCAGCGACGTCGCCGCCCGCGGCATCGATGTCAGCGACATCGGCCACGTCTTCAACTTCGACGTGCCGATCCACGCCGACGACTATGTCCACCGCGTCGGCCGCACCGGCCGCGCCGGGAAGACCGGCAAGGCCTATTCGATCGCGACGCCCGAGGAGGGCCGCTTCGTCAAGGCGATCGAAAGCCTGACCAAGAAGCAGATCCCGGTGCTGGTCCTGCCCGAGATCGGGGTCGAGGGCTTCCTGTCCGACGACGAGATCAAGCAGCGCGGCAAGGCCCGCCGGCGCGGCGAGCGCGCCGAGGCCGGCAAGCGCGGCGAGCGGTCGGAGTCCCGGCGTCGCGACCGCGACTCGGTGCCGGAGTCGCGCAGCGAGGAGCGTGTCGAGGCGGCGCCCCGCCCCGTCGAGGACCGGCCGCGCTACGACGAGGCGCGGCGCGGCGGCGATCGGCCGCGGCGGGACGACCGCGCCGAGGGACGCGACCGCGACCGGCGCAGGCATCGCGAAGACCATGACGACGTGCCGGTGCTCGGCCTTGGCGACCATGTCCCGGCCTTCCTGCTGCGCCCGGTGCCGCAGCGCAGGCGCAGCACCGCCGAGGTCACCGAAACCGCCGCTTAGCTTCGCACGGCCGTAACCGACGTTGACTTCGCCCCTTCGCATTCGGCACAAGGGGCAGCAGCTCGCGTCGGAGCATGGAAGCGGCAGTGAAGCGAATCAATCGGTTATCGATCTTTCTCAGCGCCGTTTCCGCAATCGCCATGCTGTCGGCGATCGGCGCGTCGGCCCAGGAGCAGGCCCCGCAGCAGACGCCGCCAGCCGCACCGGCCGCGGAGATCCCCTCGCGGCCCGACACGCCGGCCGGGCAGCAGCAGCCCCCGGTGATCAGTGCCGATGAGCTGATCTACGACCAGACCCTCGGTCTGGTCACCGCCCGCGGCAAGGTCGAGATTCACCAGAATCACCAGATCGTGCGGGCCGACCAGGTCACCTACAACCAGAAGACCCAGGTGGTCGCCGCCAGCGGCCACGTCACCATGGTGCAGCCGGGCGGCGAGGTGATGTTCGGCGACTATGCCGAGCTGACCGACGACCTGAAGGACGGCTTCATCCAACAGGTGTCGCTGATTCTGTCCGACAACTCGCGCATGATCGGCAACAGCGCGGTGCGCGAGCGCGGCGAGATCACCACCATCGACCGCGCCGTCTATTCGCCCTGCAACCTGTGCAAGGACGATCCCACGGCGCCGCCGTTGTGGCAGATCCGGGCCGTGCGGGTGACCAACGACGCGGTGTCGAAGGACATCATCTACCACGACGCCTTCATCGACCTGTTCGGCGTGCCGCTGTTCTACACGCCCTACTTCTCGATGCCCGACCCCTCGGTCGACCGGCGCCAGGGCTTCCTGTTCCCGACCTTCGGCGCCACCTCCGATGTCGGGCCGTTCTTCGGGCTGCAATACTATTTCGACATCTCGCCGGACCAGGACGCCACGGTCGGCGCCATGACCACGCGGGATGCCGGCACGCTGTTCAGCGGCGAGTACCGCAAGCGTTTCGACAAGGGCTTGGTCACCCTCAGCGGCAGCATCAACCAGAGCGGCTACGACAAGATCCTGAACGACAATTCAGGCTTCAACGGCAGCAACCTCGACTTCCGCTCGCAGCAGGTCCGCTGGCACCTTTTCGGCTCCGCCCGCTACGACTTCGATCAGAACTGGCGGTTCGGGACCGACATCCAGCGCACCTCGGACCGGACCTATCTCGACAACTTCAACATCTCCAGCGCCGACGTGCTGCAGAGCCGGGCCTATGCCGAGGGCTTCTACGGCCTGAACTACATCTCGGTCGAAGCACTGGACTGGCAGGACCTGCGCACCCCCGGCACCGGGATCGGCAACAAGGGCTTCTCGCCCACCGTGCTGCCCTGGGCCCAGGCCAACTATGTCAGCGAGCCGAACACCCTGTTCGGCGGCCAGTGGTTCGTCAACGCCAGCGCCATCAGCCTGCTGCGCGACTTCGACCCGGTGACCAGCGACCCGACCCGCGGCATCGACACCCGCCGCCTGTCCAGCCAGGTCGGCTGGCAACGCGACTTCTACACCGACAGCGGCATCGTGCTGAACGCGCGCACCTATCTGCGCGGCGACCTGTACCAGTCCAACGACATGCCGGACGGGACCAAGGTGATCGATGGCGGGCCGGACGAGGTCCTGACCCGGGACGAGAATGCCGCCCGGATCTTCCCGGTCGCCACGCTGACCGCGCGCTATCCTTTCGTCGGCCAGATCGGCAGCTACCAGCAGCTGCTGGAGCCGATCGTCAGCTTCAGCGCCGCGCCGGAGATCAGCAACGGCAACAAGATCCCGAACAACGACAGCGCCGACATCGAGTTCGACGAGATCAACCTGTTCAGCGAGAACCGCTTCCCCGGCCTCGATCGGGTCGAGGGCGGCCAGCACGTCTCCTACGGCTTCCGCTACGGCCTGTACGCGCCGGACGGCGCCAACGCCACCTTCTTCCTGGGCCAGAGCTACCGGTTCGAGAAGGATGACGACTTCCCGGAGAGCTCCGGCCTGCGCGACAAAGTGTCGGACTATGTCGGCCGCGTCACCCTGCATCCGGCATCATATCTGAACCTCGACTGGCGGTTCCGGCTGGACAAGGACAACTTCTACAGCCGCCGGCAATTCGTCCAGGCCACCACCACCCCGGCGGACTGGCTGAACCTGAACGTCAATTACAGCCTGCTCGACGACAAGGGCCCGGACGACGACGGCAATACCTTCAACCAGCAGCAGCTCGGCGCCGGCGGCACCGCCAAGATCTCGGACTATTGGTCGCTGTCGACCGGGCTGACCTACGACATTCAGAACATGCGGCCGTTCACGTATAGCGCCGGCGCGCAGTATATGGACGAGTGCTTCACCTTCGGCGTCACGGTGCAGCGCCGCTTCACCACGGCCGAGGACCAGAAGGAAGGCTACTCCGTCTTCCTGACGCTGAACCTGAAGAATCTCGGCGAGGTGCCGCTGAAGCTGAGCGGTGAGCAGAGCCGCACCCCGGGCACCTGATCGGCGGCCGACCTCACCGCTCCGGCATGGCGATACGCGACCAGGGCAGGACATAGCCGATCCCGTCGCGCTCGCCGCGCTGCACCTCGACCGCATAGGCGCGGCGCAGATGATCGTCGGTCAGCACCTCGTGCGGCGGGCCCTCCGCCAGCACCGTCCCGCCCTGCAGCAGCACCAGCCGGTCGCAGAACCGGCCGGCCAGCGCCAGGTCGTGCAGCACCACCAGCACCCCGGCGCCGGCCTGGGCCCGGGCCTGCAGCAGCTCCATGATCTGCAGCTGGTGGAACGGGTCCAGCGCCGCCACCGGCTCGTCGGCGAACAGTATCGGCGCCTCGACGGCCAGTGCCCGGGCGAACAGCACCCGCATCCGCTCGCCGGCCGACAGGGTGCCGACCGTCCGCCGCCGCAGATGCACGGCATCCGCCGCTTCGAGCGCCCGCGTCACCGCGTCATGGTCCGCCGCCGACATCCCGCCGAGCGCCCGGCGGTGCGGCAGCCGCCCCAGCGCCACCAGATGGTCGGCCCGCAGCGGCCATTGCACCTCGTCGCCCTGCATCAGCACCGCCAGGCCCCGGGCCAGCCGGTCGCGGCCGAGCTGCCGTGCCGGCAAGCCGTCATAGCGGACCGTGCCCGCATCCGGCTCTTGCAGCGCGGCGAGCACGCGCAGCAGCGTGGTCTTGCCGGCCCCGTTCGGCCCGATCAGACCGACCAGCTCGCCCGGCGCCAGCGCCAGGTCGATCCCGGCGAGGACCGGGCGGGCGCCGAGAGCGAGGTGCAGCCCTGTCGCATCGATCCGCATCAGGCGCTCCGCCGCAGCCGCCAGATCAGGCTGAACAGGAAGGGCGCGCCGATCACCGCGGTAATGACGCCCAGCTTCAGCTCCGGCTGCACCCGCACCAGCCGGAGGCCGATATCGGCCAGCAGCAGCAGCACGGCGCCGCCCAGGCCGCTGACCAGCAGCAGCCGCCCCGGCCGGTGCCCGACCAGCGGGCGCAGCAGATGCGGCACCACCAGGCCGACGAAGCCGATCGCCCCGGTCACCGCCACGGCGCTGCCGACCGCCAGCGCGGTGCCGGCGATCAGTTGCAGCCGCAGCCGGCCAAGGTCGAAGCCCAGGCTGGCGGCGGTGTCCTCGCCCAGGGTCAGCGCGTCCAGTGCCCGCGCCCCGGCCAGGATCAGGGTCCAGCCGAGCGCCATCGGCGGCAGCACCAGCCAGACATGCTCCAGGCTGCGGTCGGCCAGCGACCCCATCAGCCAGAACACGATCTCCAACGCGGCATAGGGGTTCGGCGACAGGTTCAACGCCAGGGCGGTCAGGGCGCCGGCGGCGCTGCTGATGGCGACGCCGGCCAGGATCACAGTCATGGTGCCGGCGCCGCGCCGGGCCAGCGTGAGCAGCAGCAGCGTCGCCAGCACCGCCCCGGCGATGCCGCCCAGCGGCAGGGCCAGGGCGAAGCTGCCGGCGAGGCCCGTGTAGAACACCAGCACGGCACCGAGCGCCGCCGCGGCCGAGACGCCGATCACACCGGGCTCGGCCAGAGGGTTGCGCAGCAGCCCCTGCGTCGCGGCGCCGCCGAGGCCGAGGCTGAACCCGACCAGCAGGCCCAGCAACGCCCGCGGCAGCCGCAGCTCGAGCAGCACCAGCGCCGGCAGGCTCTGCCGCCCGGCCAGCAGGTCGCCGGTCGCGGCCGGCAGGTCGAGCGGCGCATAGCCGGTGGCGGCCGACCCGGCGAGGCAGGCCAGCGCCACCAGGGCGAGGCCGGCGACCAGGAGCGCGTAGGATGGGGCGGAGGTGTCGGCACCAGCGGTCATGCAGTCTCCGCCAAGAACAGGCTCCGGGATGCCAAAACGCGTTGCCTCTCCCGCGTGGCGGGAGAGGTCGGACGTCCGCCAGGACGTCCGGGTGAGGGCTGGCACAGGCCTCGACAAAATCCCCTCACCCGGTCTCGCTGCGCGATGTGCAACCGGAGAGATCGTTGACACTATAGACCGGAGACATCGTTGACAGGTTTCCGGTGCCGTTGAGAACGCTGATCGCGCCGGCCCGGCCGGGCCGGCGCGAAGGGGCGCAGCTTGCAGGTGT
>Ga0209025_1000194_pt1 | contig 148593 bp, 128 predicted proteins | sample AraplaMF_Col_mLB_FD_184256 | JGI IMG/M metagenome (GOLD analysis project Ga0209025, IMG submission 184256) | Arabidopsis root microbial communities from the University of North Carolina, USA - plate scrape MF_Col_mLB (SPAdes) (version 2) | ecosystem: Host-associated > Plants > Roots >...
GTGGCGTGCTGTTCCCAGGGCTCGGGAATCATCATCATCACGGCCTGGCTGATGGGGTAGCCGGCCATCGTCAGCAGCTCGAGGCAGTTGTCGAAGGTGGCGGTGTCGGACTGGCTGGCGAAGCTGATCGGGTAGAGCTTCTGCAGGTCGGCGCCGAGCACGGGCGACGACATCACGCCTTCGCGCGCCTTCATCCAGTTGTAGTTGCCCTTGACCGTGTTGATTTCGCCGTTGTGGGCGACGTAGCGGTACGGGTGGGCCAGCGGCCACTCGGGGAAGGTGTTGGTCGAGAAGCGCTGGTGCACGAGGCCCAGGGCCGAGACGCAGCGCTTGTCCTGCAGGTCGAGGTAGTAGGTGCCAACCTGGTCGGCCAGCAGCAGGCCCTTGTAGACCACGGTGCGGCTCGACATGCTGGGAACGTAGTATTCCTTGCTGTGCTTGAGCTTCAGGCGCTGGATGTTGGCGCTGGCGGTCTTGCGGATCACATAGAGCTTGCGCTCCAGGGCATCCTGCACGATCACGTCGTTGCCGCGGCCGATGAAGACCTGGCGCAGCAGCGGCTCCTTGGCGCGGACGGTGGGCGACATCGGCATGTCGCGATTGACCGGCACGTCGCGCCAGCCCAGCAGCACCTGGCCTTCGGCCTTGATGGCGCGTTCCATTTCCTGCTCGCAGGCTTCGCGGGAGGCATGTTCCTTCGGCAGGAAGATCATGCCGACGCCGTATTCGCCCGGCGGCGGCAGCGCGACACCCTGCTTGGCCATCTCCTCGCGGTAGAGATGGTCGGGCAGCTGGATCAGGATGCCGGCGCCGTCGCCCATCAGCTTGTCAGCGCCCACTGCGCCGCGATGGTCAAGGTTTTCGAGGATCTTCAGGCCCTGCAGCACGATGGCATGGCTCTTCTCGCCCTTGATGTGCGCCACGAAGCCGACGCCGCAGGCGTCGTGCTCATCGGCACCGGAATACAGACCGTGTTTTTGGAGATATTCGATCTCGGCAGCCGTCGTCATGGCGCGCTCCTTCAGTTTTCGCAGGGAAAGGGAGCATATTGCGATGCACAAAGAATGCCAAACACTTTAATGGGGGTCAGATTCTTATTAAATCCCGAGCTCCATGATCGGAATTAAATTAGGGACATATCAAAAATAATAGCAAAAAAGACAAGCTGCATGCCGTGCAGGCAGCTTTTTCCGCTCAGGAATTGGAGCCGGAGGGGGGCCGTCCGGCCTTGGCCTTGACCACGCGACGCTCAGTCGATTTTTGCAACGAGTTCAAAAAATCCACATCGCCCGCCGCCCAGCCCCGCAGGGTGGCCTCGGTCAGCGCGGCCTGATCGGCCGCCCGCACCCCGGCGCGCACCAACTCGACATACGCCGCCTCGCGCGCGAACGGCGTGTTGCCGAGCTCCCAGTACAGGGGGTGCGGCGTCAGCAGCTTGTCGTGCCGCAAGCCGGCGTAGTGCCCATGGCTGGACCACGGGTAGTCACGCGCGTCGGCCACCATGCCGGCGCGCACGGGATTGAGGTCGATGTAGGCCATGCAGGTCATCAGGTAGCGATCCGTCTGGATCAGCGTCGACCTGTAGCGGCCCTCCCACAGGGTGCCGCTGCGGCCATGGCGGTCGTTGAAGTAGCGCACGTAGCTGCGCCCCACCGACTGCATGAACTGCGGCAGGCCCGTGGTGCTGTCGGGCGTGGCCAGCAGGTGGAAATGGTTGTCCATCAGCACATAGGCGTGCAGCGCGATGCCGAAGCGCATGGCGTTGTCGGCCAGCAGCCCGAGCAGGCGCTCGTGGTCCGCGCGATCGACAAAGATCGGCTGGCGGTTGTTGCCGCGCTGGATCACATGGTGCGGCATGCCGGCCAGCGTGAGACGGGGTAGACGGGCCATGGTGTGAAGTGACGCGCAAGCGCCTATCCTAAGCCGCGCGTCCGCCGGCGGGCGCGGCCACTCGGGACTCAGTTCAGGCGAAACCGCGTATCGCCCAGCGCGTCGAGCCCGAACTGGGAGAGCAGTTCGCCCAACCGCGTCGCCGCACTGGCCTTGCGCTGCCCGGTGTAGCGCGCCAGGATCAGTTCGTTCTTCATGCTGTGCTCCCAGCCCACCAGCTCGGTCACCGTGACGCTGTAGCCATTGGCTTCGAGGTAGAGGCAGCGCAGCACGTTGGTGAGCTGGCTGCCGATTTCCCGCGTGTGCAGCGGATGGCGCCAGAGCTCGGCGAGCGGTGTGCGCGACAGGGCCAGTGCCTTGGTTTCGCGCAGGCACGCAGCCACCTCCGCCTGGCAGCAAGGCACCAGCACCATGCAGCGCGCCTTCTTCGCGAGGCCGAAGGCGATGGCATCGTCTGTGGCGGTGTCGCAGGCATGCAGCGCGGTGACCACGTCGATCTGCGCCGGCAATTCGCTCGCCTGCGCCGATTCGGCCACGGTGAGATTCAGGAACGACATGCGGCCGAAGCCCAGTTGCCGCGCCAGCGCCCGCGAGCGCTCGACGAGTTCGCTGCGCGTTTCGATGCCATAGACATGGCCGCCCTGGCGCGCCCGGAAGAACAGGTCGTAGATGATGAAGCCGAGGTAGGACTTGCCCGCGCCATGGTCCGCCAGCGTGGCCTCGGCACCCTCGCCCGGCAGTTCACGCAGCAGTTGCTCGATGAACTGGAACAGGTGATAGACCTGCTTGAGCTTGCGCCGCGAGTCCTGGTTGAGGCGGCCCTCGCGCGTGAGGATGTGCAGCGCCTTGAGCAGCTCGATGGACTGACCCGGGCGCAGGACTTCGGCCAGCTCCGCGTCGGCCTTGGCCGCCTTGTTCGTCTTCAGGACCTTGGCCGCATGTGCATTCATGATCGGGCACTCCCGGGCCCCACGTCGAGCGCAGCCCAGCCTGCCGGGCCCAGCGCCTCCAGCGTCTCGATGTTGCGTTCGAAGATCGCCTCGGCGTCGGGAAAGGCCTCGACCGCGCGGCTCACGCTGTCCTCGCGCAGCAGGTGCAGCGTGGGATACGGTGCGCGATTGGTTGCATTCGCGATGTCGTCCGGCTCGGTGCCGCCGAACTGGAACTGCGGATGAAAGCTCGCCAGCTGGAGCACGCCATCGAAGCCCGCGCGGGCGAGCTTGCGTTCGGCACGGGCCGTGAAGTCGTTGAAATCCAGAAAATCAGCCAAGGTGTTGGGTGCTATCAGCAATGTGGTGTCGCGCACGGAGGCATCGAGCGCGGCGAGTTCGTTGGCCTCGGCAAGGAGCATTTCCAGCAATGCGGTGTCTTCGGCATGCAGGTACACGACAAAGTGGATCTGCGCCTTCACGTGCACCGCCTTGGCGAACGGGCAGAGGTTGAGGCCGATCACCGCACGCTCGAGCCAGCGCCGGGTGTCGGCTTCGGCCTGACTGGCTTCGATTGTCGCCGCGCCGGTCATGCCACCTCCGCCACAGGGCGTATTCGCCCGAGGTGCCGTGCGACCGCCATGCCGGCCAGCGAGCAGGCCAGGGTGGCCGTCCAGGTCCAGTGCCAGCCGCCGACGCGATTGGCGACCCACGCCACTGCGGGCGGCGCCAGGAACTGCCCCAGCGAAGAGGCCTGCTGCATGAGCCCGACCGTCGTGGAGACGGTGGTAGGGCCGGGCGCCAGCCGGACGCCGAGCAGGAACAGGGTGGCCGGCACCATGCCCCCGCCGAGCGAGAAGGCGCAGACTGCGATGTAGCGAAGCGCGGGCGGCAGGCCCAGGGCAGCGGCGCCCTGCCCCATCTGCGCAAAGGCGGCCAGGCCGCCCAGCGCCATCGTCAGAAAACCCAATTGCAGCAGGCGCTCGGGTGCCACGCCGCGCTGCAGCCAGCGGCCGCCCGCGATGTTGCCGACGATGTTCATCGCGGCCGCGAGCGCGGTGAGCACGGCATTCCAGCCGGCCGGCACGCCCGCCCCCGCATAGATGGCCGGCAGGAAACCGATCACCGCCATCCATTGCGCCGAGTACACGGCGAAGGTCAGCGCGACCAGCCAGGGCGCGCGCGCGCCGACGGTGGCGCGCAGGCGCGACAACCATCCTTCTGCCATGCCACCCGCCGCCCTGGGGCGGCTCCGATCCGCCGGCACGGCCGACCACAGCCAGAGCGCCGCGGCGGCCGACACGCCCGACAGCGCCCACCACCAGTCGGCCCATCCGCCCCAGGCGATCAGGACAGGCCCCAGCAGCAACGCGAGGGCCACGCCGAGCGGCATGTAGGCGCCCCACAGCCCCAGCGCGGCCTTGTCCGCACCCGAGGGGGTCAATGCGCGGATCAGTCCGGGTCCGGGCATCACCGCCAGCAGAAAGCCGATGCCTTCGACAGCGCGCAGGACCAGCAGCCACTGCACCGCATGGGCGTCGCCCCAAAGGCCCGCGCCGACGGCGCCGCCGAGCAGGCTGGCCGCCGTCAGCACCAGAAGCCCGGTCAACATGCTGCGGCGCAGGCCGATGGTGTCGGCCGCCAGCCCGGCCATCAGGCCCAGCGTCATGCTCGCCACCTGCACCAGCGACAGCAGGAACCCCGCTTCGACCAGTCCGATGCCGAGCGAGGCCTGCAAGGCCGGCACGGCGGGCGGCAGCTTGCCCAGGTGCAACGCGGCACTGACGCCGCCCAGCAGGACGGCGAAGGCGGCGGCAGGCACGCGCGCAGGCGGGTTCGAGCTCATGCGATGCCCCGCCGGCCGGTCAGCCGCTCGTGCTCGCGCATCGCAAAGCGATCGGTCATGCCGGCGATGTAGTCGGCCACGGCCCGGTGCCGGTCGCGACGCTCGGCGTAGGAGTCGGGCATTTCGGCGCCGCGCTCGAGGTAGGCCTCGAACAGCTCCCGCACCACCTGCTGCGCCTGGTCGGTGGTCTGCGTCACCTGTGGATGCCGGTAGAGGTTGCGGAACAGGAACCGCTTGAGTTCGTCCGACTGCGCCTTCATGGTGTCGCTGAAGGCGACGATGGGCGGAGCGCTGCGCACACCGTCCACGTCGGTGGGCGCCGCCGCCTGGAGCGCGGCGCGCGTGGCATCGATCACGTCGTAGACCTGTGCGCTCAGCATGCGCCGGATGGTCTCGTAGAGCACGCGCCGGTCCTGCAGTTGGGGGTGTTCGGCCAACGCCTCGCGGCGGTAGCGCTCGAACAGCTCCACTTCGGCGAGCTGCTCGACGCCGATCAGCCCCGAACGCACGCCGTCGTCGATGTCGTGGGCGTTGTAGGCGATCGCATCGGCCAGGTTGCAGAGCTGCGCTTCGAGGCCCGGCTGCGTGCGGTCCAGGAAACGCCGGGCCACGCCGTTCGGTTCGACCGCCTCCAGGCGCTCCGCATTCGCCCGGGAACAATGCTTGAGGATGCCCTCCCGGGTCTCGAAGCTGAGGTTCAGGCCGTCGTACTGCGGATAGCGGTGCTCCAGTGCGTCCACCACGCGCAGGCTCTGCAGGTTGTGCTCGAAGCCGCCATGGTCGACCATGCAGGCATTGAGCGCGTCCTGTCCCGCGTGGCCGAAGGGTGTGTGGCCCAGGTCGTGCGCCAGGGCGATCGCCTCGACCAGGTCTTCGTTGAGGCGCAGGGCACGCGCGATCGACCGTCCCAGCTGGGCGACCTCGAGCGAATGCGTGAGCCGCGTGCGGAACAGGTCGCCTTCATGGTTCAGGAAGACCTGGGTCTTGTAGACCAGCCGGCGAAAAGCCGTCGAATGCACGATGCGGTCGCGGTCGCGCTGGAAGGCATCGCGCGTGGGCGCGGGCGGCTCGGCGTGACGGCGTCCGCGCGACTGCGCGGGATGGCAGGCATAGGCCGCGAGATTCATGGGCAGACCTTCGCGCTTCGCGCTGCGGTGCGCGCTTGCTCGAGGCGGCCCGGCGCTGCGCTCATCCCGCGCAGCACTGCGCGAGCACTTCGCGCACCAACGCATCCGGCGCGCTGCTGACCGCGGCGGAACCGGGCTTGTCGATCACCACGAAGCGGATCTCGCCGGCTTCCGACTTCTTGTCGACGCGCATCAACGCCAGGTAGCGCTCGGCGCCCAGCGCAGGCCCGACGATCGGCAGGCCGGCGCGTTCGATGAGGCGCGTGAGCCGCGCCACAAAGGCCGCGTCGACGCCGCCCAGCCGCTGCGACAGATGCGCCGCCATGACCATGCCGCAGCCGACCGCTTCGCCGTGCAGCCATTCGCCGTAGCCAAGGCCGGATTCGATCGCATGGCCGAAGGTGTGGCCGAAGTTGAGGATGGCGCGCAGTCCCGTTTCGCGTTCGTCCTGGCCGACCACCAGGGCCTTGATCTCGCAACTGCGCTTGACGGCGTAGGCCAGCGCGGCCGGATCGCGGGCGACCAGTGCATCGATGTTCGTCTCGATCCAGTCGAAGAAGCCCATGTCGTGGATCGGACCGTACTTGATCACTTCAGCCAGGCCCGCGCTGAGCTCGCGCGGCGGCAGCGTCTGCAAGGTACCCAGGTCGCAGACCACGAGCTGCGGCTGGTAGAACGCGCCGATCATGTTCTTGCCGAGCGGGTGGTTGATGGCGGTCTTGCCGCCGACCGACGAATCGACCTGCGCCAGCAGCGTGGTCGGCACCTGGACGAAAGGCACGCCGCGCATGTAGCTGGCGGCGGCGAAACCGGTCATGTCGCCCACCACGCCGCCGCCCAGGGCAAACAGCACGGTCTTTCGGTCGCTGCCATGGCCGAGCAGCGCATCGAAGATCAGGTTCAGGGTCTGCAGGTTCTTGTGCACTTCGCCGTCGGGAAGCTCGAGGAGGTGCACGGTGCGGAAGCGCTTCGCCAGCGCGGCGCTCAGGGCCTTGGCATAGAGCGGGGCGACCGTGGTGTTGCTGACGATCAGCGCGCTGGCCGCCGCGGGCGTTGCCGCAAAGCTCTGGGGATCGTCCAGCAGGCCGGCGCCGATCAGGATCGGGTAGCTGCGCTCGCCAAGCTGGATGTCGACGCGCTCTGGCGGCGCGGAAAGTACGGGCAATGACATATAGCAGCGAGTTTAGGCGCTGCGGCCCGGGCCGGCTCAGGCGGAGGGATCTTCGGGCCGGGAGCCCGGCGCGACGACGCCGGCAAGCTCGAGCTGCATCACGATGATGTTCACCAGCATGGCGATCGAGGGGCGGCCGGTGTCGACCACGTCATGGGCCGTCTCGCGGTAGAGCGGGTCGCGCGCGTCATGCAGCTCGCGGAGCCGGCCCAGCGGGTCGGCCACCTGCAAAAGGGGTCTTTTGACATCGTGGCGCAGGCGCCGGAACAGGTCTTCGGGCGAGGAGCGCAGGTAGATCACATGGAAGTGATCGCGCAGCTGGCGGCGGTTGGCTTCCCGCAGCACGGCGCCGCCGCCGGTGGCCAGCACGCCCTGGGCGTTCGCAGCAAGGTCGGCAATGACCGACTGCTCAAGATCCCGGAAGACCGTTTCCCCCTCCCGCTCGAAGTAATCGCGAATCGAGCAGCCGATGCGCTGCTCGATCACGTGATCGGTATCGACGAAAGGAAGGTCCAGCCGCATCCCCAGGCGCCGGCCCACTGCGGACTTTCCGGCGCCGGGCAAGCCGACGAGTGCGACCGCCACGCGGTGGCTGCTACGCCCGCGCGTCAGCGCGCGGCGTTGCGGTCGGTAATCATCTTCGGAGTGATAAAGACGAGCATTTCGGTCTTGTTGGCAACGCGTTCGCGCTTGCGGAACAGTGCACCCAGGTAGGGCACTTCACCCAGCACCGGCACGCGCGACTCGTCATTGGTTTCGGTAAGTTCGAAGATACCACCGATGACGACCGTGCCGCCGTTCTCGACCAGCACTTCGGTCTGCACGTGCTTGGTGTTGATGGCCGGACCTGCCGAGGTGTTGACGCCGCGGGCATCCTTGCTCACATCCAGGGTCAGGATGATGTTGCCTTCGGGCGTGATCTGCGGGGTGACCTCGAGCTTCAGCACCGCCTTGCGGAACGAGATGGAGGTTGCACCGCTGGAAGTCGCCTGCTGGTAGGGGATTTCCTCGCCCTGCTCGATCAGCGCCTTGGTCTGGTCGGCGGTGATGACGCGGGGGCTGGAAACCAGCTTGCCCTTGCCGTCGGCTTCCAGCGCCGAGATTTCGAGGTTCAGCATGCGCGAGAAGCTCGAGTTGAACAGCGAGATCGCGAAGGTGCCGGCCGTGTTGCCCGTCCCGCCTGCATCGCCTGCGGGCAGGTTGATGAAGTTGGAGTTGGTCCAGGTGGTGGTCGCCGTGTTTGCGCCGCCATTGGTGCCTGCGGTCACGGTGGGCATCATGCCCAGATTGGCAAAGGCCCGGTTCCCCGCCGACGAGGCAAAGCGCTCCCCGGCGATACCGCCGCCCAGCCGCACACCGAGCGACTTGCCGAAGGTGTCGGACGCCTCGACGATCCGGGCCTCGATCAGCACCTGCCGAACCGGGATGTCCAGCTTCTGGATCAGGTCGGCCACTTGCGCCAGGCGCGACGGGATGTCCGAAACGAACAACTGGTTGGTGCGCGACTCGGCGATCACGCTGCCGCGGGGGCTCAGGATGCGGGTGGTCGTCCCACCGCCGCCACCACCACCACCGCCGCCAGCGCCCGTACCCGTCAGCCCTTGCGCAATGGCAATGGCCTTGGTGTAGTTGAGCTGGAACGATTGCGTGCGCAGCGGCTCCAGATTCTCGATCGCCGCCTTGGACTCGAACTCGAGCTTTTCCTTGGCGTTGATTTCATCCTTGGGCGCGATCCACAGCACGCTGCCGTTCTTGCGCATGCCGAGGTTCTTCGCCTGCATGATGATGTCGAGCGCCTGGTCCCAGGGCACGTCCTTCAGTCGCAGCGTCAACGCGCCGGTCACCGAGTCCGAGGTCACGATGTTGAAGTTCGTGAAGTCGGCAATCACCTGCAGCAGCGAGCGGATCTCGATGTTCTGGAAGTTGAGCGAAAGCTTCTCGCCGTTGTAGCCGACACCTTGCGTGAGCTTGGTCGGGTCGACCTTGCGGGCCCGGACTTCCACCACGAACTGGTTTTCGCTCTGGTAGGCGCTGTGTTCCCAGTCGCCCTTGGCCTCGATCGTCATGCGAACGCGGTCACCCGACTGTTGCGACGTGATCAACTGCACCGGGGTACCGAAGTCGGCCACATCGAGGCGGCGGCGCAGGCCCTCGGGCAGCGTCGACTTGGTGAACTCCACCACGAGGTTCTTGCCCTGCTGCTTGACATCGACGCCGACCTGGTTGTTCGGCAGATCGACGATGACACGGCCCGTGCTGTCGGACCCGAGACGGAAGTCGACGTCGCGCAGGGGCAGCGTGTCGCGATTGCGGTTCTCGGCGAACACAGTGGCCGAGGATGCCGCAAGCGCCGCGCCCGCCACGGGCTCGAGGATGACCAGCAGCGACTTGCCCTGGATCTCGGTCTTGTAGGCCGTGGCCTGCTTGAGGTTCAGCACCACCCGGCTCCGCTCGCCGGCCTGCACCACGTTGACCGAGCGCAGGTTGCCCTGGTTCACTTCAATGGCCGAGCGCCCGATGGCATTCGTCACGCCCGGGAAGTCGAGCGCGATCCGCGCCGGCGTCTGGACGGCGAAGCCGGCCGGGGCCACCGTGAGCGGCTGCGCAAGATCGATCCGGATCACCTCGGCGCCGGATTGGGTCGAGCTGGTCACAGCCTCGATCGCGTTTTGCGCATGGGCGACGGCAAGTGCGCCGAAGGCCAGCAGACCCAGCCCGGCGGCGCGCAGCCACTGTGCCATCGTTGATTTTTTTTGGTTCATTTCGCACTCTCTTGCAGCTGCAATGTCGCCACGCGTTCGATCCATTCACCGGCAGCGTCTTGCACGATTTCACGCAAGGCGATTTCGGTTTCGTTGATACGGGTAATGCGCCCGTAATTGAGTCCCAGGTATTCGCCGACGCGCACCTTGTAGAGCAGCTTGTCGACACGGACCAGCGCCACCGGCTGGCCGTTGCGGTTCATGCTGCCGACCATCGCCATCGAATCGAGCGGGAAGGCCTCGAGCGATTCCTTGCGGCGTGCCAGCTCAGGCGCAATCAGCTCGGAAGTGCTCGGCTGATTCGATTCGCGACGCAGTGCCTGCGTCAGCTTCAGCATGTTGAAAGGCTCGAAGGACGCGCCTTCGGTATAGGCCTGGGGCGTGAATTTCTTGGGCTCGGTAATCGGCGGCACCGAGGGCTTCACCTGGGCGCGTTGCTCGACCATCCAGCGCTGCAGGTCTTCCTGCCCGGAATCGCAGGCGCTGAGGCCCAACCCGGCCAGCGCCAGCCACAGAACTTTGCTTGCCGCCCTCATTTCTTCGCCTTTGGCGCCGAAGCGCGTTTCTGGGCGGCCCGCTCGTCTTCATCGAGATAGCGGAAGGTGCGCGCGGTGGCATCCATCGTCAGCACGTCCTTGTCCTTTTGCGGTGTGATCGTCACGTTGTTGAGCGTCACGATGCGCGAGAGGCTGGCCACATCGGCGGCAAAGGCGCCCATGTCGTGATACCGCCCCGTGACGCGAACGGCAATCGGAAGCTCGGCGTAATAGTCCTTGACCGACACCTGGCCCGGCCGGAACAGTTCGAACTGCAGGCTGCGGCCGAGCCCGGCCTGGTTGATGTCCGAGAGCAGCGCGTCCATTTCGGCCTTGCTGGGCAGTTGCTTCTCGAGCAAGGTCACGTACTGCTGCACCTGCTCGCGCTGCTTCTTCAGCAGATCGAGATTGGCCGCCTGCGCGACCTTCTTCTGGTAGTCGGCCTTGAGCGTCACTTCCTTGGCGCGCTCGCTTTCGAGCGCGTCGTTGGAATTGGTGAGCCAGACGAACCACAGCGCCACCAGCACCAGCGCGGTGACGGCCACGCACAAGGCATAGCGCGGCACCACCGGCCACATCGACGGATCGTTCGGATTGAGCCCGCGAAACTGGTCGCCGAAGCCCCGCAGAGCGGCGCCGACGTCTACTTTTTGAGAGGGGCGATTGCTTGCCATGATCGATTACCCCTTGGATTGCGCTGCCGCGGCCAACGCCTTGTCGGCAGCCGCCTTCTGGGCATCGGTCGGCCGCTTCAGGCCGATGCGCATCGTGAAATTCGCGACGCGGCGCTGATCGCGTTGACTCAAACTCACCAGCGTGGACGTGATTTCGACCAGCTCCGGCTTCACCAGCCAGGGGCTGTTGTTGCCAAGGTTGCGCAGCAGCTCCGAGACGCGCTCGTTCGACTGCGCCATGCCTTGCAGCGTGACGGTCTGGTTGTCCTGCTTCATGCTGGTCAGGTACACGCCATCAGGCAGCTGCCGGACCAGTTCATTGAGCAAATGCACAGGCAGGTTGCGATCGCCCTGCAGGTCTTCGACCGCCTGTTGGCGTGCGCGCAGGGCCGCAATTTCTTCCTGCAGCGTCGAAATCTCCTTGATCTCGACCTCGAGCTTCTTGATCTCGGCCTGCAGGAAGCCGTTCTTCGATTGCTGGGCCGAAATCTGCGCCTCGAACCAGAGGTAGCCAAGGCCTGCGATCAAGGCGCCCAGCAGTGCGGCACCTCCAAGGGTTCCGTAAAAGGCTTCGCGACGCCGCTTGCGTGCAGCTTCGCGGTGCGGAAGCAGGTTGATCAGGATCACTGCAGGAACCTCCGCATGGCCAGACCGCAAGAGGTCAGATAGGAAGGCGCCTCGCGCCGAACCTTCTTCTCGCGGATGCCCGGCCCGAAATCCATGCCGTCGAACGGATTGACCAGCGAGCAGGCGAACGAGGTCTGGCGCGTCACGGCGCTGGTCAGTCCTGGCAACGACGACGAACCGCCCGCCAGCAACACATAGTCGACGCGATTGTGCGGCGTGCTCGTGAAAAAGAACTGCAGTGCGCGCGCGATTTCCTGCGCAATGCCTTCCACGAAAGGCTTGAGCACGCCCGAGCCGTAGTCGTCGGGCAGGTCGCCGCTGCGCTTCTTGGATTCGGCTTCCTCGGCGGAAAAGCCGTACTGCCGGACGATCAGCTGGGTCAGCTGAGCGCCACCGAAAGCCTGGTCCCGGTCGTACAGCACTTCCTGATTGCGCAGCACCTGCATGCTGGTGGTGAACGCACCCACCTCGAACAGCGCCACGATCGAATCCACGCCCTTGCCGGGCAGTTGCTCGATCAGGCGCGCGGTCGCAAGGCGCGAGGCATAGGACTCGACGTCGAGGATCATGGCCTTCAGGCCAGCCGCTTCCGCCAGGCCTTCGCGGTCCTGGACCTTCTCCTTGCGGGATGCGGCGATCAGTACTTCCACATCGCCGGCGGAGGTGGTGCTCGGCCCTGTCACGCAAAAGTCGAGGCTGACTTCGTCGAGCGAGAAGGGGATGTATTGGTTGGCTTCGGACTCGACCTGAATCTCGAGTTCCTGCTCGCTCATGCCACCGGGAAGAATGATCTTCTTGGTGATCACGGCCGACGGCGGCAGCGCAAGCGCCACGTTGCGCGTCTTGGTGCCGCTCTTGCGCACGACGCGCCGGACGGCCTCGGCCACCTCGTCGAATTTCTCGACGTTGCCGTCAGTGATCCAGCCGCGTTCCAGGGGCTCGATGGCGCAGCGCTCCAGAACCAGCTTGCCGCTGGCCTCGCGGCCGAGCTCGACCAGCTTGACGCTGGACGAACTGACATCCAGCCCAAGCAAGGGGGCGTTTTGACGACGAAACAATGATCCAAGAGCAGCCAAGTTAGGTCCCTCTCCCCCTGTATTTGTAACCAATAGAAAAATATGCGTACGGTTGCACTCTAGCAGCAGGCGTAGCGGCAACCAAGCAACCCGAGGGGGCAAAACGGACAATCGTTGTCAAAACCTGACGTCAAAGCCGCATTCTGTAACTTTTGGATTAGGAGTGCACGGGGTAACAAAGATCGGATCGCGGCGCGGAGGCGGCTTTTTATAATGTCCGGTGACTCTCCGGGCCCCCATGCAAGAAACTTCACGCCCCAAAGGGCCAGCCAAGACCCCTCCTCCCGCACGCCCAGCTTGGCTGAAATGGCTGCTGCGCTTCGTATTCTGGGGGTTCGGCATCGTTGCGGCCAGCGCGCTGGCGGTGCTGTGCGTGGTCGCCGTGGCCCTGGCGGTCGCCTACCCGAACCTGCCGGACATCTCGGAACTCTCCGACTACCGGCCCAAGCTGCCGCTGCGGGTTTTCTCCGCCGAAGGCACGCTGATCGGCGAGTTCGGCGAGGAGCGCCGCAATCTCACGCCGATTGCCGCCATTCCCAAGGTCGTGAAGGACGCGGTGCTCGCCGCCGAAGACGCACGCTTCTATGACCACGGCGGCGTCGACTACAAGGGCATGGTGCGCGCGGGCCTGGCCAACTTGAACCGCGTGAAGAGCCAGGGCGCCTCGACCATCACGATGCAGGTGGCCCGCAACGTCTACCTGAGTTCGGAGAAGACGCTGACCCGCAAGGTCTACGAGGTGCTGCTGACCTTCAAGCTCGAGCACCTGCTCAGCAAGGACCAGATCTTCGAGATCTATCTGAACCAGATCTACCTCGGCAACCGCGCCTATGGCTTCGCAGCCGCCTCGGAAGCGTACTTCGGCAAGCCGCTGCAAGACCTCACCATCGCGCAGGCCGCCATGCTGGCAGGCCTGCCGAAGGCACCCGGCGCCAACAACCCGGTCAACAACCCGCAGCGCGCTCGCGGCCGCCAGTTCTACGTGATCGATCGCATGCAGGAGGCCGGCTTCATCACCGCCGAGCAGGCCGCCGAAGCCAAGAAGGAAGAGCTGCACCTGCGCGATGCCGCCGACCCGAACCGCCTGCATGCCGAGTACGTGGCCGAAACCGTGCGCCAGTTGATGTACGCACAGTACGGAGACAGCACCTACACGCGCGGTCTCAAGGTCTACACCTCGCTGGTCGCGGCCGACCAGGCGGCGGCCTACAAGGCGCTGCGCAAGGGCATCATGGATTACGAGCGCCGCCAGATCTACCGCGGCCCCGAGAAGTTCGTCGACCTGCCCAACGACCCGAAGGATCTCGACGAGGCGGTGGACGACGCACTGACCGATCACCCCGACAACGGCGACGTGATGGCGGCCGTGGTGCTCAAGGCCAATGCCAAGGAAATCTCGGCGGTGCGCGGCAACGGCGATGCCGTGCAGATCACGGGCGAAGGCCTGAAGCCTGCGCAATCCGGCCTCTCCGACAAGGCGCCGCCCAACATCAAGATCCGCCGCGGCGCGGTGATCCGCGTGGTGAAGACGCCCAAGAACACCTGGGAAATCACCCAGTTGCCCGAAGTGGAAGGCGCCTTCATCGCCATGGACCCGCGCGACGGCGCCATCAAGGCGCTGGTCGGCGGCTTCGACTTCGGCAAGAACAAGTTCAACCACGTCACCCAGGCCTGGCGCCAGCCAGGCTCGAGCTTCAAGCCGTTCATCTATTCGGCGGCGCTCGAAAAGGGCTTCACCCCTTCCACGGTCATCAACGACGGCCCGCTCTTCTTCGATGCCGGCACCACCGGTGGCCAGCCCTGGGAGCCCAAGAACTACGGCGGCGGCTACGACGGCCCGATGTCGATGCGCACCGCGCTGATGAAATCGAAGAACCTGGTGTCGATCCGCATCCTGCAGTCCATCGGCACCCGCTACGCGCAGGAATGGATCACCAATTTCGGCTTCGACAAGGACAAGCACCCCGCCTACCTCCCGATGGCGCTCGGCGCAGGCGCGGTCACGCCGATGCAGATGGCAGTGGGCTATTCGGTCTTCGCGAACGGCGGCTACCGCGTCAACCCCTACCTCGTGACCCGCATCACCGACCACAAGGACAAGCTGCTGGTCGACAAGCAGCCCTCGCTGCTCAATGAGGCGAACCGCGCCATTCCCCAGCGCAACGCCTTCATCATGGACACGCTGCTGCAGTCCGTGGCACGCGCGGGTACCGCGGCCAAGGCCCAGGCGATGCTCAAGCGGCCCGACCTCTACGGCAAGACCGGCACCACCAACGACTCGCTCGATGCCTGGTTTGCCGGCTTCCAGCCCACGATGACGGCCATCTCGTGGATCGGCTACGACACGCCGCGCAACCTGGGCGACCGCGAAACCGGCGGCGGCCTGAGTCTGCCGATCTGGATCAACTACATGGAAACCGCCATCAAGGGCGTGCCCGTGACCGACCTGTCGACCACGCCGCCTGCGGGCATCGTGAGCGTCGGCGGCGAGTGGTACTACGACGACTACGCGCCGGGCCGCGGCGTGGCGAGCCTGGGCGTGGAAGCGGCGACGCCTGTGGCACCGGCAGAAGCGCTGGCTGGCGTGCCGGTGAGCCCGCCGGCGCCGCCGGAAGAGCGCAACCGCATCCTCGACCTCTTCCGGAACTGACGGCGACGAATCAGGCGGCCGCGAACGTCAGCGGCTGCCCTGCCTGCAGGGTGGCCTCGCGCGACAGGTTGCCGAAGAACTCCTCGCCCGTCTTGGTGTCGACCCAGGCGTTTCCGTCATGCCGGTAGTGGTAGCCGCCGGAGCGCGCGGCCAACCAGATTTCCTGCAGGGGCTTCTGCAGATTCACGATCAACTGGCTCCCGTTCTGGAATGAAATCGTGATCATCCCGCCCACCCGCTGGTTGTCGACGTCGGCGTCGGTCGCGTCGTTGATGCGATCGCAGCCCTGCTCGATCGCGGCGAGCGCGGCTTCGGCGCGGTCCATGTACTCGGTGTCGGTCATTACAATTTCGTTATGTTGAATGTTCGCCAAATTCTAGTGACCGCCCGCGGCCGCACTGCGCTCATGGTCTGCATCGCCGCTGCGGCCGCCGGCCTCGCCGCCTGCGGCCAGCGCGGGCCGTTGTACCTGCCGACCGATCCGGCAGCCGCCCAGCGGGCCACCCTGCCGCAGCTGCTCACACCCGGCGATCGGGCCGCATCCGATGAGGCTGCAGCGAAGCCCGCCGCCGCCAGCAGTGCGCCGGCGGCAGCCACCACGGGCAGCGGAGCTCCAAAGTGACGAGCACCGCCCTCCCCGGCCACCCCCATATTGCGTACCACGACGACGCGCTTCATGTCGAAGGGCTTGCTCTCGACACACTGGTCCGCGAACACGGCACGCCGCTGTTCGTCTATTCGAAGCAATGGATGCTCGATGCCCTGGCCGCCTACCAGCGCGGCTTCGAGGGCCGCGATGCACTGATCTGCTACGCGATGAAGGCCAACTCTGCGCTCGGCGTGCTGCGCGTGTTCGCCGAGGCCGGTTGCGGCTTCGACATCGTGTCGGGCGGCGAGCTGGCGCGCGTACTGGCCGTGGGCGCCGATCCGGCGAAGATCATCTTCTCGGGCGTCGGCAAGACGCGCGCGGAAATGCGTCAGGCCCTGGCGGCCGGCATCGCCTGCTTCAACGTCGAGAGCGAAGCCGAGCTCGATGTGCTCAACGAAGTGGCGCTGGCCGAAGGCCGCCGCGCGCCGATCAGCATCCGCATCAATCCGAACGTCGATCCAAAGACGCACCCCTACATCTCCACCGGCCTCAAGGGCAACAAGTTCGGCATTGCTCACGACCGCGCGGTCGAGGCCTACCGCCACGCCGCGAAGCTGCCGGGTCTCGAGGTGGTCGGCATCGATTGCCACATCGGCTCGCAGATCATCGAGGCCTCGCCGTATCTGGACGCCTGCGACCGCGTGCTCGACCTGGTCGAGGCCATCGAGGCGGCCGGCGTGCCGATCCATCACCTGGACTTCGGCGGCGGCCTGGGCATCGACTACAACGGCGAAGTGCCGCCCAAGGCCGATGCGCTCTGGCAGCAGCTGCTTGCGCGGCTCGACGCCCGCGGCTTCGGACGGCGCAAGCTCGTCATCGAACCCGGCCGTTCGCTGGTCGGCAACGCAGGCGTGTGCGTGACCGAGGTGCTCTACACCAAGCCCGGCGAGGACAAGAACTTCTGCATCGTCGATGCGGCGATGAACGACCTGCCGCGCCCCGCGATGTACCAGGCCTTCCAGAAGATCGTGCCGCTGCGCACCCGCACCGGCGACGCGCCGACCTACGACGTGGTCGGTCCGGTCTGCGAAAGCGGCGACTGGATCGGCCGCGACCGCGCGCTCAACGTGGTGGCCGGCGACCTGCTGGCCGTGCTGTCGGCGGGTGCGTACTGCATGAGCATGGCCAGCAACTACAACACGCGCGGCCGCGCCGCCGAAGTCCTGGTGAGCGGCCGGAGCGCCACGCTGATCCGTCGCCGCGAGACGATGGAAGACCAACTGCGCAGCGAGCAGACCGAAGAAGGCTGACCGGCGTCAGCCGGTGGTGCTGCGCAGCGGCTTTTCGCTGCCGCGCGCACCGGCGGACTGCTTGGGCTTTCGCTTGCTCGCGGCGTTCCACACGCGCCACCCGAGCAGCACCGCGATGATCGCGACGTAGACGAACACCTCGGCGAAGTCGTTCTTGCCCGCCCGCATCCAGAAGAAGTGCAGCAGGCCGAGCCCGGCGATCAGGTAGACCAGCTTGTGCAGCATCTGCCAGCGCTTCGCCCCCATCGCCTTGATCGCGCGATTGAACGAGGTGGCGGCCAGCGGCGTCAGCAGCACGAAGGCCGAGAACCCCACCAGGATGAACGGCCGCTTGGCGATGTCCTTGGCGATGTCGCCCCACTCGAAGCCCATGTCGAACCAGCTGTAGCACAGCAGGTGCAGCACCACGTAGAAGTACGCGAACAGGCCCAGCATGCGGCGAAAGCGCGCCAGCGCGTTGGCCTTGGCGATCACGCGCAGCGGCGTCACCGCCAGCACGATGCAGATGAAGCGCAAGGTCCAGTCGCCCGTGGCACGAATCAGGAATTCCGCCGGGTTCGCGCCCAGGCCATCCGTGAACGCGCCATAGGCCAGCCGCGCGAACGGCAGCAGGCACAGCAGGAAGACGACCGTCTTGGTCGCCGGATGCATGAGCAGCTTGTTCACCAGCAGCTCCATGAAGTGGCCATGGCCCCTTGGAGGAACGCCGCGGAACCGGCTTCGCCGGCCCGCCGGTGTTGCCCCCGGTCGGGGGTCGGCGAAGCGACACGAAATGCGCGCAGCCTGGGGGCGAGCTTCATTTCAGTAGTTCTTCTTCAGGTCCATGCCCGCATAGAGCTGGCCGACCTGGGCTTCATAGCCGTTGAACAGCAGCGTCTTGTTGCGCTTGGCGAACAGGCCGCCCCCGTCGCCGATGCGGCGCTCGGTCGCCTGGCTCCAGCGCGGATGGTCGACGTCCGGGTTCACGTTCGAATAGAAACCGTATTCCTGCGCCGCCGCCTTGTTCCACGCCGTGCTCGGCTCCTTCTCGACGAAGCGGATCTTGACGATCGATTTGGCCGACTTGAAGCCGTACTTCCATGGCACCACGAGACGCACCGGCGCGCCGTTCTGGTTGGGCAGCACCTCGCCGTACATGCCGAAGGCCAGCAGCGTGAGCGGATGCATCGCCTCGTCCATCCGCAGGCCTTCGGTGTACGGCCAGTCGAGCACGCGCGAGCCCACGAAGGGCATGGTCTTGGGATCGGCCAGCGTCACGAACTCGACGAACTTGGCGTTGCCCTGCGGCTCGACCTTCTTGATCAGTTCAGCCAGCGAATATCCGACCCACGGGATGACCATCGACCAGCCCTCGACGCAGCGCAGTCGGTAGACACGCTCTTCCTGCGCGCTGAGCTTGAGCAGGTCCTCGATGCCGTACTTGCCCGGCTTCTTGACCAGGCCTTCGACCTCCACGGTCCACGGGCGCGTCTTCAGCGTGCCGGCGTTCTTGGCCGGATCGGCCTTGTCGGTGCCGAACTCGTAGAAGTTGTTGTAGCTCGTCGCGTCCTTGTAGTCGGTGAGCTTTTCCATGGTCTGCGCCCCCGGCACCGCAGACTTGGCGCCCGGCAGCAGCGCCAGCTTGTGCGGACCCGTCGCCTGGGCGAAGGCCTCGCGCCCGGCAAAACCGGCCAATGCCGCGCCCGCCGCGCCGCCGGCCATCAGCTTCAGCAGGTCGCGCCGGCCTTCGTAGACAGCGCGCGGCGTGATTTCGCTCGAGAGCGGATGGTTGAAACCAGTGTCGCGACGGTGCGGACGGGAATGGAACGACATGACAGGCCTTTCGCGTGAATCGTTGTGCTCAGGGTAGTTCGTGACATGCCCTGATTTGGTTACGCGCCATCGCGGCGCGTGGTTTCAATTCTTCGCAAAGGACCGGAAGGGGCCCGGAAAGGGGCCAGCGCCTACAAGGTGCCGTAGCTGTGCAGCCCGCTCAGGAACATGTTGACGCCGAGGAAGGCGAAGGTCGTGACCGCCAGCCCGCCCAGCGCCCACCAGGCGGCCACCGTGCCGCGCAGGCCCTTCACGAGCCGCATGTGCAGCCACGCCGCGTAGTTGAGCCAGACGATCAGCGCCCAGGTTTCCTTCGGGTCCCAGCTCCAGTAGCCACCCCAGGCGTCCGCAGCCCACAGGGCGCCGAGCACGGTGGCGATGGTGAAGAAGGCGAAGCCGACGGTGATCGACTTGTACATCACGTCGTCGAGCACCTCGTTGGCCGGCAGGCGCGCCGCGATGCGCTTGCGCCCGAGCAGGATGCCCGCGGCGATCAGCGCCGATATGCCCGCGTAGATCACCCAATAGCTGCCTCCCGCTTCCTGCACGCGCTGGCGGAACGCCACCGGCACGAAGCACAGCGCCACGCCCAGCAACCAGATCGGCGTGAGCTTGTACCAGCGGGTTTCGCCGGCCTGCTCCTTGATGAGGTAGGCGAAGGCCACCATCGCCGCGAGCGAGAAGGTGCCGTAGCCGATGAAGTTGGCGGGCACATGCAGCTTCATCCACCAGCTCTGGAGGGCCGGCACCAGCGGCTGGATCTCGTGCGCCTCGCGCACGATCGTGTACCAGAGCAGGAAGCCGACCGCGGCGCTGACGACCAGCATCACGAAGGCGCCCAGCGCGCGCGTGCCGTAGCGCTCCTCGAAGTAGAGGTAGAAGGCGGCCGTCAGCCAGCAGAACAGCACGAACACCTCGTACAGGTTGCTGACCGGGATGTGGCCGATGTCCGGCCCGAGCTGGTGGCTCTCGTACCAGCGCACCATCGTGCCGATCAGCGCCATCGTCACGGCCGCCCAGGCCAGGCGCGAACCGATCGCGTCGAAGGTGTCGGCCTGCCTGCCGCCGAAGAAGCCGATCCAGTAGAACAGCGTGCTCATGAAGAACAGCACGCTCATCCAGAGGATGGCCGACTGGCTCGACAGGAAGTACTTGAGCCAGAACACCGAGTCGGCGCGCGCCAGGTCGCCCTGGTAGGAGCTGATGGCCAGCAGCGAAGCCGCGGCCACCACGATGGCCAGCACCCGCAGCGGACGCCAGAACCAGCCGATGGAAATCATCGCGATCGCCGCGGCGGCCAGAATGGGCTTCTCGTAGGCATCCATCGACCCCGCGTAGCGCGCGAAGGCGAACAGGCCGCCGGCCAGCACCAGCGCCGCGAACACCCAGTCGAACAGGTTGCGGCGCGAGAGCCAGCTTTCGTGGAGCGTGAGGGTCGTGGTGTTCATGGTGTCTCTGGTTCTGCCTTGTTCAGCGCGAGCAGCTTGTGCTTGAGATGCTCGAATTCACGGTCGCTGTCGATCGTCTTGCGATTGACCGAAAAGGCCATCGTGGCGGCCGTGGCGTTGTCTCCGGGAGCGGCGCCATCGGGTGTCAGCCACACCCAGAGGCGGCGCTCGCGCACGTACAGCATGGCAAAAATCCCGACGATCAGCAACAGGCAGCCCAGATAGACGACGTTCTTGCCAGGGGCGCGTGCCACCTGGAACACGCTGGCCTGCACCTGGGTGAAGTCGGTCATCATCATCGCGACGGGCGCCGGGTAGAAGTGCGCATCGCTGATGGCCAGCACGGCCTGGGTGAGGTAGGCCTGCGATTTGCCGTCGCTCGGCAGCGCGGCCAGGCCGGCCCCCTCGCGGCTCAGGTTGAGCACGTCGAACAGCACGTCGTTGAGGATCCGCACCAGCACCGCACCGGCGCGCTCCCGCTCGGCCTCGGGCACGTTGACCTCCATGAACTCGGCAATCGCCTGCCAGCCGCCCGCCGTGGTGGCATCGGGCTTGGCGCGCTCGCTGCCCGAGAACAGCGCGAGGGCGCGGGTGGCCGAAACGCGCAGCTGCTCGGCCATGTCAGGCCGCTTGGGGTCGGTCGCCCTGGCGATGTAGCGCTCGATGGCGCGCGCGCGGATGTCGGCATCGCCCAGTGCGGTGCGCATGCGCACGAAGCCGTCCATGGAGCCCTGGTCGTCGGCCGGCACGCGCAGGTAGCGGAACGGCTCTTCGGGCTTCTCGCGCATGCCGAGCAGGAACACCGGCTGGCCATCGCCCGTGTCGACCGGCACCATGTAGTTCTGGTACTCCCGCGCCTGGCCCGCCGCATCGCGCAGCTTGTAGCCGATGCTCGGGCCGATGTTGCGCAGCACCTTCGGCTTGTTGGTCTTGTTGGCCGCGCCCAGGCGCGACTCGAGGTCGTGCCGCAGGTCGACCTTGCGCACGTCGGCGCCGCTGCCCATGGCGCCGCCGTCGGCGAAGTTCTCGACGTTGATCACGCGCAGCGCGGCATATTCGAGCGTGAGCTTGTCGCGGCCGTTGGTGATCTCGGTGCTCGGCCCGCCGATGATGCCCTCGACCTCAAAGGACTTGGCCGCGGCCGCCATCGGCACCGCCTTGAGCTTCACCCTGGAGCCGCCGTCGTCGAAGCTCGACTGGTAGATCTCCACGCCCTTGTAGCTCGCCGGGTGGTTCACTTCGATGCGCGCCGGCACCTGCGCGCCGGTTTCGCGGTCGTGCAGCACCACCTCGCTCGCGAACAGCTTGGGCATGCCGGTCGAGTAGTAGTCGACGATGAATTTCTTGAGCTCGATGGAGAACGGCAGCTCCTGCAGCAGCACGCCATCGGCCTGGTTCAGGATGGCCACGCTGCCCTGCCCGCCCTCGGGCACGAGGATGTTGCCGCGGAAGGTCGGGTTGTTGGCCGAGAGCCGATGCTGCGGCGGCACGTCGGCGATCATGCCGCCGCCGGTGAACACGCTCTTGCCGTTGAACCAGGTCTGCGCGCGCACCACGAGGTCGCCGTCGAGCAGGCCGCCGATGCACACCAGCACGATGGCGCTGTGGGCGGCGATGTAGCCCAGTTTGTGGGCGCCGCCGGCGCGGGCGGCAACCATCCAGCCGGCCTCCGCCTTGCCGTCGCCCGCCGATTCACGCTGCTGCAGCTTGACCTTCCAACCGCCGCTCACCAGCAGTTGCCCGATGCGGTTGGCGGCCGCGTCCGGCGTTTCGTCGAGCCGGTTCTCGGCGCGCTGGCCGAAGGCCTTGAGACTCTGCGCGCGGATGCCTTCCTTGAAGGTCTTGAGGTCGACCAGGATGCGCGGCGTGTTGCGTGCGATGCACAGCGTGGTGCTGATCACCAGGAACAGCAGGATCAGCATGAACCACCAGGCGCTGTAGATGGAGTCGAGGCGCGCCGCCCGGAAGAATTCGGCCCAGAAGGGGCCGAACTGGTTGATGTAGTTGTTGATCGGCTCGTGCTGCTTGATCACCGTGCCGATGATCGAGGCGATGCAGATGACGGTGAGCAGCGCGATCGCGAACCGCATCGACGAGAACAGCTCCACCGCAGCGCGAAGCACTTGCGGGCCGCGATGAACGCGAAGGCCATGGGTGGAGACGGACATCGGATCGGGAAAAGGAAGGAGAGAGAAAAAAAGCAAAAGGGCGGGCCATCCTCCTGGATCGGCCCGCCCTTTGTTTGGGGTTGTTATCGGCGGTTAGTTCACGCTGGAAGGCGCGATGGTCAGCGCAGTCCGGCGATGTAGTCGGCCACGGCCTTGATTTCGCGGTCGTTGAGCTTGGCGGCGACGCCGGTCATGGGCAGGCTGTTGGTCCGCGCGTTGTCGCGGAAAGCCGTCAGCTGGGCCACGGTGTATTCGGAATTCTGGCCACCCAGGCGCGGGTACTGGGCGGGCATGCCGGCGCCGTTCGGGCTGTGGCAGCCGGCGCAGGCCGGGATCTGGCGGTCGCCGATGCCGCCGCGGTAGATCTTTTCGCCGAGGGCGATCGTGTCCTTGTCCTTCGAGAAGCCCGGCTTGACCTTCTTCGAGCCCACGAACCAGGCGATGTTGCGCATGTCCTCGTCCGACAGCGCCGAAGCCAGCGGCTTCATGATGGCGCTCTTGCGGGCGCCGGACTTGAAGTCCTGGAGCTGCTTGAGGATGTATTCGGGATGTTGTTGCGCCAGCTTCGGATTGGCCGCAATCGCCGAGTTGCCGTCGGCGTTGTGGCACGAAGCGCAGCTCTGGCTGTTGGCCGGCGTTGCGTTGAACACCGTGTCGCCCTTGGCGGGGTCGGGCTTGGCCGGCTTGGCTGCCGCCGCCGCAGGGGCCGCTGCATGTTCATCGGCTGCAAAACTCGCGCTGGCTGCGACGCCCATGAGGGCTGCAAGCAGAATATTGGCAAACAACTTCATATCGGGGGCTTAGATTTATGGCGCAAAACCCCGCGATTCTACAATGGCGCCCCGTTCCGAAAGCCCATTGATGACCTCCCCGCGCGCCAAGTCCGCCGCTTATCCTCCCCGCGCGGCCCCTGCCGCCGACCCGCAGGTCGCCGAACGCGAGCGCGTGGCACTGGGCTGGCTGCACACTGCCCACTTCCTCACCAGCGCCCCGCAGCTGGAGCACCTGCCCCCTGTCGACCTGCCCGAAATCGCCTTCGTCGGCCGCTCGAATGCAGGCAAGTCGACCGCCATCAACACCCTCACGCAGCAGACGCGCCTGGCCTTCGCCTCCAAGACGCCGGGCCGTACGCAGCACATCAACCTGTTCGGCATCGGCAAGCAGAAGGTCGACGATGCGGTGCTGGCCGACCTGCCCGGCTACGGCTACGCGGCCGTGCCCAAGGAAGCCAAGCTGCGCTGGCAGCGCGTGATGGGCAACTACCTCATGACACGCGAAAGCCTGCGCGGCGTGGTGCTGATGTGCGACCCGCGCCACGGCCTGACCGAGCTCGACGAGATCCTGCTCGACGTGATCCGCCCGCGCGTGGAGCAAGGCCTCAAGTTCCTGGTGCTGCTGACCAAATCCGACAAGCTGACGCGCAGCGAAGCCGCCAAGGTGCTGTCGATCACGCGACTGAACGCCGGCGGCGGCGAGGTCAAACTGTTCTCGGCGCTGAAGAAACAGGGCGTCGGCGAGGCGGCCGAGCTGCTGTGGCGCTGGGTGCATCCGGCAGAAGGCGCCGCGCCGGTGGAGCCGCCAGCCGAAGAAACCTGAGGCCGAACGGCTGCACCGACCGTCCCGTCTGCCCAGTTCACTATCAAAACAATAGCGACAGTCAACCCAAGGAGACAACAAGCATGATCGAGACCTTCCAACGCAGCCTGCCCAACGGCACCACCCTGAGCTGCCGGGCGACCGGCAAGCCGGGCCAGCCGCTGATGGTGTTCCTCCACGGCTTCCCCGAGGCCGCGTTCATCTGGGACGAGCTGCTCGAATACTTCGCGCAGCCGGCCCACGGCGGCTACCGTTGCGTCGCGCCCAACCTGCGCGGCTTCGAGAAATCCAGCGCCCCCACCGAAGTCGCCGACTACAAGGCCCACCTGCTGATCCAGGACATCCAGCAGCTCGCCGCCACCGAAAGCGCCGACGGCGCCATGGCCGCGCTGGTCGCCCACGACTGGGGCGGCGCCTTCGCCTGGGGTTACGCCAATGCGTTCCCGCAGCAGGTCGGCAAGCTGGTCATCATCAATTCGCCGCACCCCGGGACCTTCACGCGCGAGCTGCGCAACAGCCCGGCGCAGCAGCAGGCCAGCGCCTACATGAATTTCCTCGCGCGCCCCGATGCCGAGGCCCTGCTCGCGGCGGACGACTTCAAGCGCATGTGGCCCTTCTTCACGCTGATGAAGGCCGGCCCCGACGGCTTCGGCTGGCTCACGGACGAGGTGAGGCAGCAGTACCGCGAGGTCTGGGGTGCAGGCCTCACGGGCGCCTGCAACCTCTACCGCGTGACGCCGATGAAGCCGCCGCTGCCGGGCCAGACCACCGACGGCATCCCGGTGCTGCCGCGCGAGCGGCTGACGGTGAACGTGCCGACCTTCGTGTTCTGGGCGCTCGACGACGCCGCGCTGCTGCCGGGCCTGCTCGAAGGGCTCGAAGAGTACGTGCCGAAGCTCGAAATCAAGAAGGTGCCGAACGCCACCCACTGGATCGTGCACGAGCAGCCGCAGTTGGTCGCACGCGAGATCGAGGCCTTCCTGCAGCGCAATCCGTAGTCAGTAGATCTTCGGCTCGCCCTCGGGGCGGGTCTTGAAGCGGCGGTGCACCCAGTAGTACTGGGAGGGCATCGTGTCGATGTAGCCCTGCAGCCGCTCGTTCATGAGCGTGGTGTCGGCCTCGACGTCGTCGGTCGGGAAGTTCTGCCACGCCGGTTTCACCTCGATCTCGTAGCCGCCGGGTGTGAGCTTCGCCACCACCGGCACCACCTTGGCCTTGCCCAGGCGCGCAAAGCGCGAGAGCGAGGGCACGGTCGCCGCCTGCACGCCGTAGAACGGCACGAAGATCGTCTGGTCGCGGCCGAAATCCATGTCGGGCAGCAGGTACAGCAAGCCGCCCTTGCGAAGCCCCGAAAGCACCGGCTTGATGCCGTCGACCCGGTTGAGCGCCGCCACGTCGCCGAAGCGTGTGCGGCCTTCGCGGATCCAGGCGTCGACCATCGGGTCGCGCTGGGTCGTGTAGATCGTGGCCGAGGGCCGGGCCGTGTGCATGGTCAACGCCGTGGCCGCGGCGTCGAGGCCGTAGAAGTGCGGCGCGAACAGGATCATCGGCGCATCGCCGTCGGCGATCTCGCGGATCTCCGGCGCCGAGCCCACGATCTTGAGTCGGCTGGCCACCACGCTCTCCGGCGCATGCCAGAGCCAGCTGCGGTCCAGCCACGACTGGGCGACGAAGACGAAGGTTTCGCGCGCAATGGCGCGGCGCTCGGCCTCCGATTTCTGCGGGAAGCACACGGCCAGGTTTCTGTCGACCACACGCCGCCGCGGCACGGCGACGGTGTGCAGCACGCGGCCGAGCAGCGCGCTGAAGCCGCGCACCCATGGCAGGGGCAGCGGCGCCAGCGCCCGCATGAAGCCGATACCGAGTCGGGAACCGAGGCTCATGGCGCCTGCTCCCCGGTGGCCGCCACGACAGCCGGCTCGCCGCGCGGCGCCTTGAAGCGCGCGTAGTCCCACACGTACTGGCCGGGCAGGCTGTGGATCAGGCGGCCGATGCCGTCGTTCATCGCGGCGGCCGCGTCCTCGACGGAGGCCTTCGGATCGGTCAGCGCCGTGCCCACGATCGGCTCGAAGCGGATCACGTAGCCCGCGCCGCGCGGCAGGCGCTCGCACACGCTGAGGAAACAGGCCGCGCCGGTCTGCTGCGCGAGGCGCGGCAGCAGGGTCATGGTGTAGGCCGGCCGGCCCAGGAACGGCGCCCAGACGCCCTGCCCCAGCGGCGGCACCTGGTCGGGCAGGATGCCGGTGTAGCCGCCGTTGCGCAGCGTGCGGATCAGGCCGCGCACACCGGTGTTGTTGGTCGGCAGCGTCTGCAGGCCGGGCCGGTCGCGCGAGCCCGCGGCGATCAGGTCGGCCATCCATTTCTTGCGGGCCGGACGGAACAGCGCCGTGATCGGCCCGAAGGCCTCGAAGAAGCGCTCGCCGATGGCCTGGCCGCACATCTCCCAACTGCCCAGGTGCGGCGCCACCAGGATCACGCCCTTCCTGGCCTGCATGGCGGCTTCGAAGGCCTCGACGCCTTCCCACCGCACCACGCGGGACAGCACGCTTTCGCCCTGCGGGCGCAGCCACAGCCAGGGCAGCTCGGAAGCCATCTGGCCGGCGGCGGCAATGGCGGGGCGGTATTGCGCGGGTGCGAAACCCGCGCTTTCGGCATGGGCCTTGAAGCGGCGGCGGTAGTCCGGTGCGCACAGCCAGACCAGCCAGCCCAGCATGGCGCCGAGCCGATGCATCAACGGCATCGGCACGCGGGCGAGCAGGCGAAACAGGGTGATCATGAACGGGAAGGGGGTCAAAAACGGACGCGCGCGCATGGTATTGCGCGGCTCGAATAGAATGCAAATTGTCGCCGAGTTACGGAACAACTTGCAGGGCGACAAACACAAGCGCAAAGCGATTGTGCCCCGTCGATTCATCGACACTCTGCTAAAGCGTTCGCCAGGGCTCCGCAGAGTTGGCAACGCGCCAAGTCACTTCAAGGAGCTTTGAACCCATGGCGAACGACTTCCTCTTCACTTCCGAATCGGTTTCCGAAGGCCACCCCGACAAGGTTGCCGACCAGATCTCGGACGCCATCCTGGACGCGATCTTCGAGCAGGACCCGCGCAGCCGCGTGGCCGCCGAGACGCTGACCAACACCGGCCTCGTGGTGCTCGCCGGCGAAATCACGACCAACGCGCACGTCGACTACATCCAGGTCGCGCGCGACACCATCAAGCGCATCGGCTACGACAACACCGAGTACGGCATCGACTACAAGGGCTGCGCGGTGATGGTCTGCTACGACAAGCAGTCCAACGACATCGCCCAGGGCGTGGACCATGCGTCGGACGACCACCTGAACACCGGCGCCGGCGACCAGGGCCTGATGTTCGGCTACGCCTGCGACGAAACGCCCGAGCTGATGCCCGCGCCGATCTACTACGCGCACCGCCTCGTCGAGCGCCAGGCCCAGCTGCGCAAGGACGGCCGCCTGCCCTTCCTGCGCCCCGACGCCAAGAGCCAGGTCACGATGCGCTACGTGGACGGCAAGCCCCACAGCATCGATACCGTGGTGCTCTCGACCCAGCACAGCCCCGAGCAGAGCGACGGCCACAAGATGAAGGCCTCGTTCACCGAAGCGATCATCGAGGAGATCATCAAGCCGGTGCTGCCGAAGGACTGGCTGAAGGACACCAAGTACCTGATCAACCCGACCGGCCGCTTCGTCATCGGCGGCCCGCAGGGCGATTGCGGCCTTACCGGCCGCAAGATCATCGTCGACACCTACGGCGGCGCCTGCCCGCACGGCGGCGGCGCGTTCTCGGGCAAGGACCCCTCGAAGGTCGACCGCTCGGCCGCCTACGCCGCACGCTACGTGGCCAAGAACATCGTGGCCGCCGGCCTGGCGCGCCAGTGCCAGATCCAGGTCGCGTACGCGATCGGCGTGGCCCAGCCGATGAACATCACGGTCTACACCGAAGGCACGGGCGTGATCCCCGACGAGAAGATCGCCGAACTCGTGCGCGAGCACTTCGACCTGCGTCCGAAGGGCATCATCCAGATGCTCGACCTGCTGCGCCCGATCTACCAGAAGACCGCCGCCTACGGCCACTTCGGCCGCGAAGAGCCCGAGTTCACCTGGGAAGCAACGACGCAAGCGGCCGCACTGCGCGCGGCAGCCGGCCTGAAGTAATCGACGGTTGGCGGTGGGTCGTCAGAAGCGGTAGGCACCGCCCAGGCCCACCGTCCAGTTGCGGCCCGCCGCGGGCTCGTAGTAGCGCGCATTGCCTTCGTTGACGATGACCGAGCCCACGTAGCGCCGGTCGAACAGGTTGTCGACACGCGCGAAAGCGTTGAACTCCCAACGCTCCCACTTCCTCAGATAGCCGGCGTACAGCGCCGCGACGGCATAGCCCGGCGCACGCGCCGTGTTGACGTCGTTGGCCTGGATGCGGCCCAGCGCGCGCACCTCGACACCCGCACGCCAGCCCTCGGGCGGCACCCAGCCCAGCGATGCGAACAGCGACTGCCGGGCGATGCCCGGAATGCGGTTGCCCGCGGCCACGGTATTGGCGGTCGCGCAGGGCGACGGCGAGCAGAAGGCATCACGGTAGGTTGCATCCAGCCACGTGTAGGCCAATTGCGTGCGCCAATGGCTGGCCGTCTCGTGTTGCCAGCCCAGCTCGAAGCCGTTGCGCCGCGTGCGCCCGGCGTTCTGGAAGGTGGCACGGCCGCCGATGTTGGTGTCGGTCACGATCTCGTCGCGCGTGCGGGTCTGGAACAGGGCCGCCGTCAGCAGCCCGTCGGCGAGCCGCGCCTTCGCGCCCAGCTCGATGCTGTCGTTGACCGACGGCCGCAGTGCGAAGTTGAGCCCGCTCGCACCACCCGAGCGGTACGAAAGCTCGTTGAGCGTCGGCGTTTCGAAGCCCCGTCCGACGGCGCCGTAGAGCGCGAGGTCGGGTGTCGCCTGGTAGCGCAGCGAGGCCACGGGCAGCGTCCGGCCGTAGCGCGCGGTGCCGCTGTCGTCGCGGTTGGCGCCGACGATGTAGCCATCGTTCGATCCGAAGTGCACGCTGCTGCGGCGCACGCCGGCCTCGAGCGTCCAGCGGTCGGCGAAGTGCCAGGTGGCCTGCGCGTAGGGGTCGAGGTTCCAGACCTCGTTGCGCTCGCTGCGGCGCAGTCGCCCCTGCACGCCCAGCACCGGGGCCGCGACGCGTCCGAGGTAGTTCTCGTAGCCCCGGCGCCGCTCGCGCAGGCTGTCGTAGCCCAGGCCCGCCACCACATCGAGAGGCCGGTCCGCCAGCTGCAGCGCGGCGGTCCAGCGCAGGTCGACGCCGCCGTACTGGCGCGAGAGATCGATCACGCCGCCCGCATGCAGCGGGTTCTGCTGGGCCGAGGGCGGGATCGACTGGAACTGCGTGGTCTTGCGCTCGCCGCCGTAGACCATGAGCCGCACCCCCTGGGCGGCGTCGATGCGCCGCTCGTAGAGCAGGCCGACCTGCGTCTGCTCGACCGTCTTGCGCGTGTCGAACTGCGTCGCGAGCGGCGCGCTGCGCGGCGCGAGTGCGTACTGGTCGGCGCCTAGGCCCAGCGGGTCCTGCGCATCGATGCGCACGCTGTTGAGCACGAGCGTCAGCTTGTCGCCGTTGTCGAGCGCGATGCCGAGCTTGCCGTTGGCGATGTCGCGCCGCGCGGCGCTGTGCTCGCGCCAGCCGTCGGTGCGGAAGCGGCTCGCGCCCAGCAGGTAGTCGACCGCCCCCTGCGATCCGCTGACCTGCAACGACTGGCGCCAGGTGCCGAAACTGCCGCCGGCCGCGGAATAGGAGAGCCGTGGCGCCCCCTCCCCCGAGGCGGTGAAGGCCTGCAACACGCCGCCCGAGGAGTTGCCGTACAGCGCCGAGAACGGTCCGCGCAAGACTTCGACCCGGTCGACCGAGCCGATGTCGATGTTCGAGGTCTGGCCCTGGCCGTCGGGCAAGGTGGCCGGAATGCCGTCGACGTAGAGTCGCACCCCGCGCACGCCGAAGGTGGAGCGCGCACCGAAACCGCGGATCGACAGCTGCAGATCCTGCGCGTAGTTCGACCGGTTCTGCACCTGCAGGCCCGGCACGACGCCGAGGCTTTCGGAGAGGCTCACCTGCAGGCGGCTGTCGCGCATCTCGTCGCCGTCGACCCGGTCGACCGAGCCCGGCACGTTGAAGGGGGCGACCTGGCCGCGCGGCATGGAAACCGTGATCGGCGCCAGTTGGCCCGTCGCCGCCTCGGCCGGCGGCGCTTGCTGGGCCTGCGCGGCGAATGGAGCGCCCAGCATCAACAGGCGGACGGCGGCGGCGAATGCAGCATTCATCGCACCGATTCTGCTTCGGTGCACGGGAAGCCTCGCCTAGCGAGAACCCGCCCGGGGCAAGAACGCAGCTAGCGCGACGGCCGGCGCCAGCCGCACCAGGCGCCCACGATCACCGGAACGCCGAGCGCGACCCAGGCCAGCATGTCGCCGAGCCCGCCGTCGCTGAACAGCGCGGAGATCAGGCCGGCGGTCGTCAGCACGCCGAGCACGATCGGCCAGCCCCACATGCGCCAGAAGGCGTGGCGCGGCTTCATGCCTGGACCTTCATGGCCGGCACCGGCTCGGGCTGCTGACCGGAGACCGGCGGTGCGCGGCCCGCCTGCGCCGATGCCGCGGGCGTCCTGGGCGCAGCAGGCATGGTGTTGCCGCGCTTGAGCCACAGATAGAGGCCGCTGCCCAGCACGACGATGGTCGCGATGTCGAGCAGCGCCCAGATGATCTGCATCGGCATGCCGCCGTAGTCGCCGAAGTGCAGCGGCTGCGACACGAGCAGGCCCGTCAGATACCAGGGCATCTTGGGCGCCGCCGTGACCTGCGCGGTCTTGGCGTCGACCAGCACCGGCTGCAAGAGCTTCGAGGTGAAGGGCTCGCTGCCGCGCAGGAAGAAGGTGGTGTGGTGCGGGCTCGAGAACGAGGTGCCCGGGAAGGCGACGAAGGACAGCTTCATGCCCGGTGCGCGCTGCATGGCGACATCCATCGAGCGTTGCACCGAGGCGCGCTCGGCCGCCGCGACGACCGGCTCGTCCTTGTAGGGCGCGAGCAGCGTGCTGAGCTGGTCGTACTGCCAGTACTTGATGATCAGGTCGGCCCACGTGTTGATCATGCCGGTGGAGCCCACCACGAACAGCCACACCAGCGTGACGATGCCCAGCAGGTTGTGCAGGTCGAGCCACTTGAGGCGCGGGCGCTTCTCGCGCCGCACCGTGCCGAAGTCGAGCTTGCGCATGAAGGGCGCGTAGAGCACCACGCCGGAGACGATGGCCACCAGCAGCAGCAGGCCCATGAAGCCGAGGAAGAGCTTGCCCGCGAGCCCCGCGAAGAGGTCGACGTGCAGCTTGAACATCACGTACATGAAGCCCTCGTCGAACTTCGGCTGCGCCAGCACGGCGCCCGTGCGCGCGTCGACCGCCACCGACTTGAAGTCGTCCGTCGGCGCCGGCGTCGGGGTGAGCGTGACGATCCACAGGCCGTCGTCGTCCTCGGGCTGCGAGACGAACTGCACGATGCGGTCGGGGTGCTTCGCTTTGGCGATGTCGAGCACCCGGTCCAGGCTGATGCGCGGCGTGCCGGCCGGCATCTTCGGCGCCTCGACCTCGGTGCCCAGCAGATGGCCGATCTCGTGATGGAAGATCAGCGGCAGCCCGGTGAGGCACAGCAGCAGCATGAACACGGTGCACACGAGGCTGCTCCACTTGTGCACCCAGGCCCAGGTCTTGATCTTTCGGCTGTTCATGTCGTCGTGGCGATGGGTGGAGAAAGGGTCTGGGGAACGGCAGGTCGCGCTCGTACCGGTCTTGGTGGCGGTCGCCGTATTCCTTCCCCTCACAAACACAATTAAGAATTATTCGCATTCTAATGGTCGCGAAGTCTCGCTTCGGCCAAATCCCGACGCGGCGAAGGGCGTTGCGGCGCACAGGAGAGCCCTTGCCCGGGGAGCAAAGCGGCTACGATGCCGCCCGCACGCTTCTCCGTGCGTTCGCAGGCCCCATGCTCAAGCTCATTGCCTCTCTGTTTCCCGCACTGCGCGGTCCGGCTCTGCTACTGGTTGCGCTTGTGCTGACGGGCTGCGCCGGGCTTCCGCCCCGCACCCCCGAACCGCCGACGGTGGCCATTCCGGCCTCCCCCGCCACGGCGCTCGGCCGGGCCGCCATCCGCCTGAACTCCCCGCCGGACGGGCTTTCCAGCCTCCGGCCGCTGGTCGAGGCCTCCTTTGCGCTCGACGCACGGCTGGAACTGATGCGGCGCGCCCAGTCCTCGCTCGACGTGCAGACCTACCAGCTCGGCAACGACAAGACCGGCCGTCTGCTGCTGCGCGAGTTGCGCGATGCCGCGCGGCGCGGCGTGCGCGTGCGCCTGCTGCTCGACGATTTCTACACGGCGGGCCTGGACCGCCTGCTGCTGGGCCTGGCCGCGGAGCCCAACGCCGAGGTCCGGCTGTTCAACCCTTTCGTCAACATGCGCGACCACTCCGCCGGGCGCTGGCTGGAGTTCTTCGGCGATTTCCGGCGGCTCAACCACCGCATGCACAACAAGCTGTTCGTGGCCGATGGCGCGATGGCCATCGCCGGCGGCCGCAACCTGGCCGACGAGTATTTCCTGCGCAGCGAGAGCGCGAACTTCATCGATTTCGAACTGCTCATGGCCGGCCCGGTGGTGCCCGAGGCGGCGGCCATCTTCGACACCTACTGGAACAGCGACGTGGTCTACCCGCTCCAGCGGGTCGCCGGCACCAGCCTGACGCCGGAGAAGCTGAAGTCCGATTTCGATGCGGCCACTTCTCCAGCCCGCGCCCCGCCGCCGGGCCCGCTGCCCGCCACCGACCTGCTGGGCGACCTGCCGCTGGGCGCGCAACTGGCGAACATCGACGAGGCGAAATGGATGCGCGCCGAGGCACGCGCCACCGCCGACAGCCCCAACAAGGCGCTGGGCGTCATGACGCACCCCACGGAGTCGCTCGCGCAGCGCTTCCACGAAATGACGGCCGCCGCCCGCTCGGACGTGGTGGTGATCTCGCCCTACTTCATCCCGGGCGACGAGGGCATGGCGCACATCCGGGCGGGGCGCGAGCACGGCGTGAACATCACCGTGATCACCAATTCGCTCGCGGACAGCGACGAGCCGCTGGTCAACATCAACTACAACCGCTACCGCGTCGACATGCTCAAGCTGGGCGTGAACCTGTATGAAGTCAGCACCCAGCAGCTCAGGCGCAGCGGCCAGTTCCGCGACCTGCTCAAGAAGGCGCGCGGCCGCCTGCACGCCAAGCTGGCGCTGATCGACCGCCAGTGGGTCCTGCTCGGCTCCATGAACCTCGACCCGCGCTCTGCCCGCCTGAACACCGAGTTCGGCATCCGCGTGCGCAGCTTCGACCTGACCCAGGCCCTGCTTTTCGCCTACCAGCTGGACGACATCGAGGGCGTCTACCGGGTGGTTCTCAAGCCGGACGGCCAGAACGTGCAGTGGATCGGCACCGGCGACGTCAACAACGAGGTGCTCGACAGCGAGCCCGATTCGAGCCTGCTGACCCGCCTCCAATTGCTGCTTTTCTCGTGGTTTGTGCCTACGGACCAGTTGTAAGCGACGGCCCGCCAGCAACCGCAGGCCCTTGAAAGCCCACGGATTGCCCTTATGATTAGCACTCGCTGATGATGAGTGCTAACAGCCCTCGCTTCCAGTCGATGGGCCGCCGGCCTCCGGTCCGGCGCCCGACCACAACCCCGTTTCTTATCCAGGAGATGCAATGAAACTTCGTCCTTTGGCCGATCGCGTGATCGTCAAGCGTATCGACAGCGAAACCAAGACCGCCTCCGGCATCGTCATCCCCGACGCAGCCGCCGAAAAGCCCGATCAGGGTGAAGTCCTGGCCGTGGGCCCGGGCAAGCGCAACGACAAGGGCGAGCTGGCCGCACTGACCGTCAAGGTCGGCGACCGCGTCCTGTTCGGCAAGTACAGCGGCCAGACCGTCAAGGTCGGCGGTGACGAGCTGCTCGTCATGAAGGAAGACGACCTGTTCGCAGTCGTCGAGAAGTAATTCAAACATCCCATTCGGAGTAATCAAACATGGCAGCAAAAGACGTAGTCTTCGGCGGTGAAGCCCGCGCACGCATGGTCGAGGGTGTCAACATCCTGGCCAACGCAGTCAAGGTGACCCTGGGCCCCAAGGGCCGCAACGTGGTGCTCGAGCGCTCGTTCGGCGCCCCCACCGTCACCAAGGACGGTGTGTCGGTCGCCAAGGAAATCGAACTCAAGGACAAGCTCCAGAACATGGGCGCCCAGCTCGTGAAGGAAGTGGCTTCCAAGACCAGCGACAACGCTGGTGACGGCACCACGACCGCCACGGTCCTGGCCCAGGCCATCGTTCGCGAGGGTTTCAAGCTGGTGGCTGCCGGCATGAACCCGATGGACCTGAAGCGCGGCATCGACAAGGCCGTCACGGCCCTGGTCGCCGAGCTGAAGAAGGCTTCGAAGCCCACCACCACGTCGAAGGAAATCGCTCAAGTCGGCTCGATCTCGGCCAACAGCGACGAAACCATCGGCAAGCTCATCGCTGACGCGATGGACAAGGTCGGCAAGGAAGGCGTGATCACCGTGGAAGACGGCAAGTCGCTGGACAGCGAACTCGACGTCGTCGAAGGCATGCAGTTCGACCGCGGCTACCTGTCGCCCTACTTCATCAACAACCCCGAGAAGCAATCGGCGCTGCTGGACAACCCCTTCGTGCTGCTGTTCGACAAGAAGATCAGCAACATCCGCGACCTGCTCCCCACGCTGGAACAAGTCGCCAAGGCTGGCCGTCCGCTCTTGATCATTGCCGAAGAAGTCGAAGGCGAAGCCCTGGCTACGCTGGTCGTGAACACGATCCGCGGCATCCTGAAGGTCGTGGCCGTCAAGGCTCCTGGCTTCGGTGACCGCCGCAAGGCCATGCTGGAAGACATCGCCATCCTGACGGGCGGCAAGGTCATCGCTGAAGAAGTGGGCCTGACGCTCGAGAAGGTGACGCTGGCCGACCTGGGCCAAGCCAAGCGCATCGAAGTGGGCAAGGAAAACACCATCATCATCGACGGTTCCGGCGCTGCCGGCGACATCGAAGCCCGCGTGAAGCAAGTGCGCGTGCAGATCGAAGAAGCCACGAGCGACTACGACCGTGAAAAGCTGCAAGAGCGCGTGGCCAAGCTGGCCGGCGGCGTGGCAGTGATCAAGGTTGGCGCCGCCACCGAAGTCGAAATGAAGGAAAAGAAGGCACGCGTCGAAGACGCCCTGCACGCCACCCGCGCTGCAGTGGAAGAAGGCGTCGTGGCTGGCGGCGGCGTGGCTCTGCTGCGTGCCAAGCAAGCCGTGGGCGACTCGATCAAGGGCGACAACGCCGACCAGGACGCCGGCATCAAGCTGGTGCTCAAGGCCATCGAAGCCCCCCTGCGCGAAATCGTGAACAACGCCGGCGGCGAAGCCTCGGTGGTGGTGAACGCTGTGCTGGCCGGCAAGGGCAACTACGGCTTCAACGCTGCGAACGACACGTACGGCGACATGCTCGAGCTGGGCATCCTGGACCCGACGAAGGTCACCCGCACCGCACTGCAGAACGCCGCATCGGTGTCCTCGCTGCTGCTGACGACCGAAGCCATGGTCGCAGACGCACCGAAGGACGAAGCCGGTGCCGGCGGCGGCATGCCCGACATGGGCGGCATGGGTGGCATGGGCGGCATGGGCATGTAATTGCTCGCCCCCAGGCTGCCGCGGCACTTCGTGTCCGCTGCGCCTACCCCCTACCGGGGGCAACACCTGCGGACCGGCGGAGCCGGATCCGCGGTGTTTTGCGAAATAAAAAAACCCGTCTTGCGACGGGTTTTTTTATGGGCGTTCGGGGCGTCGTGCCGGTTATCGGAACTGGTCGCGCAGCGCGCCATAGAGCGCCTGGAAGCGCGCGTGCCGCGCCTTGTGGCCATCGGCCCCTTCGGACGAAGGCATCAGTTGCTGCCTGACCGGCGGCAGCGTGCACACCTCGGCCACCGCGCCGCCATCGGCCAGCCATGCGAGGCGCGCCGCGCCGAGCGCGCCGCCGGTCTCGCTGCCCGCATAGAGCGTGAGCGGTACCTGGAAGATGTCGGCCAGCAACTGGCCCCACCAGGCGCTGCGTGCGCCGCCGCCCACCAGGGCGACCTCGCGCAGCGGCATGTCCGCCGGCAGGCGCAGCGTGTCGAAGCCGTCGCGCAGTCCGAAGCTCACGCCTTCGGCCACGGCATAGGCGATCTCTGCCGGGCCATGCGCATGGGTCAGGCCGAACAGTGCACCCTGCGCGTTCGGGTTGTTGTGCGGCGAGCGCTCGCCCGACAGGTACGGCAGGAACAGCGGACAACGCGCACGCGCTCCCGGCGACACCGACGCCGCGGCTTCCAGCAGCGCGGCCTCGTCGGCGAACTTGAATGCCTTCGCGGCCCAGCTCACCGCGCTCGCGGCAGAGAGCATCACCGACATCTGGTGCCACCGCTGCGGCAGCGCATGGCAGAAGGCGTGCATCGCCTGCGCGGGGTTCGGCAGGAAACGGTCGGTCGAGACGAACACCACGCCGGAGGTGCCGAGCGAGACGAAGCCCTGCCCCGGTTCCACCAGGCCCATGCCGACGGCGCTGGCGGCGTTGTCGCCCGCGCCACCGGCGATCGGCACCGCGCCGCGGCCCACGCCCCAGCGCGCGGCCAGCTCGGGCTTGAGCTGCGCCGACACCTCGCTGCCCTCGACCAGCCGCGGCATGTGGTCGCGGGTGAGCCCCGTGGCCGCGAGCAGCTCGTCGGACCAGTCGCGCGCGCCGACATCGAGCCACAGCGTGCCGGCCGCGTCGGACATTTCGCTGACGGCCTCACCGCTGAGCATGAAGCGCAGCCAGTCCTTCGGCAGCAGCACGCGTGCCACCCGGTTGAAGATCTCGGGCTCGTGCTCGCGCACCCACAGCAGCTTGGGCGCGGTGAATCCGGGCATCGCGAGGTTGCCCGCGATCTCGCCCAGGCGCGGCACGGTGCGCGTCAGCGCCTCGCATTGCACGCCGCTGCGCCCGTCGTTCCAGAGGATTGCAGGGCGCAGCACCTCGCCCGCCGCGTCGAGCAACGTGGCGCCGTGCATCTGGCCCGACAGGCCGATGGCGCGCACGGCAGAGAGCGCCTCCGTGTGCGTCTCCCGCAGCTCGGCCATGACCTTTTCCAACGCCTGCCACCATTGGCTCGGCGCCTGCTCCGACCAGAGCGGTTGCGGCCGATCGACCGTGAGCGGTGCGCGTGCCACGCCGACGATGCGGTGATCGTCGGCGAGCAGCAACGCCTTGAGCTCGGACGTGCCGAGGTCGAGTCCCAGATACAAGATAGTGCTCCCCGATTGCGCCTTGAAAGCCCGTTGTCTCGATGTCAGCCGAATCGCGTATCGGCCTGGCGCCTGAACTCGCTCGGCGTCATGCCCTTGATCTCGAGAAAACGCCGGTTGAAGTTCGCCACGTTGTTGAAGCCGACCTGATAGCAGATGTCGGTCACGTAGTGATCGGTCTGCATCAGCAGGTGGCAGGCGCTGTTGATGCGCACGCGGTTGACGAAATCGGTGAAGCTGTTGCCGGTGGAGCGCCGGAAGAAACGGCTGAAGCGGCTCTCGCTCATGCCGAGCTCGGCCGCCACGTCGGACATCGAGATGGACTCCGCCAGGTTCGCGGTGATGCGGTTGACGATGCCGTTGATCTGGTCGACCTGCGCGTCGCCATCGGCGCCCTGCGCCCCCTGCATCTGCACGCTCGACAGCAGCCGGTAGTCGGTGCATTGCGCCAGGTCGGCCATGAACTCGAGGAACAGGCCGAGCCGGCGCATGCCGCGCGCGGCCTTGATGTTGTCCCAGTGCGTTTGCGCCAGCTGCGACATGCCGAAGAACTCGATGCCGTGCCGTGCCCGTTCGAACAGCTGCATCACCTCGCGCAATTCGGGAATCTCGGCCGCCGCGCGTTCGATGGGCTCGTGGCGGAACTGGATCACCCGGTCGCGCCCCGCGGCGCCGCCTTCGGGCACGTCGAGCGAGATCCAGTTGTGCGGCAGCCGCGGCCCGCAGAGCACGAGGTGCCCGGGCTGGAACGGTCCGATCCAGTCGCCGATGAAGGCCTTGCCCGAGGTCTCGGTGATCAGGTGCAGCTCGTAGTCTTCATGGAAGTGCCATCGCACCAGCGGGCTCGGGAAGCCGTGCGCAAGACAGCGCACCAGGCCGGTTTCGGGGGCCTCGTAGCCCAGCGACGGGGAGCGCGCAATGTCGCGCTCGAGCTCGGGTTGGCGCCGACGCGGAATCGAGCGTTTGCGTGTGGACGTTGTCATGGCAGCACGGGATCAGGACCGGGAAGCGACGGCCCCATTGTCTTCCTGCGCCAGCGCGGCGTGAACCGCTTCGAGCGTGGGGGGATCGGCCCCTTCGCGGGTGCAGTTGAGGGCCGCGGCCGTGGCGGCGAAGCGCATCACCTGGCGCCAGGCGTCGTCGCCCAACTGGCCGAGCTGGGCCGGGTGCTCGACGCCGTGCGCGAGCAGCGCCACCGAAAGCCCCGCCGTGAAAGTGTCGCCCGCGCCGATGGTGTCGACCACCTCGACGCGCGGCGCCGCCACGGCCAGCGGCTCGTGCCCCGTGCGCCAGAGCGTGGCGCCCGCGCCGCCGCGCGTGACGACCACGGCGTGCGCGCCGGCCTGCAGGCACTCCGCGGCCAGTGCATCGACCGGCCGGCCGGGCGCCAGCAACTCGGCATCCTCGTCGCTGAGCTTGACCAGGTCGGCCAGTGCAAACCAGTTCGCGGCCCGCGCCCGGTAGGCCTCCATGTCCGGAATCAGGCTGGGCCGCACGTTGGGGTCGAACACGATCACGCGGCGCCCGGCGTTGGCCGTGACCAGTTCGGCGATGCGCGTGGCCGCCGGCTCCTGCAGCAGCGAGATGGACCCGAAATGCAGGAAGCGGCAATCCGCCGGCAATTGCGGCAGCGGCTCGGGTGCCCAGGTCGCGTCGGCGCTGCCGCGCGTGTAGAAGGCATAGCGATTGGTCTGCGGCGTGCGCTCGACAAAGGCCAGGGTCGACGGCGCATCGCTGCGCAGGATGAAGCCGGTGTCCACGCCGTTGCGTTCGAGAAAACGCATCAGCCGTTCGCCGAACAGGTCGGTCGACAGCTGGGTGAGAAAACCGGTGGGCTGGCCGAGGCGCGCGCAGGCCACGGCCGTGTTGAGCGGCGAGCCGCCCTCGTGGCCGAGGAATGCCAGCGTGCCCGCTTGGCTGGCGGTGAAATCGATGAGGGCTTCGCCCGTGAGTGCAATGCGCATGGTTCTCGGATTTTCTTCTGTCAGGGCAAGGCGCGTGCGTCGGCCAGGAAGCCGCGCTCGGCGGCCAGCGTGGCGGGGTGGTCGAGCAGTTCGGCAAAAAGGCGCGGCGGAATCGTGATCGCCCCCACGCCCAGTCCCAGCAGCGAAAGATACGCCTCGCGCGAGCGGATGCTTGCCACCAGCAGGCGCGTGCCGGACGAAGGCCGCTGCGCCACCAGCGCCTGCATCTGCGCGATCAGCGCCAGTCCATTGACGCCGGCGTCGTCGAGCCGTCCCAGGTACGGCGCTGCGTAGGCCGCGCCCAGCTGCGCGGCAAAGTGGGCCTGCTCGGGCGCGTACACGGCCGTCCACGTGACGGGCACGCCTTGCGCGATGAGCCGCGCACCGGCATCGAGGCCCTGGCGCGTGGCGGGAATCTTGACGACCAGCTGGCCCCGGTCGAAGTGCGACAGCAGCGCCCGCGCGTCTTCGAGCATGCCGTCGACGTCGCTGGCGTACACCTGCGCCTGCACCTGCCGTGCGCCCAGTTCGATGCAGCGCTTCAGCAAACCGGGCACTTCACCACGGCCGATGCCCGCACGCTTCAGCAGCGTCGGGTTGGTCGTCACGCCGTGCACCACGGGGTGCGGCAGGCAGGTCTGCAATTCAGCCAGGTCGGCGCTGTCGAGGTACAGATGGAAATCTTCGTTCATGGATTGGGCGCTGCAGAAAGAAATCGGTTGTCTTTGTCTCACTGCGCTGAGCGCGAACCCCTGCACACAAGACCGTCTCGGATTTTTCGTGAAACACCGCGGAACCGGCTTCGCCGGGCCGCCGGTGTTGCCCCCTGCAAGGGGGTTGGCGAAGCGACACGAAGTGCGCGAAGACTGGGGGTGAATTTCATTCTCAACTCATGACATTGCCGCCATCGACATTGAGGGTCTGCGCCGTGATGTAGCGTGCCTCGTCGCTGGCAAGGAATACCGCTGCGCCGGCAATATCAGCCGGCACGCCCATGCGGCCGAGCGGCACCTCCAGGCCCACGCGGCGCTTCTTCTCGCCCGGGGGCAGCCCTTCGGCCTTGGCGAACAGGCTGTCGACATGGTCCCACATCGGCGTGTCGACCACACCGGGTGCAATGCCGTTGACGCGGATGCCATGCGGCGCCATGGCCAGCGCCGCACTCTGGGTGTAGCTGATGACCGCGGCCTTGGTCGCGCAGTAGTGCGACACGAGCGCTTCGCCGCGCCGCCCCGCCTGCGAGGCCATGTTGATGACCGACGCGCCCTGCGTGCCGGCCTCGACCATGTGCCGCAGCACCGCCTGCATCACGAAGAACATGCCCTTCACGTTGACGGCGAAGAGCCTGTCGAACGAAGCCTCGTCGCTGTCGAGCAGCGGCGCGAGGTCGAACACCGCGGCGTTGTTGAACAGCGTGTGGATGGGGCCGAAAGCGACCTGCGCCTCGGCCAGCATGTGCGCGATGGCCTGCGTGTCGGTCACGTCGGCCGCGATGTAGGCAAGCTTGTCGGGGTGTTGCTGTTGCAGCGCCCGCACCGCATCGGGTGCCGCCGTCGCACGGTCGACCACGCTGCAGCGCGCGCCCTCGGCCATGCAGGCCTCGGCCACGGCCAGACCGATGCCGCCACCGGCGCCGGTCAGCAGCACGTGGCGGTTCTTCAAACGTTCGCTCATGTCGTTGCTCCTGGATTCACGAAATTTGCCACGCGCGCGCTCGCACCGCGCACGGCGTCGATCAGCCGCGCATCGCCCGCGATAGGCCCCCACAGTCCGGCGTCCGAACACAGCGCGAGCACCGGATCGGCGGCATCGCAGATGGCGTGCGCCGCGGCCTCGTCCATGCCCTGGTCCTGGTAGGCATAGGGCAGCGCCCCGCGATGCCAGCGCTGCAGGAAGGCGAGGAACAGCGCGGGCAGCATCGCGACGCTGTCGATCGGCTGCCCCGCGGCGAGCCGCTCGCGCACCGTGGGTGCGATGAAGCCCGGAATCTTCGAGAAACCGTCCGCCGCCACGCGCTGGTTGGTGTCGCGGATCGCGGGGTTGCCGAAGCGGTCGAGCACCACGTCGCGGTAGGCCGCGAGGTCGATCGGGCTCGGACTCAGGCAAGGGATCACGTCGTCGGTCACGTAGTCGAAGGCCATCTTGCGGATCGCCGCGTGGTGCGTGCCTTCGTGGATGAAGCCCAGCCCGGCCAGCGTGCCGGCCCAGGCGATGCAGCTGTGCGTGGCATTGAGGATGCGGATCTTGGCTTCTTCATAGGGCTGCACCGATTCGACCAGTTCCACGCCCACGCGGCCCCAGTCGGGACGGCCGGCCGCGAAGTTGTCTTCGATGACCCACTGGATGAAGCTCTCGCCCGTGACCGGTGCGGCGTCGTCGCGGCCCGTGGCTGCGCGCACGCGCGCGCGCAGCTCCGGCGGTGGGCGCGGCGTGATGCGGTCGACCATCGCGTTCGGGCAGCGGGTGTTCTCGCCGACCCATGCCAACAGATCGGCATCGCCCGCGCGCTCGATGAATTCGAGCAGCCCCGCGCGGAATCGGTCGCCGTTGTGGCGCAGGTTGTCGCAGTTGAGCAGCGTCACCGCACCGGCCTGCGCCGCCTTGCGCGCACGCAGGATCGCGCAGACCGCGCCGTAGATGGTTTCGCCCGCTTCGCCGCGCCGCGCGCGTTCGATGTCGGCCGCCAGGTCGCCGAAGGACAGGTCCAGCCTGCCCTTCGTGTCGAGGTAGTAGCCAGCCTCGGTCACGGTGAAGGAAACGATGCGCGTGGACGGCGCCGCCCCGCGTGCAATCACCGCGGCCAGCGAGCGCTCCCACGGCAGCACCTCGCGGATGGCCTCGATCTGCGCGTAGCGGTACTCGCCCGCGGGCGACACGGTTTCGAGCGTGTAGCGCCCGCCCTGCGCCTGCAGCGCTGCGACGACGTCGGCCATGTCCGGCCGGATGTTGGCGCCCGACAGCGACCAGCGGGTGTCGCCCGCATCGATCAGCCGCTGCAGGTAGACGGCCTGGTGGGCGCGATGAAACGAGCCCAGGCCCAGGTGAAGCACCGTGAACTCGGAAAGAGCCGGTGGGGGTGTTTGCGCGAGAGACGCTGCTGCGAGAGTCACGGGAAATGTCCGGAAAGGAGAAGATCAGGCGGCGACCGAACGGCCTTCGCGGTTGAACAGATGGAGCACGCGCGGGTCGAGTTCGACCGCCACGTCGTCGCCCGCCTGCAGAGGCGTGCGGTCGTTCTGCCGCGCGATGAGCGGCACGCCGCCCACGTCGACGTGAATGAGCGTGTCCGCGCCGAGCGCTTCGATCAGCTCGACACGGCCCTGCACATCCGACACCGGCGCGCCCTGCTTCGGATGCACGCGCAGGCCTTCGGGCCGCACCCCCAGGAAGCCGTCGCTCGGCAAGCGGCCGCCGGTGGCGGCGGAGAAGCTCGGGATGGCGCTCGCTGCCACCATGTTCATCGACGGCATGCCGATGAACTGCGCGACGAACTGGTTGGCCGGGTGGTCGTAGAGCTCGAGCGGCGTGCCCACCTGTTCGATCAGCCCGTCCTTGAGCACCACCACGCGGTCGGCCAGCGTCATGGCTTCGACCTGGTCGTGCGTCACGTAGATGGTGGTCGCGCCGAGCGCGCGGTGCAGCTTGTGGATCTCGACGCGCGTGTTGCCGCGCAGCGCCGCATCGAGGTTGGACAGCGGCTCGTCGAAAAGAAACACCTTGGGCGCGCGCACGATGGCCCGGCCGATGGCCACACGCTGCCGCTGGCCGCCCGACAGGTCCTTGGGCGTGCGGTCGAGGTATTGCGTGAGGTTGAGCGTCCGGGCCGCGTACTCGACCTTGGTCCTGATCTCGTCCTTCGGCACGCCCGCGAGCTTGAGCGCGAAGGACATGTTGTCGTACACGCTCATGTGCGGGTAGAGCGCGTAGCTCTGGAACACCATCGCCAGGTCGCGCTTGCCCGAAGGCGTCCAGGTGATGTCCTTGCCGTCGAGCAGCAGGTTGCCGCTGGTGATCGGCTCGAGCCCCGCGATCAGGCGCAGCAGCGTCGACTTGCCGCAGCCCGAAGGTCCGACGAAGACGATGAACTCGCCCTTCTGGATCTCGAGGTCGACGCCCTTGATGATGTCGATGTCGCCGAAGCTCTTCTTGATGTCTTTGAGTTGCAGGTAGGCCATTAGAAACTCCTTGATGACTTGACTGCCCGGGGTCGCCGCGGAACCGGCTTTGCCGGGCCGCAGGCGACGCCCCCTCGAGGGGGTTGGCGCAGCGACACGAAGTGCGCGAAGACTGGGGGTGTGCTCATTTCACGGCGCCGAAGGTCAGGCCTTGGACCAGTTGCTTCTGGCTGAACCAGCCGAACACGACGATGGGCGCGATGGCCATCAGCGAGGCGGCCGACAGCTTGGCCCAGAACAGGCCCTCGGGGCTGGAGTACGAGGCGATCAAGGTCGCCAGCGTGCCGGCCTTGGCGGAGGTGAGGTTCAACGCCCAGAAGGCCTCGTTCCAGCTCAGCACCAGGCACAGGAGGCCGGTGGACGCGAGCCCGCCCACCGACAGCGGCATCACGACATGGCGGAACTCGGTCCACAGGCTCGCGCCGTCCATGCGCGCCGCTTCGAGGATCTCGTTCGGAATGTCCTTGTAGGCGCTGTAGAGCATCCACACCATGATCGGCAGGTTCGACAGCGTGAACACGAGGGTCAGCGCGGTGAGCGAGTCCAGCATGCCGGCGGTCTGCGCGAGCACGTAGATCGGCACCAGCGCACCCACGGCCGGCATCATCTTGGTGGAGAGCATCCACATCAGGATGTCGCGCGTCTTCTTCGTGCGGAAGAAGGCCATCGAGTACGCAGCGGGTGCGGCGATCAGGAGGCCGAGAATGGTCGAGCCCAGGCTGGTGATCAGCGAATTGCGCGCATACAGCAGGTAGTCGCTGCGGCGCTGCACTTCGCCGAAGTTGTCGAGCGTGGGCTCGAAGACGAAGAGCGGCGGCACGTGGATCGCCTGCAGCTCGGTCTTGAAGGCCGTGAGGAACAGCCAGCCGAGCGGGAAGAACAGCAGCAGCGCCGCGGCCCAAGCGCCCACGGTGCGCAGCAGTTGCGGAAGGAAATTGCTGGGTTGCATGGTCGTTAATCCAGGTTCTTGCCGATGATGCGGATCAGGAACACGGCCACGATGTTGGCCAGCACCACTGCGAACAGCGCACCGGCCGAGGCCACGCCCACGTCGAAGTTCATCAGCGACTGCTTGAAGATCAGGTAGGTCATGTTCGTGCTCTCGTTGCCCGGACCGCCATTGGTGGTGATGGCGATCTCCGCGAACACGCTGAGCAGGAAGATCATCTCGATCATGATCACCACCGCCATCGGCCGGCCGAGGTGCGGGATGGTCAGGTAGAAGAAGCGCTGGAACGCGCTCGCGCCGTCCATGCGCGCGGCTTCCATCTGCTCGCGGTCGAGCGACTGCAGCGAGGTGATGAAGATCAGGCAGGCGAAGGGCAGCCACTGCCAGGCCACCATGACGATCACGGAGAGCAGCGGCACGTCGGTGAGCCAGTCGATGGGCTGGGCGCCGAAGAAGCGCCACACGTCGGCCAGGATGCCGTAGATGGGGTTCATCATCATGTGCTTCCACAGCAGTGCATTCACCGCGGGCATGACGAAGAAGGGCGAGATCAGCAGCACCCGCACGATGCCGCGGCCCGGAAAGGGCTCGTTCACCAGGAGCGCGAGCAGCACGCCGAACACCACCGTGATGACGATCACGCTGCCGATCAGCAGCAGCGTGTTCCAGGTTGCGGGCCAGAAGTCCGGATCGGTGACGAAGTAGTGAAAGTTCTCGATGCCCGCGAACGTGTGTTCGCTGGGCTGCATGAGGTTGTAGTTCACGAACGAGAAGTACAACGTCATTGCGAGCGGCACGATCATCCAGAGGAGGAGCGTGAGCACGGCGGGCGCCATCAGGGCCCGGGGCAGGAGTCGTTTCATGAGGAGGTTCCTTCTCGTTGTCTCTGGCTCCTTCCCCTCTGAGGGAAGGCGGGGATGGGGCTCCCGGATCAAGCGCTGCGGCGATTGGTGCGCCGCTTGCCCCTACCCCTGCCCTCCCCCGGAAGGGGAGGGAGTAAGAAAGAAAGCCCGGCTTACTTGTAGTACCCGGCCTTCTTCATCTCACGCTCGGCCGCTGTCTGCGAGGTCTTCAACGCCTGGTCGACCGTGACCTTGCCCGACAGCGCGGCGCTCATCTGCTGGCCCACCGCCACGCCGATGGCCTGGAACTCCGGAATGGCCGCGTACTGCACGCCGACATACGGCGACTTCGGCAGCGTGCTGTCGCTGAGGTTGGCGGTGTCGATGGCCTTCTTCTCGGCCGCGGCGAACTTGGCCACCTTCTGGAACTCGGGGTTCGCATAGGTCGACTTGCGCGTGCCGGTGGGCACCGTGCCCCAGCCATGCTCCTTGGCGACCAGGTTGACGTACTCCTTGGAGGTCGCCCACTTCACGAAGGTCTGCGCGGCAGCGCCCTTGGTCGAGCTGGCGGGAATGGCCAGGTTCCAGGTCCACAGCCAGTTGGCGCCCTTGGGCGTGACAGCCACGGGTGCCTGCGCGAAGGCGACCTTGTCGGCCACCTTCGACTGCTTCGGATCGCTGATGAACGAGGCGGCGATGGTCGCGTCGACCCACATGCCGCACTTGCCTTCGTTGAAGAGCGCGAGGTTCTCGTTGAAGCTGTTGGCCGAGGCGCCGGGCGGGCCGTAGGCCTTCATCAGATCGACGTAGAAGTTGATCGCGTCCTTCCAGGGCTTGGTGTCGATCTGCGGCTTCCACTGCATGTCGAACCATTGGCCGCCGTTGGTGTTGACCAGCGTGGTCAGGAAGGCCATGTTGTCGCCCCAGCCCGGCTTGCCGCGCAGGCACATGCCGTACACGCCGGCCTTGGGGTCGTGGATCTTGCCGGCCAGCTCCTTCACCTGCGCCCAGGTGGGCTGATCGGGCATCTGGAAGCCGGCCTTGTCGGCGAGGTCCTTGCGATACATGAGCATCGAGCTCTCGCCGTAGAACGGCGCGGCGTAGAGCTTACCTTCGTACGACAGGCCGGCGCGGATGGCGGGCAGCAGGTCGTCGGCGTCGTAGGCGGCGTCGGTGGCAATGGGCTGGAGCCAGCCCTTCTTCGACCAGATCGGCGCTTCGTACAGGCCGATGGTCATCACGTCGAACTGGCCGCCCTTGGTGGCGATGTCGGTGGTCACGCGCTGGCGCAGCGTGCCTTCTTCCAGCGTGACCCACTTGAGCTTGATGTCGGGGTTGGCTTTCTCGAAGAAGGGGGTGAGCTTCTGCATCTCGATCATGTGGCCGTTATTGACGGTTGCGATCACGAGTTCGGTGGCGGCCTGGGACACGAGGCCCGTGCCGGCGAGTGCGAGGACGAGGCCCGCTTTCAGAAAACGCTTCATGTTTGTCTCCTAGAGGTGAGCGACGCCCTCTTGCCGGGTCGCCGTGGGTGGATTCTGGAGAGACGACATTGCAATTTTGGTACTTCGGCAGCCAGCACCAGTACTCTCATGCACCGGTTGGCTAGTGAATTCCCTAGTTAACGCAATACAGCATGGAAAATGGTGTCCAACGGCCCTCAGGCAACGCCCAGCAGTTGGCGCCGGAACTGCGCAGCGGCCGGCGAGAGCGCGCGGTCCTCGCGGGTGATGAGGCAGATCGGCGGCACGCGCACCGGCAGCTCCAGCGGCACCGTCCGCAGCACGCCCAGGCGGGCGTAGTGGTTGGCCTGCGAGGCCGGCATCACGGCCGCCATGTCGGAGTTTTCGAGCAAGGCCGTGGTGGCGATGGGCGATGCCGTTTCGATGATGTCGAGCCGCGCCTGGATGCCCGCTTCCCGCATTGCGGCCTCGAAGCGCCCGCGCTGCGGCGAGCCCGGCGGCTGCAGCACCCAGGGCCAGTTCGCCATGTCGGCCAGCGTGACGGTCGCGCGCTCGAACACCGGGTGCGCCGCGCGCACCACGACCACCATCGACTCGCCCAGCAGCGGCACGCTCGAATACTTCGCCTCGTCGTGGCCATCGGTGAGCCGGCCCAGCACGAGGTCGACATCGCCCTGCTCCAGCTGGGCCTGGATCACGTCGCTGGTCTCGACCACCACCGACACGGCCACCTGCGGATGGCGGCGCCGGTACTCGACCAGCGCCGGTGCCAGCAGCTCGGGCACGGCCCCCGGCACGCTCCCCACGCGCAGGGCGCCGCTCAGACCCGAGCGCAGCGCGAGCATTTCCTCGCGGGCGGTGCCGAAGTCGCTGAGCACGCGGCGGGCGTAGCGGATCAGGATCTCGCCGTAGGGCGTGGGCTCCATGCCGCGCGCGAGGCGCTCGAAGAGCCGTTCGCCCAGCGCGTCTTCCAGCTGCTGCAGCAGCTTGGTGGCGGCCGGCTGGCTGATGCTCATGGCTTCCGCCGCACGCCCGAGGTGGCGGTGCGCATCGAGCCGGGCCAGCAGGAGCAGCTGGCGCGGCCGGACATGGAGCATCAGCGAGGCGTCGGTCAGGCCGGAAGTCATGTCCAAAAGTATATGGGCCTCCGGGCTTTTACGATTGGATCGCGAGGAAGAAGCTTCGTAGGCTCGGGTCGAACAATGCAGGAGACAACCCGATGAGCCTTTCCTCCCTCGCCCGCGCGGCAAGCCTCTCGATGCTGGCGCTGGCTGCCGCGATGGCCGGCGCGCAACCGGCCTACCCCGACAAGCCGCTGCGCATCATGGTCGGCGCCTCGCCCGGCGGCGGCACCGACATCCTGGCCCGCGTGCTGGCCGACAAGTTTTCCCCGGTGCTCAAGCAGCCGGTGACGGTCGAGAACCGGCCCGGCGCTTCCAACACCATCGCCGGCGAGCTCACGGCGCGCGCGCCGGCCGACGGCGCCACGCTGCTGCTGGCGACCAACACCGCGCAGGCCGTGGCGCCCCACATCCTCAAGCTCAAGTACGACCCGCTGAAGGACCTGCAGCCCATCGGCCTCGTGGCCGTGATGCCCAACGTGCTGGTGGTGTCGGCCGGTTCGCCCTACAAATCGGTGAAGGACCTGGTGGCCGCCATGGCGGCGAAGCCCGGCGGCTTCAAGTACGCCTCCTCGGGCATCGGCAGCACGCAGCACGTGGGCGGCGAGGCCTTCAACCTGGCCACGGGCATGAAATCGATCCACGTGCCCTACAAGGGCAGTTCGCAGGCGCACATCGACATCATCGCGGGCGAGGTCGACATGATGTTCGACAGCACCTCTTCCGCCATGGGCCAGATCAAGGCCGGCAAGTTCCGCGCGCTGGCCGTGAGCGCGCCGCAGCGCTCGCCCGAACTGCCCGACGTGCCGACGCTGGCCGAGCAGGGCATCAAGGGCGCCGACGTGTCCACCTGGTACGGCCTCTACGCGACGGCCGGCACGCCGCGCCCCGCGGTCGAGCGGCTGAACGCCGAACTCGTGCGGACGCTGAAACTGGCCGATGTGCAGGCGCGCATCAAGGCCCTGGGCGGCGAGCCCGGCACGCTGACCGGCGAAGCTTTTGCTGCGATGAACAGGCAGGAGTTCGACCACTACGGCCAGCTCGTTCGCGACGCCAACATCAAGGCCGATTGAAGCCCTCTTCCCTTCTTCTTCCACTCCATCCTGCCGACATGCCAACCCCTACGAAGACCCCGAGCGTGATCTCCGCCAAACCCCGCATCGTCGTGCTGCTCGGCGACCCCGGCGGCGTCGGCCCCGAGATGGCCGTGAAGCTGCTGGCCCGCCAGCGCAATCTCGACGCCGCGCGCGTGCTGCTGATCGCCGACCCGGTCGTGCTGGCCGCGGGCGAGCGCGTGGCCGGCGTGAAGCTCGTCGACCCGCTGCAGGTGAATGCCCTCGACGATCTGCGCTTCGAGGACGGCCGGCTCAGCCTGTTCATCCGCGACTGGATGGAGAGCGAGGAGCCGGTGCTCGGCGAGTCGAACGCGCGCTCCGGCCGTGCCTCCTTCGAGGCGCTCGAATACGCGACCGTGGCCGTGCGGCGCGGCCAGGCCGACGCGATTCTCTTCGCGCCGCTCAACAAGCATTCGCTGCGGCTGGGCGGCCTCACGCACGAGGACGAACTGCGCTACATGCAGGAGCGCTTCGCCGTGACGAGCTTCGTGTGCGAGTTCAACCTCACCGGCTCGCTCTGGACCTCGCGCGTGACCTCGCACATTCCGCTGAAGGACGTGGCGAGCCACATCACGGTGGAGGGCGTGAGCGACGCGGTGAAGATCATCGCCTCGGCGCTGCGCCGCGCGGGCGTGGCGCAGCCGCGCATCGCGGTGACGGGGCTCAACCCGCATGCCGGCGACGGCGGCTCCATCGGCCGGGAAGAGATCGAGATCATCGCGCCGGCCATCGCGCAGCTGCGTGCCGAAGGCTTCGACGCACGCGGCCCGTTCTCGCCCGACACCGTGTTCATCGGCGCGCGCCGCGGCGATGTGGATGCGGTGGTGTCGATGTACCACGACCAGGGCCAGATCGCGATGAAGCTCATGGGCTTCGAGCAGGGCGTGACCCTGCACGGCGGCCTGCCCGTGCCGGTGGCCACATCGGCCAGCGGCAGCGCCTTCGACATCGCGGGCCAGGGCGTCGCGCAGATCGAAGGGCTTCAGCAGGCCTTCGACCTGTGCGTGCGCATGGCGAGCGGCGCGCCGGTGCGCGCGCCCTCCAGCACGGAAGCGGCTGCCGCGGGCTGAAGCGCTTCGAAAGGCCTGCCGCCAGGCAAAAGGGCCGCTTGCGCGGCCCTGAAGATCAGGCGCGCCTGGCGCCCGTGGAAAACTCAGGCGCTCGCCGGTGCACCGTGGGGGTTGGTCTCGGGCTGCGTCGGCTGCACGTAGAAATAGATCAGCACGAGATTGACGATCGGAATGATCATCAGCAGCTGGAGCCAGCCGCTCTTGCCGATGTCGTGCAGGCGGCGCGCGCCCACGGCCAGCGCGGGCAGCAGGAAGCCCAGCGCCGCGATGGCGTACACGTACTGATGGATCAGGCTCGCCACGATGAGAACGATGACCTCGGCCAGCACGAACCACCAGTACTCCGAGCGCGATGCACGCCCGCTGAAATCGGCGTATTTGCTGAAACAGGTCTTGACCGCTGTTTGAAAATTCATTGATCGACTCCTCTTGATTGATCCCAGGGAAGATTTCCCCGGGGCCGATCATATCGATGCATCCCCCAATGACAAACTCGGCCAAAACGGCGATCGGACGCGCAAACAAACGGCCTACTGCATAGGCCTTTCAGCGGCTTGGCCTCAGGTGCTCAGGCGCTTCAGCAGGCCCGCCGTCGAGGCATCGAGCCCCGTGACATCGCCGGAGGCGAGGCGCGGCTCGATGTCCTTCGCGAGCACCTTGCCCAGTTCCACGCCCCATTGGTCGAAGCTGTTGATGCCCCACAGCGCACCGCTGGTGAACACGCGGTGCTCGTACAGCGCAAGGAAGGCGCCGAGCGATTCGGGCGTGAGTTTCTCGAGCACGAAGAAAGTGCTCGGCCGGTTGCCCGGGAAGTTCCTGTGGCCGCCTTCGTCGAGCTTGCCGACCATCAGCGCCTGCGCCTGCGCGAGCGCATTGGCCAGCAGCTTGGGATGATGGCCATCGAGGTCGTGGGCCGCATCGCGCACCGCCACGAATTCGAGCGGGATCACGTCCGTGCCCTGGTGCAGCATCTGGAAGTAGGCGTGCTGGCCGTTGGTGCCGGGCTCGCCCCAGAGCACCGGCGACGTGCCGAAGGACAGGGGCTTGCCGCTCGCATCGACCTGCTTGCCGTTGCTCTCCATTTCGAGCTGCTGCAGGTAGGCCGGCACGCGCTTCAGCGCGCTGTGGTACGGCGCGATGCCGCGGCTCGTGAAGCGGTGGAAGTTGCGGTACCAGATGTCGAGCAGGCCGAGCCGCACCGGCAGGTTCTGCGCCAGCGGCGCGGTGCGGAAGTGCTCGTCCATCGCATGCGCACCCGCCAGCAGCCGGCGGAAGCCGTCGGCGCCGATGGCCAGCGCGATCGGCAGGCCGATGGCCGACCACAGCGAATAGCGGCCGCCCACCCAGTCCCAGAAACCGAAGGTGGTGGCTATGCCGAACTTCCCGGCGGCCTCGACGTTGGTCGTGAGCGCGGCGAAGTGGCCGGCGATGTCCGTGCCTCCCGACTGCTCGTACCAGCGCCTGGCCGAGAGCGCGTTCGTCATCGTCTCGGCCGTGGTGAAGGTCTTGGAGGCAATCAGGAACAGCGTGTGCTCCGGCGCCAGGTCGCGCAGCACGCCGGCCAACTCGTGGCCGTCGACGTTGGAGACGAAATGGAAGCGCTTGCCCGGCGCGGCGAACTCGGCGAGCGCGAGCACCGCCATCTGCGGCCCGAGGTCGGAGCCGCCGATGCCGATGTTGACCACGTCGGTGATCGTGTGGTCGCCGCGCACCTTCTCGGCATAGGCCAGCATGGCGTCGAGCGTGGCATGCACCTCGCGCAGTTCGCCCGATGTCTTGCCGACCGCAGCATGGGCCGGCGCACGCAGCAGCGTGTGCAGCACGGCGCGGTCTTCGGTGTTGTTGATGTGCTCGCCCGCGAACATCGCGTCGCGGTGCGCTTCGAGGCCGCACTCGCGGGCCAGCGCCAGCAGCATGTCCTCGGTGCGCGCGTCGATCAGGTTCTTCGACAGGTCGGCGAAGACATACGGCGCCTCCTGGCTGAAGCGCTCGAAGCGCCCGGCGTCGTCCACGAAGGCATGGCGCGCGTCGAACTGGCGGCCCGCGATCTCGAAATGGGACTGCAACTGCGCCCAGGCCGGCGCGCGATCGCAGCGAAGGGTCATGGCCATGATGTTTACCTGCCGCTTTCCTGCATGAGCCTTTCGAGCTTCACCGCATCGGCCGCGAAGGCGCGGATGCCTTCGGCGAGCTTCTCGGTGGCCATGGCATCCTCGTTGAGCGCGAAGCGGAAGCCCGCTTCGTCGTAGCTCACCTTCTGCGCATGACCCTGGGCGGCGGCCTTGGCATCGAGCGCATGTTCCAGCGGCGCGTTGCTCGCGGCCAGTTCGGCCAGCAGCTCGGGGCTGATGGTCAGCAGGTCGCAACCCGCCAGCGCCTGGATCTGTCCCACATTGCGGAAACTCGCGCCCATCACTTCGGTCTCGATGCCGTGCTGCTTGTAGTAGTTGAAGATTTCGCGCACCGACTTGACGCCCGGGTCGTTGGCGCCGGCATTGGCGGCCTCGTCCCACTGGGCGCCGGCCGACTTCTTGTACCAGTCGTAGATGCGGCCCACGAAGGGCGAGATCAGCTGCACGCCCGCGGCGCCGCAGGCCACGGCCTGTGCGAACGAGAACAGCAGCGTGAGGTTGGTGCGGATGCCCTTGCGCTGCAGCGCACGCGCCGCCTCGATGCCTTCCCAGGTGGAGGCCACCTTGATGAGCAGGCGCTTCTCGGTATCGATGCCTTCGGCCTTGTAGAGCGCCACGATGCGCTCGCCGCGGGCCACGGTGGCGGCGGTGTCGAAGGACAGGCGGGCGTCGACTTCGGTCGAGACGCGGCCGGGAATGATCGAGAGGATTTCGGTGCCGAAGCGCACCAGCAGGCGGTCGATGACTTCGTCGAGCGGCTTGCCCGCATGCTTCTTCACGGTTTCATCGAGCAGCGGCCGGTATTCGGGCTTCTGCACGGCCTTGAGGATCAGCGACGGGTTGGTGGTCGCGTCCTGCGGCCTGGAGGCGCTGAGCTGCTTGAAGTCGCCGGTGTCGGCAACCACGGTGGTCCATTGGCGGAGGGCATCGAGTTGGTTCATGAAATCATTATCCAGTGCGGGTGGTGACAAGTCCTGCACGCAGTTGCGCGGCGGTCGATGTTTTCATGCGCACCGTAGCACGGGTTTTCACGCGGCTGCATCGGCCTGCTGCGCGCAGGGTTGTCCGGCCGCCCTGCCCTACACGGGCTGTGGTCCGCGACTGACGGCATCCGGCACCGGCCGAGGGCTAGGCTGCCGTTCTGCCCCGAACGTTCCACCCTTCAGGAGTGCCCCCATGTCCCCTCGCCAACGCCCCGCAGCCGCCACCGGGCGGCCTTTCGACGATCGCCGCACGGGCGCCGCGATCGGTGCTGCCATGGCCACCGCCTTCGTGGCGGGCGGCGTCGCGACCTGGCTGGCCCTGGATGCGGCGCGCACGGCCCGCGCCCAGGTGGCCGGCCCCGCCGACGGCGCGCCGCTGATGCGTGCACCGCTGCAGGTGGTGGCGCCGGTCGATCTCCAGCGCTATGCCGGCATCTGGCATGAACAGGCCCGCCTGCCCAGCCGGTTTCAGAAAGCGTGCGCAGGCCCGGTGACCGCCGAGTACACGCCGCGGCCCGATGGCACGGTGCAGGTGCTCAACCGCTGCGTGCGGACGGACGGCAATTTCGACGAGGCCGTCGGCACCGCGCGCGTGGTGCCCGTGGCCGGACTGCCCGGCGCAGGCCGCCTCGAAGTGCGCTTCGCGCCTTCGTGGCTCGGCTGGCTGCCGATGGTCTGGAGCGACTACTGGATCCTGAAGCTCGACCGCGACTACCAGGTGGCGCTGGTCGGCACACCCGACCGCGCGTACCTCTGGGTGCTGTCGCGCGCGCCGCGCCTGGACGCTGCGCTGCTCCAGGCCGAACTGGACTACGCGCGCAGCCTCGGCTTCGACGCCGACAAGGTGGTGCTGACCGGCAGGTAGCGCGACAGCTGCACCGGCAGCATGTCCGGCGCGGTGCAGTGGATGGCCTGCCAGCCGAAGGCGCGCGCCGCCTCGACATTGGCCGCCGAATCGTCGATGAACACGGTCTCGGCGGGGTCGAGCGCGTGGCGCACGGCCAGCACTTCGAAGATTTCACGATCCGGTTTGATGAACTTCACGTCGCCCGAGAACACGCCGCCGTCGAAGCGCCGCATGAACGCATGCCGCCGCTCGACCGCGCGCGCATACGGCGCCGGCATGTTCGACAGGTAATAGAGGCGCAGCGGCTGCCCGGCTTCGCGGTGGGCGAACAGCTCTTCGAGCATGTCGGCGGTCACGTCGATCGCCTCCAGGCGCTCGCCCAGCGTGCCGAGCATCGCGTGGAGCCGGTCGGCGGGCAGCGACAGCCGGGCCGCCATGCGGGCGATGGCGTCGTCCAGCGAGCGCGTGCCGCAGTCGAAGCCGGTCCAGTCGTCGTGGTGGAAAAGTGCCTTGCCCAGTGCCGCCGCGGCGGCCTCAGTGGGCGCATGGGGCGCGAGATGGGCCTGTACCAGCCTGGTGGGCTCCCATGCGAGAAGCACGGCGCCCAGATCGAAAACCACGTTCATGGCGCCATTGTTTCATGCGCCGGGCACCACGCTCACGCCATGGGTCCGGAGCGACAGCGTGGTCTGCGCGCCCGCCGCCAGTGGCTGCGACAGATCGGTCGACACCACGAAGACCGGCCCCAGCGTGGTGTCGAAGCCGTATTCGTAGAAGCTGCCAAGGTAGGCCGCCTTGCGCAGCGTGGCGGGCAAACCGTCGGCCGCACCGATCTCCCAGGCCTCGGGCCGTACGGCCACCTTCACCGTGCCGGGCGCCACCGCATGGCGCGGCTGCAGGCGCAGCGGGCCGAGCGTCACGCTGCCGTCGGCCTGCGCCACGGCGGGGAACACCATCGCTTCGCCCATGAAGCCGGCGACGAACTCGCTCTCGGGCCGTCCGTAGAGCTGTTCGGGCGTGCCGCGCTGGGCGATCACGCCGTGGTCCATCACGATGATCTGGTCGCTCACGGCCAGGGCCTCGCTCTGGTCGTGCGTCACGTAGGCCACCGTGAGCTTCAGCCGCTGCTGCAGCGCACGGATTTCCTCGCGCATTTCGCGGCGCAGGCGGGCGTCGAGGTTGGACAGCGGCTCGTCGAACAGCAGCACCGCAGGCTCCAGCACCAGCGCGCGCGCCAGCGCCACGCGCTGCTGCTGACCGCCCGAGAGTTCGCTCGGCAGCCGCTCGTCGAAGCCGACCAGGCCCACGCCCTTGAGCGCATCGCGCGCCCGCACGGTGGCCTCGTCCTTCTTCACGCCGCTCATGCGCAGGCCGTAGCCCACGTTCTCGATCACGTTCATGTGCGGAAACAGCGCGTAGCTCTGGAACATCATGCTCACGTTGCGCTCGGCCGGGCCCAGCGTGGTGACATCGCGCCCCCCCATGAGGATCGAACCCGAAGTGGGCGATTCGAGCCCCGCGATCATGCGCAGCGTGGTCGTCTTGCCGCAGCCCGAGGGGCCGAGGATGGTGGTGAGCGTGCCGACCGGCACCTCGAAGCTGATGCCCTTGACGGCCATCGGCCCGTTCTTGTCGGTGCCGTAGCGCTTGGTGACGTTGCGGAATTCGATGCCGTTGCTCATGTGTTGTTCTCTCGACTCAATGCACCGGCGCGGCCACGACCGGCACGCCCGCCGTGCGCCGCCCCAGCTTGCGCTCCCCGACCACGAACTGCACCAGCGCAATGGCCAGCGCCATCAGGACCATGAGCACCGTGCAGTAGGCCAGCGCGATGCCGTAGTCGCCGTTGCCGACGCGGCCGATGATGTAAGTGGTGGCCAGTTCGTTCTCGGCCGTGACCAGAAAGATCACCGCGCTCACTGTCGTCATCGCCCGCACGAAGCTGTAGACCAGCGCCGCCACCAGCGCCGGCTTGAGCAGCGGCAGCACCACCTTGAACAGCGTCTGCGAAGTCGAGGCGCGCAGCATCAGCGAGGCCTCGTCGAGCGAGCGGTCGAGCTGCTTGAAGGCCGCCGTGCCGGCCCGCACGCCCACCGGCAGGTTCCGGAACATGAAGCACAGCACGATGATGAGCCCCGTGCCCGTGAGCTCGAACGGCGGCACGTTGAAGGCCAGGATGTAGCTCACGCCGAGCACGGTGCCCGGAATGGCGAAGGCCAGCAGCGCGCCGAACTCGAAGACGCCCTGCCCCTTGAACTCGTTGCGCGCCAGCAGCCAGGCGATCAGCAGGCCGAGCGCCGCAGTGATGGGTGCCGAGATGCCCGCCAGCTTGAGCGTGGTGATCAGCGAGTTCCATGCCGTGCCGGCCCACACCAGGCCGAACTGGCCCCACTCGAGCGCGAACGCGCTCTTGAAATGATGGAGGGTGAAGCTGTAGTCGCGGCCCCAGGTCTGCACGAAGCCGCCCGCGAAGGCGAAGAGATAGACCACGGCGGTGAACGCGATCCACGGCAGCGCGATGCACTGGATGGTGCGGCGCACGCCGTCGGGCAGCGCCATCGCGATGCCGGTATCGCCCTTGCCGCTCACGGTGGTGTAGTTCTGCTTGCCGAGCAGGCCGCGCTGCAGCGCGAACACGCCGAGCGCGAACAGCGTCAGCACCCAGGCCAGCGAGGCCGCGCGGCCCTGGTCGTACTGCGCGCCGACGATGGCGAAGAAGATGTCGGTCGAGAGCACCGAGAACTGTCCGCCCACCACCACCGGGTTGCCGAAGTCCGCAATGCTCTCGATGAAGCCGACCAGGAAGGCGTTGGCCAGCCCGGGTTTCAGCAGCGGCAGCGTGACGGTGAAGAAGGTGCGGCGGCGATCGGCGCGCAGCATCTGAGCGGCCTCTTCCAGGCTGGGCGCGATGCCCTGCACCACGCCGCGCATGATCATGAAGGCGATGGGCGTGAAGGCGAACAGCTGCGCCACCAGCACGCCCGGCATGCCGTAGAACCAGCGCGTGGGTTCGATGCCGAACACGTTCTCGAGCAGCTGGTTGACGATGCCCGCGCGGCCGAACAGCAGGATCAGCCCCAGGCCCACCACGAAGGGCGGCGTGATGATCGGCAGCAGCGCCAGCACCCGCAATGCGCCTTGCCCGCGCTTGTTGCCGCGCTCGGCCATCAGCGCCATCAGCGTGCCGAGGAATGTGGTGCCCGCCGCCGTGAGCAAGGCCAGCACCAGCGTGTTCCATGCCACGCCGCAGCGCACGCCGCCCGCCAGGCAGCCCAGGCCCCAGATGCGTTCGGTGAACACGCGCGCGACGAAGGCGGTGATCGACCACTGCCCGTCTTCGTTGAAGAACGCGCCGGCCAGCGCCTTGCTCACCGGGTAGGCGATGAACAGCGCCATCAGCACGCCGCAGCCGATGACCGCGGCAGCCACGAACAGGTCGCCCTTGAAGAGGCCCAGCCGCGCGATGCCGAAGGCCGCCAGCAGCGTGAGCGCGGTGAGTGCCACGAAGCCGCCGGCGCCAATGCCGAACTGGTTGATCGCCAGCTCGCCGAACTGCGTCTCGAGGGCCGCGAAGCTCCAGCCGCGCGCGCCGATGGTGAAGCCTGCAATGGCCAGGCCGATGGCACCGATGGCGCCGCCCGCCAGCAGCCAGCGCCCCTGCGCCCGACCGGCCGGCAGCCAGGCACCGACGGCGCACATCGCCAGACCTGCGAGGCCGATGAAGAGCCAGCGGCGTCCTTGCGTGGCCGCCTGCATCAGGCCGTTGGCGCCCTCCGCCTGGCCAAAGACCTGCGGAACGGCTTCGTACCAGGTCGCATCCTGGATCGCATACCAGGGCAGCGCCAGATAGGCGGCGAGGCCCAGTGCGACCCAGGCCCAGATCCAGCGCTGCGAGCGCCGGGCGGCTGCCGCGGACGCCGGGTTGACCGGCGCGCCGCCGATGGGACGGGCTTTCACTTACCGGGGCAGCGAATTGACGTCTTTTTCCCAGCGCGCGATCAGGCGCCGGCGCTCGGCACTGGCGCCGTACTTGGCGTAGTCGTAGTTGATGAACCTGATCTTCTTGAAGTCGGGAATGCGCGGGTCGAGCTTGGCGTTCACGTTGCTCGGCAGCTGGAACTGCTTGTTGGCGGCACCGAGTTCCTGGGCGGCGGGCGTCAGCGCCCATTCGTAGAACTTCTTGGCGGCGTCGAGGTTGCGCGCGCCCTTGACGATGCTCATCGAGCCGATCTCGGCGCCGGTGCCGTCGCTCGGGGTGATGGTCTCGACCGGGAAGCCCTGCATCTTCTCGCCCGGGCCGTCGTGCACGAAGCTGATCGACACGGCCGTTTCGCCGCGCGCCACCGCCTTGATGGGGCCGGTGCCCGAGCGGGTGTACTGGCCCACGTTCCTGTGCAGCGCCTTGAGGTAGTCGAAGGCCTTGTCCTCGCCCATCAGCTGCACCAGCGTGGCGATCATGGTGTAGGCCGTGCCGCTGGAGGCCGGGTTGGCCACCTGGATGTCGCCCTTGTATTCGGGCTTGAGCAGGTCGGCCCAGGTCTTGGGCACGGGCAGTTTCTTCTTGGCGAGCAGCTCGGGGTTGTAGCCGAAGCCCAGCGGGCCCGAATAGATGCCGACCGTCTTGTAGCCCGACTGTTTGGCCTGCTGCTGGGCCCAAGGGTGCAACTGGGCCAGCGTGGGCGACTTGTATTCGAGCGTGAGGCCCTGCTCGGCCGCCTGCAGGTGCGGGTCACCCGTACCGCCAAACCAGACGTCGGTCTTGGGGTTGTCCTTCTCGGCGATCAACTGGGCCAGCGCCTCGCCCGAGCCCTTGAGCGACATGTTGATGCGCACGCCCGTGGTGCGGGCGTAGACCGTCGAGATCACGTTGCACCATTCGGCCTGGACCGAGCAGATCACGTTGACCGTCTGCGCCGATGCGGCGGCCGACAAACCCAGCAGCGCGGCCGCGGTAAGAATCTTCTTCATCTGGAATTCCCCTGCCTCATGCATAAAAAAAGGCCCTGCGGCCACAGGGCAGCGTAGCTTTAGTACAGGTCCGGCGAATCGGTACAAGTACCATCGCGACTGGCGCATCTGGCAATCTGGCATATGGCCTGCTCGGCACTCAGACAAAGGAAAGTTTTCTCATGAGCTTCGATCTCGTTCTGTTCGGCGGTACTGGCGATCTCGCGTGGCGCAAGCTCATGCCCGCGCTGTTCCAGGCATTCCGGCATGGCAGCCTGCCGCCAGACGGGCGCATTGTCGGGGTGGCGCGGGACGACCTGTCGGACGACCAGTACCGCGAGCTGATCCAGTCGCGCTTCAGCGCGGTCGAAGGGGCCAAGCGCCCGACCCCCGAGGAGTTCAAGAAGTTCGCGTCGATGCTGTACTACCTGCGCATGGACCTGTCGAAGCCCGACGACTACGCGCGGCTTTCCGACCTGCTCAAGCAGCGCGACGCCAAGACGATCGTGATGTACGTGGCCACGGCGCCCGCACTGTTCACCCAGGTGGTCGAGCAGATCGCCGCGGCCGGCCTCAACGGCCCGAAGACGCGCATCGTGCTGGAGAAGCCGCTGGGCCACGACCTCGCCTCCAACCGCGCCATCAACGCCGCGGTGGGCAAGGTGCTGGAGGAGAAGCAGGTCTTCCGCATCGACCACTACCTCGGCAAGCCCTCGGTGCAGAACCTGTTCGCCATGCGCTTCGGCAATGCGCTGTTCGAGCCCATCTGGCGCCGCGAGCACATCGCCAACATCCAGATCACGATCGCCGAAGACCTGGGCGTCGAGAAGCGCGGCGCCTTCTACGACCAGACCGGCGCGCTGCGCGACATGGTGCAGAACCATGCGCTGCAGCTGCTGTGCGCGATCGGCATGGAGCCGCCGATCAACTCGCATGCGGACGCCATCCGCGACGAGAAGCTCAAGGTGCTGCGCGCCCTCAAGCCCTGGACGCCCGAGACCCTGGGCCTGCATGTCGTCCGCGGCCAGTACACCGCTGGCACGGCCTACGGCGAGCGGGTGCAGGGCTACCGCGAGGAACCCGGCGTCGACCCCGAGAGCCGCACCGAGACCTTCGTGGCGCTGCGCACCGAGATCGCCAACTGGCGCTGGGCCGGCGTGCCCTTCTACATCCGCACCGGCAAGCGCCTGGCATCGCGCGATGCGCGCATCGAGGTCAACTTCCGGCCCACGCCGCATGCGATCTACCGGGCCCCCGCAGGCAACGTTAACAAGCTGGTGATCAACCTGCAGCCCAAGGACGGCCTGGAGCTGCACATGCTCGCCCAGGCCCAGGACAACCGCCAGCGCGCCAACGGCAACCAGAGCGCCGCCGCGCAACTGGCGCCGGTGCAGCTGGACCTGGACTTCGACAAGCGCTTCGGCGCCGAGCGCGTGGGGGCCTACGAGCGCCTGCTGCTCGACGTGATCGACGGCCGGCTCAACCTGTTCGTGCGCAGCGACGAGCAGGAAGAGGCATGGCGATGGGTGGAGCCGCTGATCGACAGCTGGGCCTCCGACGGGGGGCCGCGTCCCTACGCGGCCGGCACCTGGGGCCCGAGCGCATCGAGCGCGATGATCGCGCGCGACGGCTACGCCTGGGGCGAAGAGCAGTAGGCAGTCAGCCGAACTGGATGCAGCGCATGCTGAGCGTGCCCGACTGGAATCCTTCGTAGACCGTCTTCGCGCGCTCGCCGGCCCCTGCGGCGCCGAGGGCGTAGAGGAACGGAAAGTAGTGATCCGGCGTGGCGACGGCGGTGGACGCGCCTTCCAGCTTTTCATAGCCGACCAGTGCGCGGTCGTCGCGGCCGGCCAGCGCCGACTTCACCGCGTCGTCGAAGGACTGCGCCCAGGGACGGCTCGCTTTCGGTCCGTCGGCGGTCCCGCGGTCGGTGGCACGCAGGTTGTGCACCACGTTGCCGCTGCCCATCACGAGCACGCCCTTGTCTCGCAGGGCCGCCAGATCGCGGCCCACGGCGTAGTGAAAGGCGGCCGGCTTGTCGTAGTCGATGCTGAGCTGGAACACCGGAACGTCCGCCTTGGGGTAGAGGTGCTTGAGCACCGACCACGTGCCGTGGTCCAGGCCCCATTGCTCGGTGGCGATCACGGGGGTCTGCTTCACCGCGCCGACGGTTTCCCGGGCCAGCGCCGGGTGGCCGGGCGCGGGGTATTCGACGTCGAACAGCGCCTGCGGGAAGCCGCCGAAGTCGTGGATCGTCTTCGGCTTCGCCTGCATGCCGACGCCGGTCGCGCCCCGGCTCAGCCAGTGGGCCGACACGCTGAGGATGGCCACCGGCGGCGGAAGCTCCCTGCCCCACGCGGACAACCGGCGCGTGAAGGCGTTGTCGGCGATGGCGTTCATCGGCGTGCCATGGCCGATGAAGACGACCGGCATGCGCCGCGAAGGCGCACCGGCGGCCGCATGCGACAGCGTCGCGAGGGATGCCAGCGCAGCGGTTGCACCGAGCGCGGACGCCATCACGAAGCCTCTGCGGCCGAGTTCGGAGGGGGTCGATCGGTGAGCGGTGGAGAAAGTCGTCTGGCCTGCCATGGTGCCCTTGGGTCTGCCGCGTCACTGTGCAGCAGCGCCCGACACCGCGCAGTGCGTTTACGCACAGGTTGCAGCGGCTAGATGCGGCCCTCTTCCACCGCGTGGCAGGCCACTTGCACCCCCCTGATGCTCAGCAGCTTCGGCCGCTCCGACGAGCAACGCGCATTGGCATGCGGGCAACGCGGGTGAAAGGCGCAACCCGTCGGCGGATTCAGCGGATTCGGCACCTCGCCCTGCACCGGCGTGCGCGAGCGGCCCGTGTGCTTCATCTGCGGAATCGCGTCGAGCAGCATGCGCGTGTACGGGTGCTGCGGCTCGGCAAAGAGCTTCTGCTTGTCGGCCACCTCGACCAGCCGGCCCAGGTACATCACGCCGACCTGGTCGGCCACGTGACGCACCACCGCGAGGTTGTGCGAAATGAAGAGGTAGGTGAGGCCCTGCTCGCGCTGCAGGTCCTTCATGATGTTGAGCACCTGCGCCTGCACGCTCACGTCGAGTGCCGAGGTCGGCTCGTCGCACACCAGGAACTCGGGCTGCGTGGCGAGTGCCCGCGCGATCGAGATGCGCTGGCGCTGGCCGCCCGAGAACTGGTGCGGGTACTTGCTCATGTCGAGCGGCGAGAGGCCGACCGACTTGAGCAGTTCGCCCACGCGCTCGCGCAGCGCGGCCTTGTCGCTGATGATCTCGTGCTCGCGCAGCGGTTCGCCGATGATGTCCTCGACGATCCAGCGCGGGTTGAGGCTCGCGTAGGGGTCCTGGAAGATCATCTGGATGCGGCGGCGCAGCTTGCGGCCTTCGGGGGTCTTGAACGCGGCATGCGCGTCCTGTCCGTCGAACTGCAGGCCGCCGCGGGTCGGCGCATAGAGGCCGACCAGCAGGCGCGCCACCGTGCTCTTGCCGCAGCCCGATTCGCCGACCAGCGCGAGCGTCTTGCCGCGCTCGATGGAGAAGCTCACGCCGTCGACCGCGTGCAGCAGCACGCGCGGCTTGCGTTCGAGCACGCGGTTGAGCCAGGGCGGCGAGACGTCGAAGGTGCGGGCCAGGTCGTGGGCAACCACGAGCGGTTCGGCGGCCGCGTCCTTGCGGGGTTCGATCACGGCGCTCATCGCGTCACCTCGGCCACGGGCAAGGCCGCTTCGGGCGTGGCGCGCTCGCCGGCCGCCAGCGCATCGTGGTGCTTCGCCGCGATTTCGGCCTGGCCGACATGCGGGTCCGCAGCGTCGTGCAGCCAGCAGGCGGCGCGCGTGGCGCCCGCGTGCATCAGCTCGGGCCGCTCGGTCAGGCAGCGCGCAAAGGTGCGCGGGCAGCGCGGGTTGTAGGCGCAGCCGGTCGGAATGGCATTGAGCCGCGGCATGGCGCCGTCGATCTGGTTGAGCCGCTCGCGGTCGCTCGTCATGTCGGGAATCGAGGCCATCAGGCCCGAGGTGTAGGGGTGCGCCGGCTGGTGGATCACCTCGTGCACCGGGCCGATCTCGGCGATGCGGCCCGCGTACATCACGGCCACGCGGTCGCAGGTTTCGGCGATCACGCCCATGTCGTGCGTGATCAGCATCACGGCCGCGCCGCGGTCCTTGCAGATGCGCTTGAGCAGCTGGATGATCTGCGCCTGGATCGAGACATCGAGCGCGGTGGTGGGCTCGTCGGCCACGATGAGCTTGGGCTCCGCCGCAAGCGCCAGCGCGATCACCACGCGCTGGCGCATGCCGCCCGAGAACTGGTGCGGAAAGTGGTCGATGCGCTGCTCGGCCGCGGGAATGCCGGTGTCCTGCAACAGGCCGATGGCGCGACGGCGCGCTTCGGATTCCGTCACGGGCAGGTGGGTGCGGATGGTCTCGACCAGTTGCCGGCCCACGGTATAGAGGGGGTTCAGCGAGGTCAGCGGGTCCTGGAAGATCGCGCCGATCTTGCGGCCGCGGATGGGGCGCATCGCGTCGAAACCGAGGTTGTCGATGCGCTGGCCGTCGAGCAGGATCTCGCCGCCGGCCACGCGGCCCGGCGGTTCGAGCAGGCCGATGATGGCCGCGCCCGTGAGCGACTTGCCGGCGCCCGATTCGCCCACCACGCCGAGGATTTCCCCGGGCGCGATGTCGAAGGAAATCTTGTCGAGCGCACGCAGCGTGCCGCGGCGGTGCGGAAACTCGACGACGAGGTCTTTGACCTGGAGCAGCGTCATGGTGGCGTTCTCCTTTTCTCTTCAGCGCAAACGCGGGTTGAGCGCGTCGCGCAGCCAGTCGCCGAGCAGGTTCACGCTGAGTGCGATCAGCACCAGCATCAGGCCCGGAAACACCGTGATCCACCATTCGCCCGAGAACAGGTACTGGTTGCCGATGCTGATGAGCGTGCCCAGCGAGGGCGAGGTCGGCGGCACGCCGACGCCGAGGAACGACAGCGTGGCCTCGGTGATGATCGCGGTGGCGACCTGGATGGTGGCCAGCACCATCACCGGCCCCATCACGTTGGGCAGCACGTGGCGCAGCATGATGCGCAGCGGCGCGACGCCGGTCACGCGGGCGGCCTGCACATATTCCTTGTTGCGCTCCACCAGCGTGGAGCCGCGCACCGTGCGGGCGTACTGCACCCAGCCGGTGAGCGAGATGGAGATGATCAGCACGCCGAAGGCCAGCGATTCGTGTGCGCCGGGAAATAGCGCGCGGCCGACGCCGGCGATGAGCAGCGCGACCAGGATGGGCGGGAACGACAGCATCACGTCGCACACCCGCATCAGGAAGGAATCGAGCCAGCCGCCGAGGAAGCCGGCGAGCAGGCCGAACACCACGCCGACGGCGACCGACAGCACGACCGACACCAGGCCGACGACCAGCGAGATGCGCGCGCCGTGGATGACGGCCGAGAGAATGTCGCGGCCCTGGTCGTCGGTGCCGAGCAGGTATTTGGACGAGCCCTCGGCGGTCCATGCCGGCGGCAGGCGGGCATCGCCGAGTTCGAGTGTGGCGAGGTCGAAGGGGTTGTGCGGCGACACCCAGCCTGCGAACGCCGCGCAGAACACGCAGACCAGCGCGATCAATGCCGCCGCCATCGCCACGGGCGAGGTCCGGAAGCTGTAGCCGACATCGCTGTCGAGCCAGCGGGCAAGTGTTTTTTTCATCGTGTGGCAAAAGGAATGGGCCCGCAGGAAGCGGGCCCATGGTCAGGCCGCCGGGGCGGCCGTCGTTGCGGTCAGGGCTTGATGCTGATCCACTTGAAGAACATGAAGTTATCGGCGAGCTGCACCAGCTCGACCTTCTTGCTCACGCCCCAGGCCAGCGACTGCTGGTGCAGCGGCAGGTGGCCGATGTCGTCGGAATGGAGCTTGAAGGCCTCCTTGATCAGCTCGCTGCGCTTGGCCTTGTCGGTCTCGGACTGGATCTTCTTGGTGAGTTCGTCGAGCTTCGGATTGCAGTAGGCCCCCAGGTTGAACTGGCCCGTGCCCTTCTCGTCCGGACAGGCCGTGAGCGAGCTCAGCGCGTTGTGCGCGTCGTAGGTGGTCGGCGTCCAGCCCAGCATGTAGAAGCTGGTGTCGCGGCGCAGCACCTTGGGGAAGTAGGTGCCCTTGGTTTCCGCGGCGAGGTTGATCTTGACGCCGATCTTCGCGAGGTTGGCGGCCACGCTCTGGCAGATCTGGCCATCGTTCACGTAGCGGTCGTTCGGGCAGTTCATCGTCACCTCGAAGCCGTTCGGGTAGCCCGCCTCGGTCATCAGCTTCTTGGCGGCTTCGACGTCGTAGGGCAGGCGCTTGTCCTGCTCGGCGGTCCAGCCATTGATGCCGGGACCGACAAGGAGGCCGGTGGGCCGCGAGGCGCCGCGCATCACGGTGCGCTGGATGCCGGCGATATCGATGGCCTGGTAGAAGGCCTGGCGGACACGCTTGTCCTTGAACGGGTTCTTTCCCTTGATGTTCGAGTACTGCAGCTCGTCGCGCTTCTGGTCCATGCCCAGGAAGATGGTGCGCAACTCGGGGCCGGTGATCACGCGCGCATTGGGGCTCGCGTTGATGCGGGCGATGTCCTGCACCGGCACCGGCTCCATCACGTCGACTTCGCCCGAGACCAGCGCAGCGACGCGGGTGGCGGGGTTGGCGATCGGCGTGTAGATGATCTCCTGCGCGTTGCCTTCGATCTTGCCCCAGTAGGTGCCGTTGCGCGTGAACACGGTGCGCACGTTGGGCTGGCGCTCGCGCACGCGGAACGGGCCTGTGCCGTTGGCGCGGAACGAGGCGGCGTTCTCGATGCCCTTGCGGCGGTCGACCGGCTTGGTGGCCTGGTTGGCTTCGCACCACTTCTTGCTGAGGATCATGATCTGCGTGATCACGTCGGGCAGGATCGGGAAGGCTTCGCGGGTCTCGATCTCGACGGTGAGGTCGTTGACCTTGCGCACTTCCTTGATCTCGCTCACGTGCGCCTTCATGTCGGAGCCTTCGCCGGCCGCGCGGCCGAAGCTGAACACCACGTCGTCCGCCGTGAAGGGGGTGCCGTCATGGAACTGCACGCCCTTGCGCAGCTCGAAGCGCCACACCGTGGGCGTGGTCTGTTTCCAGCTGGTGGCGAGCAGCGGGGCCAGGCTCAGATCCTTGTTGCGTCCCACGAGAGTTTCATAGACGTTGGAGGTCACGCTCAACTGCAGCGATTCGTTGAGCGAGTGCGGGTCGAGCGACAGCGCGTCGCCCTGGTTCGCGATCCGGACGGTCTGCGCACTGGCGACCAGGCTGATGGCGCTCAGGGCGCACAGGACGGCGGCCGCGGCCACGCTCTTCTTGAAACTCATGGGAACTACTCCTCGGGTTGGATCAAACACATCAAGAGGCCGCGGTGGCGGCTGCTTTCGCTGGCTGCCTGCTGCGGGTAGCGGCAAGCGGCATGCCCTGCTCGATCAGGCCCGCATGCAGTGCGGCGCCAAGCGGCAGGATCTCGTCATTGAAGTCGTAGCGGCTGTTGTGCAGGAAGGCGCCGCTGCGGGCGTCCTGGCCGATGCGCAGGTAGGCGCCGGCCTTCTTCTGCAGCATGAAGGAAAAGTCTTCGGCGCCCATGCTGGGCTCCAGGCTGCGCTCGACGTTCTTCGCGCCGACCAGCGACTCGGCCACGTCGGCCGCGAACATCGCCTCGGGGGCGGTGTTGATGGTGGCCGGGTAGATGCGCTCGTACTTGATCGTCGCGGTGGCGCCGAAGCCGGCGGCGATGGCCGTGCACAGCTCGGACAGGCGCTGCTCGACTTGCGCCTGCACGCGCGCGCTGAAGGTGCGCACGGTGCCGACCAGCGTGGCCTCGCCCGGAATCACGCTCATCGCGCCGAGGTCGCCCGCCTGCACCGCGCAGATGCTGACGACGGCCGCGTCGATGGGGCGCACGCTGCGCGACACGATGGTCTGCGCCGCGGTGATGATGTGTGCGGCGACCACCACGGGATCGACGGTCTGGTAGGCATGCGCGCCGTGGCCGCCCTTGCCCTTGATCTCGATCGTCACGCGATCGGCTGCGGCCATCATCGCGCCGCGGTTGATGCCGACCGTGCCGACCGGCATCGCGGGCCAGTTGTGCATGGCGTAGACGGATTGCACCGGGAAGCGGTCGAACAGGCCGTCTTCGATCATCACGCGCGCGCCGGCGAAGCCCTCCTCGCCGGGCTGGAAGATCAGCACCGCAGTGCCGTCGAAGTCGCGGGTCTCTGCGAGGTAGCGCGCGGCGCCGACCAGCATGGCGGTGTGGCCGTCGTGGCCGCAGCCGTGCATCAGGCCGTCGTTGGCGGAGCGCCAGCCGAAGTCGTTGTCCTCGCGCATGGGCAATGCGTCCATGTCGGCACGCAGGCCGATCATGCGGCCGCTGGCGGTGGATTTGCCGCGGATCACGCCGACCACGCCGGTCCTGCCGATGCCGTCGTGGATCTCGTCCACGCCGCAGGCGCGCAGCGCCTCGCGCACGCGGCCTGCCGTGTAGACCTCTTCGAAGCCGAGTTCGGGGTGCGCATGCAGATCGCGGCGGAAGGCCGTGATCTCGGGGTAGAAGCTCGCGATGTGTGCGAACGCCCTTCCGGACGCCTGGAGGCGCGGAGCCGCTGCTGTCGTCGTCATTTCAGTTTCCCATAGCGCCAAGCGCCACCCGCAGCCCATGAAGCCGGCATGGCCAGTTCGCGAGACACCGCGGAACCGGCTTTGCCGGGCCGCTGGTGTCGCCCCCGGCGAGGGGGTGGGCGAAGCGACGCGAAGTGCGCGAAGCCTGGGGGAATTTCATTTCAATGTCCTCCTGCCTTGCCCACGCGCAGACGCGGATCGACCACGAAGTACAGCAGGTCGACCACGAGGTTGATCACCACGAAGATCAAGGCAATGAGGCACAGGTACGCGGCCATCACCGGGATGTCGGCAAAGGTCACGGCCTGGATGAACAGCAGGCCCATGCCGGGCCACTGGAACACCGACTCGGTGATGATGGCAAAGGCGATGAGGCCGCCGAGCTGCAGGCCGGTGATGGTCATCACCGGCACCAGCGTGTTCTTGAGCGCGTGGCCGAAATGGATGGCGCGGTTCGAGAGGCCGCGGGCCCGTGCGAACTTGATGTAGTCGGTGCGCAGCACCTCGAGCATTTCCGCGCGCACCAGTCGCATGATCAGCGTGAGCTGGAAGATCGCGAGCGTCACCGCCGGCAGCACGATGTGGTGCCAGCCATCGGCCTTGAAGAGGCCGCTGCTCCACCAGCCGAACTGCACGGTCTCGCCGCGCCCGAAACTCGGGAACCAGCCCAGCAGCACCGCGAAGACGAGGATCAGCAGGATGCCGATCAGGAAAGTGGGCAGCGACACCCCGAGCAGCGAAACGGTCATGAACACCTGGCTCATGAAGGTGCCGCGGCGCAAGGCCGTGTAGACGCCCATCGGGATGCCGACGAACAGCGCCAGCGTTGCCGCCACGAGCGCGAGCTCGAGCGTGGCCGGAAAACGCTCGCCGATCAGGCGCGACACCTTGGCGCCCTGGCGCAGGCTCAAGCCGAATTCGCCCTGTGCGGCGTTGACGAGAAAGTGCCAGAACTGCACGAAGAAGGGCTTGTCGAGCCCCAAGGCAGAGCGCAGTTCCCGAATCTGCTCGGGCTTGGCATCCTGGCCCAGCAGGAACACGACGGGGTCGCCGACGTATTGAAACAAGAGAAAGGCAATGAACGCAACCGCGATCATCACGATCACGGCCTGGATCAGGCGACGCAGTACAAAGGCAATCATTCAGCAAACAAAGTGATCGGGCATGCTAGCAGTGCAAGGTGCGTGCCCGCACGGGGGTTCCCCGGGGGTGCACACAGATGGTGCTCTTTGCCAACACCTTGCGTCTCGGCCGCGTCGGAACGAAAAAAGCCACCCGACTTGCGTCGGGTGGCTTTCGAGCTTTTGGCTTCGAAGCTGGCTTACGCCAGCGTCAAATCAGAAAGCGTGACGGATACCGAAGTCGTAGCCGGTCGAGGTCTTCGGGGTGAAGACACCCGTGGTCACGAAGGCCGGGCCGCCAACGGTCAGAGCTGCACCGTTCTTGTTGCTCACACGAGCGATCGTTGCGTACAGAGCCGTGCGCTTCGACAGGTTGTGCACGTAGCCGAGTGCCAGCTTGTTGGCCTTCGGGTCAGCAACGGTAGGAGCGAACAACACCACAGGCGCGTTGTTGTCGTACTTGACGTGCGAGTACGAAGCACGGATCAGGCCAGCACCGACCGGCACGGTCACGCCGAGCAGGTAGCCGGTCAGGTCGATGTCAGGACGGCCGCCCAGGAACGGTTCGACTTCGTAGTCGACCTTGTTCTTGGCCTTCGACACTTCACCGAAGAGCTTCACAGGACCGAAGTCATACGAAGCGCCGAGGTTGAAGGTGTTGACCTTGGTGGTCGTGCCGACGTAGTACTGGTCGCCAACGGTGCTGCTGCCATACGACGCTGCAACGTCCAGAGGACCGTTTGCATAGCCGAAGCGGCCACCGATGTAACGACCTTGACGCGCGGTATTCGCGGTCGCGGGCGTAGCGGTGCCGGGGCTGAACTTGGTCTTCTCGCTGAAGGCGTACATCACCTGGCCGTAGAAACCACCCAGGTTCGGCGGCAGGAAGTAGCCGATGCTGTTGCTGGCGCGAACGTAGTTGCTGGTGCCGACGTTGGTGAACGCGCCGGTGGAAGCTGCGGGGGTACCGAAGGCGCCGAAGGCGGTGTTTGCCGTCGAAACCAGGTTGGTGCCAACGCCGTTGGTGCCGAACGGATCGAACACGGTGTCGTTCCAGAAGGTCGGGGTGTAGTCACGGCCGAGGCGGACTTCACCGAAACCACCCGACAGGCTCACGGTCGAGCGACGAGCGAACGTCGCAACGCCTTGCTGGCCGTCGTCGTTGCTGATCGGGGCTTCGAGCCAGAAGCTGGCTGCCAGGCCACCACCGAGGTCTTCCGTGCCACGGAAGCCCAGACGGCTGGAGTTGTAGCCCGAGTTAGCCAGTTCGCGACGGCTTGCCTTGACGCTGCCCTGGTTCAGGTAGAACGGATTCAGGAACGTAGCACCGTTCAGGTCACGCGAGGTGCTCGAGTAGCCGCTGATCGACGCGTCGACCACACCAAACAGCGTGACGGACGACTGAGCCGAGGCAACACCGGCAACAGCCAGGGCAGCCAGAGCAACTAGAGATTTTTTCATTGCAAGTTTCTCCAAGGTTAAACATAGGGCTCCGGTGCGAAGGGCTCACCGTGACTGGCACATTTTTGTGCTCCCACCGGACCCCGGGCCAACCTCCTTTTGGGAAGTTGATGCTATTGCACCAGAGCCGCTGCGGCAGGGCAAAACAAATCGCCCGAAATCTTGGATGGCCCGCGCGTTTCGTTGCAGTCCTGCAACAAAGGACTTAGACCTCCTGTCACACCACGATGTGAAACAAGACCGCCGGTCCTTGCAGCTTTCCCGGGGTGCGTTCAAATAGGCGCATGACGTTCCTGCTAGACCCCGCCCTGACCGCAGCAGATGCGGCATTGCGCACGCTGTTTGCCCGCCCCCACGCCACCCGGGCCATGCCCCTCCCAACCCAGACGCCCGTCGCAATGGACGAACGGGCGCGGCGCAACGCCGGCGCATTGATGCGCGTGAATCACGTGGGCGAAGTCTGTGCCCAGGCGCTCTACACCGCCCAGGCGGCCGTGGCACGCGATCCGGCCCTGCGCGCCCAGTTCATCGCGGCGGCACATGAGGAAACCGATCACCTGGCCTGGACACGGCAGCGGTTGGATGAACTCGGCGCACGGCCTTCGCTGTTGAATCCGCTCTGGTACGCCGGGGCTTTCGGACTGGGCCTCGTCGCCGGGCGCCTCGGCGATCCGCTCAGCCTGGGCTTCGTTGCGGAAACCGAGCGCCAGGTGGAGGCCCATCTCGACAGCCACCTGGACCGGCTTCCGCCGTCCGACAGCGCCTCCAGGGCCGTCGTCGAGCAAATGAAGCTCGACGAAGCGCGCCATGCGGCGCAAGCCGTCGATGCCGGTGCGGCCGAACTGCCGGCACCCGCCAAGGCCTTGATGCGCCTGGCCTCTCGTGTGATGACCACCCTGGCGCACCGAATCTAGGGCGCGCGACCTCAGGTTTCGATCAGATCGAAGCTGGTGGTGATCTCGGCCGTCTTCGCCAGCATGATGCTGGCCGAGCAATAGGTTTCGTGGCTCAGCGCAATCGCGCGCTCCACCGCGGAGGCTGGAATCCCCTTGCCCGCCACGGTGAAGTGCATATGGATCTTCGTGAAGACCTTGGGGTCCTTTTCCGCGCGCTCGCTGGTCAACTTGACGCTGCAGCGTTCGACGCGATGGCGCCCCCGCTTCAATATCAGCACGACGTCGTAGGCGGTGCAGCCGCCCGTGCCCGCAAGCACCGTCTCCATCGGCCTCGCCGCGAGGTTCTGCCCGCCGTTCTCCGGTTTGGCCGCGTCAGGTGCGCCATCCATCATCAGGACGTGGCCACTGCCCGTTTCGGCGACAAAGCCCATGGCCGAACGCGTCCCCGCGTCGCCGGTCCAACTTACTGTGCATTCCATGATTCTTCGGATTCCAGTCAGGATGGCTGGCAAAACACGTGCCAGCGTCGATTTGTGTGGGAAAAGCGTCACTCGCTTGTTGCAATGCAACAAACAGTCGATATACTTTATTTCATTGCGCAAACGTATGCGCACCCAGTTGTCTCCTCCACCCTTCCAATTGGTGGATTTAGCCCCGAGCTGCAAAGCTCGGGGCTTTTTTCTTTCCGATGTCCATGATGTCGGCACCACTCTAGTTCCCATCGCGAAAGGGCAACTGCTCTGGCTGCCCTGGCTGTTGCCGGTGTTGCCTCGGCTCAGTCGTCCGTCACGCTGTTTGGTGTGGTCGACGCGTCGATCAGCGGCTACTCGTCCACTTCGCGTGACCTGAACACCGGCGTCCGGTACGTCAACGGTTTTCCGGTCGCCAACCCGTTCTACGTGAATCAGGGCAGCGTCAAGGTCAGCCGTACCGCTCTGGCGAACTCGGGCTACAACTCCAGCCGCCTGGGCTTCCGTGGCACGGAAGACCTCGGTGGTGGCCTGGCAGCCAGCTTCTGGCTCGAAGCTCCGGTCACCAATGATGACGGCACGACCGGCGTTGCGACGTTCGCTCGTCGCTCGACGGTGAGCCTGTCGGGTGGTTTCGGTGAAGTTCGCCTGGGTCGTGACTACACCCCGACCTTCTGGAACGACACCGTGTTCGATCCGTTCGGCACCAACGGCGTGGGCAGCAACCTGATCTCGACGGCCAGCGGTTTCAACACCGCAGGCGGTTCGGGTGGCTTCGGAGGTAACCCCAACTACGTTCGCGCCAGCAACTCGATCGGCTACTTCCTGCCGCCGAACCTGGGGGGTTTCTACGGTCAAGTGATGTACGCGTTCCATGAACAGGACAAGTACGACAACGGCAACTTCACGCCGAAGACTGGCACAGGCTTCGTTCTGAACCCGAAGACCGGCGCAATCGAACAAGCCAGCGCTGCCAAGAGCCGCACTGGCCGTTACGTCGGCGGCCGTTTCGGCTATGCGAATGGCCCCCTGGACGTTGCAGCGTCGTATGGCAGCAGCACCTCCGGCGATCAGTACTATGCCGGCACGACCGACTCGGTCAAGACTCTGAACCTCGGCGCTTCGTATGACTTCGGTCCCGTGAAGCTGTTCGGTGAAGTGTCGCGCGTCAAGAACACCCGCGACTACGAAAACGAACCGCTGTTCGGCACCGGCCAACCTGACGTGAGCCTGAAGGGCTACCTGCTGGGCGTGACCGTGCCCGTCGGTGCTGGCCTGATCCGCGCTGCGTACTCGCGCGTCAAGTACGACCTGAATACGGTCCAGCCGCTGTTCACGTTCACGCCTGCCACGCCTGATCCGAAAGCCAACAAGCTGGCCATCGGCTACGTGCACAACCTCTCGAAGCGCACGGCTCTGTACGCCACGGTGGCTCGCGTGAGCAACAAGAACGGTGCAGCCCTGACCGTTGGCGGCCCGGCGTTCATCAACACCGGCGTCTTCACCCCGAAGACCTCGACCGGCTACGACTTCGGCATCCGTCACGCTTTCTGATCCGGGCCTGATTCTCATGCTGGCTCACGCCAGTTCGAATCGACAAAACCTCCAGTCGCCCAGCTCACGCTGGGCGGCTTTTTGTTCTTTCTCAGCTCATCCGGCCACGCCTGCTTTGCAGCAGCCCCACGTTCATTTCTCCGCTCAGCACCGATGCGTAGAAACGCTCGACCATGTTGACGCTCGTTCGCGCATTGCGCGCCAAGGTCAGCATATCGATCCCCTGCCCATACAGAAGCCGCAACGTGATTGCGGTATGGCGCAGGCAGTACAGCGTCCTCGATTGACCCAGCGGCCCTTTTTCGAGCCCCGTCTTTTCGAGCACCCAGTGAAAGAAGAAGTTGAGCACCGCCAGTGCGTGCTCCCGGTTTTTCAAGTGCGGCAGGAAGATGTAGTCTTCCGCCCCGCCAAAACCATGCGCGCGGCGATAAGCGAGCAAACATTCATAAACCCGGACGGCCGGACACAAGCTCACGATGGGCTGGCTGTGCCGCTTGGTCTCCGGCAGGTTCATTCGCAGATAGACATGCTTGCCGCGCACGACCTCGATGTGCCTGTGCTTCATGAGCTTGATGTCGCTCGGACGAACGAAGGTGTTCACCATCCAGCGGATCAACCAGGGCAACTCGTCGGGCATGACGAGCAACTCGCGCGCAATCCAGAATCGCTCGCCAGCCGACAGCCGATCGAGCACCGGATGCGAGTGTCCGCGCAAGCCGCGCGCGGCGGCGACCAACGCCCGGTACTCCGCAACACTGAAGCTGCCGCGCGGCTGACTGCGCACCTTGATCTTCGGAAACGCAGGCGCGTCAAGCAGCACGCCGGTGTGTACGCCATGCATCACGACCTTGCGCAGCAGCACCAGGTACTGGGCGATCGTCGTGCTTGTGAAGCCTTGTGCTCCCAGGTGATCGATCAAGCGTTGCGCATCGGCTGTCGCAAATGCTCTCGCAGGCAAATCACCCAGCAGTGGAATGATGTGCGCGCGCAATCTGTTGCCCATCACCTGCCATGTGGGTCGTCCGATTTCGTTTCGCTGAACGCGTGCGGCCTCGGCTTTCATCAGCCCTTCGGAAAGGTCACTGACACAGACTGATAACAAATTTTGCTCATTTGTTATTTGATTAGCGGGCGCAGGAATCGCGGAATAGCTGCGCGTTAAAAAACCCGAATCATTCGCTGCCGGGACTCTGGGAAAGAGAGTTATGACATTTGTGTCCATGTCTTCTCTCGTAAGCAATCCCAATGCCTCTTATCATCAACAGTTAGCAAACGAAAACTCCCTTGAAAAAAATCATGCGCGATGCGCCTCTTCATTCGGCGTTGACGCCCGCCGACTATCTCAGAAAAATTCTCAACGCCCGGGTCTACGACGTCGCTGTCGAGTCCGCGCTCGAGAAAGCGCGCGCACTCAGCGAGCGGCTCGGCAACACCGTGCTGCTCAAGCGCGAAGACCAGCAACCCGTGTTCAGCTTCAAGCTGCGAGGTGCGTACAACAAGATGGCGCACTTGAGTGCCGCGCAATTGGCGAGCGGCGTGATCTGCGCATCGGCAGGCAACCATGCACAAGGCGTCGCGCTTGGCGCGCGCAAGCTCGGCACACGCGCAGTGATCGTCATGCCGGTGACCACACCCAAATTGAAGATCGATGCCGTGCGCGGCTTTGGCGGCGAAATCGTCTTGTACGGCGACAGCTATTCGGACGCGTATCTGCACGCACTCGAATTGCAAAAGCAGCAGAACCTGACCTTCGTTCATCCCTTCGACGATCCGGATGTCATTGCAGGCCAGGGCACCGTCGCCATGGAAATCCTGCGGCAGCACCAAGGCCCGCTCGATGCCGTCTTCGTTGCCATCGGCGGCGGCGGATTGATTTCCGGCGTGGCCAACTACATCAAGGCCGTTCGTCCCGAGATCAAGGTGATCGGCGTCCAGATGAACGATTCCGACGCGATGATGCAATCGGTCGCAGCGCAGCAACGCGTGAACCTGCCCGATGTCGGCTTGTTCTCCGACGGCACCGCCGTCAAGCTGGTCGGCGAGGAAACCTTCCGCATTGCCAAGGAGCTGGTCGACGAATACATCGCCGTCGACACCGACGCCGTGTGCGCCGCCATCAAGGATGTGTTCGTCGACACGCGCAGCATCGTCGAGCCGGCAGGTGCGCTGGCGGTTGCGGCGATCAAGCAGTACGTGGCCGGGCACGGCCGCCATGGCGAGACCTACGCGGCCATCCTGTGCGGCGCCAACATGAACTTCGACCGGCTGCGCTTCGTGGCCGAGCGCGCCGAGGTCGGCGAGGAACGCGAGGCCTTGTTCGCCGTCACGATTCCCGAAGAGCGCGGCAGCTTCCGCCGCTTCTGCGAACTGGTCGGCGAACTGCCCGCCGGCGAACCCGACTCGGCCGGGGGCGCACCACGCAACGTGACGGAGTTCAACTACCGCATCAGCGACGCGGCCAAGGCGCACGTGTTCGTCGGTCTCACGACGTCGGCGCGCGGCGAGTCGGCGACCATTGCCCAGAACTTCAGCGACCATGGCTTCGACGCGCTCGACCTCACGCACGACGAGCTCGCCAAGGAGCACTTGCGGCATCTGGTGGGCGGACGCACGGGCCTCGCGCACGACGAGCGCCTGCTGCGCTTCGTGTTCCCCGAGCGCCCCGGTGCGCTGCTCAAGTTCCTGAGCCTGATGCGACCAAACTGGAACATCAGCCTCTTCCACTACCGCAACCAGGGCGCCGACTACGGCCGCATCCTGGTGGGCCTGCAGGTGCCGGCGGGGGATGCCACGGCCTTCGACGAATTCCTCGAGAACCTGGGCTACCCCTACGTCGAGGAAACGGCCAACCCGGCCTACCGGCTGTTCCTTCAGGCCTGAAGCGCGCGGCCCAAGAAAAAGCCGGCACGAAGCCGGCTTCTTCTTTGTCGATGCCCCCTACTGCACGGCACCCGGTGCCGGCGCCTGCCCTGGCGGCGGCGGCGCCGTCTCGGGCGGAGGTGCCGGTGGCGCCACCACGGCAGGCATGGTGGACGGCAACAGCCCCGCCGGCCGCTGCGCCGGAACCGGAACCGGCGCCGGCGATGCGGCCGCGATCGGCGGCGCCGGGAGGCCGACACTGATCGGCGCACGCACCGGCAGCTGCAGCGTGAACGCCGCCGGCCCATCGGCCTGGGCACCGAGCGTGGCCGCCCGCACGCCCACCGACTGCAGCACGTAGTTGTCGCCGACACGCGAGCCGACGCGGAACGGCCGGGGCGGCTTGCCATCGATGGCGATCAATGCAGCGCCCTGGCTCGAAGGATCGGCCACCACGCCCACCAGCGCGAAGCGGCTGGCCGCTTCGGGTGCCGCAGGCGCGGTGTTCTGCACGGAGACCACGCCGAGCAACCGCCCGACCGCCTCGGCATCGGCCGAGAACGAGGGTCGCGGCATCGCCGCGGCAGCGGCCACGGCATCGGTCGGCGATGCCAGGCGCAAGGCCCAGAACACCGCGGCGCCGGCAGCCAGCGCCCAAAGCCCCGCCGTTGCAAGTGGGGCATGCCAGCGGGCAGCGGAGTAAGGACTTGTCATGGCCGCGGATTATCATGCAGCGCGCTTTCCGAATCATGTCGCCCAACCTATGAACAAATTCCTTCGTGCCGCCTCCCGGACCGCCCAGCGCGGCTTCACGCTGATCGAACTGATGGTGGTGCTGGTCATCATCGGCGTGCTGGCCGCGTTGATCGTGCCGAACGTGATCGAGCGTGCCGACGATGCCCGCGTGACGGCCGCCCGCACCGACATCAACAACCTGATGCAGGCGCTCAAGCTCTACCGCCTGGACAACCAGCGCTACCCGACGGCCGAGCAGGGCCTGCAGTCGCTGCTGACGCGACCGACCACCGGCCCGGCCGCACCGAACTGGAAGCCGTACGTCGAAAAGCTGCCCAACGATCCCTGGGGCCATCCTTACCAGTACCTGAACCCGGGCATCAAGGGCGAAATCGACGTGCTCTCGTTCGGCGCCGATGGTCAGAACGGCGGCGAGGGCAAGAATGCCGACATCGGCAGCTGGCAATAGCAGCCGTACCGCGCGCGGCTTCACGCTGCTCGAGTTGATCGTGGTGATCGCGATCATCGCGATCGCCACCGCCAGCGTGAGTTTCGCGATGCGCGACAGCCAGGCGGCCTCGCTCGACCGCGAGGCCGACCGGCTCGCCGCCCTTCTCGAATCCGCCCGCGCCCAGTCACGGGCCAGCGGTGTCGCGGTGCGCTGGCGGCCCATCGAGGGCAGCTTCGTCTTCGACGGCCTGGCGGCCGATGCGCTGCCCAGCGGCTGGGTCGCGGAAGGCATCAGCGCCCAGGCCTCGCTCGCCAACGGCACCCTGGTTCCCACGTTGCAGCTCGGCCCCGATCCGATCATCGCGGCGCAGCAGATCACGCTCTATTCGGCCGGCCCGCCCGCGCGCGCGCTGCGCATCGCCACCGACGGGCTGCGCCCCTTCACCGTCTCGCCCGTGCCATGAGATTGCGGTGCGCGCCGGCCGCGAGCGGCTTCACGCTGATCGAAGTGCTGATCGCGCTCGGCATCGTCGCGCTCGCGCTGGCGGCGGGCTCGCAGGCCACGATGTCGCTCACGCGCAATGCGCAGCGCCAATCCGACCTGGTGCTGGCCGACCTGTGCGCGGAAAACGAACTCGCCAAGGCCCGACTCGCGCGGCAGATGCCCGCCGTGGGTGACTCGGGCTCGATCTGCGTGCAGGCCGGCATCTCGTTCAACGTGACGACCTCGACCGTGCCCACGCTCAACCCGAACTTCCGGCGCGTCGACGTGCAGGTGCGCGACGAGGCCAACTCGCCGATCCTGCGCATTTCGACCGTGGTGGGGCGTTTCTGATGCTCACCCCCAGGCCGCGCGGCTTCACGCTGATCGAGCTGCTCGTGGCCATCGCGGTGATGGCCCTGCTCTCGCTCGTGAGCTGGCGCGGGCTCGACAGCATGTCGCGCGCCACCACGCAGAACCAGCAGCGCGCCGACGCCATCCTGACCCTGCAGGCCACGCTCGCGCAATGGGGCGCCGACCTCGACGCGGTGACTTCGCTGGCGCAGACCCGCCCGATCGACTGGGACGGCCGCGTGCTCCGGCTCACGCGCCGCGGCAGCGATCCCTCCGCACCGGCGATGCTGGTGGTGGCCTGGACGCTGCGGCCCGGCGCCGACGGCGCTCGCTGGCAGCGCTGGCAGTCGCAGCCCTTCACCACGCGCGGCGAATGGCAGCAGGCCTGGAACCTTGCCGCATCCTGGGCACAGGACGGCGGCGCGCCATCCGGCGGCTACACCGATGTCGCGCTGATGCCTGCCATCGGCTGGCAGCTCTACTACTTCCGCGAGAACAGCTGGGTCCCGGCGAGCTCGCTGCCCGCCGTCCCCGCCAATCCGGCCAACCCCGCGGGCCCCGTCGTCAACATGCCCGACGGCGTGCGCCTCGTGCTCAGCCTGCCGCCCGGCGAGGGGCTCTCGGGCACGCTCACGCGCGACTGGGTCAAGCCGACCGTGGGAGCGCCGCGGTCATGACGAAGCGCGCCCCCGCATTCTTCGCGAACCGCGCGCGCCGCCAGTCCGGCGCCGCGCTGCTCGCCGCGATGCTGACGGTGATGCTCGTCGCCACCTTCTCCGCCGCGGCGCTGTGGCAGCAGTGGCGCGCATCCGAAGTCGAAGGCGCCGAGCGCGCACGCGTGCAGGCCGCCTGGGTGCTGATCGGCGCGCTCGACTGGTCGCGCCTGATCCTCGGCGAGGACGGCCGCACGGGCGGCCCCGACCACCTGGCCGAGCCCTGGGCCGTGCCGCTCGAGGAAGCGCGGCTCACCAGCTTCCTGTCGGCCGAGAAGAACGTGGCAAGCGACAACCTCGAAGGGCTGCCCGACGCCTTTCTCTCGGGCCGCATCGTCGATGCGCAGTCCAAGCTCAACGTGCTGTCGCTGGTCGATGGCGGCAAGCCGGTGCCCGCGAGCGTCGCCACCTTCACCCGGCTTTTCAACCTGCTGGGCCTGCCGGCCTCGGAACTCAGCCAGATGACCACGGGCCTCGTCAGGGCGTTGTCCACCGGCACCGACGAGGCGTCCGGCGGCGATTCGGGCAGCGCGCCGCTGATGCCGCAGGAGGTCTCGCAACTGGTGTGGCTCGGACTCTCGCCCTCGACCGCCAAGGCGCTCGAACCCTACGTGACCATCCTGCCCGTCCGGACCACCCTCAATCTCAACACCGCGAGCGCCGAGGCCATCAGCGCCAGCCTGGAATCGCTGCCGATCGCCAGCGCGCGGCAGGTGGTGGAGCGGCGCACCCGGTCCTATTTCAAAAGCTTCGAAGATGCCAATCAGGGGCTGCCCAGCGGCGGCTCCCGGTTCAACGCGATCCAGCATGGCGTGGGCACCCAGTACTTCGAGGTCTACGGCCGCCTCCGGCTCGACCGCACCTGGGTCGAGGAGCATTCGCTGCTGCAACGCAACGGCCTCACGGTGACGACGGTCTGGCGCAGCCGCGGCGCCGGCGCCACCACCACCCCGGTCAAACCCTGATCGCCGTTTCACACATACCGATCAAAAAGCCTTATAACGCCCGTCACATCTGTCAACTACGCTATTCAAACAATAGCAATTGCTTGTCAGACGCCCACCTACAATCACCGGCTTTTCCGACACCTCCATGACCCCGCTGCTGCTCATTGCCCCCCTCCCTCCGGCCGACGCCGCGGGTGAGTACGACTGGGCCCAGGCCGGCGACGACGGCATTGCATTGCGCAACCAGGGCCGTGCGCTGCTGGCGCTCCTGCCCTCGGGCAACGAAGTCACGCTCGGCATTCCTTCGGCGGCGCTGTCGTGGCACCGCGTCACCCTGCCGAAGGGCAGCATGGGGAGCGCGTCGAAGCTGCGCGCCGTGCTCGACGGCCTGCTCGAAGAACACCTGCTCGACGACCCCGAGGCCCTGCACTTCGCGCTCGAGCCCGACGCGAAGGCCGGCGGACCCGTGTGGGTGGCGGCCTGCAACCGCCTCTGGCTGCGCAGCCTCGTGCAGGGACTCGAAGCGGCCGGGCGCCGCGTCGTGCGCATCGTTCCCGAATTCGCGCCGCAGCCGGCCGACGGCCCGCCCCTGCTGCAGATCACCGGCGAACCCGAGGCGCCGCAGCTCACCGTCTGCGATGCCGACGGCGTGGTCTCGCTGCCGCTGGCCGGCGCCGGACTGGCCTTGTCGGGCAGCCTGCCGCTCGACACCGCCGTCATCACCACCGAGCCCGCCGTCGCCGAAGCGGCCGAGCACCTGCTCGAACGCCGCGTGCCCATCGTGCAGGCGCCGCAGCGCTGGCTCCAGGCCGCGCGCACGCCCTGGGAGCTGGCGCAGTTCGACCTCGCCGCCACAGGCCGCGCACGCGCCGGCAAGAAATTCGCCTCGGTGCTCCAGACCCTGCGCTACGCGCCCGAATGGCGCGCCGCGCGCTGGGGCGTCGTCGCCCTGCTGCTGACCCAGCTGATCGGCCTCAACGCCTGGGCCTGGAAGGAGCGCAACGCGCTCGAATCCAAGCGCCAGGCCGCCAAGGGCATCCTCACCCAGACCTTTCCCTCCGTGAAGATCGTGGTCGACCCGCAACTGCAGATGACGCGCGAAGTCGCCGCGCTCCAGCAGGCCGTGGGCGACGTCGCCGCCAGCGACTTCGAACCCATGGTCGGCGCGCTGGCCACCAACCTCCCCCCCGGCAGGACACCCACCGCCGTCGACTACAGCGCCGGCCAGCTGCGCCTGCGCGGCCTCGGGCTGCAACCGTCGGAGGTCTCGCAGATCACCGGTGCGATGGCGCCGCGCGGCTACAACGTGCGCACCGAGGGCGATCTGCTGCTGGTGCAGGCCGAGGCCAACCGATGAACTTCAGCGAACAACTCAAGGCCCGCTGGGCCGCCCTCGCGGTGCGCGAGCGCCGCATGGCCGGTGCGGCCATCGCGCTCGTGGCACTGGCCTTGCTATGGTGGATTGCGCTCGCCCCCGCGTTGCGCACGCTGGCCGCGGCACCGGCCGAACACGCGCAGCTCGATGCGCAACTGCAGCAGATGGCCACTTTGCAGAACCGCGCGAAGGCGCTGCAGTCGCAGCCCCGGCTGGTGCGCGACGACGCGCTGCGCGCCCTCGAAACCTCGGTGCGCGAAGGCCTCGGCGCCACCAATGCGCAGTTGATGACCGCCGGTGGCGACGGCGCCACCGTCACGCTGCGCGCCACGCCCGCCAGCACGGTCGCCCAGTGGCTCGCGCAGGCGCGCGGCAACGCCCATGCGGTGCCGCGCGAAGTCCACCTGACCCGCGCGCCCTCCACGCCGCCCGCGCCGGGCGGCAAGGACGCCCAGCTCCCGCAGGTCCGCTGGGAAGGCACGCTCGTCATGGCCCTGCCCGCCCCCCGATGAACAGCCCGGCATGGTGACGCGCGCCCCGATCTCCGAGCCCAGGCCGCGCCGCGGCTGGCGCTGGGCCCTGCTCGGCATCGCGGCCGGCGCGGTGCTCGCCGTGGCGCTGTTCGCACCGGCGCGCTGGCTCGCCTCGGCGCTGTCGAACTGGAGCCAGGGCCGGCTGCTGCTGGTCAATCCGCGCGGCACGGTCTGGAACGGCGCGGCGGCCGTGGTGCTGGCCAGCGGCGCCGGCGGCGCCCAGGCCGTGTCGCTGCCCGGCCTGCTGCACTGGCGCATGCGGCCGAGCTGGAGCGGCCTGTCCGCCTCGCTCGACCTGCCCTGCTGCGCGGCACGGCCGCTCGAACTCAAGGCCAGCCCGCGCGCCGGCGGCATGCAGCTCGAATGGCAGGACGCCCGCTCGCGCTGGCCCGCCACCCTGCTCACCGGCCTCGGCGCCCCGTGGAACACGCTCAAGCTCGAAGGTGCGCTCGACCTGTCCACCAAGGCCTTCTCGATGCAGTGGGACGGCCCCGTGCTGCGCATCGCGGGCCAGGCCACGCTCGACGCCACCGATGTTTCCTCCAGCCTGTCGACCCTGCGGCCGATGGGCAGCTACCGGCTCACGCTCGAAGGCGGCAACCGCCCCACGCTGCTGCTCAGCACCCGCGAAGGCAGCCTCGAACTGAACGGCAGCGGCAGCTGGGACGGCACCGCCTTCCGCTTCAACGGCGAAGCCAGTGCCGCGCCGGGCCGCGAAGACGCGCTTTCCAATTTGTTGAACATCATCGGACGGCGCGACAACGCGCGTTCGATCATCACCCTGGGTTGATCATGATGAAGTCCCCCTCCTCGCCCGGCGCCCGTCTCGGCATCGTCGCACTGGCGGCGCGCATGCTGATCGCGGCGTCTTTCCTGCAGGTCATGCCGCCGGCGTTCGCGCAAGGCGAGGCACCCCGGCGCGGCGAGCCGATCACGCTCAACTTCTCCAACGCCGACATCGAGGCCGTGGCGCGCACCATGGCGGTCGTCACCGGGCGCGACGTGGTGGTCGATCCGCGCGTCAAGGGCACGATGAACCTGGTCACCGACCGCGCCATCGCGCCGGCCGCGGCCTTCAACCAGTTTGCCTCGGCGCTGCGGCTGCAGGGCTTCGCGGTGGTGGAGGCCGACGGCCTCTACAAGGTAGTGCCCGAGGCCGACGCCAAGCTGCAGACCAGCACGGTCAACACCTCGATCGGCGCCACGGCGTCGTCGGGCAGCAACCAGATCGTCACGCAGATCTTCCGGCTCAACTACGAGTCGCCGAACAGCCTGCTGCCGGTGCTTCGCCCGCTGATCCCGCCCAACAACACCATCAACGTGAACCCGGGCAACAACTCGCTCGTGATCACCGACTACGCCGACAACATGCGCCGGCTGGCCCGCATCATCGCGGCGCTCGACGTGCCCAACGCATCCGACGTCGAGATCATCCAGCTCAAGCACTCGGTCGCCACCGACATGCTGCCGCTGATCACCCGGCTGGTCGACGGCAGCGGCTCGGGCGCACCGGGTGCCGCCGCGCCGGGCGCGGTCGATGCATCGTTCCGCACCACGCTGCTGGCCGATCCGCGCAGCAACTCGCTGATCCTGCGCGCGGCCAACCCCGCACGCGCGCAGCTGGTGCGCACGCTGGTCGAGAAGCTCGACCGCGTGCCCGCCGAGAGCAGCAACGGCGCAGCCGGCAACATCTATGTGGTCTACCTGAAGAACGCCGACGCGGTGCGACTGGCGGCCACGCTGCGCGCCGCGATGGCGGCGAACCAGCAGTCCACCACGCCGGGTGCGCAGGGCGCTGCCGGCGGCACCAGCCCGGTGCCGCAGCAAGCCAGCCTGCCGCAGAACATCCAGACCAGCATGAGCGGACAAGGCGGCTCGGCGGCCGCGAACGCGCCGCTGAACAACGCCAACCAGCCCTCGACCGGCGGCCAGATCCAGGCCGACCCGTCGACCAACTCGCTGATCATCACGGCGCCCGAGCCGCAGTACCGGCAGATGCGCGCGGTGATCGACAGGCTCGACGGCCGGCGCGCGCAGGTCATGATCGAGGCGCTGATCGTCGAGGTCAGCGCCAAGAAGGCCGCGAACTTCGGCGTCCAGTGGCAGAGCGCGCTGGGCAACAACGCGGTCATCGGCACCAACTCCAGCCTCGCCAGCGCCAACATCCTGGCCCTGACCCAGGCGCTGGCCACGCGCGACGTGGCCAATGTCCGGCCTTCGACCGGCCTCAACCTCGCCCTCGCCGGCAAGATCGGCGGCCAGTACATCCTGGGCGCCATCGCCAACTTCTTCAACAGCGACGGCGATGCCAACGTGCTCTCGACGCCCAACCTGCTGACGCTGGACAACGAAGAAGCCAAGATCGTGATCGGCCAGAACGTGCCCTTCGTCACCGGCCAGTACGCGAGCACCTCGGGCTCGGTGGGCATCAACCCGTTCACCACGGTGGAACGCAAGGACGTCGGCCTCACGCTGCGCGTGCGTCCGACCATCAACGAGAACGGCACCGTGAAGATGACCATCTTCCAGGAAACCTCGACGGTCGACCCCAACACGGCCAAGGACGCCAACGGCCCCACCACCAACAAGCGTTCGATCGAGTCCAGCGTGCTGGTCGAGGACGGCGGCCTCGTCATGCTCGGCGGCCTGCTGTCGGACAACTACAGCAACACGATCGAGAAAGTGCCGCTCGCCGGCGATATCCCGGTGTTCGGCAACCTGTTCAAGAACGAGATCCGCTCGCGCGACAAGAGCAATCTCATGATGTTCCTGCGCCCCGCGGTGATGCGCGACGGCGCCGCGACCGAGGCCTTTGCCTACGACCGCTACGACGAGATCCGCGGCATGCAGCAGCGCACGCAGCCGAGCACCGACAACATCATGCTGCGCGGCGTCGACTCGGCGCCGGTGCTGCCGGAAGCGCCGCCCGCGCGCTCGGACAACCGCACCACCGTCACGCCCCGCTTCGGTGGCACGCAGCTCATTCCGCCGCCGCGCCCTGCCGAGGACACCCGCACGCTGCGCTCGAGCCCGCTGCGCGGCGCCCTGCCGCCCACGGCCGATCCGGTCAGCGCGCGCGAACTGCCTTGATACGCCCGCAGCGCCTCATTTCCCCACCGAACACGCCCCGCTGACCCCGCCCATGCGCTATCCCCTGCCCTATGCGTTCGCACGCAGCCAGCAACTGCTGCTCGAGGAAGCCGACGACGGCCGCTACACGCTGTGGATGTCGGCCCATCCCGCCCGCAGCGCGGTCGGCGAGGTGTCGCGCAAGTACGGCGTACAGGCCTTCGAGGTGCTGGCCGACGGCCCGCTGGCGCAGCGCATCAGCGCGGCCTATGCGCAGGGCGAATCGAGCGCCGCCGCGGTGGTGAGCGAGGTGCAGAGCGACGCCGACCTCTCGCGCATGATGCAGGAGCTGCCGGCGGTCGAAGACCTGCTGGAAAGCGCCGGCGATGCGCCCATCATCCGCATGCTCAACGCGCTGCTCACGCAGGCGGCGCGCGACGGCGCCAGCGACATCCACATCGAGCCCTACGAGCGCACGTCGTCCGTGCGCTTTCGCATCGACGGCACGCTGCGCGAGGTGGTTCAACCCAACCGCGCGCTGCATGCGGCGCTGATCTCGCGCCTGAAGATCATGGCCGACCTCGACATCTCCGAGAAGCGGCTGCCGCAGGATGGACGCATCTCCCTGCGCATCGGTACGCGCGCGGTCGATGTGCGCGTCTCGACGCTGCCCAGTGCCCACGGCGAACGCGCCGTGCTGCGCCTGCTGGACAAGAGCGAATCGAAGCTCACGCTCGAATCGGTGGGCATGCAGGGCGACACGCTGGCGCGCTTCGAGAAGCTCATCACGCAGCCGCACGGCATCATCCTGGTGACGGGTCCGACCGGTTCGGGCAAGACCACCACGCTGTATGCGGCGCTCGCACGGCTCGATGCGAGCCGCAGCAACATCATGACGGTGGAAGACCCCATCGAGTACGAGCTGCCGGGCGTGGGCCAGACGCAGATCAACGCCAAGATCGAACTGACCTTCGCGAAGGCGCTGCGCGCCATCCTGCGGCAGGACCCGGACGTGATCATGATCGGCGAAATCCGCGACTTCGAAACCGCGCAGATCGCCATCCAGGCTTCCCTCACGGGCCACCTGGTGCTCGCAACGCTGCACACCAACGATTCGGTCAGCGCCGTCACGCGCCTCACCGACATGGGCGTCGAACCCTTCCTGCTGAGTTCCTCGCTGCTGGGCGTGCTCGCACAGCGCCTGGTGCGCAAGGTCTGCACGGTCTGCACGGGCGCCGGCTGCGACGCCTGCGGCCAGACCGGCTACCAGGGCCGCACCGGCATCTTCGAATTGCTGGTGGCCGACGAAACCGTGCAGGGCCTGATCCACAGCAAGGCGGCCGAGAGCAAGCTCCTCGAAGCCGGCGCACGCGGCGGCCTGCGCCTGATGCGCGAAGACGGCGAACGGCTCGTTCAGGCCGGCATCACGTCGCGCGCCGAGCTCTTGCGCGTGACACGCGACTAGCGTCCCCGGCCTCGCCATGCCCGCCTATTCCTTCGAAGCCATCGATGCCAGCGGCCAGTCGCGCGAAGGCGTGCTCGAGGCCGACACCGCGCGCAGCGCGCGCAGCCTGCTACGCGCGCAGGCGCTGATCCCGCTGTCGGTCACGCCGGTCGGCAGCGACCACATCAACGGCACCGGCGAGCGCAGCGGCCTCGGCCGCTGGCTCGGCGGCGGCAAGCGCGTCTTCAATTCCACCGGCCTGGCCGTGTGGACCCGCCAGCTTGCGGGTCTCGTCTCGTCGGGCCTGCCGCTGGAGCGCGCGCTGACCGCGCTGACGGACGAAGCCGAGTCCGAACCGCAGCGCAACCTCGTCGCCTCCCTGCGCGCCGAGGTCAACGCAGGCGCGCCTTTCGCGCGCGCGCTGTCGGCGCATTCGCGCGAGTTCTCGCCCATCTACACCGCGGTGATCGGCGCCGGCGAACAAAGCGGCAACCTCGGCCTCGTGCTCGACCGCCTGGCCGACGACCTCGAGGAACGCCAGGCGCTGCAGCAGAAGCTGATCGGCGCGGCGCTCTACCCGGCCATCGTCACGCTGGTGGCAATCGTGATCGTGATCTTTCTGGTGAGCTACGTGGTGCCGCAGGTGGCGCAGGTGTTCGCGGGCACCAAGCGCTCGCTGCCCTTTCTCACCACCGTGATGCTCTCGCTGAGCGCGGGGGTGCGCAACTACGGCTGGTGGATGCTGTGCGGCGTCGTGCTCGCGGCCATCGGCGTGCGCCTGGCGCTGGCGCAGGAAGCGTTCCGCCTCAAGTTCGATGCCGCATGGCTCAAGCTGCCGCTGGTCGGCAAACTCGCGCGCGGCTACAACGCGGCGCGTTTCGCCAGCACGCTCGCGATGCTGGCCACCGCGGGCGTGCCGATCCTGCGTGCGCTGCAGGCTGCGTCCGAAACGCTGGGCAACCGCGCGATGCGCGCCGACGCGCTCGACGCGCTGGTGCTGGTGCGCGAAGGCGCGCCGCTGGCCTCCGCACTCGCGCAGAAGAAGCGTTTTCCGGGCCTGGTCTCGATGTTCGCGCGCCTGGGCGAACAGACCGGCACGCTGCCGCTGATGCTGCAGCGCGCGGCCAACCAGCTCGGCGCCGAAGTGCAGCGCCGCGCGATGCACCTGGCGACCATCCTCGAGCCGCTGCTGATCGTGGCCATGGGCGGCGTGGTGATGTTGATCGTTCTGGCAGTGATGCTGCCTATCATTCAACTGAACCAGTTCGTCAAGTGACACCCGCCAGAAAGCACGACGCACCATGCCGGTAACGCTCGAAGACAAACTCGTGGTCGCGATCTCCTCGCGCGCCCTCTTCAACCTCGAAGAAGAAAACAAGATCTTCGAGGCCGGCGACAACGAGGGCTACATGAAGCTACAGCTCGACCGGATCGACGTGCCGGCCGCGCCCGGCATCGCGTACTCGCTGATCCGCAAGCTGCTGCGCTTCAACGAAGACGGCGTGCAGCGCGTCGAGGTGGTGATCCTCTCGCGCAACGACCCGGTCTCGGGCATGCGCATCTTCAAGTCGAGCGCGGCGGCCGACATCAAGCTGCAGCGCGGCGTGTTCACCCAGGGCCGGCCGCCCTTCGGCTACCTGCGTCCGCTGCGCGCCCACCTGTTCCTGTCGGTCAATGCGCAGGACGTGCGCGAGGCGCTCGGCGCGGGCTTTCCGGCCGCACGGGTGCTGGTCGAATCGGTGAAGGCCAGCGATGCCTGGCCCAACGAAGTGCGCATCGCCTTCGACGGCGACGCGGTGCTGTTCTCCGACGAGGCCGAGCGCGTGTTCCAGGCCGAGGGCCTCGACGCCTTCCAGGCCCACGAATCGAGCAAGGCCGACCTGCCGCTGCCCGAAGGCCCATTCAAGCCGCTCCTGATGGCGCTGCACCGGCTGCAGATGGCGGGCAATGCGCAGATGCGCATCCGCACCGCGCTCGTCACGGCGCGCAGCGCACCCGCGCACGAGCGCGCGATCCGCACGCTGATGAACTGGAACATCCGCGTCGACGAGGCCATGTTCCTCGGCGGCCTGCCGAAGGGCGAGTTCCTGCGCGAGTTCGAGCCCGATTTCTTCTTCGACGACCAGACCGGCCATGTCGATGCGGCCTCGCGGCATGTGCCCGCGGGGCACGTGTCCAGCGGCATCAGCAACGAAGGCTGACCCCCGGCGGCGCGGGGGATGTCATGCACGCCAAGGTCATTCGGTATTTCGTCGAGGTGGTTCGCGCGGGCTCGATCCGCAAGGCGGCCGAGCAACTGCACGTGGTGCCCACGGCGGTCAACCGGCAGATCCTCAACCTCGAGGAAGAACTGGGCGCGCCACTCTTCGAGCGCATCCACAACACGCTCAAGCTCACGCCCGTGGGCGAGATCGTGCTGGCGCATGCGCGCGGCACGCTGCGCGAGTTCGACCTGGTGCGCCAGCGCATCGAGGCCGTGCGCGGGCTGCGCCAGGGCGAGGTCACGCTCGCCACCACCGCCGGCCTGGCCGATGCCTTCCTGCCGGGCGTGGTGCAGCGCTTTCGCGAGGCGCATCCGGGCATCCAGCTCAAGCTGCTCGGCCTGCCGATCGCGGCCGTGCTGCGCAGCGTGAGCGAAGGCGATGCCGACCTGGCGCTCGCCTACGACGTGCCGGGCACGGCGGGCTTTCGCACCCTCTTCACCAGCGAGTGGCCCATCGGCGCGGTGGTGCCGGCGGGCCATCCGCTCACCGCGCACGCGACCGCGGTGCTGGCCGAATGCGTGGGCTACCCGCTGATCCTGCCCGCGCCTTCGCTGTCGATCCGGCCGATCCTCGACGCGGCATTCGGGCGCTCGGGCATCAGCGTCTCGCCGGTGGTCGAGACCACCTCCACCGCGCTGATGCGCCGGCTGGTGCGCCAGGGCGGCGGCATCACGCTGCTGAACCGGCTCGACGTGGACGAGGAGCGGCAGGACGGCTCGCTGGTCTTCGTTCCGCTGCGCGACGCCACGCTGCGCGCCCAGACGCTCACGCTCGAGACCCGGGCCGCCCAGGCGCCGAGCCCCGCGGCCGAGCTGTTCGCGAACCACGTCGTCGCGTGCCTCGACGAACTGCTGGCACCGTGACCCCGCCGTCGCCGGGAAGCGTCCACTTTTTGTGCACAGGGCAGGTCATTTATTGACTTTGCGCGCACGAAGGCATCGCTCCTAGACTGCCGCGCCGGTTCATCGGCAGGAAAGGTCCACATGCTTTCGAACGATAAAACACCCCCCGCAGGAGACGGCGAAGGGGTCGACCAGAAACTTCCCCTCGGCCGCTGCGGCGCACTGAGCCTGCAACACGTGCTCGTGATGTACGCGGGCACCGTGGCGGTGCCGCTCATCGTGGGCGGCGCGCTCGGCCTTTCGAAGGCCGACATCGCCTTCCTCATCAACGCCGACCTGCTGGCCGCCGGCATCGCCACGCTGGTGCAGGCCATCGGCTTCTGGCGCTTCGGCATCCGCATGCCGGTGATGATGGGCGTGACCTTCGCCGCCGTCGGGCCGATGATCGCCATCGGCATCGACCCCTCGCTCGGCCTGCCGGCGATCTACGGCGCGACCATCGTCGCCGGCGTGTTCGGCATCGCGGTCGCGCCGCTGATGGGACGGGTTCTGGGTGTGTTTCCGCCGCTGGTCACGGGCACGGTCATCACGCTGATCGGCGTGTCGCTGATGGGCGTGGCGATCCACTGGGCCGCGGGCGGGCAGCCCACCGCGACCCGCATGGTCGATGGCGTGGCGCATGCGGTGGCCAACCCCGCCTACGGGGAGCCGGTGAACCTGGCCATCGCGGCGGCCGTGCTGGCGGTGATCATCGCGATCACGCGCTTCGGCAAGGGCCTCGTCGCCAACATCGCGGTGCTGCTGGGCATCGTCTTCGGCGTCGGCGTTTCGCTGGCGCTCGGGCGCATGCACTTCGACGGGCTGGAAGAGGCGAGCTGGGTGGCCGTGACCACGCCCTTCCACTTCGGCCTGCCGCGCTTCGAGTTCACCGCGATCGCCTCGATGTGCATCGTGATGCTGATCACGCTGGTCGAGTCCACGGGCATGTTCCTGGCGCTGGGCGAGATCACCGGCCGCAAGGTCGGCACCGATGCGCTCACGCGCGGCTTGCGCGCCGACGGGCTGGGCACGGTGATCGGTGGCATGTTCAACACCTTTCCGTACACCTCGTTCTCGCAGAACGTGGGACTTGTCACGGTGACGGGCGTGCGCTCGCGCTTCGTGGCGGCGGGCGGCGGCGTGCTGCTGATCGCGCTCGCGCTCTTTCCGAAGATCGCGCACATCGTGGCGTCGGTGCCGCAGTTCGTGCTCGGCGGCGCCGGCATCGTGATGTTCGGCATGGTCGCGGCGACGGGCGTGCGCATCCTGGGTGCGATCGACCATGCGCAGAACCGCCATGCGCTGTATGTGATCGCGATCTCCATCGGGCTCGGGCTGATCCCCACGCTGTCGCCCCACTTCTTCCAGCACTTCCCGGCGTGGACGCATCCGCTGACGCACAGCGGCATCGTGCTGGGCACCCTGGCTGCGGTGCTGCTCAATCTTTTCTACAACGGCGTGCTGTCGAAGGAGCGTTCCTTCACACTGGCGGCACGCACCTCGCACGGAGCCGAATGACATCATGAAACCCTCTTCCCCACCGCAACGGCCGCTGTTGATCGTCCGGCATGCCGACGTGCTGGTCACCATGGACGCCGCGCGGCGCGAGATCGCCGACGGCGCGGTGGTGATGGACGGTCCCGCCATCGCCTGGGTGGGCGCCACGGCGGAGCTGCCGGTGGCGTACCTCGACGCGCTGCGCAGCGGCCGGGCCGAGGCCATCGACATGCAAGGCCATGTGGTGATGCCCGGCCTGGTCAACACGCACCATCACATGTACCAGAGCCTCACCCGCGCCGTGCCCGAGGCGCAGGACGCCGAGCTGTTCGGCTGGCTCACGAGCCTGTACCTGCTGTGGGCGCGCCTCACGCCCGAGATGATCCGCGTCTCGACACAGACCGCGATGGCCGAGCTGATGCTGTCGGGCTGCACCACCACGAGCGACCATCTCTATCTCTTTCCCAATGGCTCGACGCTCGACGACTCGATCGAGGCGGCCGACGCGATGGGCATGCGCTTCCATGCGGCGCGCGGCAGCATGAGCGTGGGCCGCAGCACCGGCGGCCTGCCGCCCGACGAAGTGGTGGAAACCGAGGAAGCCATCCTGCGCGACAGCGAGCGGCTCATCGGCCGCTGGCACGACGCCTCGCGCCATTCGATGCGCCGCATCGTGCTCGCGCCCTGCTCGCCGTTCTCGGTGTCGCGCGACCTGATGCGCCTGTCGGCCGAACTGGCGCGCGAGCGCGGCGTGTCGCTGCACACGCACCTGGCCGAGAACGACAACGACGTCGCCTACTCGCGCGAGAAGTTCGGCATGACGCCGGCCGAGTACGCCGAAGACCTGGGCTGGGTGGGCCGCGACGTGTGGCATGCGCACTGCGTGAAGCTCGACGAGGCGGGCATTGCGCTGTTCGGGCGCACCGGCACGGGGGTGGCGCACTGCCCGTGCTCGAACATGCGTCTTGCCTCCGGCATCGCGCCCATCGGCGCGATGCGCCGCGCGGGCGTGCCCGTGGGCCTGGGCGTGGACGGCAGCGCGTCGAACGACGGCGCGCACATGCTCGGCGAAGCGCGGCAGGCCCTGCTGCTGCAGCGCGTGGGCCACGGACCGGCGGCGATGACGGCGCGCGAGGCGCTGGAGATCGCCACCCTCGGCGGTGCGCGCGTGCTGGGGCGCGACGACATCGGGGCGCTGGCGCCGGGCATGTCGGCCGACGTCGTGGCCTTCGACATGCGCGGCGTGGCACATGCGGGCGCATGGCACGACCCGGTGGCGGCGCTGGTGTTCTGCACGCCGGGGGCGGCCGCGCTGAGCGTGATCGACGGTGAGGTGCGCATTCGCGACGGCAGCTTCACCGGGCTCGAGTTGGCGCCACTGCTTGCCGAGCATCGCTCGCTCGCGCGCACCTTGTACGAAAGCGCACGGCACCCGCACACAGCCTGAAGCCATCGGCCGGCTGGCGCATGCCGCCACTCAACGCCGCATGGTGTCCAGCAGCGTGACCGGTGCGCTGTCGTTGCCCCACGAGCCGCGGATGTAGGTGAGCACGGCCGCCACCTCCGCGGCATCGAGCACCTGCCCGAACGGCGGCATGCCGTAGGGACGCGGGTTGCCGGCCGTCGCAGGCAGGAAGCCGCCATGCGAGACCACCTGGATCAGGTTCGTGGGCCGCGCCATGTTCACCGCGCGGTTGCCCGCCAGCGGCGGATAGGCGCCGGCGGCACCCTGGCCCTGGTCGCCATGGCAGTAGGCGCAGCGCTGGTCATAGATCTTCCCGCCGAGCGCCATCGTGCGGGCATCGCGGCGGGTGGGCGTTGCCGCGCGTGCAGGCGCCTCGGGCTTCGGTACGTCGGGCAGGTCTTTCAGGTAGCTCGCCATGGCCGCCAGGTCGGCATCGCTCAGATGCTGGGTGCTGCGGAATACCACGTCGGCCATCGGCCCCATGACCGAGCCGCGCGGCGCGACACCGCTCTTGAGCAGCGCCACCACGTCGGCCGGGGGCCAGTCGGCCAGGCCGGCCTGGTGCGGATCGGTGAGCGAGGGCGCATACCAGTTCTCCACGGCGATCAGCCCGCCCGAGAGACCGAGCTTCGTCTGCGTCGCGCCCAGCGAATTGCGGCTGCCATGGCAGGCGATGCAGTGGCCGAGGCCGTCGACCAGGTAGGCGCCGCGATTCCATTCGGCCGGCTTGCCCGCATGGGCCACGAAGTTCTCGGGCTTGAACGAGAGCGCGCGCCACACCGCCAGCGCGGCCTGCGTGTCGTAGGGAAAGCGCAACCGGTGGGCCATGTTCGGCGCCGGTGCGGGCGCCACGCTGCGCAGGTAGGCGTAGATCGCGTCCGAATCCTCGCGCGTCACCTTGGTGAAGTTCGGGTACGGGAACGCCGGGTAGAGCAGGCGCCCGTCCTTGCTGCGGCCGTTGTGCATGGCGCGCCAGAAATGCGCGCTGCTCCAGCCGCCGATGCCGGCGTTCGTGTCGGGCGTGAGGTTGCTCGAATAGATGGTGCCGAAGGGCGTGTCGATGGGCAGGCCGCCCGCATAGGGCTGGCCGCCGCGGGTGGTGTGGCAGCCCGCGCAGTTGCCGGCCAGCGCGAGGTAGCGGCCGCGCTCGACCTGCTGGGGCGTGGCGTTGAAGGCCTCGGCCTGTGCGGGCAGCGCGTCCTCGCCGCGCAGGTTCATCGCCACGAGCACGCCGGCGAGCACGGCCGCCAGCACGATCAGGGTCAGCAGCGTCCAGCCGATGTGTCGCAGTTTCATCGCTGGCTCACTTCGGCATGCCGCCGCAGGCGACGGGCAACGGGGCCGGCAGCGAGGCCGCGGGCTTGGTGCTGGCCGGCATCGGCTGCACTGCCAGCCAGCTCGCGACCGCGTTGATGTCGGCCGTGGTCATGCGGCGGCCGATCTCGGCCATGCAGTCGGGGGCGAGCGCATGGCGCTCGCGGGTGAGCCAGGCACCGAGCTGCGACGACACATAAAGCCGCGGCAGCCCCAGCAGTGCGGGAATGGCCGGCTGCACGCCCATCAGCGCCGCGCCATGGCATTGCACGCAGGCCGGCACGCCGCGCGCCGCATCGCCCTCGAGCGCGAGCTTGCGGCCGCGCTGCAGCTGCTGGGGCGTGGCGTCGCTGTTCGGGGAGATCGGCGGATAGGGCAGCTCGAGCCCGGCAAAGTACTCGGCCATCTCGCGCAGGTAGTCGTCGGACAGGTGCTGCACCATGTACACCATGTCGCTGTTGAAGCGGCGGCCGTCGCGGAAGCTCACGAGCTGGTTGAACAGGTAGCCGGCCGGCTTGCCGGCCAGCCGCGGAAAGAAGCCCGCGTTGGTGGCCGCGCCCTCGCGGCCGTGGCAGGCGATGCAGGCGGCCACGCGCTGCTCGATGGTGTCGGGCACGCTGGCGGGCGTTGCGGCGCCGGCTGCACCGTGCACGAGGAACAGCAGCGCGGCGGCGGCGGATCGAAAGGCAGCCTTCATGTGCCTGCCGCGAAATGCGCCAATGCCAGCAGGCCCGCGATCAGCAGCAGGACCATGGCGATCGCCACGCCGATCAAGGGCAGCACGCCGACCTGTGCGACCCGCTTCTCGGCGTCGGCGCGGCGTCCGCCCAGCCCGATGAAACTCCAGAGAACGGCACGCACCGCGCGCATGAGATTGGACATGCACCGACTGTGCCCCAAACGGCTTCAAAAAAACAGATGCAGATCCGCCCCGATTCACCGGTGCAGATAAAGTCCTGGTCGAATGACGAGCACCCTGCGATGAAACGTTACGAAGCCCTTGCCGCGGACATCGAGGCCTCGATCCGCAACGGCACCCTGAAGACCGGCGACCGCCTGCCCTCGGTGCGCCACACCGGCCGCAGCCGCGGGGTCAGCGCGTCCACGGTGTTCCAGGCGTACTACCTGCTGGAGGCGCGCGGGCTCGTGCGTGCGCGGGACCGGTCGGGCTACTACGTGGCGGGCGGCGGCTTGCGCGGCGCGCCGCCGGAATCCACCCTCACCTCCCGCCCGGCGGACGGCCCGATGTCGCTCGACGTGAGCGACCAGGTGTTCGACATCCTCGAAGCCAGCATGTCGCGCAAGGTCGTGCCCTTCGGCTCGGCCTTTCCGAGCCCGCTGCTCTTTCCGCTGGCACGGCTCGGCCAGTTCATGGCGGCGAGCGCCAAGTCGCTCGACCCGTGGAGCACGGTGGACGACCTGACGCCGGGCAGTGCGGCGCTGCGGCGGCAGATCGCGCTGCGCTACCTCGCCGACGGCATGCAGGTGCCGGCCGACGAGATCGTCGTCACCAACGGCGCGCTGGAGGCGCTCAACCTGTGCCTCGCGGCGGTCACCCGGCCCGGCGATGCGGTGATCGTCGAATCGCCCACCTTCTATGCCGCGCTGCAGGCGCTGGAGCGCATGGGGCTGCAGGCCATCGAGGTGCCGACGCATCCGGGCGAAGGCATCGACCTCGGGGCGCTCGAGCTCGCCATCGCGGCCCACAGGCCCAGGGCCTGCTGGCTCATGACCACCTTCCAGAACCCGCTCGGCAGCCTGATGCCCGATGCGAAGAAGAAGGCGCTGGTGGAACTGCTCACGCACCACGACCTGCCGCTGATCGAAGACGACGTGTACGCCGAGCTCTACTTCGGCGACCGGCGGCCCGCGCCGGCCAAGGCCTTCGACACGCAGGGCCTCGTGCTGCACTGCTCCTCGTTTTCGAAGTGCCTGGCGCCGGGCTACCGGATCGGCTGGGCCTCGGCCGGCCGCTTCGCGCGCAAGGTGGCGCGCCAGAAGCTCACGACCACGCTCAGCACCTCGGCGCCCGCGCAACTCGCACTCGCGACGTACCTGGAAAAAGGCGGCCTCGACAAGCACCTGCGCAAGCTGCGCCAGACACTGGCCCTGCAGCAGGCGACCTTCGCACAGGCGGTGGGGCATTACTTTCCGGCGGGCACGCGCGCCACCCGGCCGCTGGGCGGTTACTTCCTGTGGGTCGAGCTGCCGGCGCATGCCAACGCCCTCGAGATTCACCGCAAGGCGCTGGACCTGGGCATCAGCGTTGCGCCGGGACCGATCTTTTCCGCGACGCGTGCCTTCACCCACTGCCTGCGCCTGAACTATGGCCATGCCTGGGATGCGCAGAGCGAAAAAGCGATGCGGACCCTCGGACGCCTGGCCGCCGAAGCCGCGGCCTGAAGGCCGCTTTTTTCAGGCGGCCACGACGGCGATGCGCCGCAGGCGATACAGCCTGAGCAGCAGGAACGACGCGATGCTGAGGTTCAGCAGGTTCCAGCCGATGCCATTCAGGAACGCCGCGTGGTAGCTGCCGGTCAGGTCGAACACCTTGCCCGACATCCATCCGCCCAGCGCCATGCCGAACAGCGTGAACATCAGCACCGTGCCCACGCGCGCGCCCGCTTCCGCGGGCGGGAAGTGCTCGCGCACGATGATCGCGTACGAAGGCACGATGCCCCCCTGGAACAGGCCAAAGAGCGCCGAGATCACGTAGAGCGACACCAGCCCGTCGAACGGCAGGAACAGCAGCAGCGCCACGCACTGCAGCAGCCCGCCCAGCAGCAAGGTGCGCAGCCCGCCGATGCGGTCGCAGATCGCGCCCGACACCAGCCGGCTCACCACGCCGAAGCCCAGCATCAGCGACAGCATCTGCGCGCCCTGCGCCGGACCGTAGCCCAGGTCGCCGCAATAGGCCACGATGTGGACCTGCGGCATCGCCATCGCGACGCAGCAGGCCACGCCCGCCACGCACAGCAGCCCCTGGGCCGTGCCCATGCGCAGGCCGAAGGGCCGCGTCATGTCGCGCTGACGCACGGCGCCCGATGCGTGGCCGGCGGGTGCGGCGGCCAGTGCCGGCGGCCGCGCACGGAAGAAGAGCGCGAGCGCCGCCATCGCGAGCCCGCAGAAGAGGCCCATGCCGATGTAGGTCTGGCGCCAGCCGACGGTCTCGATGAAGTGTTGCGCGATCGGCGGCCAGATGGCGCCCGCGACATAGTTGCCGCTGGCACACACCGCCACCGCGATGCCGCGCCGCTTGACGAACCAGAGCGAGGTGTCCGCCACCAGCGGCGCGAAGGCCGCGGCGCTGCCCAGCAGGCCGACGAGCACGGCCTGCGCCACGATGAAGGACACGATGCCGCCGGCCATGCCGCAGGCGACATACCCGGCACCGAGACCCAGCGCGCCGATCAGCAGCGGCCACATCACGCCGAAACGGTCGGCCAGCTTCCCCATCAGCACACCGCCGAGGCCGAAGCCGAGCATCAGCAGCGTGTAGGGCAGCGAGGCATCGGCACGGTCGATGCCGAACTCGGCCTGCACGGCCGGCAGCATCACCGACACCACGTACATGCCGCTGCTGCCGACCGTCATGACCAGCAGCGTCAGGCCCAGACGCAGCATGGCGTAGCGCGAATCCGCCTGGTGGGCGGCTGTCTCGGATGTCGTCATTGTTTTTCTCCGCGCCGAGGATACCTTCAAGCATGAAGATGCGGGGCGCGCAACGTCCGGCGGCACGCGGCCGCCTTCGCCCGCGACGGCGAATCAGCGCGCGAGCGGAACCGGCATCACGACGTTCGCCGAAGCCTTGGGCAGGGGTCCGCCCGGCTTGGGCATGTCGTCGCAGCTGGGCGCCAGCAGGCTGGCGCAGAACAGAAGAACAAGGGCTGTGCTTCTCATGCGGCGGATGCTAGGCCCGCTTCCCTGCAAGTCAAGTCGGACGCGGTGCCGCGCCGGTATCAGGCGATGGCCGGACGCTCGCCGCCTTGCAGCCGGCGCTCGATGTCCTCGAGCACGTTCGGCAGATCGGCCACGCTGTCGATCACGTAGTGCGCACCGGCGGCCTCGAGTTGCGCGGTCGCGCGCGCGCGGTGGTCCTGCTGCCGTGCAGCATCGAGCGCCGTCCATTCGGCCAGCGTGAGGCCCACCGCGTTGCCGCTGACCGCCAGGCCCACGGCCCAGGTGCCCGCATTGAGGCCTTCCTGCAAGCCCACGCCGGTGTCGTCGACCTTGACCACGGTGTGTGGCGGCCACACGCCGAGGTCGGCGAAGCAGCGGTACATCATGAGCGGCGACGGGCGGCCTTCGGCCAGGTCGCCGCCGCAGACGAGGTTGTCGGGTGCGTAGCCGCCGGCTGCGGCGATGGGCACGACCACGTCCATGATCGGGCGGTTGTAGCCGGTGGTCGAACCGATCTTGAGGCCGCGTTCGCGCGCCGCTTTGACGGCGTCGAGCGCACCGGGAATGAACTCGGCGTGGTCGCGCGCGCTGGCCGCGTTCATCGGCGTGAACACCTCGTACAGGTGGTCGGCGTCGGCATCGTTGAAGGCGTGGCCGTGCTTCGCTTCCCATTGCGAGGCGATGCGCGACAGCGTGCCGAGGGCCTTGATGTGGTCCCACTTGGCCATGCCCATCGGGCCGCGTGCTTCGGCGATGGTGATGTCCACGCCGTACTGTTCGAACAGCTTCACGAAGGCGCCCATCGGCGCGCAGGAACCGAAGTCGAGGATGGTGCCGGCCCAGTCGAAGACGACGGCCTGGAGCTTGGAGTGGTTGTGGGCGTTCATGGCGAAAAGGATAGGAAATATCGGGTGGGAAGCAAACGCGGTTCGCGCGTCACCATCCTTTGAAGACGTCGTGCGCGATGCCGAAGCCGGTGCTCGCGCCGCTGCCGCTGGTGACCAGCACCACGCGCGTGGCATCGTCGGGCGCGTCGATCACGCAGGGCGTGGTCTTCGACGAGGGATAGACGCCGGTCCAGCGCTCGGTGATCTGCGCGGTCTCGAGGTCGAGCGTGCTGCGCAGATGCCGCAGGATGAGCTGGTCCACCGCCTCCATCGCGAAGGGCTCGGGTGCATCGCCGTAGTGGTGCGAGTCGCCGACCACGAGCGAGCCGTCGGCGCTCTGCACCACGATCAGGTGGATGCCGTGTTCGAGCGACGCCGCCTCTTCCTGCTGCAGCCGCGCACGCAGCGCCGCGGCCTCGGGCAGCGTGCTGTAGCCCTCGTAGCGCACCAGGCTCAGGTCCATCATCACCGAGCCCGGCAGGCGGAAACCCGCCTCGGGCTTCACGCGCAGCATCTGCAGCCGGCACAGCGTGAGGTCGTGCGCGGCCATGCGATCGGCAAACAGGCCGTGCAGCTCGGTGTTGGTGCAGACCACCACGCGCTCGCCGCGCAGTGTGCCGCGCGAGGTGCGCACGCGCGGCGTTTCCACCTCGTGCACGCTCTCGCCGAAGCGGAACACGACGCCGTGCACCTCGGCCAGCCATTGCGCGAGCAGGCCGATGGCGGTGCGCGATTCGACGCGCAGCTCGTGCGGGCTGAACAGCACCGAGCGGGCATCCGCCAGGCTCAGCGCCGGTGCCTTGGCCTGGGCGTCGGCGGCATCGAGCAGCTCGCAGGCTTCGCCCATCGGCGTGCGCATGAAGGCTTCGAGCACGGCGTGCGCCTCGGGCCGGTAGGCCGCGAGCCAGAGGTGGCGGTGCACGATGTCGATGCCGGCCTGCGGCGCAATGGCCTGCCAGACCTCGCGGGCATGCATCGCGCGGCGCCAGGTGTCGCCCGGCGCCTGGCCGGTGATGGTGATGAAGCCGAAGTTCCGGATCGATGCGCCGATGCAGGCCGCATCGCGCTCGATCACGCAGACCTTGAGGCCGCGCTGCGCCGCGGTGTAGGCATGGGCCAGGCCGACGATGCCGGCGCCGACCACGATGAGGTCGAAGTTGTCTTGTCGGGTGCCGGGCATCACCGGTTCCTCCAGGTTTGGGTGCGCGCGAGCGCCCAGTGCCCGGCCAGCGCAAACACGCCGCGGCCGACGGCGGCCGTGAGCATGATCAGGGAGGCCATGGCGGCAGCGGGCGCCACGTCGCCGGCGTCGTCCATGTTGAGCACGGCGACGGCGGCCAGCGTGGTCTGCGGCGAATAGAGAAACACGACGGCCGACACGGTGGTCATCGCGTTGACGAAGAAGTAGCCGCCCACGTTGAGCACCGTGGGCAGCGCCACCGGCAGGTGCACGCGCCACAGCGTGCGCCAGAACGGCACACCCATCGACTCCGACACCAGCTCGTACTCGCGGTCGAGCTGGCGCAGCGCCGTGAGCGAGGTGAGGTGCGCCACCGAGAAGAAGTGAGCGACCGTGCAGACGACGAGGATCGTCATGCCGCCATAGAGGCCGTGCAGCGGGTTCGACGGCGAGATGAAGAAGAAGATGTAGCCCACGCCCAGCACCAGCCCCGGCACCGCGAGCGGCAGGTTGGCGAGCAGGTTGAGCAGCTCGCGCAGCAGGCCGAAGTGGCGCGGCTTTTCCACCAGGTAGGCCGAGACGAACGTGAGGAGCGCGCCCGCCACCGCCGCGCACAACGCGAGCCGCAGCGAGTTGGCGTAGCTGCCCCAGCCGCCGCCGTCCATGTTGCTGAAGTCGTAGTTCTTGAAGGACGGTGCGAGCTGGTAGGGCCAGTAGGTGGCCAGCGATGCGAACACCGCCATGCCGATCATCACGAGGATGGCGCAGGCCGCGAGCGCGCAGAACACCAGCAGCGCACGGTCGCGCGCTGGCACGGGCTCCGGCTGGTAAGGCGTGGCGCGTGCCGAGAGCGCCGCGGCCTGCCTGCTGCGCACGCGCCGCTCGACCAGGAAGGACAGCACGGCCGGAATCAGCAGCACCAGCCCGACCACCGCGCCCATCTGGAAGTTCTGCTGCCCGACCACCTGCTTGTAGATGTCGGTCGCGAGCACGCCGGTCTGGCCGCCCACCACCTTCGGCACGCCGAAGTCGGTGATCACCAGCACGAACACCACCATCGCCGCCACGATGAGGCCGTAGCGCGAGGACGGCAGCGTCACGGTGCGGAAGATGCGCCATCGCGAGGCGCCGAGCGTCTGCGCCGCCTCGTAGAGACGGCCGTCGGAGGTGGCCATGGCGGTGGTGAGGATCAGCAGCGCATGCGGCAGCGTCCAGAACACCGAGCCAAGCACGATGCCGAGCGGCCCGTAGATCGAGGCACCGCCCAGCAGCCCCTTGAACAGCCCCTGGTTGCCGAACAGGTAGACCAGGCTGATGGCCGGCAGCAGCGACGGCGCGAGCAGCGGCACCAGCGCCACGGCGCGCAGCAGGCCCTTGGCGGGCATGCACGAGAGCGTGAGCCCGTAGGCGTACACGTAGGCAATCGCCGTGCAGATCACGGCACTGATCGCCGCGAGCCCCAGGCTATTGAAGGCCGACTGCACGAGCGCCGGGTTGTCGAGGTAGCGCGCGAAGTTCGCGACACCGACAAACGCGCCCGCACGGTCGAAGAAGCTCTGGCCGACCAGCGCACCGACCGGCAGCGCGACGATCACGACCAGCAGCAGCACGACCAGCCACACGGCCGCACCGGTCAGCCAGCGATCGCGGTCGAAGGCGCTGCTGCGCGCCATCACCACCGGGACGACGGCGATGGCGTCGGGGGAGCTGCTCATCTTGTTTTTTTCAGCACGCTATCGCGTGAGCCGGCGCGCCGCCACTCGCAGCCCATGAAACCGGCACGGCCAGTTCGCGGGACACCGCGGAACCGGCTTTGCCGGGCCGCTGGTGTCGCCCCCGGCGAGGGGGTGGGCGAAGCGACACGAAGTGCGCGAAGCCTGGGGGAGTTCCATCTCAGCACGCCAGAACCGAAAGCGCACCCAGGGGCAACTGGATGTGGACCATGCTGCTGGGCACCAGCGGCTCGCCGCCACCGCTGCGCGCATCGGCTGGCAGTTCGGCCTCGATCTCGATGCCGAGCGGCTCGCAGGCCAGGCGCGCCGAGGTGCGGTTGCCGAAAAATTCCGTGTCGATCAGCCGCGCCGCGAAGCTGTTGGCGCCGAGTTCCGAACCGAAGCGCTTGACCACCACATGCTCGGGCCGGATGCCCACGGTCGCTTGGGCGCCAACGCTCAGGCTGCCGGGGGAGCAGAACAGTTCGCTGTCGCGCACGCGCACCTTGCCATCGGCCAGCACGGTGGCGGGCAGCATGTTCATGCGGCCGACGAAGCCGGCCACGAAACGGGTGCGCGGCTGGCGGTACAGCTCGTCGGGCGTGCCGGCCTGCTCGATGCGGCCGTTGTGCATCAGCACCACCCGGTCCGCCATCGAGAGCGCTTCTTCCTGGTCGTGCGTGACCATGATGGTGACGATGCCCAGGCGCTTCTGCAGCGCGCGGATCTCGCTGCGCAGGCTGGCGCGCACCTGCGCGTCGAGCGCGGAGAGCGGCTCGTCGAGCAACAGCAGGCGCGGGTTGGGCGCGAGCGCACGGGCCAGGGCCACGCGCTGCTGCTGGCCGCCCGAGAGTTGCACCGGGTATTTGTCGGCATGCGCGGCCAGGCCCACCAGGTCGAGCATCTCGCGCGAACGCCTGGCCATCTCGCGGGCCAGCGCGCCCGTGGGATGCAGGCCGTAGGCGATGTTCTGCGCCGCCGTGAGGTTGGGGAACAGCGCATACGACTGGAACACCACGCCGAAGCCGCGCGCCGCCGGCGGCAGGCCCGCGATGTCCTGGCCGCCGAGCAGGATCTGCCCGCTGTCGGCGCGCTCGATGCCGCAGACGATGCGCAGCAGCGTGGTCTTGCCGCAACCGGACGGACCGAGCAGGCACACGAATTCGCCGGGCTCGATGTCGAGATCGATGCCGTCGAGCACGCGCGTGGCGCCGAAGGACTTGCCGATGCCGCGGAGAGAAAGAAAGCTCGTCATGTGCTGCTGCCCGGAAACCCGATCACATCGGCTTCTTTTCGGCCTTCGATTCGTAGCGCTTCGACCATTCCGTCAGGATGCGGTCGCGGTTCGCGGCGGCCCAGGTGAAGTCGTTCTTCGCGAGCAGCTTCTCGACATCGCCCGGCACGAACTCGAGCTTCTCCTGGATGCCCGGCAGCGCGAGCACGGCGAAGTTCTTCGCGTAGAGCTCGTTGGCCTGCTTCGTCACGGCCCAGTCGGCCAGCGCCTTGGCGGCGTCCTGCTTCTTGCTGGTCTTGATGATGCCGGTGGCTTCCATGTCCCAGCCCAGGCCTTCCTTCGGCAGCACGATGTCGATGGGTGCGCCGTCGCGCTTGGTCTTGTTGGCGCGGTATTCGAAGGACATGCCGAGCGCGAACTCGCCGGCGCCCGCCTGGCGGCAGGGCTTGCTGCCCGACTGGCTGTAGATGCCGATGTTCTGGTGCAGCGCATCCATGTACTTCCACGCCTTTTCTTCACCCATCATCTGGATCCAGCCCGACACCATCAGGTAGCCGGTGCCCGAGGCCGCGGGGTTGGGCATGGTGATCTGGCCCTTGTAGACGGGATTGGTCAGGTCGGCCCAGCTGGTCGGCTTGGGCAGGCTCTTCTTCTGTGCTTCGGCGGTGTTGAAGCAGATGGCCGACGACCACACGTCCATGCCGACCCACTTGGGCGGATTGGCCGCATCGCGCATGGTGGGCTTGATGGCGTCGAGGCCCTTGGGCGCGTAGGGCTGGAGCATGCCTTCCTTGTCGAGCAGCATCAGCGAGGTGGCGGCCAGGCCCCACACCACGTCGGCCTGCGGGTTGGCTTTTTCGGCCAGCAGCTTGGCGGTGACGATGCCGGTCGAGTCGCGCACGAACTTCAGTTCGATGGACGGGTTCTCTTTTTCGAAGGCGGTCTTGTAGGCCTGCACCTGGTCGGCTTCGAGCGCGGTGTAGACCAGCAGTTCGGTGCGGCCCTGGGCGGAAGCGGCGAACGCCAGCGAGAACAGGGCGGCGGGCACGGCAGCACGGCGAATGCAACGAAGCAACATGGGAATCCCTCGGGAAAGAAGAAAGATGAGAAAAAAAAGAAGAAGAAGTGCGCGAACAAAAGTACGCACGGCAACGGCCGTGAACGCGGCGATGCTCGCAGCGGCGTGTGACAGCGGTTTGTCAGGAGGCCCGTCACACGCCCGTCATGGCGCGCAGCGACCCTTCACGGGCTGTCGCACGCGCTGCATTTCAATCCGATGACACTCGACCTCGCCGAGATCGCCCGCCTGTTCGCCGAGCGCGGCGAGCTTGCGTACGCGGGCGAAGCGGTCACGCAACGGGAACATGCGCTGCAATGCGCCTGGCTCGCGGAACAGGCGGATGCGGACGACGCACTGGTCACGGCCGCCCTGCTGCACGACCTGGGGCATCTTCTGATCGCCGAACACCAGACGCTGTCGCAGTCGCCGACCGAGCTGGGCATCGACGACCGTCACCAGCACATCGCGCTGCCTTTGCTGCGCGGCGCCTTCGGTGTGGAAGTGCGCGAGCCGATCCGGCTGCATGTGGATGCCAAGCGCTATCTGTGCGCCACGCGGCCCGGTTACGTCTCGCGGCTCTCGCCCGACTCGGTGCGCAGCCTGGCGCTGCAGGGCGGCGTGATGGATGCGGAAGCCGCGCAGCGCTTTGCTTCGCACCGGTGGGCCGGCGATGCCGTCCGGCTGCGTTGGTGGGATGAAGAAGCCAAGGTGGCGGGTCTTGCAACGCCGCCGCTGTCGCACTTCCTCGCGATCGCCGCGCGGGTGATGCTGCGCTGAGCGCTTTCAGCACCGTTTAAGTCTGGGGAGGTCCCGGGCGCTACGATGCAGGCGAAGCGCCACTCCGGCGCGCTCCCACGATCGTTGTCATGACCGCTGACTCCCGCGTTTCCCGGTTCCTCTCGACCCTGCGCCGCATCCTTTCCCTTGCCGCGCCGTATTTCCGGTCCGAAGAAAAATGGCGGGCCCGCCTCATGCTGCTGGGCATCGTCGCGCTCAACCTGTCCTATGTGTACGTGGCCGTGCTGGGCAACCAGTGGTACGGGCGCTTCTACGATGCGCTGCAGAACAAGGACTCGGCGATCTTCTGGCGCGAGATCGGCGTGTTCGGCTGGATCGCATTCGCCAACATCCTGGTCCAGGTGCTCAAGTTCTACGTGACCCAGCTGCTGCAGCTGCGCTGGCGCGCCTGGATGACGCGCAGCTACCTGTCGCGCTGGACGGCCGACCGCACCTTCTACCACCTGGAGCTGGCGCGCTATGCGCAAAAGAACGGCAACACGCCGGACAACCCCGACCAGCGCATCCAGGAAGACATGCAGATGTTCACCGACTACACGATGACGCTGTCGATGGGCCTGCTGAACGCGGTCGTCACGCTGGTCAGTTTCGTCGGCATCCTCTGGGGACTCTCGGGCAGCTTCGGCTTTTCCATGGGCGGTACCACCTACCAGATCGCCGGCGCGATGGTGTGGCTGGCCGTCGCGTACTGCGTCGTGGGCACGGTCATCACGCACTTCATCGGCCGGCCGCTGATCGGCCTCAACTTCCGCCAGCAGCGCTTCGAGGCCGACTTCCGCCATCACCTGGTGCGCGTGCGCGAATACAGCGAGGCCATCGCGCTGGACCATGGCGAGAAGGTCGAGCACGGCCAGCTCGACCTGCGCTTCGGCGCCGTGCTGCGCAACTACCTGCAGCTGATCAAGCAGCAGAAGAACCTGGTGACCTTCACTTCCTTCTTCGGGCAGGCGGCGGTGATCTTTCCGTTCATCGTGGCGGCCCCGCGCTTCTTCAGCGGCGCCATCCAGCTCGGGCAGCTGATGCAGATCTCGTCCGCCTTCGGCAAGGTGCAGGATTCGCTGAGCTGGTTCGTCGACAACTACGACCGCGTGGCCATCTGGCGCGCCACCACCGACCGCCTCACCAGCTTCGACGACGCGATGCACGCCCACGCCGCGCGCACCGATGCCCTGGCGCGCGGCAGCGCGGCCTCGCTGCAGACCGGCGACCTGACGGTGGCCCTGCCCGACGGCAGGCAGCTGCTGTCCGGCGCCGCGCTTTCGGTGCAGCCTGGCGACAGCGTGCTGCTGCAGGGCCCGTCGGGCAGCGGCAAGTCGACGCTGTTCCGCGCGTTCGCGGGCATCTGGCCCTTCGCGCGCGGCCATGTGCAGGTGCCGGGCGATGCGGTCTTCATGCCGCAGCGGCCCTACGTGCCCGACGGCAAGCTGCGCGACGCGCTGACCTACCCCAATCCGGCCGCAAACTTCAGCGACGCCCAGCTGCGCCAGGCCCTGGCCGACGCCCTGCTTCCCGAGCTGGCCAGCCGGCTCGACGACAGCGACTCCTGGAGCCAGAAGCTCTCGGGCGGCGAACAGCAGCGGCTCGCGATCGCGCGGGTGTTGCTGAAGAAGCCGGCCTGGCTGTTCGCCGACGAGATCACGAGCGCCCTCGATGCCGAGGCCGAAGGCGTGCTCTACAAGCGGCTGGCGGACACGGTACGGGCCGCGGGCGGTGCGATGGTGTCGATCGCGCACCGTGCCGCCGTGGGCGACTTCCACAACCAGCGCTGGACGCTGGTGCCGCAGCCCGAGGGAACGGCGGCAGGCGGCGGCGCGCGCTACCGCCTGAGCATCGCCGCCGCTCAGCCTGCGGCGGCGTAGCGCTCCCAGCCCTTCTTGCGCAGGTCGCAGGCGGGGCATTCGCCGCAGCCATAGCCCCAGGCCTGTCGGTGCACGCGGTCGCCGAGGTAGCAGGTGTGGGTTTCTTCCACGATCAGGTCGACCAGCGGCTCGCCGCCCAGCCGGTGGGCCATCTGCCAGGTCTCGGCCTTGTCGATCCACATGAGCGGCGTCTCGATCACGAGGCGGCGCTCCAGCCCGAGCGAGAGCGCCAGCTGCATGGCCTTCATGGTGTCGTCGCGGCAGTCGGGGTAGCCCGAGAAGTCGGTCTCGCAGACCCCGGTGACGATCACCTGCAGGCCGCGCCGGTAGGCCAGCGCGCCGGCCAGGGTGAGGAACAGCAGGTTGCGCCCGGGCACGAAGGTGTTGGGCAGGCCGTCGGCCTGCATGGCGAAGGCGACCTCCTCGGTCAGCGAGGAGCCGCCGAGCTGGGCCAGCGCCGCGAGCGTGAGCACATGGTCTTCGCCCAGGCGCGGCGCCCAGTCGGGAAAGCGCTCGCGCATCTGCGCGAGGATGGTGCCGCGCACATCGAGCTCGACGCGATGGCGCTGTCCGTAGTCGAAGCCCAGCGTCTCGACGCGCTGGTACTTCGAGAGCGCATCGGCAAGGCAGGTGGTCGAGTCCTGGCCGCCGGAGAACAGAACGAGGGCGGTGGTGTGCAGGGGCATTTCCGTCAACGGCGGGCCGTTGTAGTCCAAAGACGCGATTTTCGCAGGCCGGGCAGCACGTCGATCCCGCCCGCAAAACCACCTGTTTGGGGGATGTTTGTAACTTGAAGTTAAGGCAAAATCCTGCCCCAACGATGCAGGGGACACACAGATGGGCGAGCGCGGAACCGCGATCAGCTTCGAAGATTTTCAAGGCACACGCAATTTCGCCGCCCTGGACGGCCTTCGGGCCGTCTCCGTCTTCCTCGTCTTCAGCGACCATTTCGGCGGCATCGGCTGGACGCGTTTCTCGGGCTGGCTCGGCGTCCACGCCTTCTTCGTGCTCTCCGGCTTCCTGATTACCACGCTGCTGCTGCGGGAGCGCGACACCACCGGCCGCGTGTCGCTGCAGGCGTTCTACATCCGCCGCGCCAGCCGGCTGCTGCCGCTCTACCTGCTGGTCTTGCTGGCGGTGCTGGGCCTGAGCTCCGTGGCGCGGGATGGCACCTGGGAGCAGATGAAGGCGGCTGCGCCCTACTACCTGACGCTGCTCAACGAGCTGGCCGACATGGCGCCCCTGCACATGACCTGGACGCTGGGCGTGGAGTGGAAGTACTACCTGGTCTGGCCCACGCTGCTCGTGGTCTTCGGCACGACCCTTCGGTCCAGCCTGGCGACTGCCGGCTTCTGCCTCGCGGCGCTGGCCATGATCGGCATCGGCGGCTTTCATTGGGACCTGCTGCGTCCGCAGAACTACGTCGGCATGCTGCTCGGCTCGGGGCTGGCCATCCTGATGCACGTGCGCCGCACCTTCGGGCTGGTGCGCGGCCTCATGACCCATGGCGCGGCCATCGCGATCGTGCTGGCGCTGGTGGTGTGGCACCGCCGCTTCCCGGTGATCGCGGGCCGCATCGGCGATGCGCCGGCCATCGCGGTGTACAGCCTGCTGATCGCGATGCTGCTCCCGGCCCTGATCGCCACCCGCACGTGGGCGGCGCGGGCGCTGGGGTCGAAGGGGCTGGTGTTCATCGGACACCGGTCGTACGCGATGTACCTGGTGCAGTACGTCGCCGCGCACGCGGTGATCGCGGTGCTGCCGGGCCCCACCATCGTCGGCGCGCTGCTGCTGTTTCTCTCATTCGCCACGGCGCTGGCGCTCTCGGACCTGCTCTACCGCTGGTTCGAGAAGCCGATCACCGACTGGGGCCACCGCTGGGCCAAGGCGGTCAAGCAGATCGCGCTGCCGGTCTGCAATGCCGCAGCAGCACTTCGCCCGGACGGGAGCCGCGGCCCCCTCCAGCCCTAGAGAAAGCGTTCGAGCAGCTTGCGCGAGGCGCGGTCGAGCGCCTTGGCATCGGGGATGCGGAACTGCACGCCGTGCGCGCTGGCGATCAGCAATGCGCCGCCTTCGAGCCTTCGGATGTCTTCCTCGGCCTTGAGCACGAAGCTGGTCTCGCCGCGGTCGGTGCTCACGGTCCAGGTGCTGGGCACGCCGAAGCTCGACACGCGGTGCAGCTTCAGCAGCGTGGGTGCGAAGTCGCGCACCGCCAGTTCCTCTTCGAGCAGTGCGCGGGTCTGCGCCGGCAGCGTCTCGACGCGGTCGATCCAGACCAGTTCGCGGCCCTCGCCGCCGACCAGCGAGATGCCCTCGCCGGGCGCGCTGAGCGGGAAGGCCCGCACGGGGGTCACGCCCACATGGCGTTCGCCCTGCGCGTCGGTCAGCACGAGGCGGCCGAAGGCATCGCGCGCGAGATCGAAAGTGGTGGTCATGGTGGTGGTGTCGCTCATCATGCCTCCCCCGCCGGATGGGCCGCGTGGCTGACCAGCGGCAACTGGGCGCCGGCACGCTCGTCGGCCGCGCCTTCGCTCGCGTCGTCGTCGCCCTGGCGCAGTTGCGCCTGGTAGAGCCGCCAGTAGGCGCCCTGCTTGGCCATGAGCGCATCGTGCGGCCCGACCTCGACCACTTCGCCGCGGTCCATGACCACGAGCCGGTCGGCCTTGCGCAGCGTCGACAGCCGGTGCGCGATGGCGATGGTGGTGCGGCCCTGCACGAGGTTGTCGAGCGCCTTCTGGATTTCCTTCTCGGTCTCGGTGTCCACCGCCGAGGTGGCTTCGTCGAGGATCAGGATGCGCGGGTCGATCAGCAGCGCCCGCGCAATGCTGATGCGCTGGCGCTCGCCGCCCGAAAGGCCCTGGCCGCGCTCGCCGACCAGCGAGTCGTAGCCGTGGGGCAGGCGCAGGATGAAGTCGTGCGCGTGCGCGGCGCGGGCCGCGGCTACCACTTCTGCGCGCGTGGCGTCGGGCTTGCCGTAGGCGATGTTCTGCGCAATGGTGCCGAAGAACAGGAAGGGCTCCTGCAGCACCAGCCCCACATGGCGCCGGTAGTCGGCCACGGCGAAGCGGCGGATGTCGGTGCCGTCGACCTTGATCGCACCGTCGGTCACGTCGTAGAAGCGGCAGATCAGGTTGACCAGCGTGCTCTTGCCCGAGCCGCTGTGGCCCACGAGGCCGATCATCTCGCCGGGCTCGATCGTCAGGTCGAGGTCGTGGATCACGGCGCGCGAGCCGTAGCGGAAGCCCAGCCCGCTCATCTCGATGCGCCCCTGCACACGCTCCACCTTCACCGGATTGACCGGTTCGGGCACGTTGCTCACATGGTCGAGGATGTCGAAGATGCGCTTGGCGCCGGCCGCCGCCTTCTGCGTGACCGAGACGATGCGGCTCATCGAGTCCATGCGCGTGTAGAAGCGGCCGATGTAGGCGATGAAGGCCGTCAGCACACCCACGGTGATGCTGCCGCGCGCGACCTGCCAGATGCCGAAGCCCCAGACCACGAGCAGGCCGATTTCGGTCAAGAGCGAGACGGTGGGCGTGAACACCGACCAGGTGCGGTTGAGCTTGTCGTTGACCTGCAGGTTGTAGGCGTTGGCGGTGCGGAAGCGGTCGGCCTCGCGGCGTTCCTGCGCGAAGGCCTTCACCACGCGGATGCCCGGGATGGTGTCGGCCAGCACGTTGGTCACTTCGGACCAGACGCGGTCGATCTTCTCGAAGCCGGTGCGCAGCCGGTCGCGCACCACGTGGATCATCCAGGCGATGAACGGCAGCGGCACCAGCGTGACCACCGCGAGCAGCGGGTTGATCGAGATCAGGATGGCCGCGGTCATCAGGATCATCAGCACGTCGTTGGCGAAATCGAGCGCGTGCAGCGACAGGAACACGTTGATGCGGTCGGTTTCCGAGCCGATGCGCGCCATCAGGTCGCCGGTGCGCTTGCCGCCGAAGTAGTCGAGCGGCAGGGTCAGCAGGTGCTCGTAGGTGGTGGTGCGCAGGTCGGCGCCGATGCGCTCCGACACCAGCGCCAGCAGGTAGGTGCGGGCCCAGCCCAGCCCCCAGCCCAGCAGCGCCGCGCCGAGCAGGCCGCTCAGGTAGAGGCCGACGCGCGCCGGATCGATCTTCTGCCCGTTCTGGAACGGAATCAGGATGTCGTCCATCAGCGGAATGGTCAGGTAGGGCGGCACCAGGGTGGCGGCGGTCGAGAGCAGGGTCAGGAAAAACCCTGCAAAGAGCTGCTTCCGGTAGGGCTTGGCGAAACGGCCCAGGCGCAGCAGCACCCAGGTCGAGGGCGGGGTCTGGAGTTCGGTGTCGGCGGCCGGTTCGTCGCCGTCGACGGCCTCTGCTGTCGCCTCCGCGACACTTGCCGCGCGCTGGCCGAACAGCTTGAGCAGGCGCAAGGCGATGGCCTGGCTCGCCAGCGTGTAACGCCAGCGCGCCAGACGGCCCTGGGCGCCGACCAGGTCGAGGGTGCCGACGCCCGAATGGTCGGCCAGGAGCAGTTCCAGGGACGGATCCGTTAGTGGCCACTCACGGAATTCCCCCCCGGGCTCCAGGGAAATCAGGCGCTGGTCAGTCAACGCAACCAAGCCGGATGCGAAACGAAGTTGGTCGTCGAGGTCAACCGTCAGTATTACCAGAACGTTTTCCGCGACTACGAGCCGGTTTTTCAGCGCAGCTGAAGCCGCCTCGATTTCGCCCTCCCGGGTGCCGACTGGATCGTGATGTTGCATTGTGTATCTTTGACTCTTGCCCGTCGCGGGCCGCATGGACCGCGTCATGGCGCCCTTTGTCGGGCGCCGATTCTGACTGATCGCCATGGGCGCGCTTGAAGGCGCCGTGGTGCTCGGCCAAAGCACATCGAACGTTTGCATGACCCGTTTCGACGACATCCGCCTGCTGCGCATCAACTATTTGCGCGGTCCCAACCTCTGGACCTACCGTCCGGTGCTCGAAGTCTGGCTCGACCTGGGCCCGCTGGAGGACTACCCCTCCAACAAGATCGACGGCTTCACCGACCGCCTGACCACCCTGCTGCCGGCGCTCATCGAGCACCACTGTGGCGTGGGCGAGCGCGGCGGCTTCATCCAGCGGCTGACCGAAGGCACCTGGTCGGGCCACGTGCTCGAGCACGTGGTGATCGAGCTGCTGAACCTGGCCGGCATGCCGACCGGATTCGGGCAAACCCGCAGCACCTCGGCGCACGGCGTCTACCGCATGGTGTTCCGCGCGCGCGACGAGCAGGTGGCCCGGGTGGCGCTGGCCGAAGGCCACCGCCTGCTGATGGCGGCCATCAACAACGATCCGTTCACCGCCGATGACGTGCAGAAGGCGGTCGATGCCGTCAAGGCCAAGGTCGAGGACTGCTACCTCGGCCCGAGCACCGCCGCCATCGTCGGCGCCGCCACCGACCGCGGCATTCCGCACATGCGGCTGAACAGCGGCAACCTGGTGCAACTGGGCTACGGCGCCAACCAGCAGCGCATCTGGACCGCCGAGACCGACTACACCAGCGCCATCGGCGAATCGATCGCCAGCGACAAGGAGCTGACCAAGTCGCTGCTCGCGAGCTGCGGCGTGCCCGTGCCCGAAGGCCAGGTGGTCGCCAACGCCGAAGAAGCCTGGGAAGCCGCCGAGGACATCGGCCTGCCGGTGGTGGTGAAGCCCTCGGACGCCAACCACGGCCGCGGCGTGTCGCTCGAGCTGACGACCCGCGAGGAAGTCATGGCGGCCTTCGCGGTCGCCGAGCCCGAAGGCAGCGACGTGATGGTCGAGCGCTTCATCCGCGGCCACGAACACCGCCTGCTGGTGGTGGGCGGCGAAGTGGTGGCGGCCGCGCGCGGCGAGATCATCACCGTGACGGGCGACGGCAAGCTCAGCGTGGCCGAGCTGATCGAAAAGCAGCTCAACAGCGACCCGCGCCGCGGCGCCGAAGAGGAATACCCGCTCGACCTGATCGTGCTGGCCACCGACGCCAAGCTGCAGCTCGAACTCAAGCGCCAGGACCTGGCCGGCGATTCCGTGCCGGCCGCCGGCCGCGTGGTGACGATCCAGCGCAACGGCAACATGGCCAACGACTGCACCGACCAGGTCCACCCCGAAGTCGCGCACGCCGCCGTGCTGGCCGCCCGCGTGGTGGGCCTCGACATCGCCGGCATCGATCTCGTGGCGCAGGACATCGGCAAGCCGCTCGGCCCGCAGCGCGGTGCGATCGTCGAAGTCAACGCCGGCCCCGGCCTGCTGATGCACCTGAAGCCGGCCGTCGGCTCGCCGCGCCCCGTGGGCCGCGCCATCTGCGACCACCTGTTCCCCAACGACGCACCGGGCCGCATCCCCGTGGTCGGCGTGGCCGGCTCGCAGGACACCGCGGTGCTCGCGCGCCTGGTCGCCTGGCTGATCAACCTGGGCGGCCGCCACACCGGCCTCGCCTGCCGCGACGGCCTGTTCCTCGAACGCCGCCGCGTCGATGCACGCGACAGCGCCAACTGGGACGCCGGCCACCGCCTGCTGGTGAACCGCGCCGTCGAAGCCGTGGTGATCGAGAACGGCGCCGAAACCATCCTGCGCGACGGCCTCGCCTACGACCGCTGCGAAGTCGGCATCGTGACCGACCTCGAGGGCGCCGAAGCGCTCGCCGACTACGACATCACCGAGAGCGACCAGATGGTCAAGGTGCTGCGCACGCAGGTCGACGTGGTGCTCGGCGAAGGCACGGCCGTGCTGAACGCGGGCGATCCGCGCGTGGCCGGCCTCGCGCCGCTGTGCGACGGCGCCGTCATCCTCTACGCCGCCGATCCGCAGGCTGCCGCGCTCACCGCGCACCAGTCTGCCGGCGGCAAGGCCGTGCTGGTACGGCAGGACCGCGTGGTGCTGGCCAACGGCAGCAGCGAATCCTTCCTGCCGGGCCTCGGCCGCCTGGCCATCTGGCGTGCCACCCATGCCGGCGTGAGCCTCGAAAGCCTGCTGGCTGCCGTGGCCGCCGCCTGGGCCATGGGCATTCCGCTGAACCTGATCGGCGCCGGCGTGGAGGCTTTCGAAGCCGACCTGCAGGCGGCGCTGGCTTCGCTGCAGCTGTCGCAAACCCAGCCCTTCCAACCCCAATTCGCCTGAGGCTTTGCGCCTCTCGCCAGACCCTTCGTAGCCCCATGAAAGTCACCCGCACCCGAGCCCTTCGCGGGCCCAATCTCTGGAGCCGCCACACCGCCATCGAGGCGGTCGTGGCCTGCGAAGGCGATGAGAACGCCATCAGCAAGCTGGCCGGCTTCGAAGCCCGCCTGCGCGCCCGCTTCCCCACCATCGGCGAACTGCATCCGATGGTCCTGGGCCAGCCGCTGGCCCTCGCCCACGTGCTCGAGAACGCCGCCGTGGCGCTGCAGGCCCAGGCCGGCTGCGCCGTCAACTTCGGCCACACGGCGCCCACGGTGGAAGACGGCGTCTACCAGGTCGTGTTCCAGTACAGCGAGGAAGCCGTGGGCCGCCGCGCGATCGAACTGGCCGAACAACTGATCGCCGCCGCGCTGGCCGATACCGCCTTCGACGCCACCGCCGCCATCACCGAGCTGCGCGACCTCGACGAATCCGAACGCCTCGGCCCGAGCACCGGCTCCATCGTCGATGCCGCCGTGGCGCGCGGCATTCCCTACCGCCGCCTCACGAGCGGCAGCCTGGTGCAGTTCGGCTGGGGCTCCAAGCAGCGCCGCATCCAGGCGGCCGAGGTCGACAGCACCAGCGGCGTGGCCGAGTCGATCGCGCAGGACAAGGAGCTCACCAAGCAGCTGCTCAATGCCGCCGGCGTGCCGGTGCCGCTGGGCCGCCCCGTCGCCAGTGCCGAGGACGGCTGGGCCGCCGCCGAAGAAATCGGCCTGCCGGTCGTGGTCAAGCCGCAGGACGGCAACCAGGGCAAGGGCGTCACCGTCAACATCACCACGCGCGAACAACTGACCTCGGCCTACGACTCGGCCGCCGTCTACGGCGAGGTGATGGTCGAGAAATTCCTGCCGGGCTTCGACTTCCGCCTGCTGGTGGTCGGCGACCGCCTCGTGGCCGCCGCGCGGCGCGATCCGCCGCAGGTGATCGGCGACGGCAGCGCCACCGTGCGCCAGCTGGTGGACACCGTCAACCTCGACCCGCGCCGCGGCGAAGGCCACGCCACCTCGCTCACCAAGATCCGCCTGGACGACATCGCGATCGGCCGGCTCGAGGCCCAGGGCCTCACGCCCGACAGCGTGCCCGAACGCGGCCAGCGCGTGGTGCTGCGCAACAACGCGAACCTCTCCACCGGCGGCACCGCCACCGACGTGACCGACACCGTGCACCCCGAGGTGGCCGCGCGCGCGATCGATGCGGCGCAGATGGTCGGCCTGCACATCTGCGGCGTCGACATGGTCTGCGAGAACGTGCTGCGCCCGCTCGAAGAACAGCACGGCGGCGTGGTCGAGGTGAATGCCGCGCCGGGTCTGCGCATGCACATCTCGCCCTCGTTCGGCCGCGGCCGCGCGGTCGGCGAAGCGGTGATGGACACCCTCTTCGCCCACGGCGACGACGGCCGCATCCCCGTGGTGGCCGTGACCGGCACCAACGGCAAGACCACCACCGCGCGCCTCATCAACCACCTGCTCGCCTCGAGCGGCCTGCGCACCGGCATGACCAACACCGACGGCGTGTACGTCGACGGACGCCAGACCGACAGCGGCGACTGCAGCGGCCCGAAGAGCGCGCGCAACGTGCTGATGCACCCCGATGTCGACGCGGCCGTGTTCGAAGTGGCCCGCGGCGGCGTGCTGCGCGAAGGCCTCGGCTTCGACCGCTGCCAGGTGGCCGTGGTCACCAACATCGGCAGCGGCGACCACCTGGGCCTGAACTACATCACCACCGTCGAGGACCTCGCGGTGCTGAAACGCGTGATCGTGCGCAACGTGGCGGCCGACGGCTATGCGGTGCTCAATGCGGCCGACGTCAACGTCGCCGCCATGGCGGCCGGCTGCCCCGGCCACGTGATCTTCTTCACCGCCGACCGCATGCACCCGGTGATGGCCACGCACCGCGCGCAAGGCAAGCGCACCGTGTACGTCGACCAGGACACGCTGGTCGCGGCCGAGGGCTCGTGGCGCGAGCGCATCGCGCTGCGCGACGTGCCCATCACGCGCAACGGCACCATCGGCTTCCAGGTCGACAACGTGATGGCCTCGGTGGCCGCGGCCTGGGCCGTGGGCCTCGACTGGGACACCATCCGCAGCGGCCTCGCGAGCTTCATGAACGACGCCGCCGGCGTGCCCGGGCGCTTCAACGTCATGGACTACCGCGGCGCCACCGTGATCGCCGACTACGGCCACAACACCGACGCCATGCGCGCGCTGGTTTCGGCGGTCGACACCATGCCGGCCAACAAGCGCTCGGTGGTGATCAGCGGCGCGGGCGACCGGCGCGACTCGGACATCCGCGACCAGACCGCGATCCTCGGCGAGGCCTTCGACGACGTGATCCTCTATCAGGATGCCGCGCAGCGCGGCCGCGCCGATGGCGAAGTGATGGCTTTGCTGCGCCAGGGGCTGCAGGGCGCCGCGCGCACGCGCTACATCGACGAGATCCGCGGCGAATTCGTCGCCATCGACACCGCCTTGGCCCGCCTGCAGCCGGGCGACCTCTCCTTGATCCTCGTCGACCAGGTCGAGGAAGCGCTCGCTCACCTCGCACAGCGCATCGCTGCGGGTTGACGACGTCCTTGCCGGACAAGTCCCACACGCAGGGGCGTGTCCGGCCGGGACGGCACAGTGCGCTGTCCCACAGCCCGCCCGGGTCCGCCGAACCCACACTGTTGCTCCGGTCGCGCCTTTCGAAGCCTGAAAGGCGCGTCCCAACCAGGAGCATCCATGACGACAAGTTTCCGGTCCGTTCTTTCAGCCACCGCTCTCTTTGCAGCGGGCGGCTTCTTCGTTCTCGGCACCCCCTTGGCGAATGCGCAGGCGCCGGGCTCCGAAGCCCGCATGCAAAAGGAGCGCGCGGTTTGCGACGGCGTCCAGCAGGACCGTACCGCCTGCCTGCGCGAAGCCGCCGCCGCGCGCCGGGAAGCGGGACGCCATGGCCTCACCACCCCGAGTGCCGGCCGTGAAGACGCCAACACGTTCGCACGCTGCCGCGAGCAGCCCATTGCCGACCAGGCCGACTGCGAGGCACGCATCCGCGGCAGCGCACACACCACGACCGAAGGCAGCGTGATGGGTGGCGGCGTGATCCGCGAAACCGTGACGCCCCTGCCCCCCCAACCCGTGCAGCCGACGCGCTGAACCCGGCCGTGCGCGGCATGCCCGACAACCCAGGTCTTTTTCCGGTCACTCCAAGGAGCACACCATGAAAAACAACACCCTATCGATGATCTTCGCCCTGCTGGCAATCAGCGGGCTGGCAAGCACCACCGTCGCGTCCGCCGCCGGCCAGCGCCGTGGCGATGCCGGCATCTACCAGCAGGAACTCTCCGTTTGCGGCCACAACCAGCAAGACCGCGCAGCCTGCATCCGCGAAGCCGGCGCAGCCCGCCTGGAAGCCGCACGCGGCGGCCTGACCAGCGCCCCCGACTACCGCAGCAACGCCCTCGCGCGCTGCGGCCTGCAGCCGCCGACCGACCGTGCCGATTGCGAGGCACGCGTGCTGGGCAGCAGCGGCAACACCAACAGCAGCGTCGATGGCAGCGTGATGGGCGGCGGCGTGATCCGCGAGTCGGTCACCACCGTGCTGATGCCTGCGCCGGCCGCGATGCCGGCACCCATGCCTGCGCCCATGCCGGAACCGATGCCGGCCCCTTCGAGAGCCGTCCCCGCGCCCATCATCATTGCACCCACGCCAGCGCCGCGCTGACAGTGCCCGGCCGCACTGAGGCCACTCGCCCCGGACCGGGGCGGTGGCCGATCGTTCCGAGGCGATGGCCTTGATTGTCACAAGACTGTCATAAAACGCAGCATGGTGCTAGCTATAGTTCTCGGTCCCTGCCACTGAGGAACTCTTTCCCATGAATGCCATCAAGGTCGCTCGCCGATTCATAGAAACGGACCCGGCCAACGAATCGGCCAAGATCCTGGCCCAGCTCGTGTTGGCGCTCGAGTCCGAACGCAGCTTCGAACTGATCACGCTCTACAACCTCGACTACAAGAGCTTCGAGCTCGCCATGGACATCCTGAAGGAATGGCGGCTCGACCGCTACTACGCCAGCAAGTCCAAGCTGTTCGACCTGTCCCTGCAGGTCACGGAACTCGAGAAGAGCTAGCGTCTACTTTCCCCAGCGCAGCACCAACGGATCGAGCCGCTTCGCGGTGTCGATCAGCCCGGCGCGCGTGTCGGGATGCATCGCGGGCAAGGGGTGGCGCGGCGCCTCGCAGGCGATCACCCCGCCCTCTTTCATCAGCGCCTTGCACGCCAGCAACCCAGCCTGTCGGTTCTCGTAGTTGATCAGCGGCAGCCACTGCTGATAGAGCGAAAAGGCCTTGTCGCGGTCGCCCGCACGGTGCGCCTCGATGATGGGGCGGATGCCGTCCGGGTAGCCGCCGCCGGTCATCGAGCCGGTGGCGCCGGCATCGAGGTCGGGCAGCAGCGTGATGGCTTCTTCGCCGTCCCACGGGCCTTCGATGGCATCGCCGCCAAGGCGGATCAGCTCGCGCAGCTTCGCCGCGGCGCCGGCGGTCTCGATCTTGAAGTACGCAACCTGCGCGATCTCCTTGGCCATGCGCGCGAGGAACGGCGCCGACAGCACCGTGCCGCTGGCCGGTGCGTCCTGGATCATGATCGGAATGTCGACAGCGTCCGACAGCCTGGCATAGAAGTCGAAGATCTGCGGCTCGGGCACGCGGAAGGTGGCGCCATGATAGGGCGGCATCACCATCAGCATCGCGGCGCCCATGTCCTGCGCGCGGCGGCTGCGCTCGGCGCACACCTTGGTGCTGAAGTGCGTGGTGGTCACGATCACCGGCACGCGGCCCGCCACGTGCTCGAGCATCGTGCGCGTGAGCACCTCGCGCTCGTCGTCCGACAGCACGAACTGCTCCGAAAAGTTGGCAAGGATGCACAGGCCGTCGGAGCCCGCGTCGATCATGAAATCGACGCAGCGCTTCTGGCTCTCGAGGTCGAGCGCGCCTTGTTCGGTGAAGGTGGTGGGCACCACCGGGAAGATGCCGCGGTATCTGGGATTGGAAAGGCTGTGATTCATGGGTTTGGGCATGGCGGTTGAACAAGGCTCTTTCGGGGGACACCGCGGAACCGGCTTTGCCGGGCCGCCGGTGTTGCCCCCGGCAGGGGGTTGGCGGAGCGACACGAAGTGCGCGCAGCCTGGGGGCGAGTCAATGCGAATGACGGGGAACGGCGGCGCCGCGACAGCCGACGAGGAAATCGAAGTCGCAGCCCTCATCGGCCTGCAGCACATGGTTGACGTAGAGCTTCTGGTAGCCGCCGCCGCGCGTGGACATCGGCTGGGCATCGTTGCTCGACAGCGAAGCCAGGCGTGCCGCCAGCTCCTCGTCGCTGACGTCGAGGTGCAAGCGCCCCGCATCGCAATCGAGCTCGATCCAGTCGCCGTCGCGCACCGCCGCGAGCGGCCCGCCGTCGGCGGCCTCGGGCGCCACATGCAGCACCACCGTGCCGTAGGCCGTGCCGCTCATGCGCGCATCCGAAATGCGCACCATGTCCTTGATGCCGCGCCGCAGCAGCTTGGGCGGCAGGCCCATGTTGCCGACCTCGGCCATGCCGGGGTAGCCCTTGGGGCCGCAGTTCTTCAGCACGAGCACCGAGCTCGCGTCGACATCGAGGTTTTCGTCGACGATGCGCGCCTTGTAGTGCTCCAGGTTCTCGAACACCACGGCGCGCCCGCGGTGCTTGAGCAGTTCGGGCGAAGCGGCCGAGGGCTTGAGCACCGCGCCGCGCGGCGAGAGGTTGCCGCGCAGGATGCGGATGCCGCCGTCGGCGATCAGCGGGTTGCCGAGCGGACGGATCACCTCGTCGTCGAGGCTCGGCGCCTCGCGCACGTTGTCCCAGATCGACTGGCCGTTGACGGTGAGCGCGCCGGGGTGCGGCAGCAGGCCGCCCTCGCCGAGGCGGCGCAGCACGGCCGGCAGGCCGCCCGCGTAGTAGAACTCTTCCATCAGGAAGCGGCCCGAAGGCTGCAGGTCGACGATGGTGGGCGTCTGGCCGCCGATGCGCGTCCAGTCCTCGAGTTCGAGATCGACGCCGATGCGCCCCGCGATCGCCTTCAGGTGGATCACCGCATTGGTCGATCCGCCGATGGCCGCGTTGACGCGGATCGCATTCTCGAAAGCCTCGCGCGTGAGGATCTTCGACAGCGTGAGCCCCTCCTTCGCCATCTCGACCGCGCGCATGCCCGACATCTGCGCGAGCACATAACGCCGCGCATCGACCGCCGGAATGGCCGCGTTGTGCGGCAGCGAGGTGCCCAGCGCCTCGGCCATGCAGGCCATGGTCGAGGCCGTGCCCATGGTGTTGCAGGTGCCCGCCGAGCGCGACATGCCGCCCTCGGCCGAGAGAAACTGGTGCAGGTTGATCTCCCCGGCCTTGAGCGATTCGTGCAGCTGCCACACGGCCGTGCCCGAGCCGATGTTCTTGCCTTCGAGCTTGCCGTTGAGCATCGGCCCGCCCGTCACCACGATGGCCGGGATGTCGCAGCTCGCGGCGCCCATCAGCAGTGCCGGCGTGGTCTTGTCGCAGCCCGTGAGCAGCACCACCGCATCGACCGGGTTGCCGCGGATCGCTTCCTCCACATCCATGCTCGCCAGGTTGCGCGTGAGCATCGCGGTGGGCCGCAGGTTCGACTCGCCGTTCGAGAACACCGGAAACTCGACCGGAAACCCGCCCGCCTCCGAGATGCCGCGCTTCACATGCTCGGCGATCTTGCGGAAGTGCGCGTTGCAGGGCGTGAGCTCCGACCAGGTGTTGCAGATGCCGATGATCGGCCGGCCGTCGAACTCGTGGTCCGGAATGCCCTGGTTCTTCATCCAGCTGCGGTACATGAAGCCGTTCTTGTCGGCCGAGCCGAACCATTCGGTCGAGCGCAGTTTCTTCGGAGGGGTGTCCGGCATGCGAGGGTGTCCTGAGAAAAAGTGAAGTTCAGCGCCGGGGTGCGCGCGAGGTGAAAAAACGTTGCAGCAGGCAGAACACGAAGAGCAGCGCGCCGACGACGATGCGCGTCCACCACGAGCTCAGCGTGCCGTCGAAGGAAATCAGCGTCTGGATGATCCCGAGCATCAGCACGCCGAACAGCGTGCCCGCCACGTAGCCCACGCCGCCGGTGAGCAGCGTGCCGCCGATCACCACCGCCGCGATCGCATCGAGCTCCAGCCCCAGCGCATGCAGGCCGTAGCCCGACAGCATGTAGAAGGTGAAGATCACGCCCGCCAGCGCCGAGCAGAAGCCCGAGAGCGTGTAGACGCCGACCAGCGTCGAGCGCACCGGCAGGCCCATCAGCATGGCCGAATGCTCGCTGCCGCCGATGGCATACACCGCGCGGCCGAAGGGCGTGCAGTGCGCGATGAACACCGCCGCCAGCAGCACCGCGATGGCGATCACCGCGCTGATCGAGAGCGAGGCCTCGCCCCAGACCGGGATGCGGATCTGCGAGACCTCCGAATAGAACGCGTTGGTGATGCTGATCGAGTCGATGCTGATCAGGTAGCAGAGCCCGCGCGCGAGGAACATGCCCGCCAGCGTGACGATAAAGGGCTGCAGCCGGAAGCGCTCGATCAGCAGCCCCATGAACGCACCGAAGGCCGTGCCCATGGCCAGCACCAGCGGAATCACCACCGCGGGGCTCCAGCCATGCTTCTCGACCAGCGAGGCCGACACCATGGTGGTGAGCGCAATCACCGAGCCCACCGACAGGTCGATGCCGCCCGAGAGGATCACGAAGGTCATGCCGACGGCGACGACGATCAGGAAGGCGTTGTCGATCAGCAGGTTGAGGAACACCTGCGCCGAGAAGAAGCCGTCGTAGAACACCGAGCCCAGCGCCGCCACCAGCGCGAACAGCGAGACGGTCGCCGCCAGCGGGAAATACTTCGGATTGAGCCCCCTCCTGCCCCCTCTCCCGCGCGCGGGAGAGGGCTGGGGTGAGGGTGCAGCGTCGATCACTGCGCTCATGATCTTGCTCCCTCATGCATCGGCCGCTGCACCAGCGTCCGCACCTCCGCCCTGAACTCCGGCGACTGCAACAGCATCACCGCAAACACCACGCCCGCCTTCACGACGAGGTTGATCTCCGGCGGTACGCCCAGCGAATAGATCGCATAGGTCAGCGTCTGGATGATCAGCGCGCCGATCACGCTGCCCATCAGGCTGAAGCGCCCGCCCGTGAGCGCCGTGCCGCCCAGCGTGACCGCCAGGATCGCATCGAGTTCCAGCAGCTGCCCGGCGTTGTTGCCGTCCGCGCTCTTGACGTTCGAGCTGATCAGCAGGCCCGCCACGCCCGCGCACACGCCGCAGAACGCATACGCGCCGACGACGAGCCGCCGCGCCTGCACGCCCGCCACCCGCGCCGCCGTCGGGTTGATGCCCACGGCCTGGATGAAGAGGCCGAGCGCCGTGCGCGTGATGGCCAGGTAGAGCAGCGCGAACAGCGCCGCCACGATGAACAGCGAGAACGGCAGGCCCAGCAGGTAGCCGCTGCCGAGGAAGAAGAAGGGCTTGTAGTAGATCGTGATGATCTGCCCGTCGGTGATGAGCTGCGCGATGCCGCGGCCCGCCACCATGAGGATCAGCGTGGCAATGATCGGCTGCATGCCGACCTTGGCAACCAGCAGGCCGTTCCACAGGCCGCACACGAGCGCGACGCCGAGGGCCGCGAGGATGGCGAGCGGCATCGGGAAGCGGCTCACGTCGCTGGACACCGAGCCGCCGATCATCCAGGCCGCCACCGCCGCCGCAATGGCCACCACCGCACCGACCGAGATGTCGATGCCGCGCGTGGCGATCACGAGCGTCATGCCCAGGGAGACCAGCACGAGCGGGGCCGCACGGTTCAGGATGTCGATGAGGCTGCCGTAGAGATGGCCATCGCGCCATTCGAGGTGCAGGAAGCTGGCGTTGAACACGGTGTTGACCGCGAGCAAAAGCAGCAGCGTGACGATGGGCCAGGCGAGGCGGTGGCGCATCGGGGATGAGAGGCGTTTCATGTCAGCGCGCTTCTTTGTTCTTGTTCCTTCCCCTGCCGAGGGAAGCGAGTCATGCGGGAGGCACCGCGGAACCGGCTTTGCCGGGCCGCTGGTGCCGCCCCCGGAAGGGGGTTGGCGAAGCGACACGCAGTGCGCGAAGACTGGGGGTGAGTCATGCCGCAGCGATCATTTCGTACACCTCGTCCTCGGTCGAACCGCCCGGCAGTTCGCCCACCTTCTGCCGGTCGCGCAGCACCACGATGCGATGCGCCACGCGCACCACCTCGCTCATCTCCGAGGAGATGAAGATCACCGCCATGCCCGCCTTCGCGAGCCGCAGGATCTCTTCCATGATTTCCTGCTTGGCCGCCACGTCGATGCCGCGCGTGGGCTCGTCGAGGATCAGGAGGCGCGGCTCGGTCGCGAGCCAGCGCGCGATCATGGCCTTCTGCTGGTTGCCGCCCGAGAGCAGGCCGATGGGGGTTTCCACGCTCGCCGTCTTGATGCCCAGCGATGCGACGAAGCGCTCGGCCATGGCGGTCTGCTCGGCGTGCGAGAGAAAGCGCCGGGTGCCAAGGCGCGCCTGCAGCGCGAGCGCGATGTTCTCGCGCACCGAGAGCTCGGCCACGATGCCGTCGGTCTTGCGCTCCTCGGGGCACAGCGCGAGGCCTTCACGGATCGCGTCGGCCGGGTTCGAGAAGCCGACGGAACGGCCGTCGATCCTGAGCACGCCGCGGTCGGGCAATTCCAGCCCGAACAGCAGGCGCGCAAGCTCGGTGCGCCCGGCGCCGAGCAGGCCCGCGATGCCGACGACCTCGCCGGCACGCACCCGCAGATCGGTCGCCTGCAATTGCCCGGCCTGTCCCAGTCCTTCGGCCTGCAGCAGGGCAGGCGCCGCTTCGTCGAACGCGGGCAATGCAGCGGGCCGGGCCGACTGCGCGGCCAGTTCGCGCCCCAGCATCGCGGCGATCAGCGCCTGCGGCCCGAGGTCCGCCGCGCGCCACTCGCCCACCCAGTTGCCGTTGCGCAGCACCGTGATGCGGTCCGACACCGCGTACACCTGGTTCAGGAAGTGCGTCACGAAGACGATCGCGAGCCCCTCGCCACGCAGGCGCCGCAGCACGTCGAACAGCTTCTCCACCTCGTCGTCGTCGAGGCTCGATGTCGGCTCGTCGAGGATCAGCACCTTCGACGACACGCCGAGCGCACGTGCAATGGCCACCATCTGCTGCACCGCGACCGAATAGCTCGACAGCAGCCGCGTCACGTCGATGTCCAGTCCGATGCGCGCCAGCAGCTCGGCCGCTCGGCGGTTCACTGCCGCCCAGTCGATGCGAAAACCCTGCGCCGCGCCGCAGCGCGGATAACGGCCCGCAAACACGTTCTCGGCCACCGAAAGATTCGGGCAGAGATTCACTTCCTGGTAGACCGTGCTGATGCCCAGTTTCTGCGCCTCCAGCGGCGACGCGGGCCGGATGGCCTGGCCGCCCAGGAACATCTCGCCGCCGCTCGACGCCAGCACGCCCGTGAGCACCTTGATCAGCGTCGACTTGCCCGCGCCGTTCTGTCCCATCAGTGCATGGATCTCGCCCGGGTAGAGCTTCAGCTGCACATCGCGCAGCACCGGAATGCTGCCGAACTGCTTGTGAATGCCCCGCAGTTCGAGCACGGGCGTGATGCTGCCGTCGGTCATGCGCTTACTTGTTCTTGTTGTAGACGTCGATGAACACCGCCGCCAGCAGCACCAGCCCCTTGATGACCTGCTGGTAGTCGATGCCGATGCCGAGGATCGACATGCCGTTGTTCATCACGCCCATGATGAAGGCGCCGATCACCGCGCCCATCACCCGGCCCACGCCGCCCGAGGCCGAGGCGCCGCCGATGAAGCAGGCCGCGATCACGTCGAGCTCGAAGCCCAGGCCGGCCTTGGGCGTGGCGGTGTTGAGCCGCGCCGCGAACACCAGCCCCGCGAGCGCGGCCAGCGCGCCCATGTTCACGAAGGTCAGGAAGGCCAGCCGCTGCGTCTTCACGCCCGACAGCCGCGCCGCCTTCTCGTTGCCGCCCAGTGCGTAGATGCGGCGGCCGATGGTGGTGCGGTTGGTGACGAAGTCGTACACCACGATCAGCACCGCCATCACCACCAGCACGTTGGGCAGGCCCTTGTAGGTGGAGAGCAGGTAGCTGAAGAACAGGATGATCGCCGCGAAGAACAGATTCTTCACGAGGAAGAAGGCATAGGGCTCCTGCTCCATGCCGTGCGCCGCCAGCTTGGCCCGCCCGCGCAGCTTGAAGAACACCAGCGCTGCAGCGGCCAGCGCGCCGACCACCAGCGAGGTGATGCGCAGCCCACCCGCATCGAGACCGCCCAGCGGATCGGGAATGAAGCCCGAGCTGAGCCGCTGGAACTCGACCGGAAACGGCCCCACCGACTGCCCCGCCAGCAGCGCCAGCGTGAGCCCCTTGAACACCAGCATGCCCGCGAGCGTGACGATGAATGAAGGGATCTTGCGGAATGCGACGAACCAGCCCTGCGCGGCGCCGATCACCGCGCCGGCCGCGATGCTGATGATGGCCGTGGGCACGAAATGCCATTCGTACTCGACCATCAGCACGGCCGCCAGCGCGCCGATGAAGCCGCAGACCGAGCCCACCGACAGGTCGATGTGGCCCGCCACGATCACCAGCAGCATGCCCAGCGCCATGATGACCACGTAGCTGTTCTGCAGCAGCAGGTTGGTGAGGTTCAGCGGCCGCAGCAGCGTGCCGTCGGTCAGCACCTGGAACAGCACCATGATCGCGACCAGCGAGATCAGCATGCCGTATTCGCGCAGGTTGTTCTTCAGGAAGCCGGCATGCAGCTTCGCGGCCGCGCCCTCCTGTACCGGCACGGCCGGCTTCACTGCATTGACTTCAGGCTGGGACATGGACGGAACTCCCCGAACTCACGATGGCATGCATGATGCGCTCCTGCGAGGCTTCTGCAGCCGGAAATTCGGCGACGAAGCGCCCCTCGTTCATCACGTAGATGCGGTCGCACATGCCGAGCAGCTCCGGCAGTTCGGAAGAAATCATGAGAATGCCCTTGCCCTCGCTGGCAAGCCTGTCGATGATGGTGTAGATCTCGTACTTGGCGCCCACGTCGATGCCGCGCGTGGGCTCGTCGAGGATCAGCAGCTCGGGCTTCGTGAAGAGCCACTTGCTCAACACCACCTTCTGCTGGTTGCCGCCGGAAAGGTTGACCACCAGCTGCTCGATGCCCGAGCAGCGGATGTTGAGCGCCTTGCGGTACTCGTTGGCCACCTTGAACTCGCGCCCGTGGTCGATCACCGACTTGTCGGCGATCGCATCCAGGTTCGCGAGGCTGATGTTCTTGCGGATGTCCTCCTCCAGCACCAGCCCGAGCCCCTTGCGGTCTTCGGTGACGTAGGCGATGCCGTGGTCGATGGCCTTGCGCACCGTGCTCACGTCCACCGGCTTGCCGTGCATGAACACCGAGCCGCTGATGCGCTGGCCGTAGGACTTGCCGAAGACGCTCATGGCCAGCTCGGTGCGGCCCGCGCCCATGAGGCCCGCGATGCCGACGATCTCGCCCTGGCGCACGTTCAGGCTCACGCCCTTGATCTGTTCGCGGTCGGCGTGCAGAGCGTGGTGCACGCGCCAGTCGCGCACCTCGAACACCGTCTGCCCGATCTTCGGGTCGCGCTGCGGATAGCGGTGCGCCATGTCGCGCCCCACCATGCCGCGGATGATGCGGTCCTCGCTGATGGGCTGGCCGCGGCAGTCCATGGTCTCCACCGTCGCGCCGTCGCGCAGCACGGTGATGGAGTCGGCCACCTTGGCGATCTCGTTGAGCTTGTGCGAGATGAGGATCGATGCGATGCCCTGGCGCTTGAGTTCCAGCAGCAGCATCAGCAGCGCATCGCTGTCGTTCTCGTTGAGGCTGGCGGTGGGCTCGTCGAGGATCAGCAGCTTCACCTCCTTGGCCAGCGCCTTGGCGATTTCCACCAGCTGCTGCTTGCCCACGCCCAGGTCGGTCACCAGCGTGGTGGGCGGCTCCTTCAGGCCCACCTTGGCGAGCAGTTCGCGCGTTCTCGCATAGGCGGCGAACCAGTCGATCACGCCGGCGCCGTTCGCGAGCTCGTTCCCGAGAAAGATGTTCTCTGCAATGGACAGCAGCGGCACCAGCGCCAGCTCCTGGTGGATGATGATGATCCCGAGCTTCTCGCTGTCGGCGATGCCCCTGAAGCGGCGCTCCTCGCCCTCGAAGAAGATCTCGCCGGTGTACGAGTCGCACGGGTAGACGCCGCTCAAGACCTTCATGAGCGTCGACTTGCCCGCGCCGTTCTCGCCGACCACCGCGTGGATCTCCCCGGCGCGCACGCTGAGGTTGACGTTGCTCAGCGCCTTCACGCCGGGGAACGTCTTGGTGATGCCGCGCATCTCGAGGATGGCGCCGGCACCGTCGCTGCTGCCCTGCATGCTCACTTGATCTGGCTTTCCTTGTAGTAGCCGCTGTCCACCAGCACCTGCTTCCAGTTCGACGCATCCACGCTCACCGGCTTGAGCAGGTACGAGGGCACGACCTTGATGCCGTTGTTGTAGGTCTTGGTGTCGTTCACCTCGGGCGTCTTGCCCGAGAGCATCGCGTCCACCATCGACACGGTCACCTTGGCCAGCTCGCGCGTGTCCTTGAACACGGTGGAGGTCTGCTCCTTGCGCAGGATCGACTTCACCGAAGGAATCTCCGCGTCCTGCCCCGACACGATGGGCATCGGCTGCGAGGCCGAGCCGTAGCCCACGCCCTTGAGCGACGAAAGAATGCCGATGGACAGGCCGTCGTACGGCGACAGCACCGCGTCGACGCGGTCCTTGGTGTAGAAGGCCGACAGCAGGTTGTCCATGCGCGCCTGCGCCACCGCGCCGTCCCAGCGCAGCGTGCCGACCTTGTCCATGCCCATCTGCTTGCTGCGCACCACCAGCTTGCCGCTCTTGATGTAGGGGTCGAGCACCGACATCGCGCCGTTGTAGAAGAAGAAGGCATTGTTGTCGTCGGGCGAGCCGCCGAAGAGTTCGATGTTGAACGGGCCCTTGCCGCTCTTCAGGCCCAGCGCCGCCTCGATCGACTGCGCCTGCAGCACGCCGACCTGGAAGTTGTCGAAGGTGGCGTAGTAGTCGACGTTCTTCGAGCCCTTGATGAGCCGGTCGTAGGCGATGACCTTCACGCCCTTGTCGGCCGCCTTCTGCAGCACGTCCGACAGCGTGGTCCCGTCGATGGCCGCGATGACCAGCACCTTCGAGCCCTTGGTCACCATGTTCTCGATCTGCGCGAGCTGGTTGGGGATGTCGTCTTCGGCGTACTGCAGGTCGGTCTTGTAGCCCTTGTCCTTGAAGTACTTGACCATGTTGGCGCCGTCGGCGATCCAGCGCGCCGACGATTTGGTGGGCATGGAGATGGCGATCAGGCCCTTGTCCTGCGCATTGGCCAGCGGCGAGAAGCCGACGATGGCCAGTGCGACGCCTGCGAGCGATGCCTTGAGGAAGTTGCGTTTCATGGTTCGATCCGTTTTTTTCAATGGGTGCTGTATCTTTTCCAGGAACACCGCGGAACCGGCTTTGCCGGGCCGCAGGTGTTGCCCCCCGGCGAGGGGGGTGGCGAAGCGGACACGAAGTGCCGCGCAGCCTGGGGGAGTACTCAATACTTCCGGTTGGGGAATTCCTTTGCCGCGACTTCCATCGGGAAGATGCTCTCGACCGTCACGATGCGCTTGGGCAGCGTCTTGCCTTCCTTGATGTCCTTCACCGCCTGCATCAGCTGCGGGCCGAGCAGCGGGCTGCATTCCACCGACACGTTGAGCTTGCCGGCGATCATGGCCTCGAAGGCGCCCTTCACGCCGTCGATGGAGATGATCACGATGTCCTTCGCAGGCTTCAGGCCGGCTTCCTCGATGGCCTGGATCGCGCCGATGGCCATGTCGTCGTTGTGCGCGTACAGCACATTGATCTTCTTGCCCTCGGCCTTCAGGAAGGCTTCCATCACCTCCTTGCCCTTGGCGCGCGTGAAGTCGCCGGTCTGCGAGCGGATGATCTTGAACTTCGGGTCGGCCTTGATGATTTCCTCGAAGCCCTTCTTGCGGTCGATGGCCGGGGCCGAGCCCACGGTGCCCTGCAGCTCGACGATGTTCACGTCGCCCTTCTGGTCCTTCATCTTCTCCACCAGCCAGCGGCCGGCCTTGCGGCCTTCCTCGGTGAAATCGGAGCCCATGAAGGTCACGTAGAGCGAATCGTCCTTGGTGTTGACGGAGCGGTCGGTCAACACCACCGGGATCTTCGCGGCCTTGGCCTCGCGCAGCACAGTCTCCCAGCCCGACTCGACCACCGGCGAGAAGGCGATCACATCCACCTTCTGAGCGATGTACGAGCGGATGGCCTTGATCTGGTTCTCCTGCTTCTGCTGCGCGTCGGAGAACTTGAGCTCGATGCCGGCCTCCTTGGCGGAGGACTTGATCGACTCGGTGTTGGCGGTGCGCCATTCGCTTTCGGCGCCCACCTGCGCGAAGCCGAGCACGAGCTTCTTCTGCGCGAGCACGGAAGCGGGCAGCATTCCGCCGAGCGCGGCGGCGGCCAGGGCGGTGTTGAGGGTGCGGCGATTCATGGTCATGGGAATGTCTCCTTCTTGATGATTCCGAGGATTTGCCTGTCGGCGTTGCTGTTGACGTACTGAAACCCCGTCCGGCTCAGGCCAGCATGTAGCCGGTCTTCACCGTCGTGTAGAACTCCGCGGCGTGGCGCCCTTGTTCGCGCGGCCCGTAGCCCGACCCCTTGCGGCCGCCGAAGGGCACGTGGAAGTCCACCCCCGCGGTCGGCAGATTGACCATCGTCATGCCGACCACGGCATGGCGCCTGAAATGCATCGCGTGCTTCAGCGAATTGGTGCAGATGCCCGCGCACAGGCCGAAGGGCGTGTCGTTGCACAGCGCGAGCGCCTCGTCGTAATCGTCGGCGCGCAGCACGCAGGCCAGCGGGCCGAAGATCTCCTCGCGCGCGATGCGGTGCGAGGGCTTGGCGAGGAACAGCGCGGGGCTGATGTAGTGGCCGGTGGTGGCGCGCTCCAGCGCTTCGCCGCCCCACACGTGCTCGGCGCCTTCTTCGCGCGCGGTGTCGACCCAGGCGAGGTCCTGCGCGAAGCGCTCTTCGTCGACCACCGGACCGATGTCGACGCCGCGCTCCAGCGCGTGGCCGATCTTCAGCGTCTTCAGGCGCTGGCGCAGCTTCGCCACGAAGGCGTCGTGCACCGCCGATTCGACGATGAGCCGGCTCGACGCGGTGCAGCGCTGGCCCGCGGAAAAATATGCGCCCTGCACGGCGCAGTCGACGGCACGGTCGAGGTCGGCATCGGCCAGCACCACCAGCGCGTTCTTGCCGCCGGTCTCCAGCTGCACCTTGGCGCGCCTCGCGGCCGCTGCCTGCAGGACGCGCTCGCCGTTGGCCATCGAACCCGTGAAGCTCAGCGCATCGACCAGCGGGCTGTCGACCAGCGCCTGCCCCACTTCGCGGCCGCTGCCCATCACGAGGTTGAAGGCACCGGCCGGCAATGCGGCCCGGCTGATGATCTCGGCCAGTGCCCAGCCGCAGGCCGACACCAGCTCGGCCGGCTTGAACACCACGCTGTTGCCATGGGCCAGCGCGGGCGCGATCTTCCAGGCGGGAACGACGAAGGGCGAGTTCCACGGCGTGATGAGCCCCACCACGCCCACCGGTTCGCGCGTGACATCGACCTGCACGCCGGCGCGCACCGAGGCCACGTTCTCGCCGCCGCCGCCGCGCATCGCTTCGCCCGCGAAGAACTTGAATATCTGGCCCGAGCGCGCCACTTCGGCCACCGCCTCGGCCAGCGTCTTGCCTTCTTCCCGCGCCAGCAGCAGGCCCAGGTCGTCCTTGCGCGAGAGCAGTTCGGTGCCGATGCGGTCGAGCACGTCGGCGCGCCGCTGCGGCGTGCTGTGACTCCAGTGGGGGAAGGCTTCCGTGGCGGCGCGGATGGCGGCCTCGGCCTGGCGGCGATCGGCACGTGCGTACTCGGCCACCACTTCGCTGGTGTCCGAGGGATTGGCGCTCACACCGGTGGTCGCGCTGGTTTCCCAGCGGCCGTTGATGTAGAGCCGCACGTTCTGATGGATCTCGCCGTGGATCACCGGGGCGTGGACCTTGTCTCTGTTGTTCTTGAAGTGCCCCCAGTCTATGTATAGATTTGATATCGATCCAATCGTTTTTTGAGCAAAATGGATATCGATCGCCGGATTCTGGAAAACCCGGTCAATCCTTTGTTTGAAGTCCAGAGACATGACCAACTACAACCACTGGTTCATCCGCGCCCGCCTCAAGACCCGCCAGTTGCTGCTGCTCGTGGCCCTGGCCGAGGAAGGCAACATCCACCGCGCGGCCCAGGTGCTCAACATGACGCAGCCGGCCGCCTCCAAGCTGCTGAAGGACCTGGAAGACGTGCTGGAGGTGCCGCTTTTCGAGCGCCTGCCGCGCGGCATGCGGGCGACCTGGTACGGTGAGACCATGATCCGCCACGCCCGCGTGGCGCTCGCGAGCCTGAACCAGGCGCACGACGAACTCACCGCGCTCAAGGCCGGCCGCTTTGGCCAGGTGAACGTGGGCGCCATCACCGCGCCCGGCCTCACGCTGATGCCGCCGGCCGTGGCGATGGTCAAGCGCGAGCAACCCGACCTGCGCGTGTCGCTGGAGATCGAGACCAGCCCCGTGCTGCTCGAGCGGCTGGAGCAGGGCAAGCTCGACATCCTCGTGGCGCGCCTGTTCGCCGAACACGACAAGTCGCAGCTGCGCTACGAAGCCCTGAGCGAGGAGCCCGTGTGCGCGCTGGTGCGACCCGGCCATCCGCTGCTGGGCGTGAGCGGCCTCACGCTGCGCGACGTGGTGAGCGCGGGCTGGATCGTGCCGCCCGCGGGCAGCGTGCTGCGCCACCGCTTCGAGCTGATGTTCCAGGAGGAAGGACTCGCGCCGCCCACCAACACCATCGAAAGCCCGGCGCTGCTCTTCATCACGCGCATGCTGCAGCAAAGCGACATGGTCGCCGTGCTCGCGACCGACGTGGCGCGCTACTACGCATCGCACGGCATCGTGTCGCTGCTGCCGCTGGACATGCCCTGCCACATGGACGCCTTCGGCATCATCACCCGCACCGACCGGCTTCTGTCACCGGCGGCGAAGGTGATGCTGAAGGCGCTGAAGACGGCGAGCGTCAGCGTCTACGGGCGCAAGCTGGAGATGGAGATCGACTGACCGGCGACCGAGCGGGCCGCGGCTTCAGGTCCAACCGGCGTCGACGGTGAACTCCTGCGCCGTGCACATCTTCGCGTCGTCCGATGCGAGGAACAGCACCATGCGCGCGATGTCTTCGGGCATGAGCTTGTCGGGCAGGCACTGGTTGCGCTTGAGCGACTGCTCGCCCTCCTCGTCGAGCCACAGCTTGACCTGACGCTCGGTCATCACCCAGCCGGGCGAGACGGTGTTGATGCGGATGCGGTCGCGGCCCAGGTCCACCGCGAGGCCGCGCGTAAGGCCGTTCACCGACGACTTCGCGATCGCGTAGCAGGGGTAGCCCGAGCCCTTGGTCTGCCAGCCCGTGGAGCCCAGGTTGACCACCGAGCCGAAGCCCAGGCGCTTCATGCCCGGCACCACCGACTGGATGGCGAAGAGCGCGGGACGCTCGTTGATGGCCATGCGATTGTCGTAGTAGTCGGGCGTGACCGATTCGAGCGTGTGGCGGTCGTCGCTCGCCACGTTGTTGACCAGCACCGCGAAGTCGCCGAGTTCGGCGGCCGCATCGGCAATCGCCTTCTGCAGCGCGGCGATGTCGCGCACGTCGCAGGCGCGCCACCACGGCGCGGCATGGCCGGCCTCCTCGATCTGCTTCGCAAGCGCCGCGCTGGCGCTCTCGGCGATGTCGACAAAGGCCACGCGGGCGCCCTGTTCCGCGAACGCCGAAACGATGCCCGCGCCGATGCCGCTGCCTCCGCCGGTGACGAACACGGTGCGGCCCTTGAGGCTCGGATGGATGGAAAACTGGGGGGAATTCAAGAAAAGTCTCCGGGATGGGAATCTAAATGCATTGCAATACAGATATCAATTAATGCCGCTATTTTAAATTTCGGTTATCAATATGCCTTGATACCATCCGCCGCGTCAAGACGACCGACAGACACGAACAGGAAAGAAGACCAATGAGCCAAGAGACAAGCAGCCCCGTTTCCCCCGTCCCCCCTTCTCCCTCACCTTCCGTCATCGGCCAGGCCGAGTGCATCTGGCCCGCCGGCGCGAACCTCGGCGAAGGCACCATGTGGTCGCAGCGCGAGCAGGCGCTGTACTGGATCGACATCCTCACGCCGCGCCTCTTCCGCTACGACCCGGCCACCGGCGCGCAGCGCACCTGGCACTTCGACGAGGAGATCACCGCCATCGCCGAGCGCGTATCGGCGCCCGGCCTCTTCGTCACGCTGCGCCGCGGCTTCGCGCTCGTCGACACCACCGCGCCCGGCGACGAGGCGAAGCCGCGCTACCTGCACCAGCCCGAGCCCGAGCGCACCGGCAACCGCTTCAACGACGGCAAGTGCGACGCGCGCGGCCGCTTCTGGGCCGGCAGCATGGACTTCGACTGCAAGGCGCCCACCGGCGCGCTCTACCGCTACGACGCCGACGGCCGCTGCACGAAGCACGACGACGGCTTCGAGGTGACCAACGGCCCGACCTGGTCGGCCGACGGCCGCACCATGTACTTCAACAACACGGTGCTCAACAACCTCTACGCCTACGACTTCGACATGGAAGCCGGCACCGTGTCGAACCGCCGCGTGTGGCACCGCTTTCCCAAGCCCGACGGACTGCCCGACGGCATGACCACCGACGCCGCAGGCCGCCTGTGGATCGCGCACTGGGGCGGCTCCTGCGTCACCTGCCACGACCCGGTGAGCGCGGACCAGCTGTGCCGCATCGCCATACCCGCGAGCCACGTCACAGACTGCGCCTTCGGCGATGCGGACCTGCGCACGCTCTACATCACGACCGCGCGCAACGGCCTCACGCCCGAGCAGGAAGCGGCCGAGCCTCTGGCGGGTGGCCTGTTCAGGGTGCGCATAGACAGCCCCGGCGTCCCGGCGGCGCTGTTCGCGGGCTAAATCCCACGGCCGTCGAGGGACGTAGCGCCCGCAAGCGCGCAGGATGCGCGCAGTTGTCGGACATTCGGACTTTCCGACGCCGATGGCCATGCTGAACTTCTCGACCGACGACATCCACCCGCGGGACCGCTTCGACCACTGGTGCGAGGTTCGCGGGCGGCATATGTTCGGCGTAACGATCGAGCTGCCGCGCGAGCGGCGGCCCGATTTCCAGGGCCGCTTCCACGCCGTTCCGGTCGGCGGCGCGACTGTCTCGAACATGAGCGCCTCGTCCTATCAGATCAGCCGCACCCGCGCTGACATCGCGCGGGTCGCCAGCCAGAGCCTGTGCATTGGCCTGCAGGTGCGCGGGCCGGGGCTGATGAACACCGACCGGGCTTCCGGCCTGCAGATACGCGAGGGCGACCTCGTCGTCAATCACTCCGACCTGCCCTACGCCGGCACGCCGGTGCGCACCGAAGGCTTCGATTTCCGCATGATGCGGATCCCGCTGAAGCCCGAGCTGCTGCTCGGCGCGCGGGCCGACGACCTGTTCGCCGAGCCCCTGGACCGCGCCGCGCCCTTCCTGCGGCCGCTGATGGCGCAGTTCCAGGCGCTCACGCGGCACCCGGCGGACATTCCTGGCGCAGAGACCGAAGTCGCCCACGCCGCCCGACTGGCGCTGCTGGCGCGCGGACGCTTGGCGCCGGGCCTGCCGGAAAGCCGCGCCGCGCTCGGGCTTCCTGCATGCGGCGCGCGAGATCCTGGCGCGCGACCTGCGGCTGCCCGAACTCTCGCCGGCCACGGTCGCCCGCGAACTGGGCATCTCGCTGCGCCAGGTGCATGTGCTGTTCGAGCCCACGGGGCTGTCCTTCGCGCGCACGCTCACGTCCATGCGGCTCGCCGACGCCTCCAGGATGCTGGCCGAGGCGCCGGAGCGCTCCGTCACCGACATCGCCTACCTCTGCGGCTTCGACAGCATCGCCACCCTCTACCGGGTTTTCCGCGCGGCCTACGCCATGACGCCGCGCGACGCGCGGGCGGCGGCACAGGGCGGATGACGCCCGCGGCGCCGCTCCTTCGAAAACAGAAGTACCAAAAGATCGGGGCGCCTGCGCGCATTGAGAAGACGGGCGAGGCGCCTTCGCGAATCATCCGCGGCATGTATCTGCATCCCCTGACAGCCGGCCTGCCGGCGGCGGAGCGGGAGGCGCTCGCCCGCCAGAGCCAGCTTCGCTACTTCAAGCGCAACCAGACCGTGCTGCGCATCGACGAGCCCACGGACAGCATCTACTGCGTGGCCAGCGGCCTGCTGCGGGTGGCCGCACCGGGGCGCGACCCCGACGCGGAGTTCACGAGCGAGTTCATCCGCCGGGACGATTTCTTCTTCGACCTGTCGATCCGGGAAGACCGCTACACCGCGTCCCAGGCGCTGGTGGCGGCGCTGCCTTCGTCGGTGTATCTCGTGCCCATCCGCGCCATGCGCGAGCTGTGCGTGAGGCATCCCGCCGTCGCGATGGCGCTGCTAGGCTTGGCCATGAAGCGCATGAGCATGCTGCGCGGCCAGATGCGGCGCGTGACGACGCTGCCCTCCGAAGACCTGGTGCGCCGCGTGCTCTATCAGCTCACGGAGCTGGCGCCGGCACCCGCGGGCGGCTACGACAAGCGGATCTCGCAGTCGCTGATCGCCTCGTACTCGGGCCTCTCGCGCGAGGTGGTCAACAAGACGATGCGCGACATGGAAAGCCGGGGCCTGCTGCGGCGCGATGGCGAGGCCGTGCACGTGTCGCCCGAATTCGCGGCGACCGACTTCGGCACCTTGCCGGAAGACTCAGCCGGCGATGCCGAAGCGATGCTCGGTCGCGCTGCGGAACACCTCGGACGGCCGCAGCACTGTTGAAGGAAAGTCCGGGCGGTTCGGCGAATCGGGAAAGTGCTGCGTCTCCAGGCACAGCCCGTCGCCCTGCCTGATGCTCGCGCCCGCGCTGCCGAAGAGGCTGCCGTCGAGGAAGTTGCCCGAATAGAACTGCACGCCGGGCTCGCTGGTGTGCACCTCCATCACGCGGCCCGAGGCATCGTGCTCCAGCCGCGCCGCGAGCGCGAGGCCCTGCTCGCCACCGGTGCGATCGAGCACCCAGTTGTGGTCGTAGCCATGGGCGCGCAGCAGCTGCTCATGGCCTTCGCGGATGCGCTCGCCGATGGGTGTCGCAGCGCGAAAGTCGAAGGGGGTGCCGGCCACCTCGGCGACGTCCAGCGGGATCAGCGTCGCGTCCACCGGGCAATAGCGGCTCGCGGCGAGCGTCAGCCGGTGGTCCATCACCGAGCCGCTGCCCGCGAGATTGAAGTAGTCGTGGTGGCTCAGGTTCAGCACCGTGGGCCTGTCGGTGGTGGCGCTGTAGTCGATGCGCCATGTGTTCGCCTTCGTGCTCAGCGTGTAGCGCACCGCGAGCCGAACTTCTCCCGGGTAGCCCTCTTCTGCGTCGGCACTGGTGTAGCTCAGCTCGATGGCGACGGCGTCGTCTCCCGCCTGCTGCGCGGAGAGCGGCTTGATCTGCCAGTAGCGCTTGCCGAAGCCCGTCGCGCCGCCGTGCAGCGAGTTGGGGCCGTCGTTCAGGCCCAGCTGGTGCACCTTGCCATCGAGCGTGAAGCGCCCGCCCGCGATGCGGTTCGCGTAGCGCCCGACGATGGTTCCCAGGTGCGGATGCGGCCCCAGGTAGTCGGCCAGCGAGGGCAGGCCCAGCACCACGTTGCTGCTGCGCCCCTGCCGGTCGGGCACGCGCAGCGCGGTGACGATGCCGCCGACATTGATGGCGCTCAGGCTCAGGCCGAGGCCGTTGTCGAGGGTGTATTCGGTGACCACGCGGCCGTCGGGCATGCGCCCGTACTCGCGCGAGGCGATGCTGCTTTTCTGTTCTTGATTGCTCATGTGTCTGGTGATCAGGGAAGGAGTGACTCGCGCGCGCACTGCGAGGCGGTGCGCAGCGCGATGCCGTCCTTGAGGTCGTGGAAGTCGGGCGGCTCGGCCGCGTGGGTGCGCAGCTCGATGCGGTGGCCGGCCCTGGTCACGGCATCGGCAAAGCGCTCCTGCAGCACGAAGGGCGTGTTGCGGTCCTCGCGGCTGCCTATCAGCACGATGCGCCGCGCCGGGTCGCGCGCGATGCCGCCCACGTGGTCGAGCGGGTCGTAGAACTGCGTGCTGCCTGTGGTGTCGGTGCGGCCGTCCTTCGAGCGGCCCAGCATGCGCGCGCGCTCCAGCAGGCCGTAGGCGCCCGAGGTGAGCACCGCGCAGGCCACGCGCGTGCGCCCCATCGTGAGCAGCGCGGCGCCCGCGGTGGCGCCGCCGCTGTGGCCGACGATGACGATGCGCTGCAGCCTGTGACGCTGCATGAGCGCGTCGAGCGCGGCATCGAGCGCGTGGAACTCCACGAGCTGGCGGCGCTTGCGGTGGTCGCCCGAAGAGCCATACGTGCCGGGCCGCGCCACGAAGATCCACGGCACGCCGGCGCGGTCGCGGCTGCGCTGCGCGTCGAGCGTGCGCAGCTCTTCGGTGTTGCCGGGAATGCGCGTGGGTGCCTGGTCCATCACGCCGTCGCGGTCGCCCGAGAACTGCACGATGGCGATGCGCGCGCCGTCGATGTCGTCGCTCGCGAAGTAGCGGATGCACGACGGCCCCTCCGCGGCCTGCACCCACAGGAAGCCGTTGCGGTCGGGGCAGAGGCTGCGGTCGGCGGGCTGGTTCCAGTACAGCACCTCGTCGGCGCCGGCGGCGAAGACTCTGGGTACGTCGGGCCCGGTGCGCTGGGCGCAGGCGGTCTGCGCCAGCGCCACGAGCAGCAGCACGAAGCGCAGTCTTCGAAGCGTGTGCAGCAGCCTCATAGGCTTTGCAGGAGCCCCGGGATGCTGCCGAAGTCGGAGCCGACGCGGTCGCCCTTCACCAGCACAAGATCGCCGTTGCGCAGCACGCCGCCGAGGTAGAGCGCGAGCTGCGCGGCATCGTCGAAGTGCGGCCCGAGCAGCTCGGCAGGCACTTCCTCGCGCAGCCAGCGCATCTCGTCGCCGTGCGTCACGAGGTGCCCGATGCCCGAGGCCAGCAGCGGCGCGGCCAGGCTGCGGTGCATGGCCTCGGCATCCTTGCCGAGGTTGACGATGCGCCCCAGCACGCCGATCTTGCGCAGCACCGGGCCGCTGTCGGCACGCTGCCAGGTGCGCACGAACTCCATCGCGTTGCGCATCGACATGACCTCGGCGTTCCAGCTGTCGTCGATCAGCGTGGCCCGCACGCCGGCCTGCGTGCGCAGCGCGCGCACCTGCATCACCGATGCCGGCAGGCGCACCCGCGGCATGCGCGCGCAGGCGGCCTCGCCGTCGAAGCCCATGGCCAGCAGCGCCGCGAATGCGAGCAGCGAATTGCGCACCAGCCCCGCGCTTTCGACCGGGAACAGGTACTCGTAGATGCGCCCGGGAACGGCAACCCGCACGCGGCAGCCGCCGCCGGGCTCGGGCCGCGCGTCGAGCATGCGCACGTTGGCGTCGGGGCCGCTGCCCACCACCCAGATCGCGCCGGCCGTGAGCGCGGCGGCGTCCACCACCTGGCGCAGGCAGGGAATGTGGTCGGGCACGATCGCCACGCCGCCGGGCTCCAGCCCGAGGAAGATGCGCGACTTGTAGGCTGCCGTGAGCTCCAGCGTCGATGCCTGCCGGGTCTGCGACAGGCCGATCTCGGTGACGATGGCCACGTGCGGGCGGGCCACCAGCGAGATCGGGCCGCGGTCCATCCACAGGCCGCTCTGCGCCATCTCCAGGATGCACACGTCCACGTCGGGCCCGAGGTTCGCGAGCATGGCGGGCACGCCGACACGCGAGTTGTAGTTGTCGATGGTGGTGTGCACCCGCGCGCGCTCGGGCAGCAGGTCACGCAGCATCGCGATGGTGGACGACTTGCCGACCGTGCCGGTCACGCCCACCACCATGCCCTTGTAGCGCGCCCGCGCGGCGGCGCCCATGGCGATCATCGCGGCGATGGGGTCGTCCGCCTGCAGCAGCGGAAAGGCCGGGTCGAGCCCTTCCACCGGATGCGCGACCACCGCGCCGGCCAGCGCGGAGTGCAGCCGCGGCAGTTCGAGATGGCGGTCCCAGTTGTCGGCGCGCGGCTTGCTGTAGCTCTCGTGCACGGCCAGCGTGCGGTAGTCGGAGGCGATGAAGAGCGAGGGCCTGGGCAGAAGCGACATGTGCAAGGGCCCGCGCACCACCGAGTTGGCGAACCAGCCCGGCGGCGGCTTGACCAGCCAGCGCCCGCCGGTGGCACGCTGCAGTTCCTCGGCGGTCCACACGGGCGCGGCTTCGGGGCCGGCGCCGGGGCGGTCGGCCGAGAGCACCGGCGCCGGGCGCTGCGGCAGCGGCACGGGCGCATCGGGCACGCGCAGCCCGCACCACAGCGCGAGGCGCCGCGCGGGCGGCAGCCCGGGCCATTCGCCGCGCAAGCCGATCTCGATCTGCAGCACGTCGCTTTCGAGCAGCCCCGCGCGCGGCGGGCGCAGCCCGTAGCGGTCGCGGTAGATGCGACCGGGCTCCCAGCGGCTGGTGGGCCACATCCAGTCGCAGGGGTCATGGTCCATGCCCTCGCCCCACGGCGGCATGCGCTTGCTGCGCATCGGCAGCGCGCGGAAGTGCAGGCGCAGGTCGGCGGAAACCGGCGCGTCGGCGCTCCAGAACGATTCGACCCACAGCATGCGGCGCCCGACGATCTGCCGCGGCACGCAGCGCAGCCCCACCAGGCGCAGAGGGCCGAACTGCAGCGGCGCGATGCGTGCATCCGCGGGCACCTCGTCGACCAGCCATTCGGGCCGCGGCGCCGGCAGGGGCGCAATGGCTGGAACAGGCTGAACGTGCCGTGCGCCGGCACCGGCCGGGTCGGCATGGAACGCGGGCCGCTCGGGCGGCGACAGACGAACCGAACAACGACCATTCGGCAGCTGGATCATCCGCGTGCCGAGCGCGAGGCACTGCGCGGCGAAGCGCTCGCTCAGACCCCGTGCCTCATCGCCTTCGAGCTGCCGCGAGAAGCCGAAGCCCACGCCGACGGGCGTGAACCTCACTTCCTCCACGCCACGCGCGCTCAGCTTCAGCGTGAACACGCCGGAGTCGGCGAAGTCGTTGCGCACCGAGTCGAAGAGCAGGTCGCCGGCGTCGTGCAGGATGGGCCTGCCCTTGTGGATCTCGATGCCCTGCAGCACGTGCGCCGAAGTGCCGAGCACCGCGTCGGCACCGGCATCGACGATGGCATGGCCCACGGCGATCTCGGCCGGCGAGGGTTCGGCCTCGAGGTTGGCGCCCCAGTGCACCGCCACCAGCACCACGTCGGCCTCGCGGCGCGCGGCCTCGATGCGCGGCGCGAGCGTGGCGGTCCATGCGGCGGGTTCTTCGAGCGGGAGCCATGCGGCGCCCGCGCGCGTGGCGGTGGCGGCAAAGCTCGGCTGCGTGGCGTCGAGCGAGAACAGCGCCACGCGCACGCCGCCGGCGCGGCGCAACGCCGGGCGCAACGCGGCCTCCAGCGTGCGGCCGGTGCCGGCCTGCGCGATGCCCGCGACCTGCAGCAGGGCGTGCTGCTCCATCAGCGCCTCGGGGCCGTAGTCGCCGCTATGGTTGTTGGCGGTGGCCACCATGCCGATGCCGGCCTCCGTCAGCACCGCGAGCATCTCGGGGCGCGCGCGGTAGTAGTACGGGCCGGTCTCGTCCTTGTCCACGCCCTGCTCGCCGACCGTGGCGACCACGCATTCGAGGTTCACGATGCGAAGGTCGGCTTCGCGCAGCGCGGCGATGTCGCCGAGCATCCGGTGCGCGCCGCCGAGGTCCTTCAGCCGGTAGTGCTGGCGGCGCGAGAGGTTCACGTCGCCACCCCACGCGACGGTGCCGGTGGCGCCGCCCACGGCATCGGCTGCCGCTGCTGCCGAGGCCTCGGCTGCCTTCAGCATGCGGTGGTACGCCACGTAGCCCGAGAGATAGTGCTCCACGTCGTCGATGCGCACGCGGAAGCTGTGGTGCTTGATGAAGAACGAGCCCGCGATGCGCGCCGGGTTGCGGAAGAACATCGCCAGCTCGGGCCAGAAGTGGCCGTTGGCGAGGTAGCGCGCGCGGTATTCGAGCGCGCGGTCGAAGCGGTCGCGATCGAGCCCTGCAAGCAGCGGGCGCAGCTCGGGGTCGGCCTCCAGCCGCAGCACCATCTCTCGCGCGGCCATCATCAGCTCGAGCAGCGTCGGGAAGGTGGTGATGCGCTCCAGCACGAAGTCGAGATACCCCGCCACGTTCTGCAGGCCGAAGCGGTAGTAGCGCAGCTCGGGCCGGTAGCGCGTGAGCTCGTTGACGCAGTAGCTCAGCCAGTGGTCGTGCGCGCGCCAGTGCTCGGCGGCGATGAAGTGCTCGAAAGCCTTCTCCACCACCGCGAGCCAGCGCGCGTCGCGCGTGAGGCCGTACAGGCGCATCAGCCCGAAGGCGGCTTCGCCGTCGTAGTAGATGACGCGGAACCTGTCCTTCACGTCGAGCGCGGGCGCATTGAGCACGTGCACGAAGCTGCCGGTCTCCGGGTCCTGCATGTGGCGGATGCCGAGCGCGAGCTGCTCCAGCAGCGGCAGGTACTGCTGGTCGCCGGTGAGCTCGGTGTACTTGACCAGCGCGAGCAGGCACACCGCATTGCCGCCGAGCTTGATCTCGTTGCCGATGTCCAGCAGGTAGGCCGCGCGCGTACCGTCGGGCAGGTTGGCCGGGCGGATCAGCGTGCCGGTGAGGAAGGCCAGCGAGCGGTCGATGGCCGCCTTCAGCGTGTCGTTGCGCGTGAGCTCCCACGCTTCCAGCATCGCGTAGGTCGAGCTCGCATGGCGCAGGGTGTTGTAGGTGGGGATGGTGCGGTCGAAGCAGGGGAACCAGCCGTAGTGGAATTCGCCCGTGGGCTTGACCTGTTCGGCGAGGTAGTTGCCCGCGTCGTCGATCAGCGCATGCACCTGCTGCGCGTTCCAGTCGTTCAGTTCGCGAAAGCCCGCGGCCTGCCCTTCGGCGGTGATGGGCCACGCGCCCTTCGCGTCGACGTACACGGCCCGCGTGGTGAAGCACCACACCGGAGCAGCGTCGTCCGAAGGAAAGTCGAGCTCGCGGCCGAAGCGCCGCTTGGTGTGCAGCCGCAGGTTGCCGGTGTTGGGCTCGGCATGGTCCACGTCGCCGTTGTAGAGCACGGCGCTGCCGTGCATCTCCTGCGCGAGCAGGGCGAATTCGAAGTTCGCGTCGAACGCGATGCCCTCGTTGAAGTAGTTGCGCTTGGTCTGCGCGAGCCTGGCCTTCAGCTCGCCCCACCGCATGGGCACGACCTTGTCGACGATCTCCGCGCGCAGGCGCTGCGGCGGCTGCGCGCCGCGCATGGCCTGCGTGGCGATGGCTTCGGCGGCGACGCGCCATGCAGCTTCGATGTCTGCGCCCCGGCCCGAGGCCACGCGGGCCCGGCTGCCGTCCTCGCCGATGGCGAAGAAGACCACGCAACCCGCTTGCGCTGTGGCCACAGCCGCGGCGGGCATTGCGCCCGCCTCGTCCGCCAGGGCCTGCCTGGCGCGGTTCAACAGATCTGCAAGAGGATTCTTCGCGTCGTGATTCATGCAGCCGCGAATCATGACAGGCCCCGGCACGGGCCGCCATCCCACCAATCCATGGGACCTCGGGCGAGCCTGACCGTTGGCTGACCGCGCCCCGGCCGCCACGCGAGGCGCAGCCTCAGGCCCAGGCCTCCATCACGGCCTCTTTCACCGCCTCGACCGCGACGGCGCGACGGGCACCGGCCGGCGCGACCCAGCACAGCCACGTGTGCGAGCGCCAACCTTTCCAGATCGCGAGCTCGCCGTTGCGCTCGCCCTGCTCCGCCTGATCGAGCCGGATCAGCCCCGCGCCCATGCCGCTGGCGACCATGCTGCGGATGGCGCTTTCGCCGTCGGCCGTGCGGCCCTGGCGGTATTCGCAGCCTGCGCCCGAGAACAGCTTCTCGATATGCACGCGCAGGATGCACGAGGGCGGCGTGCCGACCCACGGCAGGTTCGTGAGCTCGTCGAGCGACAGGTCGGGATGCGCCTCGGCCACCGGCGGCGGCAGCGCCACGACCAGGTCGACCGCGCCCAGGCGGTGCAGCTCCAGCCCCTCGATGTGCTCCGCGTCGCTGAGCACGTAGGCGCAGTCGAGATCGCCGCGCTGCACGGCCGAGAGCGTCTCGTACGACAGCCCCTGCTTCAGCTGCAGCGTCACCTGCGGATGGCGCTGCGCCAGCTTCACCAGCACCTCGCCGAGCCGCAGCGCGACCGGATCGACCACCGTGCCGAAGCGCACCACGCCCTGCGCCGCGCCGCGCAGCTGGTCGGCGGCCGAGCGCATGCGCATCGCGGAATCCAGCGTGCGCTCGGCCTCGTCGAGCAGGCGCACGCCGGCCTCGGTGAGCGACATGCCGCGCGGCGTGCGCTCGAACAGCTTCACGCCGAGTTCGTCCTCCAGCGCCTTGAGCTGCGCGCTCACCGCGGGCGCGCTGGTGAACACGCGCTCGGCGGCGCGGGTCAGGCTGCCCTCGCGGGCGATGGCGACGAAGGTCTTCAGTTGGTAGAGCTCCATGGCCGCCGATTGTGAGCGCCCGCGCCAAAGGAGTCCGTTCGCTTTTTTGGAGCCCCCTGTCCAAAGATGCGAATGGCAATCGCGCCCCGCTGCCCCGATTCTTGGGGCATCGATCCATTGCAAAGAAAAGGCTGGCTCCCCATGTCCACTCGCCAACGCATCGCCGGCACCGCCGCGCTGCTGCTCGCCACCTCCGGGTGGGGCTCCCTGTTCCTCGTGAGCAAGGGCGTGCTCCACCATGTCGAACCGGTGTGGTTCACGCTGATCCGCTACACGCTGTCGGCGCTGCTGTTCGTGCTGCTGATCCTGCCGCGCGGGGCGGCGCCCTGGCGCAAGCTGCGGCTGCATGCCGGGCCGCTGGCCCTGCGCGGCGCCGCCGGCTTCGGCGTGTTCAGCGTGATGCTGCTGGTGGGGCTGGCGCACTCGGTGCCCTCGCACGGCGCGGTCATCATCGCCACCACGCCCATGACCACGCAGCTCGTGCGCTGGGTGCTCGACGGCGTGCGCCCCACGCGCACCACGCTGCTGACCAGCGCGCTCGCGCTGCTGGGCGTGGCGACCGTCTCGGGCCTGCTGGCCGGCGGCGCGGGCTCCGCGAGCGGGGCGAGCACGCTGATGGGCGACGCGATCGCCTTCGTCGGCACGCTGGGCTGGGTCTGGTACACGCGCGGCGCCGCGCGCTTTCCGGAGCTCGACGTGATCGAGTACACCGCGCTCACGGTGCTGGCCTCGTGGCCCGTGCTGCTGGCGGCGGCCGTCGGCGCCTCGGTGCTGGGCTGGTCCGCGGTGCCGAGCGTGGAAGGGCTGCGCCTGTCGTGGCATGCGCTGCTCTTCGTCGGCGTGGTGCCTTCGGCCATCTCGGTGCTGGCTTTCAACTACGGCGTGCGCGCGCTCGGCGCGCTCACGGGCACGGCTTTCCTCAACTTCGTGCCTGTGTCGGCGCTGCTGATGAGCGCCGCGCTCGGCCACCTGCCCACGGCGGGCGAGGCCGCCGGCATGGCGATGGTGATCGCGGCGCTGCTGATCCATACCGCATCGAGCCGCAAGGCTTCCGCCGCCGCGGCTGCACCGACGGCGCGGCCGCAGCAGAATTACCGGACCTGCGGAGCCACACCCTCATGAGCATCAGCGACAGCACCCAACGAAGCCATCTTTTCGAGCCCCTGCAGCTCGGCCCCTTGAAGATCGACAACCGCATCGTCATCGCGCCGATGTGCCAGTACTCCGCCACCGAAGGCACGCCGGGCGACTGGCACCTGATCCACCTGGGCCACCTGGCGCTCTCGGGTGCCGGGCTGCTGATCATCGAAGCGACGGCGGTGGAGGCCGACGGCCGCATCTCGCCCGGCGACCTGGGCCTCTATTCCGACGCCAACGAGGAAGGCCTTGCGAGGGTGCTGCAGGCGATGCGCGCGCACTCGCCGATCAAGGTCGCCATCCAGCTCGGCCACGCGGGGCGCAAGGCGTCGAGCCGCGCGCCGTGGGAAGGCGGCAGGCAGATCCGCCCCGGCGAGCCCGGCGGCTGGAAGGCCTGGGCGCCCTCGGCGGTGCCGCATGCGCCGGGCGAAGACCCGCCGATCGCGCTCGACGCCGCCGGCCTGGCCCGCGTGCGCGACGCCTTCGTGGCCGCGGCCCGCCGCGCCGCGCGGCTGGGCATCGACGGCATCGAGCTGCATGCGGCGCACGGCTACCTGCTGCACCAGTTCCTCTCGCCCATCGCCAACCATCGCGAGGACGAATACGGTGGCAGCTTGGAGAACCGCCTGCGCTTCCCGCTCGAAGTCTTCGACGCGGTGCGCAGGGAGTTTCCCGCCGACCGGCCGGTGTGGGTGCGCGTGTCGGCCAGCGACTGGGTGCCGGGCGGCTGGGACCTCGACAGCACCGTCGCCTTCTCGCGCGCGCTGCAGGCGCGCGGCTGCGCGGCCATCCATGTGTCCAGCGGCGGCGTTTCGCCGCAGCAGGCGATCACGCTGGGTGCGGGCTACCAGGTGCCGTTCGCGGAACGCATCAAGACCGAGGTCGGCCTGCCGACCATCGCGGTAGGGCTCATCACCGAACCCGCGCATGCCGAAGCCATCATCGCCAACGGGCAGGCCGATGCGGTGTCGCTGGCGCGCGCCATCCTGTACGACCCGCGCTGGCCCTGGCATGCGGCGGCAGAACTGGGCGCACAGGTGAAGGCGCCGAACCAGTATTGGCGCTCGCAGCCGCGCGAGTTCAAGGACCTGTTCGAGAACGCGGCCTTCGGCGCGCGTTAGAACGCATCGGCTGCGAAGCGGCCCCTCGTCGCGCAGGCCTTCACTTCAGCTCGCGATAGAAGAAGGTGGTTGCGCAGGGCTCGCCCTGCGGCAGCAGCGCGAAGCCGGGGATCGTTCCGACGCGCACCCAGCCCGAGCGCTCGTAGAGCCGTTCGGCGTCGGCACTCGATGTGTCGAGCACCAGCAGCGTCTTGCCGCGTTCGCGCGCCACCCGTTCGGCCGCCTTCATCAGCAGCGCTCCGACACCGCGACGGCGCGCGCGGCGGTGCACGAGCATCTTCGACACCTCGCCGCGGTGCGGCTGGTTCTCGGGCTGCGCGAGCACCACCTGCACGGTGCCGAGGATGCCTTCCTCGTCCTGCGCCACCAGCAGCGCGCGTTCGCCGCTGTCAACGCCGGCGGCCACGTTGCGCCAGAAGGCCTGCGCGCGCTCCTCGCTCAGCGGATGCATGAAGCTCACCGAGGCGCCGCCATCGACGCAATCGGCCAGCACGGCGGCAAGGTCGCGCAGCTGCGCTTCGGAAACGGAGTCCAGCAGGCGGATGGCCGGGGTGGTGCCGGCAGAAACGGTCGTCATGTTCATCTCCAGGAAGAAGGGGCGGTCGCGATCACCACGGCGTAGCGCGTAGTCTTGCGCGAGGGGTTGTGATAGCTCATGGGACAGTCGAGCACCATGGCAAAGCAATCGCCGGTTTCGAGCCGGTGGCTTTCCTCGCCCAGCGTGACTTCGATGACGCCGTCGAGCACCCACACCTGCTGGTGGATGAGCGGCTCGCGCGCCGAGGTTTCGTAGGCCACGCGCGCGCCGGGCGGAAACTCCACCTCGACGATCTGGATCGGCGACGCGAAGCCGCTGGGCGACACGTTCCTGCGCAGGTAGCCGGAATGCGGATCGCGCCACTGCAGCTGGTCGGCCAGCCGCGAGACCGGGTCGGCAGCGGGCGTGGGCGCCTCGAACAGCGAGGCCAGCGACACGCCCAAGCCCGTCGCGAGCTTTTCGAGCACCACGGCGGTGGGGCTGCTCTCGCCGCGCTCGATGAGCGAGATCATCGAGCGGCTCACGCCGCATTGGGTGGCGAGCGCGTCGAGCGAGAGGCCGCGCGCGGCGCGCAGGTCGCGCACGCGCTGGGCGATGCGGTGGTTGAGGCCGGACGGGCTTTCCGTGTCGGCCGATTCCTTGATTTCCGTCATAGTGGATTAAATGTCCACTATTCAGGAAATTACGTCAAGTCCGCCGGCGCATTCCTGCCGTCAGCGCGGCGGGCCGACCAGCGCGGCGCGCGCGGCCTCGGAGGGGAAGACGCAGGCCACGTCGTGCGCGCAGCCCGGCACCACCACGACCTCGCGGCGCTTGTCGGGCGCGAGCAGCTTGCGGTCGTACGCCGCATAGGCCAGCCCGCGCTGCATGCGGAACGAGCCCTGCGCGAGCGCGGCGCACGACTTGTCGAGCACGCGGTACGCGGTGCCCCTGGCGTCGCTGCTGTCGAGCGCGCCTTCGAGATAGCTGACGTCGGCCTGCGCGTACTGCCGGCGTGCCTGTTCAGCGGTGCGGCCGAGGTAGGCGGGCAGGTCGTCGGTGCCGTACTTCCAGCGGTTCATCTGCGGGCATGCCGCCGCGTCGGGTGCGGCGAAGCCGGTCACCGAGGCACCGTCGGCCGAGAACTGCGGACGCACCGGGTCGAAGTAGAGCCAGGTGCTCGGGTCGGCGACCACGTAGCGCATCGCCGGCTTGCCGTCGTGCTGCGTGAAGGCGACGTAGCGCTGCACGAACTGGCCGCCGGCCGAGAATCCGGCGACGGTGATGGTGCGCAGGCTGGGCCAGCGCTGCGCCATGTCGGCCACCAGCGCGTCCATGACCGCGAAGGAGCCGATGCGGTTGCCCGATGCGGAGAGCGCGCCTTCGAGCCACGAGCCGCAGGTCCACAGCAGGTCGCCGGGCTGCGCAACCGGAACGCCCACGGTGTTGCAGCGCCCGGCCACCGCCTTGTCGGCCGCGACCTGGAAGAGCGGCGCGACCACCAGCGTGTCGCCGGGCGCATCGGCGTTGCGAAGGGTGCGCAGCGCGGCTTCGAAGGTCTTGTCGGCATCGCGCGAGTGGCCGTGCATGGCAATGAGCGCCCGGGTCGGCCCGGCTGCCGGCGCATCGGGATCAAGCGACGAGTAATAGTGAAGCGCGCCTCCGGCCCCCGGCGGCGTGAAACTGCGGAAGCACTCCGCCGCGGCCGAGTCCTGGCAGGTGGCGGCTTCGGCCGTCGCCGCGCGCGCCTGCCATGGCGCGATGAATGCGGCGGCAAGGGCAATGGAAAGAGCCAGGGAAAGAAACCATCTGCGGCTGGGCATGTTCGTGTCACTCCCGGAATCGACGGAACGCGGACTCTCTGCCCGCCCCTTCGCACCAACCTGACCGTTGCGCCGGTTTATCGGAGATTTACTCTACCGGAACGCCACTCTTCGAACACAAATTCGGCTTCGAGGCGCGGATCATCCAACAAATCCCACCACGAAGCACCATGAACCCCGACCCCCTGCCCTCCTCCTTCGCGGCCTTCGCCGACGGACTGCCCTCCGACCCGGCGCCGCTGCGCGAGCGCATCACCGCGGCATGCCGCACGCCTGAACCGCAAGCCCTGCCGCCGCTGCTCGCGCAGGCACGGCTGTCCGGCGACCAGGCGGCAGAAGCACAGGAACTCGCCCACCGCATCGCGGGGCAGCTGCGCGAGCGCAAGAGCGCGAGCGGCCGCGCCGGCCTCGTGCAGGGGCTGCTGCAGGAATACGCGCTGTCGTCACAGGAGGGCGTGGCGCTGATGTGCCTGGCCGAGGCGCTGCTGCGCATTCCCGATGCGGGCACGCGCGACGCGCTGATCCGCGACAAGATCGCGCACGGCCAGTGGCAGGCGCACGCGGGCCGCAGCCCCTCGGTGTTCGTCAACGCCGCGACCTGGGGCCTGCTGCTCACCGGCAAGCTGGTGGCCACGCACAGCGAGAGCAGCCTGTCGACGGTGCTCACGCGCCTCATCGGCAA